>JAEEGH010000316.1_pt1 | contig 362613 bp, 304 predicted proteins | sample 9134181 | NCBI WGS metagenome assembly JAEEGH01 (sample SAMN16246544, study PRJNA631951) | gut metagenome | biome: gut microbiome; feature: rumen; material: DP-attached | host: Bos | place: Iran: Karaj | collected 2018-10 | reverse complement strand
ATCTCGTCATGGGTAATCCAGTTTTTCTTTTCAACGCAGATGTCCTCAATAATCGAAAGCATCGCGTATCCTCCGCCGAAAGTAAACAACCCGATTTTGGCGAATGTCATAAATAATTCAATTAGCACAGACATGCCGACTGCCTTTCTGTCAGATCCTTCTTCCAGCATTCATCTTCCCCAACAATGGCTTGCTGCATTATCCAATCTATGATTCTTAACATGCTTTCCGCTCTCGAATTAATATCCTTATCAAACAAAGTCTCGAACCATTTATCAAAGGGAGCAACCGCTAACGAATGGTAAAATGCAAACGCAATACTTGAAGGCGGCATAGGCTTGTCGTTTACAGCCCAAACCCCTTTGAGCACTTCCCATGAACTTGTTGAAAGCAAATACGAGATTTTCAGACTATCATTATTGGAAATGGCACCTTTCAGTTTGTCTTTGACTGTTGTGAGCCAATAATTTATCTTTCCTTTTTCTTCCGTTGGCGTTTTGTAGTGGTCAAAGAGGAATTGGGCTTTCTTGATAAGGTCCGCCAGTCTGCCGTCGTCAAAGAGTATCTTCGAATAGATGTACTTATATACTTCAGCAGGGTTTTTATCTAGCCCATCAACCAATTTCTCGTATGTGTGAAAATGTTCTTCAATCAGAATGCCTTCAACTCGACGGCTTACGAATTCGTCTTTATTGCTGAGGACAATCAGATCAATATCGGAATACTCAGTTGCCTTCCCGTACGCAAGAGATCCACTCAACAATACCCCGCAAATACCTTGGTCTTTTTTTAAGGCTTCTATTTCAACATCTAATAATTCAAATTGCTTCAACATTTTGACCCTTCCTCGCCTTGATTACAAACTGCGAATTTGTGCCTTAGTACATTTAACTTTTATTTAGTGTAACACCATTCTCATTTCTTCCATACCGAATTCGGTGAGCCCGGTATTCTCAAATCCAAATGACCGGTATAAGTTCTTTGCCACTTTATTCTCCGGCAGCACTCCGGTATAAATTTCCGACACATTGAAACGTTCCTTCAAAAATGCCGTTCCGAGCTTCAAGGCTTCTCTCCCGTATCCTTTCCCTTGATACCGGTAATCAATCATCAGCTTCCAAAGCGTATAATAATGCTTGACCTCGTAATATCCCATCATAATGAAGCCTACTACGGTTTCATCATCATATACGGCAAACGGGAATGCATTTTCCGCGTAAACATATGCCTGCGCCAGTGACTCTGCAGTTGAAGACACATAGTTTTTCTGGTCCTCCCGCACTCGCAAGGCAAGCACTTCATCAATGTTATCCTTCGTTATCGGCACCAAATGAACTCTCATTCTTTCATCCATTTCGCTCCTCTTATTCCCCCACCAATCACTAAAGATTTTCCTATCTGCCGTTAGAAGCAAGTATCGAATCTATGATTTCATCACCATTGCCGGGAATTACAAACTTTTCAAACACGTTATCGGCCACTTCGGTTCTCATGCCTGTTTTTTCTTTGAAAATCTTAATTTGCGGGGTGTTACTCTTCTTAGGACAGTACAGACTCGCTTCTACGGGAACATATCGGAATCTTTTCCCGCTCATTTTACGTCTGATGTCCGCTGCATAAAACGCATCTTTTTTCGTTCTGGAATAGACAAAAAAGCCTATTGAAGAAATCAGGGCAATAATACCAAACGCAATCAGGAATCCCGGCGTAAAAGCGCGTGTATAAGTTATCAGGCAAAGCACGAAAAACAGTGAAAAACCAATCCCCCCCAGCGCAAGCTTATTACGTTCTTTCTTTATGCAACTGTTACAGATTCCGACTCTTTCAACAGTTTCGTATTTCTCGTATATAGTTGTTTTGGTCTGTCTGGCAACTATATACTCTTTACTTTGAGATGTTATCGCAGATGCTACTACAACAAATCTGTAATCTTTCTCAGCATCTTTTTTGCAACGTACACACTGACTCATATCGGCCCCCTATTCACATAAATTCAATCACTTGAACGCAAACACAATATCATCGGAAGCAGCATTGCAGATTCCTCCTGCTTTCTCGTAACACCTGCAGGCGGAAGCATTGTGCTTATGGGTAAGCAGAAACATTTTGCGGCAGCCCAAGGTTTTCGAATGTTCGTGAACAAACCGGACAAGTTCCGTTCCATAGCCTTGGTTTTGCCATCCTTCCATAACATCAATTGCGTGTAGATAGTATATTATTTGTCCATCCGGCTCATTTAGAACATAGCCGTAAGCAAATCCGACTGCTTTTCCGCTATCTACAGCAATATAACCGTATGCGTTCTTTTCCTCCGAAAAACCTTTCAGCACGGTCTCATCATATTTCGTGTTCTCATCGTCAATAAAGTCAAGCATCAGCGCAAGATTGTGTTCTGATAACAGTTCGCACTTCATATCATCCAACCTCCTACTCCGATTTGTGCATTAGCACGTTTCAGCAACTTTTGTCGGAAATGCCGGCAGAATAAGAATTCCGAAAGCTCGTGCACCGATTACTTTGCAAATGCAAGCAAATAAGCATTTTCTATCTCAAGCACTCGTTTCGTTTTCAATCCCGCCTGCCCGGCAATTGTAACGATTTCCTCCGGTGTATCCGGATAGATCCGAACCTTCCGATTCCCCATGTCTATCCACTCACTTTGGTTTTTGTCGATAGATATACAAAGAATTCCATCGTCATTCAGCAAAGAGCTCATCTTCCCGATCACAAGCGCCTTGTCCGGAAAATGCATCATCGTCAGGGAAGAATAAATCACATCAAACGTTTCTGAAAACGAATGCGTCAAAAAATCACCGCAGATCAGTGATATGTCCGGATATTCCCGAAGGTTCTCCAGAGCCCTTTCAATGGTTTTTTCCGACATATCAATTCCCGTCAGGTGGCGACAGCACGGGGCCGTTCTGACAGCCAGTCTTCCTGTCCCGACACCGATTTCCAGAACGCTCTTCGTCGGATCCAACTCCAGCATTTCCAGGAACCGCCGTCCGTCCCACGAGTCCATATATTCCTGCAGAACCACAGGGTCGCGGACCGGATCATTGTTTTCTTCTATCAGCAGATCATAGTGGGCACCCACATCTGCAATTACCTTCTTCATCTCGGCAGTTTCTCCAAAACCTTCATGATATTTTCATATCTCGATAATCGATCTTCTCTCCGAACCACACTGTCAAAGCAGACGTAAGGCAAGTGATTTCCTGCAAAGAGAAATCAGGATATAAGATTACTGCAAATTTTCTCATTTTCAGTTGCTCCATTCCCGGCGAAGAATACGCATCATGATGAAATCGCTGTACTCGCCGTTATAGTAATACCCCTGCTCCTGAATGCCTTCCTGTTTAAAGCCAATCATCTTATAAAAGTCCAGAGCCTCCGTATTCAGGCCCACGACTCCGATTGATACACGATTCATCTCAAACTCATTGAACGCCATGTCAAGCACCAGTCGTATGGCTTCTGTCCCGTACCCTTTGTGTTGCTTTTCGGGGTCCGGAATGATGATGGTTAAATCAGTGCAGTGCCATGCCGGAAACATGCGGAGCAATCCGGTCTCGCCGATAATGTTTCCGTCAAGATCTGTGATCGTAAACCAGACGGAATCCTCCGATTTGTGGGAGCCGTTGATTCGCGCTCGCTCCTCTTCTTCACTCGTAGGCTTCTCAAAGCCGCACTGAAACATAACCTTCGGCCGGTTAAACCAATAGGCAAAGAATTCGGCGTCTTCGTCTCTCTGCTCCCGCAGGATGACTCGTTTTCCTTTGATTTCTTTATGCTCCATACGTCGCCTCACTTGTGATTCATTTTCTGTCCTTGCAGATTATATCCCACAGCGCCTCTTTCTGTTCCATGCCGAAGCGCAGTATCTTCCAAAGCGAATCCACCGCATAGGGCCCGTAAGTCTGCATATAGGAAATGTGCATCTGAACGGCGCCCTGAAACACCAGATCATATTCTTCCCTGGGGATGCTCTCCCCGCCGTAATAGCCACGAAGAAAAGCTTCCGCCAGATCGAACCGATATCGCATCTCCTCCGTCTCATGGTTAAAATCAACGAACTGCATGATGAACGGCCAGCCGAGGTCCAGATACCGGCTTCCGATGCCGGTGTCATCCAAATCGATAAAGGCTACCGATCCGTCGCCCCGAAGCATTGCATTGTGCGGGCCGACGTCGGTGTGGACAAAGCACTGATCCAGCGTTTCAAAGTCCGGAATCGCATCCAGAATTGCGTCAAATTCATCCGCGAATGCCCTGTCCCGAAACCAGGTGTAATACCTTGTTTTGCTCTGTGTCATCGGGGATTTGACGCTGTAGCCCTGCAGAGCGTGCATCTTCCGCGTCGCCTGCCCGAGCTTATACTCGTCCTCCGGCGTCTCTTCCATCTGCCTTCCGTCGATGAACTCCATCAGGTAAAACCAGTAGCCCCGGAAGCTTACATAATAGCTTCCGGTCTTCGTCGGGCACAGCGCAGGCGCCATGCCATGTTCGTTTCCGAGGAAAAGATGCGCCTGTACATTCCCCCGAATCACGGCCTCCGGCGTGCTGCCCGGGAGTCCTTTCAGCAGATACTCTCCCGTTGCTGTTGTGACTTTATAAATCAACCGACCGGAGTCCTTATTGAACTGCTCGCCAATCTCCGGAGCTTCCAAATTCCAATGTGTCAGAACGTTTTCGATGAAGCATTCCCCGCAGGCTGTTATTGTTTCAAAATCTGTCATTTTTCACTCCGAATATTTGTATTTCTTCATAATCTGCCCGGACGTGATGCAAAGCACGGTTCCGGTCACCCCGAGAATTCCCATCATGAGAGCCGCGCCGGAGCCCTTGCCGCTGCCGAAAAGCATCGTCCAAAAGGCGCTGTCGCTCTTCGCCGCCATAAAAGGCTCACAAGCTTTGTCCACGAGGAATCCGCCGAGGAACAGCCCCACCGGAATGGTGAAAAACTGCAGTGAATTTCGGCAGGCATAGACTCTTCCCTGAAGCTCCACGGGGATGACATTTCGCATGATCACGTTCTGGTTTGCGGCCATCAGCGGCACGAACACCCACCCAACAATCTGCCCGACGCACCACAAAACCGGGCTTCTGGAAAACGCCAGCAGAAAGTTTTCAATTCCGAGGGCAAAAAGCATGGTGAGATAAATCACCCTGACCCTGTCCTTCGGCTTTGGCAAAAACATCGGAAGAAAGCTTCCAGCCACCATGGCCACACCGGCAAATGCAGTCACGATTCCGTAGACATTGTTGCCCTCTCTGGGGATTACAAGTGCCGGCAGCACCGCATCGAACGCCGATGCCGTGAGGTTCACCCCTGCCATAAACAGGATTATGGTCAAAATCAGCGGCGTCTCCTTGAGGAACCGCAGCCCCTCCTTCGCCAGCTTGATTACGTTATCGCTCTTCTCTGCATTTTCCGAGGGTTCGGGCAGCCTGACAAACAGCAACAACGCGACAAATGCAACCGCAAACGTCAACAGATCCACGGCAATCGCCGCATCCAGCCCCGCAAGCCCGTAAATTGCCGCCGCAATCAGCGGATTTCCGATGGAGATGAGTGACCGTGACAACTGCTGGAAGCCGCTGGTTTTCTGATAGTAATCCTTCGGAACGATCAGCGTATACGCGACTTCGGACGCCGGTTGCTGCACCGTGTTCATCAGTCCGGAAATCGCATTGATGACGTACAAATGCCACAGTGCGAGCGTGTCCGTCCGGTACAACACAAACACAACAACCGTCACAAGCGCGGCAAGAAGGTCGCACACAAGCATCGTCTTCTTTTTATCGAACCGGTCGGTGATTGCGCCGGCGAAGATGCTCATGATGACGTACGGCGCGTACGTACAGATGGTGAGCGTCGCCGTGCTGAGCGCCGAGCCGGTCTCTTCGTATATCCACAGTGTGAGGGCAAATGCCGTTATGGCACTGCCGAGCTGCGACAGGCTTTGTGTGCTCCAGAGGATGTAAAACAACTTTAAGTCTTTATTTCGGGTTTCCATTCGCTCAGCCGCCGTTTACATTGCGGATATAGTCCTCCGCAGAAATCATAGGGCGTTCCAGCTCCGCAACAGTCTCCGGCGAAAGCGTCATCTTCTGTGCATACTCCTCCCCGGCCTTCTCGAATTTCGCCAGAAGAGGATTTGCCACGATTGCCGCAGCCGGCACATTCAACATCGGTGTCTCGGGAACGCAGACCATATCGGGCCCGCAGAAGCAGGTGTTGCACATGAGTTTCAGTGCATTGAAATTGCCCTCCCAGTTCGGGAAACCGCACCCACAGATCACCAGCGTGTGAATCTTCGAAAAATCAGCCAGCGCCTCATGGCGGACCGTGCCGTCCGAAAGCTGCTGCATCCGCATCTTCACAAGCGGAATCGTCCGGTCAAGCACCGCCTTTAAGTGTGACGGCATGCTGTAGCAATACAGCGGAAAACTCCAAATGATCAGGTCCGAAGTCCGGTACAAATCGAGGATTTCATTCTGGTCGTCCTCAATTACACAATGCCCGTCCATCTTCTGCCAGCATCCGAAACACCCTCTGCAGGGCGCAATGGTTTTCTCAATCACGTTCACGATGTGAATCTCGTGCTCCCCGTCTTTATTCAGGCCCTTGAGAAACGCGTCCGTCAGCCGGAACGTATCACTCTTCTTTTTGGGACTTCCGTTCAAAACCAATACTTTCATGTATCATCTTCCTCCGTAAATTTCCGATATTTCTCTGCGCCGGTTACAGTCCTTTTGCGGCAAATGCCTCCACATATTTCGCGGCAACCGGCTTTTCATTGCCGTCCCGGTCCACGAGCGTCGGTTCATCCGCTGCGTACCAGGACACGAGATCATTTAGGGCCCACATCGTAAAATTCTCCACCCCGTACTTCGGCGCGACTTCGATGAAATCCCGGAAAATTCGCTCCTGGATTTCTTTCGTGCTGTGGTTGCTCACATCGAACTCCGTAACCTGCAGCTCTAACCCAAGGCTTTTGTAGAAAGCGAAGAACTGCTCCATGAATTCCTTCGTTTCCTCCTTCGAACCCCAGAAATGACACTGCATACCGAGGGCGTCCAGAAGCCGGATGCCGGTTTCCCGCTCGTAGGTTTTGCACTTATTGACCACGGTCTGCACGGTCTTCTGCTTCTCGCGGTTCCCCTCGTTATTGTCGTTGTACACAAGCTTTACGTCATCGCCGAAGACTTCCCTGGCGAGGCGAAGAACCTCAAGGTAGTAGTCCTTCCCGAGGGTCCGGTACCAGAAATCGATGCGGATACCGTCCTCGTCGTATTCGTACCCCGGTTCGCCTTCCTCCGCCATATAGCGGAGCTCGTCCGGGTCCGCTGCCATCTCGTTAATAACGTCCACGCAGTACCCCTTCGGATACCGCTCCCGCAGGCACTGCATAAAGGCCTTCAGAAACGCAAGCGTAAGCCGCTTCCGGTCCGCTTCACTTCGCCCCGCAAGATACTCCTTAAGCTGCCGCGGAACATGGTTATACCACAAAACGGTATGGATGCGAATGTCCAGACCGTGCTCACATGCAAATGCATAGATCCGGTCCGCATAGGAGAAATCAAACAGCGCCGTATTGACCTCGTCATCAATAAATGCCGGCTGCTCCTCGCGGAAGAAGATTTCCATCTTCATCTCGTTTTCGCAGGTGATACTGTCCACCCGTCGTTTGATAAAGTCCGCCATCTTCGTCATCCGCGTGTAATCCAGCTGACAGAACGGGGAATCGGCGGATGCATTTGCCGCCGCAAGATACTCGTCTCTCCGCGCCGCAAAGGTCTCCGGACTGCTGTCCTTCCAAATGTTTAAAAGGTCCACGATGTAATAATTGATTGCGCATCCGAATCGTTTCATGCCGTTCTTCTCCTTTCCCGTTGCCTCGCCGTCCCGCGGACATGCTCCCCGATAACCTCAAAATTCAGATTGTACAAATCCCAGATTTCCACTTTGGTTTCATCCTTTATGTCTGCAGATTATTCGCCCATTCGTTCCTTCAGATAATTCGCCACCGCGTCTTCCTCGTTGCAGCCGATGATGCCGGTGGCATGCTTCTTAAGCTCCGGAAGCGCATTCGAAACGGCAAATGCCTCATCCGCTATCTCAAACATGGGAATGTCGTTGAGTCCGTCACCGAACACCACGAGCCGGTCAAAGCCATACCGCTCCGCGACCTTCCGGATGGTCTTCGCCTTCGTGCAGTTTTGCGGGCAGATTTCCAGCCAGAACTCCTCGCGGTAGGTGTCCTTCTGGAACAACGTCTCCCAACCTTTGTACTCCCTCACGCGCTCATAGATCGGCCTGATTTCCTCCTTCGCGCCGATCAATGTCACATACCCCGTCTCCCCGCAGAAGAGCTCCGCAAAGGAAGCCACCGGGCGGACAGTCGGATTAGCCGCGTAGTAATCAAAGTATCCCTGCAGCGCCGGCGTGTGTTCGCAGTCGAGGTACAGCCGGTGCATCTCTTCCCCCAGAAAGCACGACACGAAACCGTACTTCGGAAGCTCCGGAAGCAGTTCCTTCAAAAGTTCTACTTCATTCGCGGAAAAGGTTGCCCTCTCCAGATGTTTGCCGGTTGCATTTTCCGCGAGTACTGCGCCGTTTCTGGTGATGGCCGGCAGATGAAGGTGAAGCCCTCCGGCGATCGGTCTCGCACTCTCGATGGACCGGGCCGTCGCGTAGGTAAATGCAAGCCCCTTATCGATCAGCCCGTTGATGGTCTCTATCGTGTATGCTGAAAGCGTCTCGTCATTTCGCATCAGCGTGCCGTCCAAATCCGTGACGTACAAAGTCTTGCCGACAGCACAGTTTTTCTCACTTTTCGAAGCCATTTTCCGCCCTCACCCGCATAGTTTTTCCCTTAGCTTTCTCTGTAATTCCGGCCCGATCCCCACGGACTCGAAGTATCCTTCAATCGTCCCGTGCTCTGCGACGATCATGTCCAAGAAGTCCGTCATGAAGCTCTCCCGCGGGATTACGATGTTCATATCAACGTCCGGATTGAAGACCTTGATCAGTCCGAAACGCTCCTTGTTGTTCTCCTTCGTACGCATGTAATCATAGACGATGTCGGACCTGCGCACGCCGCACAGCCACAATAAAAGCGCGCTGATCACGCCCGTCCGGTCCTTCCCGGCGGAGCAGTTTTCGATCACGCCGCCGGTCGCCTCCGCCATACACCGGAAAATGCTCCCGATGCTCTTCGAGTGTGCGATCTTGAAATAGCTTCCCGGCACCGCCTCGACACTCTCCGGAATCGACGCGCCTTCCTCGATGGGCAGGTTGTGATAGTCAAATCCTTCCGCTCCCGCCAGCCCGTGGGGCCGCTTCTCCGTCTCCGGGGCGGTTCGCGTGTCGATCACAGTGGTAACGCCTATGCTGCGCAGAAACTCCTTATCCTTCTCCGACGGCTCCAGCGCCGCATCGCTTCGAAGGATCCGGCACTCCCTTGTAACGCGGTCCTCTCCGGATCTGCCGTCCCATTCGCCGATCCGATAGTCACCGAGATCTCTTGTATTGCGTGTAGTCTCCAGAAGGGAGTAGGGTGGATTTTCCCAGGCGAGGTCGTAGCTGTCCATGATCGAGGTGCCGTTTTTAAGCGCCTCCAGCTCCTTAAGGCAGGTTTCCGCGGCCTCAGCGATAAGTTCGTCCGCCATGGCCTTGGTGAAGAAATAGATCTCCCCCTGCCCGGTCTCACGGAAGAACCCATCCATAGCGTCCATAAGCCCCTGCGGGTAAAACTCAGTAATGCCGGCAAGCTCCTCGCTTTCAAACCCTTCCGGGACAGCCAGATCGTTCACCAGGTCATACCGCTCCCTGACATACTTGTTAAGGATCGCGTAATCGTTATGAAGCTTCTCCACATTGCCCGGAATCGTCGGATTCCAATGATACCGGTCGTACATAAAATGCCGGTGCACCACATCCTGCACAAGATGCAGATAGTACCCGAGGTAAAGATCATCCTGTAACAACTGCAGCCCGAATTCCGCCCGGAACCGGTTCAAATCATAGGTCCGCTTGTTGCGTCCCCACACAACGGCCTGCACATGCGCCGCCCGCCGGTCCTTCGCAAAATCCGGCAGCACATTACCGAAGCTTAATCTCTCCCTGTCCTTGCAAACATAGCTCTCGCAAATCCGTTTCGTAATCGCGAGATGTACAACTCCCGAAGCCATAGTTTCATCCCCCTGACAACAATTTTATCTAAGGTTTCAATCCTTCCGGATCATCTCCCGCAGCGCTTTCTTCTGTTCCATCCCGAATCAAAGCTTTCGCTGCCTTGCTCTTACTCCAGGACAAGCTTGCGAAAAGCGTCAATCTCCTCCTGCGTGATTCCGATTTCATCAAAGAAATCGGGGATCTCATCCATCACGTTCCATGCGCCCTCGAGGTATGCCGGGTCTGCGATAAATGCCCGGTAAACCCCTTCGGCAGCCTCGTCGCCATGCTCCTGCCGCACGCGCTCACGAATGCCTTCGGCCCGCGGAATGCTGGTCACATTGGTCTTGAGGTAATCCTCCATGATCGTGCTTCGCTCGACACCGAGAAGCTCGAGAAGAAGCGCCGTTGTCATGCCGCAGCGGTCTTTCCCTTCCGTGCAATGCCACAAAATCGCCCCGGACGAAAAATCGTGGTTCATGATAGCCCGCAGTGCTCTTGCAAAAGACTCACGGTGATCCCCCATCATCCAGATGTACAGAGACCCCATATCCGGCGGTCCCTTGCGCTCTCTGCGCCGCTCATGGCTGATGCCGTCCTTCACTTCATCGAAGATCGGAATGGGAATGGACGGTCTTCCGAACAGTCTGTCCGGACCCTCGTTCCGCTCCCTCGTAGTCCGAAGATCAATGACTGCCGAGATGCCCGTAAGATCCTCTTCCTCCGCCTCCGAAAGGTTCGCGGACCGAACCAGAAATCCTTTCTTTATCTGCTGTCCTGCCGCGGTAGTGATTCCGCCCAAATCCCTGAGATTTCGAATCATCTCTTCCTCCTGCTGCAATGCATTTTCCGAACCGGAACGGTGCTAAAAAAGCCCCGTCAGATCCTCCGGTTTGCCGATTATGAAATCCGCTCCCGCACCCTGCAGTTCCTCCCGGCTGCCGTATCCCCACAGCACGCCGATACTTGCAAGGCCGTTGGCCTTCGCACCGTTGATGTCCTGGTCGCGGTCGCCCACCATCAGGATTTCGGAACGGTCCACCTCGCCGATCTCTTCGATCAGGTGCGCGATGACATCGGTCTTTTTGCTGATGCGCCCGTCCATGGTCGCTGCCCCGAAGTAATCGAAGTACTGAATCAGCCCGAAATGTTCCAGTATCCGCACGGCGAATTCGTAGGGCTTTGAAGTCGCCAGCGCGACAACCGCGCCCTTCTCCTTCAAAGCGCCCAGCACTTCCGCAATCGCCGGGTACGCCTCGTTCTCGAAGATCCCCTTGTCCCGGAAATACTCACGGTAGTACGCCACCGCCTGATTTGCCTTCTCCTCGTCGAAGCCGTAGTACTTCTGAAATGAATCCGCAAGCGGCGGTCCGATGAAGCTGTAAAGTTCACTGCGGTCAGCCACCTCAATGCCGAATTTCCGAAGCGCATACATCACCGAGTTGGTGATGCCCGTACCGGGGTCCGTGAGGGTCCCGTCAAGGTCCAGAAGACAATACCGGTATGCCGGCTTCTTCCAAAGCTGCACTTCCACATAGCCGCGACCGCCGAGTTTCCGCTCACGAAAAGCCTCCACGGAACCGCAATCCGCGACACCCGAAAGGATCTCCGCCTTCGTCATTACCACCGGCTCCTTCCCCTGGGAGAGAACCGCGCAGCTGTCCCCGAGAGTGAAACTGACCTGTTCGTCCGGGATCGCATCCAGGGCGATCGTCAGCTTCTCGCCGTCGCTGAACCATTTTTCGAGATACTCGCTCTCCCCGAGGACAAAGCAGAACGGATGCGCAAGCTCCGGCTTCCCGCCGAGCTTCGCAAAATGCTCCCGCACGTACGCGTCCGCCCTCTTCCGCAGAGGATAGTAATTCACAAAATCCGCAAACCGGTAGAAACTCATGGTCTCCGGGTGCGCCGCGGCAAGTTCCCCTGCCAGACGAAACGCCTCATCCTCCGGAAGATTCATGACGTTCTTCCACGGGTCCGTTCCCGGGTAATAATAATGTGTGATATAGCATTTTTCCATGTATCAGGTTGTCCTATCTTGCAATTTTACTGCAGCCGTTGAACTTCGCAAACCGCTGCAGCGTCCGCTCCAGGGCCGTCTCCAGCTTCTTCGTCACACGGACGCCGGGCTCCCACCATAGTCCCTTGACGCGGAGCACGCCCTCCTTGCGGTCCACCGCGCTGTCGACGCGGCCGACAAAGCGGTCCCCGAACAGGATCGGAAGCGTGTAATAGCCGTATTTGCGTTTCTCAGGAGGCGTGTAGATCTCCCAGGAATAGCGGAAGTCAAACACAGCCTCCACCAAAGCCTTGTCCCACATCATCGGGTCAAGCGGTGCGATGAACTCCATGCGGAGTTTCAGGTCAGCTTCCCCGGCGAGGACGGCCTGCATGAGCGCATCGTCCTCCTCACGGTAATAAAACAGCTGTTTGATGCCTTCCACCTGCACAGGCATGATCTTCCCCTCCGCCATCAGCTGCTCCATTATGCTCTTCCGCTGCTCCGCATTCACATAGATCCCTAAAAGTGCGGTGCTGTTTTTATCCCACAAAAGTCCGACGGCACCGATCCGCCGAAGCACACGCCATGCTTGGAATTCTGCCTCGTCCCTGCACGGATTGGGCGTCTCAAGATACTCTTTCGGCAAATACCGTTCCGCCAGATCATAGTACTTCCGGCTGCTGTTTTTGTGGTGGATCACCAGCACGCCGTCCGTGTAAAGCTGCTCCAGAACAGAGCGCGCGGCGTTGGATTTTTTGTGCCAGTTCCCGCTCCAGTGCATCGACGAGTGCCAGAATATCTCGCCCTCGATGGGAAGCGTGTCGCTGCAGACGGGACCATTTTCCGCGATATATGCGATGGCCTGCTCCTTCAGCTCCTCGAGCCCCTCAAAAGTCTCCCCCAGCGCCATGCTTCGCTCCCGGTACGAGGAGAAGAAAGGCCAGTCCTCCGCCGGCCAGATGGAGAGTTCCTTGTCGGCGTAATCCACAAGCTTCCGGTCCTGATACAGAAGCTCCGCAAGCATCGATTTCGAGAAGCCTTTCACGCGGGACTGCAGCGTCAGTTCCGCATTTTTTCCGCACACATCCACCGGATCAAACTGAATACACCCGGCCTGGTGGACATAGGAACAGGCGCCGTCCTTCCCGACAAAGCGGTGCACTCCGAGCAAGCCCTGTTTAGCGAGAATGAACTCTCGCGCCTGTTGTTTCGTTATGGTCTGCATTAAAGAATCTCCGCATCATTTATCATTGTTTTTTCGAAAAATGAGGCCTCCCGGCGATAAACATTCCGTAATCCTTGGGAAGCCGGAGGACGCCGTCCGGCATGTTTTTCTGAAGCACCGACCGGATTGCGTCTCTCGACAACCCTTGAATGTCGGCCCACGAGGGAAGGGAGTAAATGTAGTCGATCATGTCCTCCACATCGGTGACTTCCAGGGCATCCTCATACCGGAGCATCTGCACCTTCGAAAAGAAGTTCTCCAGTTTCTCCCGCCCGTTTTGCAGCGTAAACGAGTAATTGCGGGCACGGTCAGCCGGGTAAGCGTCGAGCAGACGCTCCACATACTCCATCATTCCGTTCTCGCCGTATGTTGCACAGTAAAACGTACCGCTGTCCTTCAGGACGCGCCGCACCTCCGAAAGCCCCTTATCAAGGTTCGGGACGTGGTAAAGCATCATGTTGGCAATGACAACATCAAAAGTCTTATCCGGAAAAGGAATGTCCTGAATATCGATACAGCGGTACTCAATCCCCGCAAAAGCCCCGAGATTGCTCTGTGCCGTGCCAAGCATTCCCTCGGAAAAATCCGACAAAACCAGCCTGGAGCACCGCTTAACGGTGTCGTCCCTGCCGCACCACATCTCGCCGGTACCGCATCCGAGCTCCAAAACCGACATACCCTCCCCGATCCGGTAATTCGAGAAGATCCAGTTGCCGAAGCCCTGCTTGTTGGTGGAATACTTGCTGTGCAGCGAGATCCGGATGCTCAGCTTGTCCGAAGTGCTGTATTGTTCTTTGACTGTGTCGTTCATTTTTCTCCTCCATCAACCGCCGTTTTTAAATCATCAGTTTTTTCCTATAGGTGGCGCGGTAAATGCACACAAGGAACACCGCACACAACACCCAGGTGACCGGTTCCGTTACCGTTACGGCTTTATATCCGAATCTGGGCACATACCGGAGGCTCGATACGATTTTGATCGCAAGCTCTATCGTGCTCGAGATAACCGGCGTCACCTTATATCCTATGGACTGCATCGACATTCTCATCACAAGAAGAACCCCTAGCGGGAAGAAAAACAGGGTACTCATTGTCAGATTCAGATATCCGTTTGAAATAACCGTGCTGTCCGTGGTTCCGAGTATCATGCTTATCAATGCCTTGCCTGCGGCTAATGACAGAACCGCGGAAAACAGGCTCCACGCAATCGTGATCAACAGCACTTTCTTCACCGCCGCAGTTATCCGCTCCGTCTTTCCCGCACCGTAGTTCTGACTTGTAAACGTTGCCGTGGCAGCGGCCATGTTCGACAGCGGCATCATCAGGAATTCATAGATCCTGCGGGATGCGGTATTGGCTGCTATAATTGCAGTGCCGAGGGCGTTGATTGCTTTCTGAAGAATGATCGAACCTAATGCAAATACGGAATTCATAAGGGCCATGGACAAGCCCGTCGAGAGCATTTCACCCACGAGCCCTCTGTCCGGCTCAAAATCCCCGAATCCCGGCAGGAAATCGGAATAGTTCCTGATGATATACCATAAACCTGCTGCTGCCGAGACAACGGTTGCGATCAGCGTTGCATATGCGGCTCCCGCAACTCCCATGCCGAGTTCCGCTATAAATATCCAGTCAAGCAAAGCATTGATCCCGCTCGAGAAAATCAGGAAGTACAAAGGCGTCCTGCTGTTTCCCACTGCCCGAAGGAATCCTGCACACATATTGTAAAGGATCGTGGCGGTCAACCCCGCAAAGATTATGAAGATGTACTCGTGGGCCTGCGATAAGATCTCTTCCGGCGTATCCAGAAGCCGCAGGATCTTTTCAAGAAACGGAAGGATCATTCCCGTCAGCAGGATAGTGATACCCACGTTCAGTATCAGCATCGTTGCAACTGCATTTTTAAGCTTCGGAATATCCTTTTTCCCGTACAGCCTTGCAATGATGATTCCGTATCCGCTGTTAAGCCCGACCGCAAAATACAAAACCACACTGTACAGCGCTGATGTGGCACCGATTGCAGCAACTGCGCTGTCCCCGAGATTGTGTCCTGCGATGACCGTATCCACCAGATTGTAAACCTGCTGGAACATTGTCCCGATAAACAGCGGCAATGCAAACATCAGTATTTTTTCAAGAGAATTTCCGGTTGTCATGTCAGAAGTTCTTCCGGATACCATGTTCTATCCCCCGTTTATGTGTGAATCCATTTTCCGTCTGCACAGATCTTGTCTCAATCTCCATGTCGTAAAGACCTCGACCCCGTGCTGCTTTGCAGCTTCCGGGAAATGTCATTTTCCCACTCATATTGCAATAATTCTTCATCGTCGGAATATGGATCAGCACTGCCTTTCCACGGTACCTTTCGAGCAGATACCAATACGCTTCATTGCAGAGATAATGAGTCGGTGTTTTCGAAATCGAATTCTTAATCCCTGTCTTCGATAAATGCTCCGAAATACCTTGAAGATCGAGTGCGGTAGTCCGACGTACGCCCTCTTTTTCCGCACATTGCTCGATACGAAAGGAATCGACCAGATTCTTATCCGCTCCGAAGAGACAAATCGCATCAAGATCAGCCGGAAGCATTTCAATATCTCTCCGCAGCCCGGCAAAGGAATTCGTCAGCAAGAAGTGTTGCCCGGGCAGCGAATTTGCCAGCGCCGAGGATGAATTGTTCCGGCCTTTAAAGCCGATGAATGCTGTCTTTATGGCCGTGTACCTCCCCCGTGATCAGTCTTATTCTGCTCTTCCGGATGTGTCCCGGTTCAATCCAGGAAAGCGCGCCAGCTTCCTGTGATCCAGCACAAGATCGATTTCGCTATCCTTCAAAAACATCGTTTCTCTCCTTTACGATTCCGATGGCGGTCTCCATGCCCCTGTCACGGCCCTCCATGATGTCGGACAGGGTGGCATCGACTCTGACATCGGGCGAGAAGCCCTTGTTGTAAATATCTTCGCCGTTCTGCGCAATGCAGCGTCTTGTGCAGATGCGGTAATTGCCGCCGCTTTCCAGGAAAACCATGTATGGCTGGCCGGAGGTTCCCGCGGTGTTGCTTCCGACGAAGACCGCCTTTGTGTGCATCTTCATAACGTCCACAAAATCCTCCGCGGCGGACACCGTGTCTCCGTTCATAAGCACCGCGACCGGACCCTCCAGCAGGCCGGGTGCATTATTTTCCGCGGTGTTGCTCTCCCGCTGAAAAGCGATATGCCTGCACATCCGGTAGGATTTGAGGCTGTCCTCATCCCATTGCATGTCCGCTGCGTTCTCCGGGGACACAGTTTTGAAATCATCCCGGAACAACCCCCACGCCTTGTAGGTAGGCTCGTAAACCTGCGTCTCCGCAGCGCAGCTCGCAAACCGGCCGGAGATGAACATGGCTGCGACCGCATCGGCGTTGGTGCTGTTTCCGCCGCCGTTCCCGCGGACATCGATGACATAGCCCTTCGCCCTGTGCAGCTCATCGAATTTTCCGTAGATTTTGTCCGGGACGGAGTCGTCCATAAAGGTTGTGATCGCGATCACGGCAATGCCGTCCTCCGTAATCTTTATCTTAACGGAGTTCTCGTCAAGAAGCAGCTTCCCCGGAACGGTCTTCGGCACCGGCATCCCGGAATTGCTCCATTTGATCCCGGTCGCGTCCACTCTCCGCAGGGTTACGTCGAAGGATTTTCCGTCCTTCTCAAATGTTAAAAGTGCCTCGCTGCCTTCTTTGCCGTACAGAAGCTCGATCGTGACCGCCTTGCCGCAGGCAGCCTCATTGGCGTGCCAGATGTAGGGATAGCAATGTTCGCGAACATACTCCGAAATCTCCGCTCCGTCGTACTTCGTAAGCACACCAAACATCGGAATCGCATCCTTGTACTCTTCCGCCACGCTCAGCACAACATACTTCCCGCCGATCGGCACAAGATAGACCGGAAGCATCGAAAAATACTCCGGGCTCTGCATGACGTCCATGGGAAAGCCGATACCGGTGTGACCGTCGTCGAGCAGGCTCACAAAGCGGGCAAGCTCCCGGTAGTATTCGTATACATCCTTAGTCGCAAGGACGCGGGGCAGGGCTTTTTTGTACTCCTCGTCCCAGTCGATGTTCACCTTGTCCCAAAATGCAAAATTGTACTCCGCATCTTTCCAGATTCGCGACAACTCATAGATTTTCAGTTCGTCCGATATTGTTCTCATGCATTTTCCCCCGAGAAGGAGATCATACGATCCCCTTGTAATAATCGTATAGCATTTGCTTTGTGATCGGCATCTCGATGTCTGCCAGCTCCCGATAAACCAGTTCCGTCAGGTTTTGCAGCGCGCTCACCAGCTCCTCCCTGCTTTCTCCCGTCACAAAGGTGCTGCGGATTGCAGCCTTCTCGGCCTCGGGCAGGCGGTCGATCTCCCTGTTTAAACTGCTCTCCAAGCGATACCGGTCACCCAGCAGATCGATATACAGCTTTCTGACATACTCCAGTTCCCCGATCGCGCGGAAAATGTTGCCGCGATGAATTGCTGTCGCGGCATGCATCAAACGAAGCCACACGGAACTCCGGGCGGTTGCAATGTCCTTCTGCTGCTTGTCACCGAAGATCTTATCGTCCATCCACGACCTGGACTGCACCATCTTTTCTTCCACCGTACCGGAGCGGTCGAACAGCACTTTAAACGCCGGCTTCCATGCTGCGGCATTTTCATACCCGCCGTATCCGATGTCGATTTCCAGGAAATTCGACAGAACAAAGCACTGCAGGTGTCTGGCTTCATCCCGTCCAACATACAAAACCTCATACCGTCCGGCAATTTGACGATGCATAAGATCCATCGTCTCCGCCATGGAAACACCCTTGTCAAGCGCAACAACAAAATCCAGATCCGAGCGCTCATCGCGAAAGCCGACAGCGCCGGATCCGACCTGAACGAGCGCGACAACTCTGTCACATTCGGACGCAACGGATATTACATACTCCAGTGCATCCTGCCGATCCTGCATGGTAAAAACACCGCTCACTCTGTTTTCCTCCCGTAATTTCCACTACCGTTATCTGTTCTCAACGTCTTTGAAAACTCTCGACCCGGTGGCGCCTTTCTGCCCCTGGTATTTTCCGTTGTAGGGGTTGAGCGCAGACTCGTCCATCCCGGCAAATACAAGCTGTCCGACTCTTCGTCCCGCCTTAAGTTCGATCGCGCACTTGTTCGCGTTATACAATTCCAAGGTTATCTCGCCCTTGAACCCGGGATCGACCCATCCCGCGTTTTGAATGAAAAGCCCCATTCTCCCGAGCGAACTTCTCCCTTCGACAAATGCCGTCAGATTGTCCGGAAGTTCGATGTACTCCATGGTCGTTGCCAGAACAAACTGCCCGGGCATGATAAGGAACGTGTCGGTTGTTATCGTCTTGTACTTTATCTCATTTTCCAGAGTTATCACCCCCGAAGGAGTGTCATCGACAATGCTGAAGGTATTTCCCAGCCGGATATCAACGCTTGCAGGCTGAATCTGTTCCTCCGAAAGCGGCTCGATCCCGAGCGTCTTGTCCTGAAGCATTTTCAGAATTGTTTTATCAGACAGTATCATGTTTTTTCTCCGTTTCACCGATTTTTTTGAACAGCCGTGCGCTCCAGAATGTCATGTCCAGCTCTTCGATGTAGAAGTGGAAAATGGCTCTCCAGTTTTTTGTGGCAGTGCTTAATACTATGTATTCTACTTCTGTAGAAAGCGTTTCTTCCGCAAAGTGAAAAAGCTTTTCGCCGATTCCGCGGGATCGCCTTTCCGGCACCACGTAAAGCTCCTCCACTTCGAACACCGGTGTGCCCTCCGGCATGACCGACTGCATCTGCGCCGACTTGCTGCTCCGTCCGAACAGATACCCGACAATATCTCCGTCGTCCTCCGCCACGAAGATTCTGTTTCCCTCGATATCCGACCGCTCATTCGGGCGGTATCCGTAGCAACTGTTTTCCGCAGTCCAGTCCTCGGAAAAACGGATCAGCTTCGCGAGAATTGCCTCAGTAAGTTCCACCTCGTGAATTTTCATTCTCATGTCCCCCATACTTCCTCTCCGAATCGTAAGTATCTTAGAAACGATTTTACTTCATAAAAGCGGATCGCGCAACAACATAAGGGATGTTTCTTGCGGGATTTTTGTGGTATACTATGCGGCAGAATGAATCGGAGGATTTACCATGAGAAAAATTGTTGCGATTTTACTGATCCTTGTTTTGCTTACCACAATGGCGGCGCTCACCGGATGTAGCCTTCCGGGCAAATCCGACGCGGAGCCGACCCTCGCCGTGACCACGCCCACTTCCACACCGGAAGCCGACGTCACTCCGGGGGAAGCAACGCCGACGACGGCTCCGGACCGTTTCCCCGACCGCGCAAATGCGGACACCGGCAAGGGAAGCCCGAAGGAATTATCCGAGAACGATGTAGCTCCGGAGTTCAGTCTCGCGATGTACGACGGAACGAAATTCCGCATATCGGAGCACGACGACGAAGTTGTCCTTTTGAATTTCTGGGCAACCTGGTGCGGCCCCTGCGTATCCGAGATGCCTGACCTCATGAAGCTGGCGAAGGAAAACATCCCCGGATTTACCATCCGCTTTATAAGCATCGGTGATGACGCAGCGACCGTCGCACAGTTCATCGCGGAAAACGGCTACGACAAATCCCTGATCGGCTGCGCCGATGGGACCCGTATCTCCGAATACTACCCTTGCGACTATATTCCGTACACCGTGATCGTCGTAAACGGCATCGTCCGCGAGACACTGATCGGCTCCCGCTCCTACAACGACTACAAATCCGTTCTGGGCAAATATACCGGCAAGTAAACTTGCAATACAAAGGAGACGGTCATGAAAGAAAAGGACCGTGCAACCGGCAAGCCCCGCTCACAGCGCGTGCGGCGCTACACACAATTGATGGCGGCGGTACTGTACAACTGCAATTTCAGGGGATTTGCCGAGGGAAAAAATTCCAAAGGAAGCCTTAAAGGCGTCTGCACTCCGGGCTTGAATTGCTACTCCTGCCCGGGGGCCGTCGCGGCGTGCCCTCTCGGCAGCCTGCAGAGCGCCCTGGTAAACGCCCGCTTCCGCTTCCCCTACTACATCCTGGGAACACTTCTTCTGATGGGCCTCTTCCTCGGCCGCTTCATCTGCGGTTTCCTCTGCCCGGTGGGCCTTCTGCAGGAACTGTTGCACAAGCTCCCCTCGCCGAAGATCCGCAAGAGCCGCGCCACGCGCATTCTCTCCTGCGGAAAATACGTCCTTCTCGCTGTCTTTGTCATCCTGATCCCGCTTTGGAAATTTGCGCCCGGCTTCTGCAAATTCATCTGCCCCGCAGGCACCTTCGAAGCCGGCCTGCCCCTCACGTTCAAAAACAAATTCCTGCGCACCATGACCGGCACCCTCTTTTCCTGGAAGGTGCTTCTGCTCACGTTGATCGCGGTACTGTGCGTCGTTTGCTTCCGCGCCTTCTGCCGTTTCCTGTGCCCCTTGGGCGCCATCTACTCTTTCTTTAACCCGGTCTCCCTCTTCGGCGTGCGCGTGGATCCGTCCCTTTGCACCCACTGCGACGCCTGCGTAAAATCCTGCCCCATGGACGTCACAAAAGTGCGCGACCGCGAGTGCATCCAGTGCGGCAAATGCATCGGCTCCTGCCCCACCGGCGCCATTCATTTCGGGGTGAGGGATGCGAAGAGAACAGGCGCCGGGGAAGTTTCTGTTGTGTCTGCTGATTTGACTCCCGAACCGACCCGTGAAATTGCGAACCGCCCTGCCTCTACGGCTCTCCAGGCCCACCGCAAAGCGCTCATTATCACAGCTATAGTTCTGCTTATCGCGGGCGTATCGCTTCTCGGCATCGGCCTGTACACAGGGGGCTTTCAGGATGTGATGAACAAGGCGATCCGCATCTGCTATGAATGCATCGGAATCGGGTGAATCGGTGCACTGAAAACACCGTTTGCGGTTGCATTTTCCGTTGACAAAAATCACCGTAAGATTTATTCTTAAGGTACTATTTTTAACTACTATCATCACGGAGGAATTGTACTATGGACAGTAACAAGAGACCGGATTCGATGGAACGCATCACCACTCCCGAGCTTGCAAAAGCATTTATCGACGAGCAGATTGCCGCGGTAAAGGCGCAGGTCGGTGACAAGAAGGTTCTGCTTGCTCTTTCTGGCGGCGTTGACAGCTCGGTTGTCGCTGCGCTGTTGATCAAGGCTATCGGCCAGAATCTCGTGTGCGTTCATGTTAACCACGGACTTCTTCGCAAGGGCGAGCCCGAGCAGGTTATCGAGGTTTTCAAGAACCAGATGAACGCCAACCTCATCTATGTCGATGCAGTTGACCGTTTCCTCGACAAGCTCGCAGGCGTTGCTGAGCCCGAGCGCAAGAGAAAGATCATCGGCGAAGAGTTCATCCGCGTGTTCGAAGAGGAGGCCCGCAAGCTTTCGGGCGTTGATTTCCTCGCGCAGGGAACCATTTATCCCGACATTCTCGAGAGCGGCCCCGTAAAGGCTCACCACAACGTAGGCGGCCTTCCTGAGGACATTCACTTCGAAGGTCTCGTTGAGCCCATCAAGCTCCTCTTCAAGGACGAGGTTCGCGTGGTCGGCAAGGAACTCGGCCTTCCGGACAACATGGTTTATCGCCAGCCGTTCCCGGGTCCCGGCCTCGGCGTTCGCTGCACCGGCGCCATCACCCGCGAGCGTCTCGAGCTTGTTCGCGAGTCCGACGCCATTCTCCGTGAAGAATTTGATAAAGCCGGACTTGCCGGCAAGGTTTGGCAGTATTTTACGATTGTTCCCGACCTTAAGAGCGTTGGCGTTCGCGACAATCTCCGCGCCGTTGAGAACTTCGTTGTCATCCGCGCTGTCAACACCCGCGACGCCATGAGCGCCACCATCGAGGAGATTCCGTACTCCGTACTGAACACCATCGTGAAGCGCATCATCACCGAGGTTCCTGGCATCAACCGTGTCCTCTACGACCTGACTCCGAAGCCCACCGGAACGATTGAGTGGGAATAAGTTGTATTCTTAAATCTCTGTTATAGATTCTGGTTTAGATTCTAACTTAGATTCTATCCGGCACCGATGCCCGGGACGTGGTTTCCGGGCATCGGGATTCTGTTTTTTCTCTGTTTTCGATGTCATCATCTTCATTTCGCACCATCTCCTTTCCGGTCAAATGACTGCAAATCAAGGAATCTCTCAAATGAGTCAACAACTTGCTATGCTCTTGTTGACTGCAAATCAAGAATCTCTCAAATGAGTCAAAGATTTGCTTGGGCGTCTTTGACCACAATCACCGTTTTCTCAAATTGAGTCAAAGTTTCGCCGTGATATCTTTGACCGCAATCACAGTTTCTCTGAAATGAGTCAAAGATTCGACGTGATATCTTTGACCGCAATCACAGTTTCTTTGAAATGAGTCAAAGATTCGCCGTGATATCTTTGACCGCAATCACAGTTTCTTTGAAATGAGTCAAAGTTTCGCCGTGATATCTTTGACCGCAATCACAGTTTCTCTGAAATGAGTCAAAGTATCGCCGTGATATCTTTGACCGCAATCACAGTTTCTCTGAAATGAGTCAAAGTTTCGCCGTGATATCTTTGACCGCAATCTCTGTTTTCTTGAAACGAGTCAAGGATACATCGCAATACCTTTGACTCAAACCTCCACAATCGCAAATCAAGTCAAAAAAGCCGCCAAGTCATTTTGACCATAACTTACACAATCCTCAAATCAAGTCAATTGAAAGGAAGGAATCATCATGTATGGTTTGAGAAAGATGCTTATTCAGGAACAAAAGCATTTGGAAGACGTCCTTAGCAAGGCGTGCATCGACATTGCAACCTTTCCCGAAGGAAACCTGCGTATTTCCACGGACCATGGGCGCATCCGGTTTTATCATTGTACTGAAAACAGATACGGAACATATATTCCGAAAGGTAACCTTCAACTACCCCGGCAACTCGCTCAAAAAGCTTATCAAGAGGCAATCATTCAGAAAGCAACTGCACGATTAAAGCAAATCACAGGCATCCTCAAAGATTACGCCGACGACGAAATTGAACAAGTATATTTAGCTTCCCACGCGCAAAGGCAGTCGTTAATCATACCGGTTGAGCCTACCACGGAGCAACTGATAAACCTTTGGCTAAACGAGCCCTACAAAGGGAAAGAGTTTCCCGAAGGATCCGCGATGATTCTATCGGAGAAGGGGGAACGGGTATGGTCAAAGTCCGAGAAGATTCTGGCAGATTACTTTTACCGGAATAATATACCCTATCAATATGAGAAGCCTTTGTTTCTTAAGGGGTACGGAACGGTGTATCCGGACTTTACGTTGTTTTCTCTGAAACTTCAAAAAGAGATTTACTGGGAACACGAAGGGAAGATGGATGACCCGATTTATGCAAGAAGTGCCGTAAAGAAGATTTATGGTTATGAACAAAACGGAATCTTCGAAGGAGAACGTTTGATCCTTACGTATGAAACGGACGAAACCGTTATAAACACCCGGGATATCGAAAGAAAGCTGGCCCGTTGTTATTGGCCGGAATGAAAAACTTTACCATATGCAAAAAGAGGGCCGGCATATTTCCGACCCTCATGTTGTTTTATTCTCCGATTGTTTACAAAATGTAGATCCTCTCCCGGAACTCTTTCTCAACGGACTTGTATTCCTCCTCGGAGAAGAGCTTTTTGGCACGGGCCTCGGCAAGGAAGTCCTCGCAGACTTTCTTTGCTTCGTCGGTCTTTCCGAATCGCCCGTAGGCGCTCATCTTGCTGAAGCTGTATTTTTTGAGGAGCCACGGGAACACCTCGGGGTCCGTGAACTCCGGTTTGATGCTGTAAGCGGCAATAACGGCGTCGCACCAGTCGCAGATGTCGATGACCTCCTCCAGGGTTCCGTTGTAGCAATAGTATGTGGTCATGGTCTGGATCTGCTGCGCAAGCACGTCGAACAGGCGGCGGTTGAATTCTGCGACGGTGTCCTTAACGGTCTCAAAGCCCTTCTCGAAAAATACCACAGACTGGTTGATCTCCTCGCGGATGGTGTGTCCCTCCAGAGCCGGAAGAACATTCACATGCTCTCTTGCGTTGTCGAAATCCTTGCGGTGGATGTAGATCCAGGCAAGCGCATAATGCGCTTTGTTGATCTTCTTTGTGTTATTGCTGTAGCGGATCACATTTAAGCCCTTGCGGATACCGTCGTCCAGGATGCCCTCCGCGCGTTTCGGGTCGTCCGCCAGAAGGCCCTGCATGTCGATGTAGTAGCTCAGACCGGCGACTCTTTGTACGTACTTCAAAACGATATCGAAGTTCATGGGATTTTTGCCCACCTCGTCTGCGAGGTACTCGCAGGCCCGCAGCGCACTCTGCGCCGGGTCGGCTACATCCAGGTCGAACTCGCGGAGTCCCCCGAGAACCTTCTCGGTGATCCGGTCATCCCCGCTTCTCTGCTGATACCCGAGAAGTGCGTCGGTGGTGATTCCCAAAGTCTGTGCGATGGGCACGATCATCGAAACGTCCGGAAGTCCCGCCTCCGACTCCCAGCGGCTGACCGCCTGTGGCGTCACGCCCAGCATCCCGGCCAGTTCTTCCTGCGTATATCCCTTATTTTTTCTGAACAGTTTAATGTTTGCTCCCAAATGATTTTCCATAGCGATTCTCCTTATTTTGCGGCGCCCGGGCTGTGTCTTCGGTTACGTCGGAATCCCCCTTCGGATTCCGGTTGCGACGTTTTGAAAGATGCTCTGCAGATGTATCTTCTGTGCTCAGTATATCGGGGCGCTTCGGAAAATGCAATCAATGCTCGCTTGAGAAAAAACCAAGTCGGCACGCACCGGCTGCCGGAAGGATCCAAGCCGGAATGCGCCGTGGGCAACTTCGCCCCCTGCGCAACTACAATCGGATGAACTCCGGCACATCGAACACAACGCCCTTTTCCAGAAGGTAATCGATAAACAAACGATAATACCCGGGAACCATTGCATCGGTCTCATCATGCGCGTGCAGAAGCAGGATGTGACTGCCCGGGTCAGCGAGAAGTGAAGCGCCCTCCGCCGGCGCCTCATTGTTTATGCGCGCCCACACATCCTCCACAGTGAAGCCGGAATCCGGGCGGATGCGATACTCCGCAAAGTCGAACGTCCACAGCGTGTCGATGTTTCGGTCAAGCCCCTGCTCCTTCCAGAAGGCGTACGGAATCTGCGTATCCTTCAGTTTGTCAAAGCCGTTCTTCCGGAAATACTCCTGCAGCGCAGCAGCATTTGCCCCGCCGCGGTTTCCGTACGGGAAGCGGAACGGACGGTACTTGCGCTCGACACCGGCGTCTTTGTAAAGGCGGTCCAGGAGGGCTTCATTTTTCGTGATCTCGTCCTCGGCCTCCGCCATCGTTATCTCGGAAAATGCAGGATGCGAGTAGCTGTGGTTCCCCACGATCATCCCGTGCTGCAGCGCATAAATTGCGTTTTCGTAGTAGCGCTCTACGTTCTCGCCCACGGCGAACATAAGAGCGGTAATCCCCTTTTCGTTCAGGTAATCGACGATCGCGGGCGTATTTGCCGACGCGATGTCATCAATTGTCAGAATTGCGTGTATCATGGTTTTGTTGTCCTCCTGTTTCGAACCCTTTTCCTGATTTTACCCCGAAAAAAAGCATTTGACAATTCAAAAATGCTGTGTTATCTTTGCTTTGTTCGAACAAAAAACAACTACTCGCAAAGGAGGTAATTAACATGTCGGGCATCATTATTGTGATTCAACTTAAAATGTTACTTGCCTCGGAGCGCGGAGTCTAGATCAGCAGATAATCATCGATTAATCTAAGAGTCCTTCTGTTCGCCGTGGCAATGAGTCACGGTATTTTTGTGCCCAAAAGGTAACCTAAAGCCCCCGGAAGTCGGAAAAATTGGCGATTGGAAAGCTTGCTTTCCGAATCGCAGATGTTTCCGATGCAAGGGGGGCGGTAACGCCGTTACCGCCCCCCGACATGAGCAAAAAAATGGTTTCCGTTTCTCTTTTTCCGAACCATTTTTTTGCGAATGTTCCGGGGGATTGCAACGTACGTAAACGAAAGGTTAAAAGGGTGACAAACGAATGAAGAGACTCAAATCTTATCTGTTGTCCATGGACAACAACACAACAACATACCGCGAAATGTACGCGGCGGACACCATGATTCCGGCAGGCACTCCGGGCAATCCCTACGGAATCCCGCAGTTCGTCAGCGAGCCCACATTCTGGTATGAGGACATCTCCTTCACCATCGAGATGACTAACAAAAACGCACTGGACCGTCCCACGATTCTCATGCAGATTCCCGCGGAAAATTTAGGAATCGACGAGTATCCCGTAGCGGCAGCCGATGAATGCTACCGCCAGTGGATCCGGCAGCTGGAATCGATGAATGCGGAACTGTACAACCGGAACAAACCCTTCGAGATGACGGGATATTATTTCTACGTACAGCCCGGAGGAGAGATTCTCACAAGAAACTCGGCGTATTTTGCGATGCGGCCGAGAAAAGACTATTACAATGCAGGCCAGAACAAGATCATACACTTCCGTCCCGAGGAGGTCGGCGAGCCGCAGATGTGCGTGAGCATGCGGTTTCAGGTGCAGCTGCCGCACAAGCGCATCAAAAAAGTGCTGTCCATGCTGGTGGAAGACATTCCGCAGGCAGCCGTCACTCTTGTGAGGGGATTCGACCGCGAGCGTGCGAGGGAAGTGATCCTTCTGGCCAGCAAGCAAAAAGAGCTGCGCGAATGGCTTAAGACGAGCGATTACTGCGCGTTCTTGGCAAACGGTAGTATCTTGCCGAGGGATTCAAAGACGAACGGTCCTCTGGCGGGCGCTGTCCCGTTCGAAGCTCCCAAGGAGGACACGGTCACGGCCTGCGGCCTCGAAGGACTCGGCATCCGCAAGGGTGTCACGGTCATCACCGGCGGCGGCTACTCCGGCAAATCAACCGTACTGGACACTGTCTCGGCAGGCATTTACGACCATGCTTTGGGCGATGGGCGCGAACTGTGCATCACGGACGAAACGGCAATGACAATCTCCGCGGAGGACGGCCGATGCGTGAGGAACCTGGACATTTCCCCGTTCATCGCGTGGCTGCCCTGCGGAAGCACAGGGGATTTTTCGACGGAACACGCTTCCGGCTCCACATCCCAGGCGGCCAACATCTTAGAGTCCATCGACAGCGGCGCCAAGCTTTTGCTGATCGACGAGGACAAGAGCGCTACGAACTTTATGATTCGGGACAGTTTGATGAAGGACCTGATCCGCAGGGAGCCGATCACACCGTTCACGGAGCGCGTGAATGAGCTCTACAAAAACTGCGGCGTCTCCACGATCCTGGTTATCGGCGGAAGCGGCGAATACCTTGGGATTGCGGACAGCATTTTTCTCATGGACGAGTACCGGATGTACAACGTCACGGCGCAGGCCAGGGGCATGTGCGAGGCGCAGGCCAGGGGCATGTGCGAGGCGCAGGTTAAGATGAACAGCGTGGCGCGGACGCGGACAAATGCAAGACCCGTCCCCGCGGAATCCTGGCACCAGCACCGCGTTCTGCTCTCCGAGGGCTTCACGCCTTATCCGAAACAGTTCGGCCCGCAAAAGCTGGAGGTTCCGGACGTCGGCTTCATCCTGATCGGCGACGAGAAGATCGACACCAACCTGCTGCACGACATCGCATGTCAGGAGCAGCGGACCGCGATCGGCTTCATGCTTCGGCTTATGGAAGCCCGCCAGAACGGACACACCGTAGACCTGAAAGCGGAAGTTCGACACCTGTACGAGGAGATCGCCAAGGACGGTCTTGACATCGTCTACTCGGGCACGTTCCCGGGGTGTGAACGGTTCCTCGCCTGCCCGCGGGAAAGCGATCTGCTGGCGGTGATCAACCGCATGCGAAGAGTCAGCTACACAAAACGTTAGAAGGTGACCTGCTTTTCCGAAAGCAGGCAACAAAAAGCACCGTCTCTGCGGGGTAACCCGCGGGCGGTGCTTTCTTTGTTCTGTCTGATAAATCTGTTTTCGTTTTCGGTTGATCTTATCGACTCTGCGTTGGTTCGTCCGTTACAAAGGCTCCCCCGCCAGCTCTTCAAATTCCCGCAGGAACTCTTCCGTGGCCGCCTCCCGGAGCTTTTCGACCGTGCAACGCAGGCCGTCGATCGCCGTCGGACCGCAGTCGTCGTACACGGAGGAATCCTTGATGTTCTCGGTGAAGGCCATATTTTCCAGCGTGTAAACCGGGTCGGCGTCAAATCTGCGGGCGAGGCGCACCGCCTCCGCCAGATTTTCCCGCGCCTCCGTCTTCCGCCCCGCGAGGTCGCAGGCGCAAGCCAGGGTCAGGTGCTCCATACTGATGATCTTGTCGATGTAGGCGCGCTTGTCAGGGTCCTCCTTGATGCTCGTAAGGTACCCGATCCCCCACTGCGCCAGGCGAATGAGCTTCCCGTACTCTTTCATGTGAAAGTAGTATATCATGTGGGCGGAAATCGCCGTTACCGTGTCGGCCAACCCGTTTAAGAATGCTTTTATAACGTAGCCGATTCCCTCCCGGTCGCGCCGCTGGTCCTCGATCAGAATTTTCCCGATACCCGCGTCATTGATACCGCAGACATTGTTCTTTTTGTACTCCTCCACCGCGCGCCCATATTCCTCCAGATGGGAGTAACACAGCGCGATCTCGTTGCGGAGCAGCACCTCGTTGATCTCGGGGTCTGTATTTTGCGGCATGAGCTCGATGGCGTGGCGATACATCTCGATGGCCATCGTCAGCCGTTCCTTGAGCTTGTACACGGCACCGGCCCGCGCGAAGCTTTTTGCCGCGCCGAACACGATCGAAAAATGATTCGGAAAACGCCGCAGCGCCCGGTCATACTCCTCGCAGACCTCCAGGATCGTCTGATACTTCTCCAGATTCGAGATCCGCTCCGCCTCCGTGTCCGCATCGCCGCCCCGTAGGGAAAAACCGATCAGTGCATCCACGGAAACCCGGAAGATCTCGGCCAATCCTGTGAGATATAGAATTTCCGGCTCAGACGCTCCACGCTCCCATTTTGAGATTGTGCCGAGCGTGACCCCGAGTCTCTCCGCAAGCTGCTCCTGAGTAATTCCCATGCGCTTGCGGGCATTGCGGATATTCTCCGCCAGATAGTTCTCCATACATTTCCTCCGACGCAAACCGGCTCCCGATTCATCTTCGTAATTGCTGCACTCTGCATCATAATTGCCTCCTTCTCGCTGTAAAACCCACACACAGCCGCTGTTTCTTTCTGCAATCATGATAGCGCATTTCCTCAGTTGATTGAACACCCTATTCGTATAGTTTGTCAAATGATTTTTCTACGTTTCGTAGAATTTGCTATTCGGGGTTGGATTGCTCAACCGAGGGATAGGCGGGCGGGCACGCTTTCGAGGCAGGGCTATCCGAAACACACAGAAGACTTTCTCTCGCTCGCAGGAAAATGCTCGCTCGAGAAAGTTTCTGCGGTTTCGGATATATCGGTGCTTGTATGAGCGTGCCCGCCGCTACCGCCGGCCTTGTGCAGCCCAACCAACGCAAGGTGACAAAAGAACTGTCCCCTTGTCACCTCTTGACAAAGTTGGTTTATCGTGATAAACTAAACGCGTGGGGTTTATTGCTATAAACCAAGGCAGGAGCCTGCAAGGAGGTACATAGTTATGATGGACATCGAAATCGGGGCGGTTTCGGAGCGGTTTGCCGATCTGGTGTGGGCAAATGAGCCGATCCCGTCCGGCGATCTGGTCAAGGTGTGCGAGCGCGAGCTGAACTGGAAGAAGCCCACGACCTACACCGTGCTTCGCAAGCTCTGCGAGAAGGGGCTGTTCCGCAACGAGGACGGCGTGGTGAGCTCGCTGGTTTCGCGGGATGCATTTTACGCGGCTAAAAGCGAGCAGATCATCGAGGATTCCTACCGCGGTTCGCTGCCGGCATTTGTGGCGGCGTTCATGTCGCGCAAGAGCCTGTCCGACGCGGAGGTTGCGGAGCTCGAGCGCATGATCGACGCGTACCGAAAGGGGGAGTAACATGACAGCCGTATTCTTACGAATTCTGAACCTGGGAATCGCCGCGGGCTGGCTGATTCTCGCCGTGATCGCGGCGCGACTGCTGCTGCGCAAAGCGCCGAAGCGGCTCGTGTGCGCCCTGTGGATTCTGGTCGCGGTGCGACTGCTCTGCCCGGTTCGGCTGGAGAGCTCCTTAAGCCTCCTGCCCGCCGCCGACCCGGTCACCGTCACGCAGGGGTCCGCTCCCGCGAAAAATGCCCCCGGCTCCGACGCTGCATTTTCCGATGGCCTTCCGGGTGTCTACCCGGTCTCCCCGGAAAATGAACCTGCAACCGTAGCCGTCGGTACCCCGCAAGGCACCGACCCGGCGCAATCGCAGCAGACACAACCGGTTGCGCAGCCGATCGACAACAGCGCTCAAATCATCGCGGGGGCCAAAGAACCTGCGAATTCCGACAGCCCCGCGAAGTCCAAAGCATCCCTCCTTCAGGCGACGCTTTCGCCCCGCGCGAGCCGCATCGCCGCTGCGGTGTGGATGGCGGGCGCGGTTTTGATTCTGGGATTTGCCGTCGTAAGCTACCTGCGGATTCGAAGAACCGTCGCGGCATCGATCGCCGTCGGCGACCGGCTCTACGCCTGCGACGACATCTCCTCGCCGTTCATTCTGGGTATCGTGCGACCGCGCATCTACGTGCCTTCCGCGGTCAAGGGCGAGGCGCTTGTGCATGTTGTCTCGCATGAGAGCGCGCACCTTAAGCGCCGCGACCATTGGTGGAAGCCGCTCGGGTATCTTCTGCTCGCGGTCTACTGGTTCAACCCGCTGTGCTGGCTTGCCTACGCGCTGTTGTGCCGCGACATCGAGCTGGCGTGCGACGAGAGCGTCATCCTCGCGATGAACCGGGGCGACATCGCCGCCTACTCGCAGACGCTTTTGGATTTCAACCGGCCGCGCCGCACCGTGACGGTCTGTCCGCTTGCATTTGGCATGGTCGGCGTGAAGCGCCGCGTAAAGAGCATTTTGAACTACAAAAAGCCGCCGTTTTGGATCATCCTCGCGGCCGTTGTCATCGGAATCATCCTCGCGGTATGCTTCATAACAAGCCCGAAGAAGGGCTCGAACAGCGACGCCGCTCCGACGCCGACCGTTACCGCAACACCGACGCCGGGCGAGGCAACGAGCCCGACCCCGCGGATCACAGGAGAGATTATGAACGTGGAAATCAACACCTTCATCTGCCAGATCACGCAGATTGGCGCGATCTCCTTTAAGGTCACCCCTTCGTGGATGGAAAGCCAAATGTCCCGGTTCTACGATATTGAGATTCCGAACGAATGGCTCCCCTCCTCGCCGAAGCCGATTGTCGGCAGCTGGCTGGAGATCGGGTTCGACGGACGCGTGGAAAATTCATCCCCGTCACGGCTTGTGAACATCTCGTCGGTTCGGCTGTATCTCACGCCGGTAAGACCGGTTGTCTCAATCGAGGAACTGCGCAAGAACAACCCCGACCTCTTCTCGATGGATGCGAACAAGGGCTTTACGGTCGCCGTGTGGCAGCTGTCAGCGGGTTCCTACAGCTGCGCCCTGTTCTCCGGCAAAAACGTCGACCGCCGAACCCTGATGGACGGGATTCTGTCGATGCGAAGCGCCGGCGGTTATGACCTCGCAACCATGCGCGCGATCCTGCAGTCTTATCACGTGACAAAAGAGCAGGTTGTCATTCAACATACGGGCAATCCTCTCTCGAGTTACGCCGGTCCGTTCAACAATGACAATTATGCATACGTGGAGTCGATGCTCTTCGGTGCTGCCGGAATCCACAGTTTCATGGCTCATGCCGGGTGGGTCGACGACAGCGGCGACCGTTTGTATCCGCTGTATCGCACGGCCGTCAACTATGACGAGTACGTCGCTTCGCTGCCGTTAAGCCACGCATACCCGATGCGGCCGCTCTTCCGGATCGATTCCCAGCGGGAGCTGGATGCATTTTGCGACAAGGCGCTGGGCGTCGGGCTGAGAGTCTCCGACGGATATGACGATGAGCCCTCCCTCCTTCAGGCGATCGCCGAGAACGGTTTCGCCGGCGATTTCTACGACGATTATTCGCTGCTGATCACCTACGTAACCTCCGGTTCGATCCCGAGAATCTTCGACGTGGAATGCATTCTCCTGGACGATGACAGCCTTTGCATGCGAATCGCCCGCACCGACAAATACGGCGATTTGGGCAACAGTGCAATGGGCGGCTGGTACGTCGTTGCCGCCGTACCGAAATCCTACCTCGCCGGCCGCACCACGATTACCGCCGACTACGACATCATGAAGAAGTGACGTGACAAGGGGACAAATGAACTGTCCCCTTGTTTCCTTCTCCGGGATATGGTATAATTTCCTTTGGCGTTCATGCGCCACAACACAAGTTCATCAAAGGAGTTTACACTTATGGAACGTAGAGTCGGAACTGTATCCAGAGGCATCCGTTGCGGCATCATCCGAGAGGGAGACAACCTTGTCGACATCGCGGTTGACAGCGTACTCGGCGCCGCCGAGAGCGAGGGGTTTGCGCTTCGCGACCGGGACGTCATTGCTCTGACGGAGTCCATCGTCGCAAGAGCGCAGGGCAACTATGTGAGCGTCGACGATATTGCGGCGGATGTGAAAGCCAAGCTCGGCGGCGGCACGGTCGGTGTCATTTTCCCGATCCTCTCCCGCAACCGCTTCGCCATCGTTCTTCGCGGCATCGCGAAGGGATGCAGAAAGATTGTCCTCATGCTCAGCTACCCGAGCGACGAGGTCGGTAACGCACTGGTCACGCTTGACCAGATCGACGAAGCCGGTGTCAATCCCTACTCCGACGTGCTGGATCTCGCCAAGTACCGCGAGCTCTTCGGCTACCGCAAGCACGAGTTCACCGGCGTGGATTACGTCGAGTACTACTCGAACCTGATCAAGGAGTGCGGCGCCGAGGTGGAGGTAGTATTTGCCAACCAGCCGAAGACGATCCTTTCCTATACCGATTGCGTCATCAACTGCGACATCCACACCAGAGAGCGCACCAAGCGCATCCTCCTCGCGGCCGGCGCGAAGGCGGTCTGCAGCCTTGCCGACCTGATGACAAAGCCCGTGAACGGCAGCGGCTTCAATGAGCGCTACGGCCTTCTCGGCTCCAACAAATCCACCGAGGACAAGGTCAAGCTCTTCCCGCAGTCCGAGGGCGCACAGAAGCTTGTCGAGGCGATTCAGGCGCAGATCCTCGCAAAGACCGGAAAGCATGTCGAGGTCATGGTGTACGGCGACGGCGCCTTCAAGGATCCCCAAGGAAAGATCTGGGAGCTCGCCGATCCGGTGGTGAGTCCTGCATTCACCGACGGCCTCATCGGAACGCCGAACGAGCTGAAACTGAAGTATCTCGCGGACAATGATTTTGCGAATCTCTCCGGAGAGGCGCTGCGCGATGCGATCTCCGCGAGCATCAAGGCCAGGGAAGGCAGCCTGGTGGGCAACATGGCATCCCAGGGCACGACGCCCCGCCAGCTCACGGACCTCATCGGCTCGCTCTGCGACCTCACGTCCGGCTCGGGTGACAAGGGCACGCCGATCATCCTGATTCAGGGCTACTTTGACAACTATACCACGATGTAAAATGCAAACGGCCGGCAGTCCCGCGACTGGCGGCCGTTACTGTAAGGGGGGGCATCTCATGAACTACAAACTTACCGTACTGATCCTTTTGTGCATTGTTTTCGTCTACAAGCTTCTGCTCACACTTCTCAAGCTGCGCTCGACCCGCAACCCGATTCCCGCCAACGTCGCGGACATCTACGACGCGGAGACCTACAAAAAATGGTGTGCGTACCGCACCGAAAAATGCCGCCTCATCATCCTCGAGTCCATCGTCTGTCTCGCTGTGGACTTCGTTCTGATAGCGACGGATGCGTATGCCGCATTTGCCGGGCTCTTCCCGAAGACCGTGTTCTGGCAGCTCTTCGCGGTGCTTCTTCTTTCGTCGCTCACCGTTATTGCAACGCTGCCCTTCACGTACTATGACACCATGAAGATCGAGGAGCGGTACGGCTTTAACCGCACCAAACACGGCACGTTCGTCGCCGACCAGCTGAAGGAGTTCCTCATCTCTCTGGGCATTCTCACGTTTATCACGTGGATCCTGGCAGTTTTGTACCGCTGGCTCGGGGACTGGATGATCGTTGCATTTGCCGCGGTTCTGTGCCTGCTGGTTCTCGGAATCACGTTCCTCTATCCGCTCTTAAGCCGCGCCTTCAACAAGTTCACTCCCTTCGAGGAGGGCGAGCTTCGGGACAAGCTCACGGCGCTTCTCACAAAGCACGGTTACCACGTGCGCGCCATCGAGGTGATGGACGGCTCCCGCCGCTCCACCAAGGCCAACGCCTACTTCGCGGGCTTCGGCAAATCCAAATCCATCGTCCTCTACGATACTCTCATCAACAAGCTTTCGCCCGATGAGATCTGCGCCGTCTTCGCCCACGAGCTCGGGCACGGCGTGCACAAGGACACCCTGAAGGGCCAGCTCATCTCCATCCTGCAGATGGGGCTTCTGTCGGTGCTGGCATGGCTCACGATCCGCACCGCCTCGCTGTATCCGCAGTTCGGCTTCGACGAGGTCAACTACGGCTTCGCGGTGCTTTTGATCCTCTCGGTGGAATTTGCCCTGATCGCACCGCTGTACGGCATTGCGGCCAACGCCCTCTCGCGCCGCCAGGAATACCGCGCCGACCGCTTCGCCGCCGGGGAAGGCTACGCGCAGGAGCTAATCTCGGGCCTCAAGAAACTAACGCAGACCGACTTCGGCGACGTCTCGCCGTCGCCCGCGCTCATCCTGCTCGAATACAGCCATCCGTCGCTCTCGCAGCGAATCACGGCGCTCGAGGGGCTCAAGAAAGAGTAAGGCGCGCTTCAAATCAAGGCAACAAAAAGGGCAGTTTCCGAAGAACTGCCCTCTTTTTAATCTTCATTTTCCGCTCACTCGTTCCCTTGCTGAAACAGCTCATCCTTCACCTCCGGGGTCATCGGCAAGACTTTCCAGTCCGGCAAGTCCGTGAACTCGGTGTAAAAAAGCAGATACGTTTCCTTGCCGTTGATCAGCTCGTGCGAGAAGTATGCCTCCGTCACGGAATGCGTCGCTCCCGAGGCGCTGTTTAAGATCATGTTCGCATCCACCGGATTCACCTTGCTGAAGCCGTAACCCTGGATGCTCAGCCGTTTAACCTCCGGCATGTCCTCCGGAAAGCGGCTGTCCTCCGGCATGTTGAAGTACATCTTAAGATACTTCTCCGCCCGCACATCGGTAAAATGCTCGTTCCGACGCAAAAACAGCTCGGTTCGGGCAAACGATATGTATTCCTCAACCTCACCGACTTCGTTGTCGTTGTCCGGCGTGAGATCGAAAATTCCGAAGAAGCCCTTGTTCATGTTCTTGTCAAAGAACGAAAAATGAACAAACACCGCCCCGATCACAACCACAACCAGCAGGATACCGGCACCGATCAGTTTCCTTCGAAAGTTCTTCCGCTGCTTCGCGAGATAGCTCGCCTTCTCCTCGTCCGAAAGCTCTTCCCACGTTCTCGTATCTTTCATATCTACCCCCATGCACGATGCACGTGCGCACGCTCCGAAATCAGATCCGGAAACACTTCTGTATCGCCTTCTGATCGCCGAGAACGAGCATGGTCATGTCCTCGTCGAGCTGCGTGTCCGGCGTGATGAAAAGGCTCATCCTGCCGTCCCGCTTGATAGCCAGAATGCTGATGCCGTATTTCTTGCGGATGTCGATGTTTCCGACCGTGCGACCCACCCAGTTCTCGGGAACCGTCACCTCGAAGATGGCGTTGCTGTCATCGAGTTTGATATAGTCGCGAATATGGTCGGAAGCGTAGCGGATGGCTGCCCATTCCGCAACCTGCTTCTCCGGGTTGACGACTTCGTCCGCACCGTTGCGAAGAAGGAATTTGGCCTGCACTTCGCGGTCCGCGCGGGACACCACAAACTTGGCGCCCAGCTCCTTCAAAAGGGAGGTCGTCTCCAGCGAGCTCTGAAAATCCCCGCCGATCCCCACGATGCAGACATCGTAGTTGTACACGCCGAGCGTGCTCAAAAAAGCCTCGTTGGTGCTGTCGCCGATCTGCGCGTCCGTGACGTAGGGCAGAATGCTGTTGATGCGCGATTCGTTGCGGTCCACCGCCATGATCTGATGGCCGAGCTCGTTAAGCTTTCTCGCCATCATGAAACCGAAATTGTTGACACCGATCAAAAGAATGGATTTCATCATTTTCCTCCGTTAACCGACAATAATCTTTTCCTCCGGGCATTTTGACACTTCCGCGTTTTTGCCCGAAACCGCCGCATAGATGAGCGTCAATCCGCCCACGCGGCCGAAGAACATCAGGATCATCAGAATGATGCGGGACAACGTGCCGAGCGTCGGCGTGAGCCCCAAGGAGAGTCCGACCGTAGCGATGGCGGACCCGGTTTCGAAGATGCATTTTTCGAGAGAAAGTCCTTCCACAGCGCTGATGACGGACGCGCTCAGAAGCGCAAGGAACAGATACAACACCAGAATGGTGGAGGCGCTCTTGACGGTTCCGTCGTCGATGCGGCGTCCGAACATCTGGGCGTTCTTGCGGCGGCGGAACACCGTCGTCGCGTTGGCGATCAATACCGCCAGGGTGGTCGTCTTCATACCGCCGGCCGTCGATCCGGGCGATCCGCCGACCAGCATGAGGAAGATGATCATCATGCGGCCGATGCCCGTGAGCGCCGAAAGGTCCGAAGTGTTAAAGCCGGCCGTACGGGGCGTCGTCGCCTGGAACAGCGACAGACAGAAGCGGTCTTTCAGAGGCTCGCCTGCGTACTCGCCGAAGAAGAACCAGAGCATCGGCAGAACGATCAGGACAGCCGATGTCACTAAAATGACCTTGCTCTGCATTCGATAGCGCTTAAAATGATACTTGTGCTCGCGGATGTCCCCCCACGTGAGAAATCCGATGCCGCCGATGATGATCAGAAGGCAGATGGGAATCACTATTCCGGGATTGCCCGCCAGCCCCGTGAGGGAGGAGAACTGGCCCGTCCGGCTTCCCATGAGGTCGAAGCCCGCGTTGCAAAATGCCGAGATCGAGTGGAAAAAGGACATCCAGATGCCCGCCCAGCCGTACTCGGAACAGAAGGACGGGAGCAGGATGAGCGCACCGGCCAGCTCAAACAAAAACACCGCCCGGACCGCGAACACCGCGAGATGTGTGACACCTCCGATCTGTTGTGCGGAGATGCTGTCCTGCAGGGTGCTTCGCTGCATCAGCGAAAGCTTCTTGCCGGAAATGCTCGCGATGAACAATGCGACGGCGATGACGCCGATACCGCCGATCTGGATCAGGACAAGGATGATTCCCTGCCCGAACGCCGACCAGTATGTTGCGGTGTCCTGCACCACAAGGCCCGTCACGCACACCGCGGACGTCGAGGTGAACAATGCATCCCCGAAGGATGTCCACGACCTGCTCTGCGCGGCAATGGGAAGCGTCAATAAAAGCGCTCCCACGAAGATGACCCCGGCGAAGCCGAGGATGATGATCTGAAACGAAGAAAGCCTTCTCCGAAGTCCTGTACCGGACATTCCGATCCCCCTTATTTTCTGCGTTTTTTGCCTTTTTTGTTCGACTTTGCGACCGCCTGAGAGGCAAAACCCTTGCGGTACACTAAGACAACATCGTCCTTCTTGATCTCCGTGGAGCCGTCTGGGATGATCATGCGCCCGTTTCGCTCGATGGAGACGATCAATTCCTGGCGGCTGATATCGATGTTGCGGATCAGCTGTCCCTCCCACGGATGCTCTGCGCCGATGACGATCTCCTTCAGGTTCATGTCACTGCGCTCCGTAAAATGCGCTCCCGCAAGCACTAAAACATCGCCCTCCGCGATCACGGTGTCACCGTTCGGGATCACCTGCTCCTCGCCGCGAAGGATCACCGTAAGAAGAAGCTGCGGCGGCAGCACAATGTCGCGCAGCTGCCTTCCGCACCATGCATGCCCGCCCGTCACCGAGGAAGCAATGAAGCGCACGTCGTGCTCCTCGCCCTTGGTCATAAGCTGCTTGATTTTGGTGTATTTTTCGACGAAACCTGCGGAAATGATACCCGTAGGAACCGCCACCATTCCAACGCCCAGACACGCTATGATGATCGCTAAGATCTTGCCTCCCGTTGTGTACGGATAAATGTCGCCGTAGCCCACCGTGAGGATGGCCGAGGTCGACCACCAGATGCCGGAAAATGCATTTTCAAAGCCCGAGCCGGCCCCTTTCTCCAGGCTGTACATCGCAAGGGACGACGCCACCATCAGCATGAGCAACAGGCAGATGGAGGAGAACAGCTGACTCTTCTTCTCGTACAAAACGTCGGTGATAACATTGAACGCATCGTATTGCGCATTGATCTTGAACAACCGGAAGATGCGGAACACCCGCAATATCCGGAACGCCACGATTCCGCCCGGCAGCACGATGGGCAGATAGTACGGGAAGAACGTCAACAGATCGATCAACCCGTAGAACGAGATGAAAAATGCAAGCTTTGCGCCCCAAAACGACTTCTCGGGGTAGAGGTACTCCGCCGTCCACATGCGGAGGATGTATTCGATCGTAAAGATGATGATCGTGATCAGCTCGATCGCATCGAAGAGTTTGCGGTACTCAGCCAGCTCGTCGAAGGTGTCCGCGAACGTCACAAAGAGGTTTAAGCAGATGACGACGACAATGAAGATATCAAAAGCACGGCTGATCTTATCGCGACGATCGCCGATGGAAATGACATGAAAGATACGTTTTTTTGCCTTCTCCATAAAAACCTCCCTGTCAGAATATCAGAACACAATCATTTTCTTCTGCGGCAGACTTCCTTCCAGATAGCCGGGTGGAACAGCATGAGCAACGGGAAGAGCTCCAGACGACCCGCGATCATGTCGAAGATCAGAACGCATTTGGTGAAGATCGAAAAATGCCCGAAATTCACGGTGGGGCCGACCTTCGCGAGACCGGGTCCGACGTTGTTGATGGTCGCGGCCACCGCCGTCAGGTTCGTCTCCAGGTCATAGCCGTTGATGGAAACCAGCAGCACCGATCCCGTGAACAGAATTAAAAACGTTATAAAATACACATTGATGGAGCGCACCACCTCGTGCTCCACAGGCTTGCCCTCGAAGCGGATCTTCTTGATGCTCTTCGGATGCAGGTACGCCGCCAGCTCCTTCTTCACGGTCTTCACAGCGATGGTGACGCGGGAGACCTTCAGACCGCCGCCGGTACTTCCCGCACAGCTTCCGATGAACATCAAAAGCACCAGGATCGTCCTCGCCACCTGCGGCCAGGCGTCGAAGTCCGCCGTCGTGAAGCCGGTGGTCGAGATGATCGAGCCGACCTGAAAAGCCGCGTGCCGCAGGCCGTCCGAGACGCCGTAGATCGAGCGGATGCTCAGGAACACGAAGAAGATCGATGCCAGGATGATCAGAATATAATTCCGCACCTCCTCCATGCTGAATGCCTTGCGGAACTGGCGGAAGAGGATGAAGTAGTACGCGTTGAAATTCACGCCGAACGCGATCATGAACACGGTGATAACCCACTGCAGGTACGGCGTGTACGAGGCGATGCTGTCATTGCGAACGCCGAAGCCGCCCGTGCCGGCCGTAGCCATGGAGTGGTTGACCGAGTCAAACAGGCTCATGCCGCCGGCGATCAAAAGGATGATCTCCAGAATCGTCAGCCCGATGTAGATCAGATAAAGGATGCGCGCGGTGTGACGAACCTTCGGTACCAGCTTGCCGACCGAAGGGCCCGGGCTCTCCGCCCGCATGATGTTCATGTTCGAACCGCCGCTCAGGGGCACGATCGCCAGAAGGAACACAAGGATTCCCATACCGCCGATCCAGTGTGTCATGCTTCGCCATAAAAGCGTCGATTTCGCCAGCGCCTCCACGCTCTGGCACACCGTGGCACCGGTGGTGGTAAAGCCCGACGCCGACTCGAACATCGCGTCGATAAAGTGCGGGATCTGGCCGCTTATGTACATCGGCAGACCGCCGAAGAAGCTGAGGGCGAGCCAGCTCAGCGCCGTCGCAACACAGCCCTCCTTTAAGTAGAACACCTGGTCCTTCGGGCGCAGCATGACCAAAAGCCATCCGCAGAGCTCGCAAAATGCAGCCACGCACAGATAGTACCAGCCCACATTTTCCGAGTAATACAGCGCGGCGGCGCAGGGACCGAGCAGCAATACGCCCTCGATTCGAAGAACCGCTCCCACAATGTATGCGATCATTGCATAGTTCATGCCAAATCTGCTCCCGTCATACGCCCAGCGTTATTTCAAAATCTCCGTGAGACTGCGGAATCCCAGATGCTTCGTAACGATCATCACGGTGTCCCCCACGCGGATGCAGTCGTCACCGCTGGGGATGATGATGTGCCCGTCTCGGTTGATACACGCGATCAAAAGCTCGTCCTTGCGCTTCAAGTCGCGGAGCGGAATGTCCGTGACCTCGGACGCCTCCTCCACGCGGAACTCGATGGCCTCGACGCGCTGATCAAAGAGGTGATACAGTGTCTCGATGGAGTTGCTGCGGGACTCGTAGCGCGCACGCACGTACGCGATGATCGCCTCCGCCGTGACATAGCGGGGATAGATTACGCTGCCCAGCTCGAGGCTGTTGACAACGCTCTTGAAATTCATCCGGTTGATCTTCGTGATCACCTTCGCCTGCGAGATCTTGCGGGCGTACAGTGTCAGGATGATGTTGACCTCGTCGATACCCGTGAGGGGCACGAACGAATCGGCCCGCTCGATGCCCTCCTCCTTGAGGAGACCCTCCTCCGTACCATCACCGTTGATGATGATGGCCTTCGGAAGCAGCACGCTCAGTTCGTCACAGCGCTCGCGGCTCTGCTCGATGATCTTCACCTCGACGCCGGAATGGATCAGCTCCTGCGCCAGATAATATGCAGCTTTGCTGCCGCCGACGATCAGGGTGTCGCGCACGCGGCGGGACTTAAAACCGAAGGTGTCCATGAATGTGCGGATGTTCCTGCGGGACGCAGCGAAGGTAAGGGTGTCGCCGCCCTCCAGGCGGAACGAACCGGATGGGATGTAGACCTCTCCGTTTCTCTCGACCGCGCACACCAGCGCGCTCACCGGGAGCTTCTTGCCGATCTCCGCCAGCGTCATGCCGGCGATACGGTTCCCCTCGGGAATTGCGATCTTGATCAGCTCCGCCTGCCCGTGGGCAAAGGCCATAACGTCCAGGGCGGTGGGCATCGCAAGGATGCGCGCGGCCTCCTTCGCCGTTTCCATCTCGGGGTTGATGACCAGGGCCAGCTTCAGCTGCTCCTGCAGGTACTGGACTTCCTTGCTGTAGTCGGGCATGCGCACACGCGCGATGGCGGCACAGCGGCCGACGCGCTTGGCCACGGTACAACACAGAAGATTCAACTCATCGGACTCCGTCACGGCGATCAGCAGGTCGGCCTTCTCGATCCCGGCCTCCATGAGAAGGCTGTAGCTCGCACCGTTGCCGACGATGCCCATGACATCGTAGTTGTCGGTGATCGCCTGGATCTTCCGCGCGACGATATCGACGATGGTGATATCATGACCCTCGTGCGCCAGTTGCTCCACAAGTGTCGAACCCACGTTTCCGGCGCCGATGATAATGATCTTCATGCCCTGTTTGTCACTTCTTACACTCACGATAATGCCTCCGTAAGAGTATCTTTACTCCTGCTTTTGCGCAGTCTGCGAATTCTCCGCCCCGGTCTTCTTCCGGCCGGCCTTGCAGAGGAACAACATCAAAATGATGTAATATACCAGGATCAACCCGAACGTCACGAACGTAAGCAGCGTGGACTTCGGAGCCATTCCGACGAACACCATCAACACCGCGCCGAGCAGAATGGCGTAACTGCTGCCGATGATGAGGTTGTTTGCGGCCGGCGTCTTCAGCTGCGGGTCAACCTCGCGGAGCAAAATGACACCGGAGCTGATGGTTCCGGTCATCATTCCGTACATCGAGAGCATGCCCTCGCTGTAATACTCCGGATACACGCGGCGGCACACAAAACGCAGGTGTAAAAATGTCACCAGCGCGCCGGCAACCGCCATCAGAAGGAACGGAAGCCACAGGCCGGAGAGCTGCTCCAGCTCGATGGAACCGATACCCGCGACGATCATCGCGTCAAATGCCAGTCCGGAGATTCGGCTCAAAAGATAATTGTCCTGCCGCTGCATGCGCACCGACAAGGCTTTGGTACGTTTCTTAAGAAGCGCACGAACCGCGATGGCAAGCGCTGAAGCAACCATGAAGTTGAAACCCCAAATCAGGCCTGCAACTGTATTTTTCGCGCCTTCGGAGATCAATCCGACGCCCTCTGTGATCGCAAGGATCACAACGTAGGTGAGCATGTAGATGCCCATCACGATAGCCAGCTGGCGCGAGAGACGGTCGAGGGACTCGGACGGAGTGCTCTCCGTGAGCTCCTCGGGATTGTCCACGGTCACCGAACCCGCAACGGGCTCGTAGGGTCCGCGCTTGACTTTTCCCTTGCGCACAAGGTAGTTCAGATATATAACGCCGACGATGCACGCGGAAAGGTAGCCCGCGGCGGCGATGGCAAGGCCGAAGGAATGTCCTCCGGTGAAGCCTAAGTTCTCGAAAGTCGTGCCGAAGTTGTTCGCCTGTCCCGGTCCCTGGCCGTAGCCCATCGGGAGCAGGATGCCGCTTGCGCGGAACAACCCGGGCATCACCGTATACGACAGAATGATCGAGATCGCTAGACCCACGAGGCCCTGGATCATGTAGGAGCTCACGATGACCGCACCGCTCTTGGGTCCGACAAGACGATCGTTCGTCCTGGCCTCCTCGCTCGGCGTGCGCAGAGACATCGCGATGAAACCGATGGCGATCCCGTGGTACGTGAGTACCTGAAGCACCTCGTTGAAGCGGTTGTACGCCTCGCTGTCCGTGTGGAACAGGCCGACCTTCACGCCAACGAGTTTTACGACGAGCATCAGAAAGCCGCCGAGCACCGCAGTGGGAAGAAGGCTCTTGTGGAAAAGCTTGTGACGGCGAAGCCGGATGGCGCCGATCACCATGACGGCAATCACACCGAGCACGAGCACGGCATTCCACGTGGTAACTTTGGAGTAATCAATCAAATGCATGGTTGTGACCTCACATGTTTATTGCGCGCTGCGCCTCCTCATGAAGGTGCAGGTACTTTAGTGCACAAAACCGTTCATCCCCACGTAAGTCATATGTGACCAGCTCGTCCGTACAATGCGCGGCGATCGCGTTGCGCGAATACACCGCCAGCTCCCGGACATCGGTCAGCTCATTCGATTCCCCTGTTATATACACGCCGCGCCGATCCGCGCAGATCGTCCCCTCGCGCTCCCACAAAACCGCGTGGTCTTCGCCGATGCGCCGCACCGTCACGGTATCCCGGAACAGCTCCTCGCCGTCCGCCGCCTGTTGCATCCGCTCGCGAAGCGCCTCCCGCTGGGAAGCGTTCATATCCCGCATCGTCCGCGTCCCGCCGAGGTAGCCGTACACATCGTACTCCGCCTCGTAGCCGCAGGAACACCGGACTGTCTTTTTATCACTGATAAGCGTTCCGAAGGCACCGCACTCGGGGCACCGGTATAAGGTGCTCTCGATCCCGTACGCCAGGCGCCTGCCCTTATAGGCGATCCGCTCACGCTCCTGGGTCTTATACGCATCCTCGCGAAGGTCCGCTGCGATCGCCGCATTCACTTCCTCATCGGACATTTTCCGAAGCTCCTCCGGCTCGTACACGTGCACGAGATGTCCCGTCACACGGCCCTTGCGAAGCGATGTCGAGAACCGGGGCTGGGTCAGATAGCCGCCCTCCAGCCGGTACGTCACGACAGGCACCCCCGCGTGCTTCGCCATCTTGCCGGTGGCCTCCGGGATCGGGCAGGTCACGCCGTCGAAGGACCGGTTCCCCTCCGGGAACAGCGCCACGCTGCTGCCGCTTCGAAGCGTCTTCAATATGTTCATCACCGACCGCGCGCCGTCCTTGCCTTTGCGGTGCAGGATCGGATGAAAATACCGCATCAGGAACCACGTTCCGAACCCCTTGCGGGCGATGTGCTCGCTGGCCACGAAGAAGAGCTGCCGCCCCGCGGCAATCCCCACCAGGATCGGGTCCATCTCCATGTTGTGGTTCGCCAGCAGAAGGTACGGTCCCTTGATCTTCTTCAGGCTGTCGTAGCGATATCGGAACTTGAGGCGCACAAAGGGCCTCATGACAAAGCGGAAGAAGGCAAATGCCCGTTTGTACCGCCGCAGCGCTCTGCGCTCCGCGCGCTCCCGCTTTTTCCGTTCCTTCTCACGGGCTTTGTGTTCGTCCATCGGGTGTCTCCTCTGTGCGACAACTGCGTAAACTATAACTACTATATCATACCAAAAAACGCCCGTTTTTACAACAAGATCGCCGTAACAAATCCGAAATCCTCCCGAAAATGCAAAAGTCCCGCGGCAATGGCAACCGGAGTTGCATTTTCCGCGGGATTTTCACTTTGTTTTTCAGTTTTTCGTCCCCTTACGGACAGCAGTTTCGCCGCCTGAACGAGCGCCTCGATTACGCCATCACTCTGCGGGAAACCGCGGATGTGTAGCGGGCACGGCGTATCAGGATTGCCAGCAGCACGAACACCGCCACGAATCCGGCCTCGATCCCGAGTGCCACCGCCACCTCCGATGCCTCGAAGGGAATGTCTCCGCTCAGCATGCGGATGATGCGCACATACCAGTATGCGGGCAGGAATTTGGCTGCGGAGAGCACGCCGCTGCCGAGTAGCGACTGATCGATAAACACGCCGCACAGGAAGCACATGCCGAGGGTGGAAACCTGCGTCAGGATGTTCACAATGTTGTCGCCCGGGGAAAATTCCGATACGAAGATCGCAAGCACCGCCGAGAACAGCGCGAACAAAAGCGCGTTGGCAACCGCCAGCCAGAGCCGTCCGGAGTACATGGTGCTGTTGATGACGCCGCCGGCCATCACGAACACGGCCCAGATGGCACCGACATACAGCGCGCTGGCTCCGAAGATCTGCAGCGTGTACGACTGCGGGCGAATGCCCGAGCAGTTCGTGCGATAGCGGAAATCCTTGCGGTTCATGGCGACCATCGCCGGACAGAGCGTGTTCATAATGACGCTCAGAAGAATGTACGGCATGTAGCGGAAAAATGTCAGCAGCTCACTGTTCTCGCCCTTCTTCTCGCCGGTGTCCTTCTGTAAAAGCGTTACCTCCGCCTCGTCCGAGAGCGCCGCGAGGGCTGCCTGCGAGGCCTCCTGCGTGGTCTGCCCGAGAGCCTGATACGCAGCCACGGTGTTGACAAATTTCTCAAGCTGCATCTGCATGTTGGTCGCTGCGTAGCTCACGTGGATGCTGCGGCACTCAAAGATTCCCTCCGTCTCCCCCGACGCAAGCCGCTCGGCAAATCCCTTCGGGATCGTCACGGCGTAATCCACGGTCGTGTAGTACAAAGCGTCCGTCAGGTCATCCTCATCCGCAAACGCGGGAACGATCCGGTTGCCCTTGCTGATGTACTCCGTAAGAGCGCGACTCTCCGGTGTGTCATCGAGATCCTCGATGACGAGATCCATTTTCGATTTCTCCCACACACTCTCATCGGACCCGTTCTTCGTCATAAGCAAGCCGACCAGGAAGAACAGTACGATATAAATGACGGCGGAGCCGAATTTGCTCTTGAGCACCCGTAAAAAAGCCTTAAATACTTGCATACTTCTTCCTCCTTGTAAACAGCACGCCGAGCACCGTGAACACCGCAATGTAGATTGCGATGGTAACGATCTTCGAGATGAAGCGGCGATAATCGCTGTACATGTTCAGACAGTAGAAGCTGTCCGAGATGACGGCCACCGGATTGAACCGGTTCACCCACGGCGCCTTCGTCGCAAGAATACCCTTGATGTTGCCCATCATAAGGCCGCTTAGGAAGCACAGCACCATGGAGATGGTGATCGCGATCGCGCTCTTGCCCTCGTGCCTCATTTTCCCGATGGAGCCGATAAAGAAACCGAAGGCAACGCCCAGGCAGCCGCTCAGGATCGCCGCCAGATACAAAAGCAGAAGATTTCCGCCGAAGTTCACGCGGAGCACGAACCGAAGGAATGTCACGCACAGGATCATGCTGACGGACTGCGCGATGCAGCTTCCCAGAAGTCCCGCCGTGAGGTAGATTCCCTTCGGCGTCGCCGAACAGTTCTTGCGCGCGCCCAGCTGCGACTGGTTCGCCTGGTTGTTCGTCGAGACGTGCAGACCGGTCATGTTGCCGCAGATGGCAACCATGGCGATCAGGTTGTAAAAATACTGCACATACACATCGGGATTTTCCGCCGACGGCGACACATCCCGGCACGCATTCACCTCCGCAGAGAGCTTCGCGAGCACGGTCTGCAGGGCAGCCGGATCCTTCGCGAGCGTATCGCGGATGACCGTCTCATACAACTTGTACCGGGAAACGAGCTCCTGGAGCATCGTAGGGACGATGCCCGTCCGGGACACGGTCAGTTCCATGCTCTTGCCGACGGTGAGGATTCCCTCCACTTTGCCGTCGAAAAGCAGCTGCTTTGCATTTTCCTCATCGGTAAATTCGGGCGCAAGGAACGGATTTTCCTCCTCCGCCATGCCTTTAAGGAACTCTTCCGCCACCGGATTTTCCGAAGTCGTCACGACCGCAACCGGGATCGTGTCGAACAGTTCTGTGGTGTAGATGGAGCCGAACGCGACCTTGAACAGTGTTCCCAGTATGATCGGGAACAGCATCAGCCACAGAACGAACTCCTTAACGCGAAGAACCTCTTTCAGTTCGTACGCCAGATTATGTCTAAACATAGTGTCACCTCTTACTCCTTCGAATCGCGAAGCGCCGTTCCCGTGATCTCCAGGAACACGTCATTGAGCGTCGGCAGCTCCGAGTACACACGCCCGAAACCGAGCTCCGCCTCCTGCAGCACCGCGAGGATGCGGATCAGGTTGTGGCGGCCGCCGGAGCAGCGCACCGTGAGCTTCGTTCCGTCGTAATCCGTCTCGTACACATGCGGCAAATGCGCGATCTTCTCGCGGACATCCTCCGGCAGCTCGAGGATCTCGATGGACACGCTCTCCGTGTTGCGGATCATGCCCTTGAGCTCGTCCTTGGTGCCCTCCGCGATCTTGCGCCCCTTGTCCATGATGGCGATGCGCGTGCAGATCTGCTCGACCTCCTCCATGTAGTGCGAGGTGTAGATGACCGTCGCGCCTTCGCGGTTTAATTCCTGAATTCCCTCGAGGATCCGGTTGCGGCTCTGCGGGTCCACGGCCACCGTGGGCTCGTCTAAGATGATCAGCTTCGGCTTGTGTGCGATACCGCACGCGATGTTCAGTCTCCGAAGAAGACCGCCCGAGAGTTTCTTCGGACGGAAGTTCACGAAGTCCTCCAGCCCGACAAATTTGATCGCATCCTCCACACAAGCTTTGCGCTTTTCCTTATCTGCGATGTAAAGCCCGCAGAAATAATCGATATTCTCCCGCACCGAAAGCTCATCAAGCACCGCGACATTCTGCATGATCACGCCGATCTCGCGCTTGATGTCGTAGCTCGTGGGCGTCATTTCCCGACCGAACACCTCGATCTCGCCCTTGTCGAACGAGAGGAGCGACAGCAGGCAGTTGATGGTCGTCGTCTTGCCGGAACCGTTGGGTCCCAAAAGGCCGAAGATCTCCCCCTCCTTGATCTCCAGCGAAAAATGATCGAGCGCCACCAGCTCGCCGTACCTCTTCACCAGATTGTCGATTTTTACCACTGTAGGTTTCATATGTATCCTCGCTTTCCTGCGTTCTCTTTTTTATATACGTTTTTTCGGAGCCTCGGTTGCCCCGCCTTATGACATAAGAATAGCGCGGGAAAGCTCCCGCGCCAAGTGTCGGTTGTCACCAGTTTCCAATGACAAATGTCACATCCGTTATTTTACGATCTCGTCGACGGTGGACACCGTCGTGAAGGCTCCGCCGTTTCTTGCGATGATCTCCTTCATCTTCGGCAGTTCAAAGTAGTTGACATAGCAGATCAGCATCTTGTTGCTGCCCTCGATCATGCCGTAGGATTCCATGATGGTACAGGTCTTGTTGAGCTCGCGCTTGATCTCCTGCGCCAGCGTTGCTGCGTCCTTGGTGATGATGGTCACCTGCTTGACCGCCTCAAAACGGTCCGTAAAATGATTGATCACCGACGTCGCGACCACGTACACCAGAAGACTCATAAGAGCTGCATTGCGGTTGATCAGAAGGAACACCGCCAGGTACACGCACGCGTTAAATGCGATCAGTATGTAGGTCATGCTGAAGGTTCGCCCCGTCCTGTCCGAGATCTTGCGCACCACGATGTTGGCAAAGATCTCCGAGCCGTCGATACAGCCGCCGCTTCGAAGGATCAGCGACAGCCCCGCGCCCAGGATCGCACCGCCGAACACCACTGCCAGAAAATGCTCCGTATTCAGCTCAAAAGGCACCCACCGGAACAGCTCAAGCCCCGCCGTGTAAACTGCGGAGCCCCACACCGCGAACATGCCGAACCGCCGCCCGAGGATCACAAACCCGAGCAGCAGAAACGGTGCAAACACCGCGGCCACACACATGGAAAGATTCCACCCCGACAGCTTGCTGATCAGAATTGCGATGCCGGCCGTGCCGTAGTCGATGGCGTCGTTCGGGATCAAAATGCACACGACGGAAAAGCTCGCCAGCAGTGCGCCGATTGTGATACCGAGCCATGCAAATGCCGATCCGATCTTCCTGCTCATGCTTTCTTCCTCCTGCCTGTCCTCGCGCTGCGGACCTTCGATCCGCCCGGCGGATCACCCGCCGCTTTCATCATACCACATCCGGCTTGTCTTGAACAGAGTCTTGTATTTCGCCGCCGATTGTTTATAATCAAGTTAGGACTTCGTAGGAGGGTACGGAATGAACCGTCTGATTGAAAAATGCGCCGTCTTTCTTCTCTGCCTGCCCGGCTTTCTCATGGCAGGCTCTGTTGCCGTGCCCGTCCTGGCGCTTCTGGTTGCCATCAGCCTGTCCGCGGCCGCGCAGCTTTTTACAGGCAGCGTCATCGCGTGGGTCCTTCTCTTCTGCGGCTCCGCCGCCTGCGGCCCCCTGCCGATCCTCCTGTGCGCCCTTCCGATGTTTCTCTATGACGCTCTCTATGAGCGCAAATGGTGGCTCGTCATCCCCGCCGTTGCGGTTGCTGCCAACATCGGCGACCTGACGGTCCCCCAGATTCTGTGTGTGCTCACCGGCCTGGCCGTGACCCTCATCTGGTACCTGCGCGTCACCGGACTTTCGCAATCGGTGGACCGCCTGACGACACTTCACGACGACATCACCGAGAAAAATCTCCGGCTTGCCGCGCAGAACAAGCGTCTCTTTGAGGCACAGGACAACGAGGTCCACGTGGCGACCCTCACGGAGCGAAACCGCATTGCCAGAGAGATCCACGACAACGTGGGCCACATGCTCACCCGCTCCATCCTGCAGACCGGCGCTCTGCAGATCATCAACAAGGACGAAGCGCTCCGCGAGCCCCTTGCGGAGTTGAAAAATACACTGGACGGCGCGATGACAAGCATCCGCGCCAGCGTCCACGACCTGCACGATGATTCCATCGACCTCCGCCGCGTCCTCACGGAGATGGCGGACTCCGTGGACAAGCGTTTTGAAACTTCGCTGCAATACGACGCCGGCGAGCACATTCCCGGCGAGATCAAACTCTGTGTTGCGGGCATCGTGAAGGAAGGTATCTCCAACGCCGTGAAGCACTCGAGCGGTGACCGGATCGAGATCATTTTCCGCGAGCATCCCGCCTTCTACCAGCTTCTTCTCTCGGACAACGGCCGCACAGCCCTCTCCGGGGGCGAATCCGGGGAGGTGGTCACCTCCCGGGAACCCGGTTCCCGCGGCATCGGCCTGCGCAACATGGAGGACCGCGCAGGCAGCGTTGGCGGACGCATCACCTTCACCCGCTCGGCGCAGGGTTTCCGCATTTTCCTGACGATTCCGAAACAGGCCTGACGGGCTTCGATTCACTCTTTAGATCAAGGGGGATTTTGCTATGAAAATTGTTGTGATCGATGACGACCGCCTCGTGGCGATGTCTCTTCGAACCATTCTCGAGAACACCGGCGACATCTCCGTCGTCGCCACCGGCCACAGCGGCGCGGAGGCCATCGCCCTCTACCGCGAGCACCGGCCCGACGTGATCCTCATGGACATCCGCATGGAAGGCATGACCGGCATCGACGCCGGAAAGCTCATTCTGTCGGAGTTTCCGGAGGCGCGGATTTTGTATCTCACCACATTTTCCGACGATGAATACATCATCAGTGCCCTCAACATGGGCGCGAAGGGCTACATCTTAAAGCAGGATTTCGAGGGCATCGCGCCGGCGCTCTCCGCCGTGATGCGCGGTCAGACCGTCTTCGGCGAGAAGATCATCGGCAAGATTCCGGAGCTTATGAAGGCGCCGGAGCCCTTCGACTACGAGGCCCACGGCATCACCGACAAGGAGCGCGAGATTCTCACCCTGGTGGCCGCCGGGCGCTCCAACAAGGAGATCGCCGCAGAGCTGTTCCTCGGGGAAGGCACGGTACGCAACTACCTAAGCTCTCTCCTCGACAAGCTCGGTCTTCGGGACCGCACCCAGCTGGCGGTCTACTACTACACCGAGATCAAACGATGAAAAAATGACAGAGGATTTTTCCTCTGTCATCTTTTTTATTTCTTTTCTTTTTCCCGCTTCTTTTTCGGTTTCTTTGCTTTCGCCGAACGGTTCCGGGCAAATTCCACGGCGTTCAGAATGCCGACAACCAGCCACCCCACCATACAAAGCAGCAGCGGAAGCTGCCCTCTCGTCAGATACATGGATCCCCAGATGACCGCGCAGACGATATTTAAAGCCGTTGTGATCAGGCTGATAAACGCAAATTTGCGTGCCTTCTCGATGTCACCGGCCTTCGCAAAATCGAACCAGAACAGCAGGCCGTCGCCCTCATTTTCCGCGCCGTAGGCGGCGCCGTGGCGATCAAGAATCCCCGCGCTGATGGCAAGGCCCATTCCGCCGGTCTCCGAATCGGCCTTCTTCTTTTCGGTCTCAAACATCGGAGTCCAGATTTCCGCAAGTTCCGCGTCCGAGAGAGGCGCGGTCTTGTTCCAGACGGAGAATTTTTTGTCTTCGGCCTTTATGACGATTGTGCTGCCCGGCTCGCCGTAGCGGACGGCGTTGGCGATGAGATTGTCGATCACCATCCCCATCAGCGCGCGGTCGCAGTTCGGCAGCGCGTATGTCTTCGTCGAAAAATCAACCGTCATCCCCTTCTGCACGATCATGTCATCATAGGACGCCAGCGACTCCTCCGCGAGCTTGTTCCAGTCGGTCCTCTCCGGATGGAGCGTCACCGACTCGTCCATGACACGCGTGTACGTGAGCATCTGCTCCAGCTTCGCGTTCATCGAGTCGCTCTCTCGAAGGAGAACCCCGAGATAATGCGCCTGCTTCTCCGGCTTCGCGCCGGTCGCCAGGTATTCCGCGGTGTTGCGCACAACCGCCACCGGCGTCTTCAGCTCGTGCGCCATCGCATTGATGAACGTATCGCGAAGCTTCTTCAGCTCCCTGCGTCTGCGGTCGACGCCCCACCAGATCAGCATCGCAATGATGACGATACCCTGCGTGAGGATGGAAAATGTAAGGATTTTCCGAATCGCTTTGCGATGGACGATAGTCCCCACATCGACCAGAACGTAGTAGGCAACCGAGGCCTGCTCCCCGTAGCGGAACGTGATTTCGCCGTACTCGTTCCGGCTGATTTCCTTGAGTCGCCGCTCCCACACAAAGCTGTCGGTGCCGAAATATGTGCTGTCACCGAAATCCCACGTTCTGCTGAAATACTGGTCCGACTCGGCTGCGTCAAAATCACCGAAGGCCATTTTGACAACGTCGGCGCTCAGGTCCGCCGGCTGCAGGAAATACGTCAGCTCGCCTTCCGAAAAGGAAAGTCTTTGTGCGCGGACGACGTCGTCCTCCCGGTATTCCTTCGACTTCAGCACATACGTTTCATCGCCTTGCCAGACAGAGATCATGGTCGGCACAAAATGCCCCTTCTCCCCTTCATGGCCGCGAAGTTCTTCGATCGTAATCCCGCTCCATCCGATCAATTCCATAAACGCGGTCAGCTCGTCCCCGTCGAAATACTTCGTCAGGTCCCACATGGTCTTCACGGTTTTTTCCTGAACTTCCAGGGTGTACCGGTTATCCAAACCGATTCCCTCCGGATAGTCGGACACCGTCAGCAAAAACACATTTCCGTGCACGAAGAGCCCGTCGCCCATGATCGGAAAATCCGGATCGCGGATAATGATGTCGTAGTTCTCATCATAGTACACCGGATTGAAATAGTCGCACAGACACGCGACGCTGATGCAGTCCTGATAATCCTGATCAAAGATCCACTGAACTTCCCCCGAAAGCTCCTTTTTAAAAGTCGAAACATAGCCGATCAGCCAGTCCCCGCCCGCCTTCAGCTCGTGCTGCGCCGCAGACGCCGGCCATTCCTGTCGGGCTTCAACCTCGAGCCGGACCGTCTTGTTCGTGTCGTTGTAGATGACCTGCGCGACGATCGCGATCACGATCAGCGTGACAACTTCAATCAGCACGAACCCCCGGATCTTCTTCCAAATACTGTTTTTCTTTCTCATTCACATCCCCACCTTAGCTGCGTTTTCGGCCAAATTCTTTCCGAAACGGCCGGTTATCGTCCGACTTCCCCACGGGATAGCCGGCTAAAGAACGAAACGGTACCCTTCCTTGATCACGGTCTCTATGTGGCTGCCGCACCGGCCGAGAGCCTTGCGGAGCTTCTTGATGTGCGTGTCCACCACGCGATCGCTTCCCTCATACTCAAGCCCCCAGATGCGGTCTAATATCTGCTCGCGGGTAAGCACTCTTCCGCGGTTTGCGATGAAGTACCGCAGCAACCGCATATCCAGTGCCTGCAACTCCACTGCAGCGCCGTCGACAAGCACTGCATTTTTCGCAAAATCCACGCTCAGCCCGTCCGCGGTAAACACCTCCGCCGCCATGGCACGGCCGGCTGCACGCTCCAGAATGGCGCGGCATTTGGCGACCAGAACCGGCAGCGAGAAGGGCTTTACGATGTACTCGTCCGCGCCCAGGGAGTAACCCAGAAGCTGGTCCTGCTCCTGCACCCGCGCCGTCAGAAACAGAATCGGCACGTCCTCCTTCGCGCGAATGCGCCGGCACACTTCAAAGCCGTTCATCCGCGGCATCATGACGTCCAGAAGCACCAGCCGGTAGTCGTTCCCGCAAAATGCCTCCCAGGCCAGCATGCCGTCCGCCACCGCGTCCACCGTAAAACCGTTGTCCGTGAGGTAGTCGGTCATGACCTCCCGCAGATTTTCATTGTCTTCCGCAAGCAAAATCCGACACATCGTCGTTCTCCTTCGGGTTCGTTTTGTTCCTTTGCAGCACCAACATACCACGGGGATGTGTACTCCGTATGTCAGCCGCAAAAAAATAAAAAAGGGGCCGGTCCGCGGGTGTCACCTTCAAGCGGGGTGACACCGAGGGACTGCCCCTTTACGTTCTCCTACTGTGTCGCAACAACCTTGATCCACAGCTCGTTGAGCTTCTTGCGGATCACTTCGTTGTCATGGAAGATCTCATCCTTCTCATAGGTGCGGGGAAGGTACGCCTCGTTGTCGGCGTAGTCGCCGTCCTCGGCCGTCATCTCCTCAAGAACCTGCTTGTTGGGCGAAGCGTAGCCCACCGTCTGGGTTCCGTCGAGGCACTGTTCGTAGTTGAGCATGAAGTTGAGGAATTCGTTGGCGAGCTCGGGGTTCTCCGCGTTCTTCGGAATTACCATGGAATCGTACCAAACGTTGGTTCCGCAGGAAGGGGTGAAGTAGCCCATGTCCTCGTTCTCGCCGAGAATGTCAACGGCGTCGCCGGAGTACACGATGGCGAGGTCCTTGCGGTTCGCCTTCATGTTGTCGATAACCTCGTCGGTTACGTAAACAGGGTTCGTCGTCTTGTTCATCTCGATGAGCCACTCGTATGCGGCGTTGATCTCATCCTCATTTTCCGTATTGCAGGAGTAGCCGAGCTGCTTGAGGGCGATCATGAAACCGTCGCGGGCGGAGTCGTACATGTACACGCGGCCCTTGTACTTGGGATCCTTGAAAATGCCGAAGCCCTCGGCCTCAAGGTCCGCATAGTCAACGTTGTTCTTGTTGTAAACGATACCTACCGTGCCCCAGAAGTAGGGGATCGAGTAGTCGTTGTCCGGGTCGAACGAGAGGTTCTTAACCTCTGCCGCCAGATTGTCGATGTTGGTGATGGCAGCCTTGTCGAGCTTCTGCAGGTAGTCCTCCTTCAGAAGGCGCTCGATGGTGTAGTCGGACGGAATCAAAACATCATATTTGTCGCCGGCCTGAAGCTTGGTGTACATTGCCTCGTTGGAATCGAAGTTCTCCACGATAACCTCGCAGTTGAACTCCTTCTCAAAATCCGAGATTACGTTCTCGCCGAGATACTCGCCGGGAAGGAACAGCTTAAGCCTCTCCTTCTTCTTGCCGCAGCCGGTCATCGCCAGCACGCAAACCGCAAGAAGTGCCATTGTTACGATCACTTTCTTCATTCTTGTCTTACCTCCGAAAAATATATGAACTACGGGTCTTTTGCCCGGTTCTTTCAAATTACTCTGCCGCCTGCTCTCTGAGGCGTGCCTCCTCGCGCTCGCGGCGCTTTGCAGCGATGGCGGAGACAATGTTGTAGCCGATCAGGCCCACGGTGATCAGACCGATAACGACGGTCGAGAGGGCGTTGATCGAGGGGTTCGTTCTCTTGCGCATCGTGTACACGACGATAGAGATGTTGTTCACGCCGTTGCCGGTCGCAAAATACGAGATAACGAAGTCGTCAAACGACATCGTAAAGGCAATCAGCGCACCCGAGATGATGCCCGGCATAACCTGCGGGATGATGACCTGCACCAGTGCCCGGATAGGCGAAGCGCCGAGATCCATGGCCGCTTCCGCAAGGTTCGGGTCAAGGGAGCGAAGCTTCGGCATGATGCTCAGGATCACGTACGGGATACAGAACATAATGTGCGCAAGCAAAAGCGTCACAAAACCCTTCTCGATGTGCAGGGCGCTGAAGAACATCAAAAGTCCGATGGCCGTCACGATATCGGGGTTCATCATCGGAAGCTCGTTGACCTGCTCGACGCAGCTTTTAAGGATCCGGTGCGACTTCGAAAGGCCGATGGCCGTCAACGTTCCGACGATGGTCGACACCAGCGTTGCGATCACGGCGATCACGATAGTGTAGATGATACCGTTGATCATCGTGCGGTCATTTGCCATCTTCGTAAACCAGCGAGTGGAAAATCCCGCGAATTTCGTCAGGGATTTGCTGTCGTTGAAGGAAAAGATCACGGTGTAAACGATCGGTGCGTAAAGGAAGATCACCAGAAGGATCATCAGGATGGTGCCGAATACACGTTTCTTCTGTTTCATGCTCGTCCCTCCCCCTTCTCCGTCACATCGACCTTCTTGGTCAGATACATGGAGAAAATGATGATGACCGCCATGATCATGGAGATGGCGCTGCCGAAGTTCCAGTCGCCCGAGGACAGGAAGTACTGCTCGATCACGTTACCGACCAGCATGTACTGACCGCCGCCGAGCATGTTCGGAATACAGAAGCTCGACACCGCGGGCAGGAACACCAGCGTGATTCCGGAGATGATTCCCGGCAGAGACAGCGGAAGCGTCACCCGCAGGAAACTCTGGAACTTGTTGGCTCCGAGGTCGTTTGCAGCCTCGATGAGGCTGCGATCCATCTTCGTAAGCGAAGTATAAATCTGCAGGATCATAAAGGGCAGGAAGTTGTAAACCATGCCCAGAATGACGGCAAATTCGGTGTACATCATCTTGTACGGTCCGAGGCCGATCCAGCCGAGTATCGTGTTGATGATACCGTCGTCCTGCAGGATACCGATCCATGCGTAGGTGCGCACCAGCAGGTTGATCCACGTCGGGAACGTGATGATCAAAACCCAGTGCATCTTGAAGCTCTCACTGCTTCTTGCGATATAATATGCCGGAAAATACCCCAGCAACAGGCACGCGATCGTGGTGATGGCCGCCACCTTGAGGGAGCGAAGCAACACCTTGAGGAACAATTTGTCGCTGAAGAAGCGCGCAAAATTCTCCAGTGTGAATTTGGTTGTGACCACGTCGTTTCCCTTGGTCGTGAAGGCGTAGAGGACGATCAGAAGCATCGGAGCAACGATCAAAATGAGCGCCCAGACGATGTAGGGATAGGTCATTCTTCGAAACTGTTTCATAGTCTATCCCTTCCGATCAGCCGATGACCGACTTCTCCATGATGTGGATGTCCTCCGGGTCGAAGGTGAGTCCGACCACAGAGCCGACACTGGTCTCTTTCGTGGTGTCCACGCGGTACTCGTAACCGCGGGTTTTGAAGGTCACCGGGTACGTGCCCGGTGCAACGTTGGCGGGATCAAAATCGTACTCCACGTCAACGATCTCAACGGAATTTCCGTCCTCGAGGTCGAACGCCTGGGCGTTGGCCCAGATCTTCAGGTCGGTCTCCAGAGCAACGCTCTCCGCGATCTCGTCGGCCTTCTTGAAGAAGTTCACGGCGTAGATTTCCTCTCCGTGCTCCTCCGCGACGAAGCGGTTCGGCTCCTGCACAATCATGGTTGCGGTCACGCTGGTTCCCGCGGACGTGTGGAACGTCACCGGGTAGCGGCCGAACTCCTTGCTCAGCTCATAATCGATCTTCGAGATGGAAATACGCTCGTCGCTCTCGGGATCCCACGCTTGTGCGTCGGCACGGTCGATGATGAAGGCATCTGCATTTTCCGGATGCTCAAGCATCTCCGAGATATCGTCCGCGTCGAGATAGAAGTCGTTGGCACTCATCATCTCGCCCGCAGCCTCGTTGACCACCGGCTTATCCTCGGAAACCTCCATGTTTACGGTGATGCTGGTGCCGGCCTTGGTCTCCACGACGGTCTCGTAGTGAACGCCCTTGAAGAGCGTCGAGCGCACGATGCCGCGGAGCTTGCCCTCCTTGACAGGCACGATGTCGAGGTCCTCGGGGCGGATTACCACGTCCACCTTCTCGTTTCTGCCGAAACCGGCGTCCACGCACTCGAACTGGCGATCCTCGAACATGACCTTGTGATCCTCGAGCATCACGCCGTCGACGATGTTGCTCTCGCCGATGAAGTTCGCGACGTAACGGTTGACGGGCTCGTTATAAATATCGGTCGGCGATCCGATCTGCTGGATGTTGCCGTCCTTCATGATGACAATCTTGTCGGACATCGTGAGGGCTTCTTCCTGATCGTGGGTGACGAAGATGAAGGTGATGCCGACCTCCTTCTGAATCTTCTTCAGCTCGCGCTGCATGCCCTTGCGAAGCTTTGCGTCCAGCGCACCGAGCGGCTCGTCCAGAAGGAGCACCTTCGGCTCGTTGACCAGTGCGCGGGCGATGGCGACACGCTGCTGCTGACCGCCGGACATCTCATGCACGGCGCGCTTGCCGAAGTCCTCCAGACCCACAAGCTTGAGCATACGCATTACCTTTTGATAAATAATATCCTTCGGCTCCTTCTTGATCTTCAGGCCGAATGCAACGTTGTCAAACACGTTCATGTGCGGGAACAACGCATACTTCTGGAACACCGTGTTGAGGTCTCTCTTGTACGGCGGAAGGTTCGAAATGTCCTCACCGTCGAAGATCACGCTGCCCTCATCCGGCTGCAGGAAACCGCCGAGAATGCGAAGAAGCGTCGTCTTGCCGCATCCCGAAGGTCCCAGCAATGTGACAAATTCATTCTCATAGATGTCCAGGTTGATACCCTTTAAGACCAGCTGGCCGTCAAACTTCTTGACGATGTCCTTGAACTGGATCAGTTTCTTCGGCGCCTGGTGTGCCGCCGTTGCCTCGGTAATCTGCTTCTCGCTCATTGCCGTTTCCTCCGTGTATTAAAAAATCGGCGGTGTGGAAACCCACAAAACCTTTGCCGTTTTATTGCCCTTGTTGCTGATGCAGTGGTCTTCCTTCCCTTTTACATAGAAGGTCTCTCCCCTGCGCACGACGCTCTGCTTGCCGCCGTACTCCAGCGTCACCGTCCCGTCCAGCACAAATCCGAACTCCTCACCGTTGTGCGGGTTGACGGTAAACGAACTGCTCTTCGCGGGAATCTCCAGCAGGATCGGCTCCATCTCGTTCTTCTGTGTGTTCGGAACAATCCAGTGGATCGCGTAATCCTCCCGCTCGTCCACGAAGAAATCGCCCTTGCGGAACACGATCTGCTCCTGCTGTTCCTCTCCGAAAAATTCACCCAGCGAACTTCCCAGTGCCTCCAGTATGTCGGTGAGCGTCGCGATGGAAGGCGATGTCAGATTGCGCTCCACCTGCGAAAGAAAGCCCTTCGTAAGCTCACTTCGCGACGCCAGCTCCTCGAGTGTTAAGCTCTGCCGGATCCGCATTTGTTTTAACCGATGTCCGATGTCCATTCCATGCCCCCGGTGGTTTGATATACTAAACAAAAAGATTATTTTTACTAAACTTTTCCGCAGACTGTTTCCATTATACATGGTTTGACTGCAAATGCAACAATTATTTTACGTGATTGTAACAAAACCGTAAGGATTTGCGGCAAATCGTAAGGAATTTGTAACCAACGGCCGTTTTTTGTGTGCTATAATGGGCTCAATCCGATCCGGATACACACTGAAAATATGGGGGATATTACATATGAAACGAATTCTGTTACTGTTTCCAACGATGACGAATTCTCAAACTCCGGCGGACTCCAAGCTCGGATACAGCAAAGCGTAGGAAAAAGATAACTCACGGAGGCTCTCATGGACGAGGCAAAGACCGGGAAGAATATCCCGAAGAGAAAACTGATCATCACCGGAATCATTGTTATTTTTCTGATTCTGCTGATTCCGCTCCCGAACCGCTACAAAGACGGTGGAAGCGTGAAATACAAGGCCGTTCTGTACTCCTACATGCGGTACAACGCCATTATGGAACCGACCTACCGCGACGGCATGGCGTACGAAACCATGAAGCGCGGCTCCACCTTGTCGATTCTGGGGATTACGGTCTACGACAGTACCTTTACGGATGTCTCCGAAACGGGGCGCCCGATTGAGCAGTGGGAATTTGACGCTCACCTGGTGACGCCGACACCGACGCTGACACCCGCAGCAACTGCCACGCCCACGTCCGCTCCGAGCCCTACGCCTTCTCCGGAGCCCACAAGCACGCCGGTTCCGACGAGCACTCCTGTCCCGGACGTTCCCGCACCGCAGGAGGACTCCTACGCCTTCCGCGGCCAGTACGACTACAGCAAGCCCCGGGAGGGCTACTCGCAGTTGCCGAGCCTCAGCTATTTCACCTACAATCGCAAGGTTGAATATTTCGATTCAAACTCGGAGTTGATCCGGGAACGCTATCTCCTTGATGATAAGGAAATAATGTTCATCGATTATATCGACTCGCATTACTACACTGAGAAAATCCAGGGCTCGGACGAGCATTACACCGATTACTACCGGCCCAATGCAGCGGACCCGAAACCTCTCAAAGAATACACTCTGGACGAACATGACAATGCAATCGGGATCAAGGGGAATTCCTCGAAGTCCATATCCTACCACAAGGGTGACGACGGTCGTTTGGATGAATGGACTCTGACGGAGAACGGCATTTCGCAGACCTTCGGTGTCAGATACTACTCCGACGGCGTCGTTATGTTCTATCCGAAGGAACTGACCGAACGCTCCGATGATCCCTTTGACACCGTCGAAGCAACGGTCTTCCTCCCCGGTGAAACCTTCCGGGCCGAACTTCTCGGAACACAGGGTCTGAACCTGATGGATGTTGCATGGGTTGAATATCTTGATTATGTAACGCCTCCGGTCACCTACGGCTTTTATTCCTTCTTCTTTGAAAGCAATACGTCCTCCTCGGAGGACGGCTCGAAATCGCCGACCGACAAGCTGCTGTATCTCGGCCAGGTTAACAAGGTGGATCTGCTTCAGGACAAATGGGTTTACCCGGAGGACGGGCACCTCGATACCAACCATATCGAATACCACTACGACGGCGACAAACTGGTTTATTACTGGCACGGCGAGGGCGGCGGTTTTATCAGCAACAGCTATAAATATGACAAAAACGGACGAGTGACCGAATACGTCTCCAGCGGTGACATGGGAAGGTCCGAAACTTATCGCTATACCTATGACAACGCCGGCAAATTGGTTTCCACCACGGAAGATTACCAGTGGTATCACGGGGAAGGCTACGTGAAGGGTACCGTAACTTACAAGTATTCCTACGACGGAAACGGCGTTCTCTCCGGAAAGAAGGGCGACGGAAAAGAAACAAAATCCTACAGCTACGACGACAGACCGGACGAAATTATGACCTACACCTACCGCCGGGCTCCGTACAAGGGCAACGGCACAGACTGATAAATCAGAAGAACAAACTATCCGGAGGGTCTCATGGACGAGGCAAAGACAGGGAAGAAATCCCGGAAGAAACGATTGATCATCATCGGAATCATTATTGTTTTCGTGATCCTGCTGATTCCGTACCCGTTCCGCTACAAGGACGGCGGAAGCGTGGAGTACAAGGCCATTCTGTACTCCTACATGTGCTACAACGCCTATATGACGCCGACTTACCGCGACGGCATGGCGTACGAAACCATGATGCGCGGCTCCACCTTCTCCATTCTCGGTATCACCGTCTACGATGGCACCTTTACGGATGTCTCTAAAGATGGCCGCCCGATCAATCAGTGGGAAATCGATTCCGGTCGCGTGACGCCGACTCCGACTCTGACTCCCGTGGCAACCGCCACGCCGACGTCTACGCCGACATCCACACCCACTCCGAGCCCATCGCCGGTTCCGACGAGCACTCCTGTCCCGGACGTTCCCGCACCGCAGGAGGACTCCTACGCCTACCGCGGCCAATATGACTACAGCGGACTCAAGATTTGCTACTCCGACGTCGCAGGAACGGTCGCGTACAATCGCACGATCCGCTACTACGACTCCGACTCACAGCTGCTTCGGGAGCGTTTTCTACTGGACGATCAGGAGCTGTTTTACATCGACCATTCCCCTCTCGGCTTCACGGAGAGGATGCAAGGCTCGGACGATTACCACACGTACATATACGTGTACAACTACATCGATTCATACGGAAAACCCGATCCTTCTATCCGTTATGAAACGGATGCCGACGGGAACGTCACCAACATCGCGGGCGATTCCTCCAAACTCTGCACGTATCACAAAGATTCCTCCGGCAGGTTGAGCGGATGGACGCTGACGCGGTACGGGATTTCCCTCTCCTACGGCGTCAAATACTACTCCGACGGTACCGTGCTGTTTTATCCGGAAGAGAAAAATGGCCCCGCTGTCGAGCCTGAGGAAAGCTTCGATCATTGGAGCGCCGTCGTTTTTCTGCCGGGGGAAAAGCTCCGCAGCCAACTGCTCTCCGCAAGCGGCTTGGATTTTTTCAGAGCAACCAACATCTACGGCCAGAACGGAGATTATCCGCCTTATATAAAGTTTGATGCCGAGTCTTACTTTGACCGCCCGTCCGGCAAACCCGCCGGCTTTGTTGACAGTGTCGACGGAGGTCTGGTTTTCTATCCCGGAAACCCTCCCGAGGACAGACTTCTCTATTTCGGTTCGCTGAGCAAAAAAGCCCTTAACACCTACTGGGCTGATTGCGTGACGGATTCCGACAGTCGCATTGAAATTCACTACGAAGGGGATCGGATGACGAAATCCCTCACCAGCGGCGGCGGATACGGTTGCGAGGAATACAAATATGACAAATCCGGTCGCTTGATCGAATACAGCGACGCAAACGATTCACCGGACACCCATAAAGACAAATACACCTACAATTCCTCCGGTCAGTTAGTGTCCTGTTCACGTGACTACGAGATCCAAACGGAATACCCCGTCGGCGACGGAACCGAAGTCGGAAAGCTGTGCGGCAAAACTACGTATCAGTATTCCTACGATGCAAACGGTACTCTTACAAGCGTCAAGGGCGAGGGTTCCGAATACATCGTGAGATACAACTATAACGAGGAAACCGATGACTACGACAGAGTGGAAATCAATCCTTTGACCTACACCTTCCGCCTTGCGCCCTACACGGGGAACGGGACGGACTGATCACAGAAGAGCTGTCTTTAGGAAAAAGCGACAAAAAACCGGCAGGACGCCTGCGTGGATCTCCACGACTGATGTCCTGCCGGATTCTCTTTGTTTTAGTTTAGTCCGCGAATCTAGATTCGCGCCAGAAGCTCGGCCTTCTTCGCATCGAAGTCCTCCTGGGTGATGGCGCCTTTGTCGCGAAGCGCCGCCAGGCGTTCGATGGTGTTGAACACCTCGTCCATGGTCATCGCCGGGGCAGGTGCCGCTGAAACGGGCGCTGCCGTTGCTGCCGCCGGTGCCTGTGCTTCCGCCGGTTTCTCTTTTGCAGCTGCCTCGACAGGCTTAGCCTCTGCGGGCTTTGCTTCCGCCGTTGCGGCTGCGGGTTTCTCCGATGTCTGCTCCGCCGGTTTCTGTCCGCCGAGGGAACCGGCCGTGTCCTCACCCACGAAGTGGACCGGTACCGACGTGTCCTCCTCCGCGACATTCACGGCAATCGGGGTGGCGCCGCCCTCCGCCGGTTTTTCCGGTGCGGGAGCTGTGGGATTGATGGAGCCCCAGCTCTCATTTTCCGACGCGCTGTCGGCGGTGCCGGCAGGGGTGTCGGAAAATGCCTCGGTCATCTGCTCGGCTTCCGCTCTCTCGCAGAAGTTCTCCAAAACCAGGTAGTCCTTCATTGCAAAGCTGTCGTCATAGAGAAATGCGGACGTGCTCAACGCGCGGCTTAAGCGCTGTCCCATCGGGCGCATCGAGAAGAATCTCATTCCGCCGGAGAAGAAGCCTCCGATCACGGGGATCAGCTTGGCAACGCCCTTCGAGGCCGTGTCGGTCGTAAGGCGCAGCGTCAGATCCTTCCCGATCTTGCGAACGATCGGATCCCAGAATGCGCGGGTCGTCGCTCTCTGCGGGGTTCCGCCCACAGCGCGCAGCGCCAGATGCGAGGACAACAGTCTCGTTGCCGCCATGGCGCCCTCAATCTCAAACATCGCGCCGAGGGAGCAGATCAGCTGGTAACGGACCAGCGTACCGTCCTCGCCCTCACAGGACCAGAAATCCCTCGCGCCGTACAAATATGCAAGCTCCTGTGCCATCCGAAGCGACATGGCGAAAAACTGCAGCGTGTCCGCCGGGATTGTTGCCGCCACCGCCAGTCCGCCGGGAATGCCTGCTGCGAAGGACATCGCCGAGGACTCCGACGTTCTGCGGAGGATCAGTTTCTCCGCCAGATTGTCAAGCTCAATCTCCGAATAGTCGCTGGCGACCGGTCCCTCCTCGACGATCTGCGGAACCAGGATACCCTGATCCGCGAAGGTCGTGCTCAGGTACTCCGCGCGGTCCACCTTCACGCCCGGGATCTTCATCGCCTGCTCGATCAAATACTCCAGTGTAATCTTGTCAGCCATCATTTTCCTCCTCACACAAAAATAGTTTTATGCTGAATTCTACGTGTTATCTCAATACAATCCGGCCATGTCGTCCAGCGCCGTCCAGTCCTTCGAGGTGTTGTCGGCGATGACTTTTCCGGACAAATCCCACGCCCGGTAGACAAGCTCCGTAAACCGTCCCATCTCGTCGTAGTGATAGTTGATATCCTCCACGATCTGTTCTCCCTCGCCGCGCTGCGCCAGGATCAGCCGCTCTTCCTCGTCGAAGACGTACCGCAGAACGATCTCGTTCATGCCCTCGCGCCCGCGGCGGATGGTCAGCGACCCGTTGGACTCCTTCACCTGAATCTCCCACGTTCCGCCGATAAAATAATCGCTCGGAAGATAATTTCTCGTCAGTTTGTACGAGCCGTCCGGCCTCGTCTCGACGGTCTCCGTCCAGAGGCTTACGCCGTCTCCCGTGGTGATCCTGCCCTCCACGGTGGAATCCGACGATTTGTATTCCCACGAAACGCAGCCCACCGTACCCTTCGGGGTCGTCACGGTCTCCGAAGCGGTCTCGACGCGGCAGTCGGGGTTGATCACGAGGTTGGCAAATGCAAGATGCCAATCCGGGTTGTCAAACCGGATGCGCCTCGAGAGCACCTCCGGATGCAGTTTAAGGTCGCCGTCCTTACCGTAAATGGCACAGCTCGATGTCTCCAGCGTGAGTGTTCCGAAATCGGTCTTCGCCAGCACCGTTGTAAGCGTGCTTGTCTGCCACTCCGACGTCGGCATCTCCATCTTCTGCTCCGCCGCCTCCACAGCTGCGCGGAACGCTTCCTCCGTCTCGAAGCCGGATACACTATCCGGATACAATCCGTATTCTCCGACGTACAGAACCGTGGGCTCCTCGCTCTCGGAGTATGCCGCCAGCCGGTAGCAGTGCTCTCCGTTATAGTAGCGCTCCAGCTCCCAGACCGGCGTCCGGTCCGCTCTCAGGTAGCAAACGGATTTTTCGCTGTCCTCCACGCGACAGTGCGTGTCGATATCGTCGCCGTTCGTAAAATACGTGACTTTCAGGCTCTTTCCGAGATCCCCCTCCACCGAAATGTGAATCTCCGATTCGGTCCGGTCGATGGTCACAAGCGCCAGGGAGTCGCAACAATAGCTGATCACGTCATCCCTCGTCCGCAAACGGTACTTTGTGTTCTCATCCAGAGCGACATTTGTCGAAAGATCGTATTGCGCCGTCGGGATTCCGTCGAAGATAAACTGATATAAAACGCCGCCGTCCGTCTTCTCGCACTGGAATTTCGCCAGCGTCGTGCTGCCGTATGTGATCTCTCCCTGCGCGCAGTATCCCGAGAGGTGCGCGATCTGATTCCAGCCGCCCTCCTCGGTCAATTCCTTGTCACCGGCAAGGAAATAGGATTTCGAGTATTTTGCGGTTTCAAAACTCAGCTCCAGGATCACGGGAGTGCCGCCGCCCGGTGCGGGAAGCGCCCAGTTCTCCTTGGAGTACATCACCGGTCCTGACGTAGGTGACGGCGTATCGGGGACGCTCGTGGGCTTGTTCCACTCCCCCGTAGGCACAGCATGCGTCGGCGTCGGGGACAGCGACGTGCTCACGCCCGTCGATTCATTTGTCAGCCGGAGTACGAGCAATACCGTGAACAGTGTCAGCAAAGCGACACCGCAGATGCCCGCAATCCATGTCTTATTTTCCATACGCGTAACCCTGCAACTCTTGCTACTCTTACTTCTTCTGCTACTTGTTGAACCTCGTGATATTGTCCTCGTTCAACGTAAAATCATAATAGTTCAGGTCCTTGCGAAACGTCCAGCCCGCCCCCTGCCAGAAATGGTTTCCGAGGGAGTTCGTCTTAAACGCGATCAGGTTGACCTTGTTGATGTGCTCCTTGCGAAGGGCCATCATGCAGGCTACCGCCATCGTCTTGCCGATGCCGCGCTTGCGGAAGCCCTCCTTCACGCACACATGGTAGAAGCATCCCCGGCGGCCGTCATGCCCGCACAGGATCGCTCCCACGATCTCTTTGTTCACAACCGCCACAACACTGGTGGTGGGGTTTCTCTTAAGAAACCGCTCGACACCCTCGCGGGAGTCATCGATGGAGCGGATTCCGAATCCGTGGATGCTCTGCCACAGCTTGTACACAGCGTCATAATCATCGATCGTCATGACGCGGATTTCACATTCATCTGCCATAGTTATCTTTGTGCATTTTCCTTCCAAACGATTTAATGAGTTCGAAACTTATTTCTCTTTCTGGTGATCTTCACTCCTTCGGGCGCATTTTCCACCACCGTCTTCTCCCCGACGGTCAGCAACTTGATGTTCGGATTCCACCGGAGATTGACTCTCTCCAACGATGTGCAGCTCAATTCCTGCAGATTTCCTATGTTGCTTAAGTCGAGCCAGGTTATATCACAGTTGTCCATCCTCGCAATCTTCAGGTGCGTTATATAGCTCAGGTCAAGGTGCGCCAGCGGATTGTCGGAGCACTCCAGCACCTGCAGTTTTCCGAAACTGCAAAGCCATAGCGTCGACAGATTGCAGTCCTCACAATTGAGTGTATTAAGGTTCGAGTTCATCGAGACGGAGAGTGACGACAACCCCCAACATCCTTTGCAGTCAAGTTCCGTCAGCGAGTTACAGCCGCTGGTATTGATCTTCGTTACACTGCTGTTGTTACAATACAAGACCTGCAACTTTTCACACTTGCTCACATCGATCTCCTCAACCGGACAGAAGCTGACATAGAGATACCTTAACGACTTTAGGATTTCGATACCCTTCAGGTTGTGAACATCCTTTCCGTTCAGCAGAAGCGACTGTATCCGTGAAATCTCATACTCCGTGAGATACCCGTCCTTCAAAATCTCCTGGTTCATGATTTCCTCGCGCAGCACCGGATCGGGCATCAGCTCCTCCGTCAGCCGGATTCCGGTCGGCGTCGGCGTTGCAGTCAGTTTCGGTGTTCCGGTCGGCGTCGGCGTTGCGGTCGGGGTCGGCGTTGCGGTCGGCGTCGGCGTTGCGGTCGGCGTCGGCGTTGCAGTCGGCGTCGGCGTTGCGGTTGGCGTCGGCGTTGCGGTCGTCGTCGGCGTTGCGGTCGTCGTCGGCGTTGCGGTCGGCGTCGGCGTTGCAGTCGGCGTCGGCGTTTCCGTCGGCGCAGGTATCACGGTCAGTTCCGGCGATACGTCCGGTGTTGGCGTTACAGCGGATGTCGGCGTCACGCTCGGTGCCGGCGTCTCCGAAGGCCACGGCCAGCCGTCCTGAATGACCTTGATCCGGATTCTGTCGCTCTCGTAACTCTTCTCCTCAGAAGAAAACCATCCCATGCCCGTCCATGTATAAGAGACGTAGAAATACGCGGCTCGCGGACTTGCAGACGTATTCTCTTTTACCGTGATCCGAACCCTGTCTCCTTCCGCATATGCGGTAAACCACCCGTAGGAAGTTCCGCCGTACACATTCAGATATCCGGAGTAATTGTTGAACCGGATATACTTGGATCCGACGCCGTCGTACCGGAAGATAATCTCCGTGGCATTCGTATAGAAACCGCTCGGGGTCGGCGTCGCAGTGGAATAACGGGACCACCCCTCCGGCGTCGGCGTCGCCGTCAGAATATATGTCGGGCGAGGTGTGTTCGTCGGCCTCGGCGTGTTCGTCGGCTTCGGCGTGTAGGTCGGGCGCGGCGTTTTTGTCGGACGCGGTGTATTTGTCGGGCGAGGCGTAGTCGTAGCCGTTACCGTCGGCTGTTTGTCGTCTTTTCGAAACAAAGAGACAACGCCCTTGATGAAGAAAAATTCATACCCGATCACTGCGATAACCGCCACAATCACCAGGAATATCTGACCTTTTGACAGCTTCATCGCGCTCCCCCGAATGCGTTAAAGGAATGGTTACGTGGTTTCATTGGGATCCGCATTCTCCCTGCGCACCGCCTCGGGATCTACCGAGAGCTGGCGCTTGCCCTGATTGTAGAGCTTCAGAATGTGGTCCTTGTTGTCAAGATTTTTCGCAAGGTAGTTGTGGAACTCCTGCTTTGTGTGGCAGGTCTCGATCGCCTTGCGAAGGATCGCCTCTTCGTCCTGGGTGACCACCGGCTTCTCAGGCGCCTTTGCGGGCTGTGCCGTCTCGGTGGTGCGGCGAACCGTGCGGCGTGCGGCGGTCTGCTGACGGCCCTGCTGCGCGCGGTTCTGCTGCGAAGAGCGGGCGTTGCGGGCCGTGCCGGCGGCTCCGCCGGAAGCAGCTCCGCTGCCGACAACGCGCCGTGTCGTCGTCTTGCGTGTGTTCTTGCCGAGGACTTCGTGCTGGGTTGTATTTTCCGCAACCGGTGTTGCGCGGTGCAGGAAGGAGAACAATCCGGTCTTCACCTCGCCGCCGCGGGCGATCACCGCGTCCACATCGGGCAGACGCTCGATGGTACTTCCGGTCATGCTCTTCATCTCGCTGATGGCCGGGTCGTAACCCTTGTCATTGGAGATGATGTAGAAGGCGTGACCGGCCTTCTTCGCGATGTCGTAGCCCAGGTGCACCATGATAATGAAATCCAGTGCATTTTTGCCGATCTGGTCGTTCGTGATCAGCTCCACGGTGGCGTCACAATGGAACACCATGTCCGCGTCGATCAGTGACATTTTCGAGCACTTCGGCCCGAGGAAAATGCGCACCAGATCGTTCTTCGTCAGCTTTGCAATGCCCGACAGGCCCTGCCGGCTGACGTTCTCAAAATCAATATACAAAACTCGCTTCATAGATTCCTCCGTGTGCCCCGCGCGTGAGTTGCCGCGCAGGCACCTTACTTTGTCAGGATAGGCCGTTCGCCTCCGAGCTCAGCTCGTCCAGCGTCCGGTAGTAAGCCGGAAGAAATTCGGTTAAGAACAGCTCGGCCTCGGGGACCTGTAGTGCGTGCACGGCGTCCTCCAGCGTCTTCTTGGCGCTGTCGAACTCGCGGTTGCCCGCCTTGCCTTCCTCGATGCATTTGATGAGGGCGGAAATCTTGTCCGCCGCCTTCACGATCCGCCACAGCTCCTCCTCGCCCTCGGCGCGGAAGAAAATGCTGCGATAATCCTCCCGAATGTCCTCGGGAAGCATGGCAAGAAGCGCCTCGGAGGCATCGTCCTCGATCTCGTGAAAGACGCTCTGCATCTGGCGGTTGTAATACTTGATGGGTGTCGGCATGTCTCCGGTGAGGATCTCACCGGCGTCGTGATACAATCCGATCACGGCGCAGCGGTCCGCGTCGAGCTGCTTGCCCAGACGGCGATTCCCCAAAAGGGCAAGTCCATGGGCGAGCATGCTTACCTCGAGGGAGTGCTCGCTGATATTTTCCGGCTCGGAATTGCGCATCAGCGCCCAGCGCCGGATGTATTTCATGCGCGACAACATTGCGTAAAATGAACTGCTCATACGTGTTCTCCGGTCTTACTTGTTCCGGGTCCGAAGATACGGCTTCAGATAGATCCCGGTGTAGGAATCGGCATGTTCGCAAATCTCCTCCGGCGTACCGCTCGCGATGACCGTACCGCCGTCATCGCCGCCCTCGGGGCCCATGTCGATAATATAGTCGGCGGTCTTGATCACATCGAGGTTGTGTTCGATCACAACCACGGTGTTGCCCGCGTCCGCCAGCATATGTAAAATGTCCACCAGCTTTGCGACATCCGCAAAATGCAGTCCCGTCGTGGGCTCATCCAGAATGTAGATGGTCCGGCCGGTGCTGCGGCGCGAAAGTTCCGTCGCAAGCTTGATGCGTTGTGCCTCGCCGCCCGAGAGCGAGGTGGACGGATGTCCGAGCTTTATGTATGAAAGCCCCACCGCGTCCATGGTCTTGATCTTGTTGCCGATGGAGGGAACGTTTTTGAAGAAATCCACGGCTTCCTCCACCCGCATGTCCAGAACATCGAAAATGCTCTTTCCCTTGTACGTCGCCTCGAGGGTCTCGCGGTTGTAGCGCTTTCCGCCGCAGACCTCGCACGGAACGTAAACGTCCGGCAGAAAATTCATCTCGATCTTCACGATTCCGTCGCCCTTGCAGGCCTCGCACCGTCCGCCCTTTACGTTAAAGCTGAAGCGGCCCTTTCCGTAGCCGCGCAGTTTTGCCTCCGGCGTGGCCGCGAAGAGATCGCGGATCTGGTCGAAGACTCCCGTGTAGGTCGCGGGATTCGAGCGGGGCGTCCGTCCGATCGGCGACTGGTCGATGTCGATGACCTTGTCGAGCACCTCCGTGCCCAGGATCGCGTCGTGATCGCCGGGAAGGATCGTGGTGGCGCGGTTTAATGTGCGCGCCAGGGATTTGTACAGCACCTCGTTGATCAGGGAACTCTTGCCCGAGCCGGACACGCCGGTCACGCAAGTGAACACGCCGAGCGGAACCTTGACATCAATGTTCTTTAAGTTGTGCTCTCTGGCTCCCTTGATGGTGATCCATCCCGTCGGCTTCCGTCTCTTGGCGGGAACCGGCACACAGCGCCGTCCCGCGAGGTAATCACCGGTGATGGATTCCTTGCATGCCATGATCTCTTCGGCCGTGCCTACCGCCACAACTTCGCCGCCCTTCGTACCGGCCCCGGGGCCGATATCGATGATGCAGTCCGCGGCACGCATCGTGTCCTCGTCGTGCTCGACCACGATCAGGGTGTTGCCGAGGTCCCGCAGCTGCTTTAAGGAGCGCAGCAGACGGTCGTTGTCCCGCTGGTGAAGTCCGATGCTGGGTTCGTCAAGGATGTAGGCGACACCCACCAGACCGGACCCGATCTGCGTTGCCAGGCGGATTCGCTGCGCCTCGCCGCCCGACAGCGATCCCGTGGGACGGGACAACGTCAGGTACGAGAGGCCGACCTCCACCAGGAAACCGACGCGGGAGCGGATCTCCCGAAGGATCAACCGGGCAATCTGCTCCTTCTGGGGTGTGAGAACAAGGCCGGTGACGAAGCTCTGCAGCTCCTTGATCGGCATTGCGCACACCTCCGCGATGTTGCGGTCGCCCACGGTCACGGCGAGCGCTTCGCGGCGAAGCCGAAGCCCTTTACATGTCTTGCACGGGCAGATGTCCATGAAGGATTCATACTCCTGCCGCATGGTCTCGGATGCGGTCTCCCGATACCTCTGCTGCAAATTCCGGATCACACCCTCGGCGGGGATGTCGTAGACTCCCTGGCCTCGGCGGCTCTGGTAATGAACCTTCACCTTCCGGCCTTCGGAACCGTACATCAGCACGTGGCGTGCCTCCTCGGGAAGCTCCTCGTAGGGAGTGTCCATGGAGAAGTCGAAGGTGTCCGCAAGGCCGTTTAAAAACGCCCATGCAAAGCTTGTGCGCTTGTCGCTGGACTGCCATCCCGGTGCTGCGATCGCACCGCGGTTTAAGGACAGCGTGGTGTCCGGAACGATCTTCCGCTCCGAGAACTCCATCGTGAAGCCCAGACCGTTACAGTCGGGACAGGCGCCGAACGGATTGTTGAAGGAAAATGACCGGGGCTCGAGCTCCTCGATACTGATCCCGCAATCCGGGCATGCAAAATTCTGAGAAAACGTGAGCAACTCGCTGTCCTTCGCGCCGGCACTCTTCGCGCCGACGATCTCGACATAGAGAAGCCCTTCGCCGAGACGAAGCGCCGTCTCGACGGAGTCGGTCAGCCGGGTCTTGATACCCTCTCTGGCCGACAGGCGGTCCACGATGATCTCAATGTTATGTTTCACGTTCTTGTCGAGTTTGATCTCCTCGGACAGCTCGTAAATGCTGCCGTCCACCCGGACACGAACGTAACCGCTTCGTTTTGCGGATTCGAGCACCTTCGCGTGCTCACCCTTCCGGCCCCGGACCATCGGCGCGAGCAGCTGATACCGCGTGCCTTCGGGAAGCGCTGTGAGCGCGTCCACGATCTGGTCCACCGTCTGCCGCTTGATCTCCCGTCCGCAGTTCGGACAATGCGGCGTTCCGATCCTCGCATACAAAAGGCGAAGGTAATCGTAGATCTCCGTCACCGTACCGACGGTGGAACGGGGGTTGCGGTTGGTCGACTTCTGGTCGATGGAAATCGCCGGAGGAAGCCCCTCGATGCTCTCCACATCGGGCTTCTCCATCTGCCCCAGGAACATGCGGGCGTACGAGGAGAGGGACTCCATGTAGCGCCGCTGCCCTTCGGCATAGATGGTGTCGAAGGCGAGGGAGGATTTTCCGGAGCCGCTTAAGCCCGTCAACACCACCAGCTCGTCCCGGGGGATGTCCACGCTGATGCTCTTTAAGTTGTTCTCCTTCGCGCCTCGAATGCGAATGTATTTCTTGTTGTCACTCATCGTAAAATCTAATCCTGCAAATATTGTTCGCGAATCTGCGCAATCTCATCACGAAGCTCGGCGGCCTTCTCGAAATTGAGCTCCGCTGCCGCGGTGTGCATGTTGCGCGTCAGGGTCTCCAAAAGCTTCGCAAGCTCCTCGCGTCCCATGGATTCGTAGTCCTTCTCGATCTCGCTGCCCTTGCGGCGGCCGGTGGCCTTCTTCGAGATGGCGATCAGCTCGCGCACGGCCTTGCGCACCGTCTGCGGCGTGATGCCGTGCTCCTCGTTGTACCGCTCCTGGATGCTGCGTCTGCGGTTGGTCTCGTCGATGGCGCCCTTCATGGAGTCCGTCATCGTGTCCGCATACATCACCACATGGCCGTCTGCATTTCTCGCCGCACGGCCGATGGTCTGTACCAGCGACGTCTTCGAGCGGAGGAAGCCTTCCTTGTCCGCGTCGAGGATCGCCACAAGCCCGATCTCCGGGATGTCGAGGCCCTCGCGCAGAAGGTTGATTCCCACCAGAACATCAAATTGATCCATTCGCATGTCGCGGATGATCTCCGTCCGCTCCAGCGTATCGATATCCGAATGAAGGTAGCGCACGCGGATGCCGACCTGCTGCAGATAGTCCGTCAGCTCCTCGGCCATGCGCTTGGTGAGGGTCGTCACCAGTACCTTGTTGCCGCGCTCTGTCTCGCGGTTGATCTCGCCCACCAGATCGTCGATCTGGTTTGCCACGGGCCGCACCGAAACCGGCGGATCCAAAAGCCCCGTGGGGCGGATGATCTGCTCGACCCGCGCCAGCTCGTGCTGCTCCTCGTACTCGTTGGGCGTCGCCGACACGAACAGCATCTGGTTGATGCGCTCCTCAAACTCCGTAAAATTCAGCGGCCGGTTGCATTTGGCGGATGGAAGGCGGAAGCCGTAGTCCACCAGCGTCGTCTTTCTGGCCTGGTCGCCGTTGTACATGCCGCGCACCTGCGGCAGCGTGATATGCGACTCGTCAACGATGATCAGATAATCCTCCGGAAAATAATCCATCAGCGTGTACGGAGGATCCGCAGGCGTCAGTCCCGCCAGATGCATCGAGTAGTTCTCGATGCCCGAGCACACACCGGTCTCCCGGAGCATCTCGATGTCGTAGTGGGTGCGCTCCGTGATGCGCTGCAGCTCCAAAAGCTTGTCGTTCGCCTTGAAGTACTCGCGGCGCTCCTCAAGCTCCGCCTCGATGTTCGCAAGGGCCCGCTCCATCTGCTCCGGCTCAACCACATAGTGGGTGTTCGGGAAGATGACCATGTGCTCCAGGTCCGCGATCACGCGCCCCCGAAGCGGGTCGATGCGCTGCAGGCGGTCCACCTCGTCTCCGAAAAATTCAATGCGAAACGCCTCCTTCGAGCCGTCCGCCGGATACACCTCCACGACGTCGCCGTGCACGCGGAAGGTTCCGCGCTTGAAGTCCATCTCGTTGCGCTCGTATTGGATGTCCACAAGGCGTCTTAAGACGTCCTCGCGGCTTACTTCCATGCCGGGGCGGAGCGAGACGGTCATATTCTTGTAATCGATGGGGCTGCCGAGCCCGTAGATGCACGACACGCTGGCCACCACGATGACGTCCCGACGCTCCGTCAGGGACGCCGTCGCCGAATGCCGCAGCCGGTCGATCTCGTCGTTGATGTCCGAGTCTTTCTCAATGTACGTGTCCGTGGAGGGCACATAGGCCTCGGGCTGGTAGTAATCGTAGTAGCTGACGAAGTACTCCACTGCATTTTCCGGAAAATACTCCTTGAACTCGCCGTAGAGCTGCGCCGCCAGCGTCTTGTTGTGGGAAATGATCAGCGTCGGCCGGTTCAGCCTTGCGATGACATTTGCCATCGTGAACGTCTTGCCCGAGCCGGTGACACCGAGAAGCGTCTGAAACTGCTTCCCCGCCTCAAAGCCCCGCACGAGCTCCTCAATGGCCTCCGGCTGGTCGCCGGTGGGCTGATACGGGGCGTGTAATACAAAATGATCCATTCGGCTCTTCCTATCCCGGCGCTTACTCCGCTGCCGGTGCCTGCTTCGTCGCCATCCACTTCAGATACCCGTTGATGAACGGATCGAGGTTGCCGTCCAGAACGCTCTGGGCGTTGCCCACCTCCACCGCCGTGCGGGTGTCCTTTACCATGGTATAGGGCTGCAGCACGTACGAGCGGATCTGGCTTCCGAAGTTGATGTCCTTCTGCTCGCCGCGGATGCCCGACTCCTTGCTCATCTGCTCCTCCTGCTTGAGGATGTAGAGCTTTGCCTTCAACATCTGCATGGCCTTCGTCTTGTTCTGCAGCTGCGACCGCTCATTCTGGCACTGCACCACGATTCCCGTCGGAAAATGCGTAATGCGGATGGCGGAGGATGTCTTGTTGATGTGCTGGCCGCCGGCGCCGCTGGAGTGGTATGTATCGATGCGGATATCCTTGTCGTTGATCTCCACGTCGAGATCGTCCTCAATGTCGGGCATGACATCGCAGGACACGAAGGATGTCTGGCGCTTGCCCGCAGCATTGAAGGGGCTGATGCGCACGAGACGGTGAACGCCGTGCTCGGACTTCAAATAGCCGTACGCATTGTGTCCGTTGATCTGGAACGTCGCGGACTTGATGCCCGCCTCGTCGCCGTCCTGGTAGTCCAGAAGTTCAAAGCCGAAGCCCTTCTTCTGCGCCCACTTCTGGTACATGCGATACAGCATGCCCGCCCAGTCGCAGCTCTCCGTTCCGCCCGCACCTGCGTGCAGGGTGACGATTGCATTTTCCTTGTCATACGGAGACGAGAGAAGGGTCTCCAGGCGAAGCGCCTCAAGCTCCTCCGTAAACGACGCCAGGTCGGCCTGAATCTCCGGCACGATCTCGGGGTCATTTTCCTCGTTGCCCATCTCAATCAGATCAAGGATGTCCTGGTACTGGCGCTCGAGCTTCCGATAGCCCTCCACCGTAACCTTGAGCTCGTTGAGCTCGCGGGTGGCCGCCTGGGCGCGGTCTGCGTTATCCCAGAAGCCCGGGGACTCCAGAAGTCCCGAGAGCTCCTCAATCTTGCGCTCTTTGTTCTCGAGGTCTAAGGACGCGCCCACCTCGGTGAGCATTCCCTTGTACCCCTGGAGCGTGAATTTCGCTTCATCCAGTTCTATCATATCTGTTCCTGCGGCGCATTCGAAGGCACCGCTTCCTTTCCGTTATTCCGTTTGCGGCGAAGCGCAAAGAAGAGCATTACGATGCCGAGCAGTGTCGTCACAACGCACATGATCATGAACGCCTTCGCATCCTGCTCCGTTCCGTCGGTCCACAGTTCGCGGATCACAACGGGCTGAATGTAGTCCTCGCGGTCCATGCTCTTTAAGTACTTCGAAAAATACTCATCCAGGTACTTCAGTTCCTCGGAGTTCATCTTCGCAACGCGCCCGTCGATGGTAGCCTTCACCTCGTCCGGTCTCGCCACATTGCCGGTGGTATCGTTCCACCACTCGCCAAACACCTCGTCGAGCTTGTTGAGCTTCTTGGAATTCGAGGACTTGTTGCCGACGGCAAAGGACAGAAAATACGCGATCTTCGTTCCGCCCGCATCGTCCTCCAGGCACGGCATCAGGTAGTACACCGTCGCCGACGAACTGACAACCGAGTTGCCCTTCTTCATGGACTCCACATGCTTCATGAAGGCCCCGAGGGTCACCTTCACATCCAGCGTGACATGCGAACCCGGCTTCAACTCTCCGTACGCAACCTCCGACGCATCGATCGCCTCCTTCTTCGAGGTGATCCAGTCGGCAAATAATCCCCGCGACAGGATCGCGATCGCAATGCCGACGATCAGAAATGTCGCACCGAAGCAACCGAGCAATGCCTTTGCAATTCGTCTTCCGGTTCCCGTTTCCATGCTTTTTCCCCTTTCGATACTGCGCCTTTCCTTCGGTTTCCCGTGTTATATGATGTCTGCGGTTCCGCGGAACCGCCGCGGCATCAGCCGCCCTTCTTCATGCAGCAGAATTTGTATTTCTTGCCGGAACCGCACGGGCAGGGATCGTTGGGCTGCACCTTTTTCGTGGCGCGGCGGATCGGGGCATTTGCCACCGTGTCGTCCTTGTTCGTGCCGGTTACCTTGGCAACCGCCTCGCGCTCCACGCGCTGCTCGACGCGGAGGTTCATCAACAGATGAATCGTGTCCTCGCCGATGGAGGCGATCATATTTTCAAACATATCGAAGCCCTGGAACTTGTACTCCTGCACGGGGTCCTTCTGGCCGTAGGACTGCAGGCCGATACCCTGGCGCAACTGCTCCATGTCGTCGATGTGGTTCATCCAGTGGCGGTCGATGACCTTGAGCAAAATGACTCGCTCGGCCTCGCGGAACTGCTCGATCTCGGGGAAGAGCGTGCGCTCCTTCTCCTCGTAGAGCTCCAGGATGGCCTTCTGCGCCATCTCCAGAACGTCCTTCTTTCTGCCGTGCTTCTTCTGCTCCTCCGTCAGCACCAGCGGCGCCAGCGGAACCACGGCCTCGATGTCCTGGTTCAGACGGTCCATATCCCACTGCTCGGGATACGAGTCGTCGCCGATGTGGTTGCTCACGATGCGGTCGATGGTGTTGCGCGCCATCTTGAGCACATACTCGCGCATGCTCTCGCCGTCCAGAACGCGGCGGCGCTCCTCGTAGATGATCTCGCGCTGCTCGTTGTTCACGCGGTCATATTCCAGCAAATTCTTACGAATTCCAAAGTTGTTGTCCTCGATCTTCTTTTGTGCCTTCTCGATCACGCTCGAGAGCATGCGGTGATGAATCTCCGCACCGTCCGTGAGACCCAGGGTTTTGAACAGTCCCATCATGCGCTCCGAACCGAACAGGCGCATCAGATCGTCCTCAAGGGAGATGTAGAACCGCGACTCACCGGGATCGCCCTGACGTCCGGCACGACCGCGCAACTGATTGTCGATACGGCGGGACTCATGACGCTCGGTACCGATGATCTTCAGACCGCCGAGAGCGCGGATCTCGTCCGCACGCTTGTCTGCCTCGGCCAATATCTCCTCGATCTTCTCCTGCGACGCTCCCTCGGGAATCTCCACGGCACCGCCCAGACGGATATCGGTACCACGGCCGGCCATGTTGGTTGCGATGGTCACGGCGCCTCTCTTGCCGGCTTCCGCGATGATCTCCGCCTCCATCTCATGGAACTTTGCATTCAGCACCTGGTGAGGAATGTTTCTCTTGCGAAGCATCGCGCTCACGGTCTCGGAAGCCTCGATCGTGATGGTACCGACCAGCACGGGCTGTCCGGCCTTGTGCGCCTCGGCAACCGCGTCCGCGATGGCATTTAACTTCTCCTGCTTGGTGCGGTACACCGCATCCTCGTGGTCGATACGCGCCACCGGCTTGTTGGTCGGGATGGCGATAACGTCCATGCCGTAAATCTCGCGGAACTCATTTTCCTCGGTGAGAGCGGTACCGGTCATACCGCACTTCTTCTCGTACTTGTTGAAGAAGTTCTGGAAGGTGATCGTCGCCAGCGTCTTGCTCTCGCGCTTTACCTTCACATGCTCCTTCGCCTCGATGGCCTGGTGCAGACCGTCGCTGTAGCGGCGGCCGGGAAGGATACGTCCCGTGAAGTCGTCGACGATCAGCACCTGATCGTCCTGAACGACGTAATCATGGTCGCGCTTGAAGAGGTTGTGCGCCTTCAGCGCGAGGATGATGTTGTGCTGAATCTCAAGGTTCTCCGGATCGGCGAGGTTCTCGATGCGGAAGAACTGCTCAACCTTGCGGACACCTTCCTCCGTGAGGTTGACGTTGCGGTCCTTCTCGTCGACAACGAAATCTCCGGTCTCCTTCGCGGTCTCGCCCATGAGCATGTCCATCTTGGAGACCTCGGTCTCGCTTCCCTTCCGGAGCTGACATGCGAGAATGTCGCACATCTCGTAGAGCTTTGTGGATTTGCCGCTCTGTCCGGAAATGATGAGCGGCGTGCGCGCCTCATCGATCAATACCGAGTCGACCTCATCGATGACCGCGAACGGAAGTCCGCGCATAACGAGGCGCTCCTTGTACAGAACCATGTTGTCACGCAGATAGTCGAAACCGAACTCGTTGTTGGTTCCGTAGGTGATGTCGCAGGCGTATGCCGCGCGGCGGTCATCACTCTCCATGCTGTTTAAGATGCAGCCCACCGAGAGTCCGAGGAAGCGGTGGATCTGTCCCATCCACTCGGAGTCTCGCTTGGCCAGGTAGTCGTTGACCGTAACCACGTGCACGCCTTCGCCGGTCAGCGCGTTCAGGTATACGGGGAAGGTCGACACGAGGGTCTTACCTTCACCGGTTCTCATCTCGGCGATGCGTCCCTGGTGCAGAACGACACCACCGATCAGCTGTACGTAAAATGCTCTCTGCCCGAGGGTTCTCTTCGCCGCCTCGCGCACGGTCGCATACGCTTCCACCAGGATGTCGTCCAACGTCTCGCCGTTCGCCAGACGATTCTTAAACTCGGTCGTCTTGTCGCGAAGCTGCTCGTCCGTGAGTTTTTCCCACTCCGGCTCCAACGCCTCGATCTTATCCACAATGGGCCGGATACGCTTCAGCTCATGCTCGCTGTGCGTTCCGAAGATTTTCTCAATTAACTTCATTCTGTCCTCCTGCAATGCGGCTGTTTCACCTTGCCGTTTTTTGCCCACATTCCGAATCAGTATACCACAAATCCCATATAAAATCAATGTAATATAGTCTCGCGTGCGCGCGCACGTGGAAACATCGCGGATCCGTCGGAAAACGCCCCCTCAATCCCCGCCCGGCGGGCACAAATAAACGGCGCAGCAAGGGTCGTTTCAGACCTTCGCCGCGCCGTCAGCGCACGTTCATTCAATTTTGTTGTTTTGTGTGATGTTGTCAAACAATTTACCTGTCAAGCTGACAATTCAGGTTCGTTTGAAAACTGTGCGATTTTACGTTTCAACCAAAACAAACTTTCGGTTTTCGGCTCGTCACGTTTGTACTACAAAAGTTGAAAGGTGCTGTGGATAACGTTGATAACTTGGTGAATAACCGCAGTTTCGTCACTTTTCGGTCACATTTTCGTGTGGATAACTCTTTTGCGGGTAAATTTTATCAACATTTGACGATGTTATTCACCATGATTCTTTTGATAAAAGTTTGTGCAAGGTGACAAATCCCCGACTTGTCAAGTACTATTTTTCGTTTTTGCAAAGAATATGTTTTCTGAAAATTGAGCCTTACTGTGGCACAACTTACAGTCATATTTCCGTTCTTCGATCAATAGTGTTCCGCCAGCCATTTTGATTTGTCGGGAGCTTCATCCACCCGGTTTGCATACATTTTTTCGCCGAGGCCGATCAAGTCGACTCCGCTGTCAAGCGAAATGTACAATTTCTTGTCGCAAACCGAGACGTCCAACTTCTTAAGCGACGGATTGTCAAAGATATAAAGCGCCGAAAGCCCCATACTTTTGCTCAAATCCAACTCTTCAAACTCACATCCGCTACAACTTAACCATTCCAGTTTGCTGTTCCGTCTCACGTCCAGCGTCCGTATCGGGTTGTATGCGACATCCAGATATGCCAGGTCCGGATTATGGCTGACGTCGATGGAAGTCAGCAGATTGTCGGCACAGTTCAGATTCTGTAACATTCCAAACCCCGAGACATCCAGCGATGTAAGCCGGTTGCTCTGACATTGCAAATCGGTAATCCACTCGTTCTTCGGGCTGATGATCAGCGTCTCCAGACCGTTTCCGTTGCACTCAATCCAGGTCAGATAAAGATTGTTGCTAAGATCAAGCGATGTCAGTTTTGCATTGTTTACCATGATGTTTCCCAAAAGCGAAAGCATGCTCACATCGAGCGTTGTAATCGGATTGTCACTGCAGCACAAGGCAAATAGTTTCACATTGGTGCTTAGATCCAGCGATGACAACCGGTTATTCTCGCAGTACAGTACCCAGAGTTCCGGAAGATTACAAAGATCCAGCTTCTCAATCAGATTATCGCTGCAAATGATATCCTCCAGCCAAGGATTGGCACTGACATCCAGCGCCCGAAGTTTATTCTCCTGACATTCGATTCGCTTAAGCTTTGTGTTCTTACTGATATCGAGCTCGGTCAAATTGTTCCTTGCACAGCTCAACAAGGTGATTTCCGTAAAAAATTCCACACCCTTCAGGCTCGTAATCTTCTCGTCATTCTCGTCTAAGTCCCAGCGGCTGACCTTGATCTCCGTAACACTCGCAATCTCCTGCGCAGAAAGAATTTTATCGGAATTCAAATCAAGCTTTGCTGCCACAATCCGGCGGAACGTCTCATCCGGAAAATTCACCTCGTTAATCTCGACGTCTCCCGGCTTCAGGCCATGCGTCGGCGTCGGTTTTTCCGTTGCCGGAGCGGGCGTACCGGTCACTGCGTCTCCGTCAATCGGTATTACGTTTCCGTGCTGCCCGTGCATCCACACAGCGAAAACGACGGCACCCACGATCACTGCGCCCGACAACGCGGCAACGAGATCCCTCAAAATCCTCCGATTCCCCTGCTGATTCACTCTCACCTGAATCGGCTCGCTCTTACTCTGCTTCTTTGCTTCCGCGGATGCCTTCTGCGTAAGCTTCAACTCCTCGCGCATCCGCGCGTCCGCTTCCGGCGAGAGTTCGGCGGAAGTGGTCCGCAACAGTTCCACAATTTTACGTTTGCTGTATTTTTCGCTCATACGAAACCTCCTCACACAAGCTGCTGTCCTCGCTCACGCGGAAAAACTTCTGCAGTTTTCCCAGAGCCTTCCGGTAACGGCGGAACACGGTTGCCGCGGACGATGCGGTCGCTTTCGCGATCTCTGAATACGTCAGTCCGGCCTCCGCGTGCATCGCCACAATCTGGCGGTCCTCCGCGGACAAGGTTGCCATCGCCCGGTCCACGTCGCTCCATCCCGCCTCCGCGGCATGCTTCACGTAGATCTCCGGATTCTCGCAGGCGCTCTCCCGACCCCGCAGGCGAAGCCGCCGCAGCGCTTCGTTTCGAACAATTTGGAACAGGTACGCCTTCCCGTTTTTGATCCGATCCGTCTCCGAAATGTGCATGAGCGATACGAACACATCCTGTACGACATCCTCCGCATCTTCACGACTCAGCACGATCCGGTACGCGACCGCATACATCGGCTGCTTCAACGCTTCGTAAAGCTCCCCCAAAGCATCCGGATTGCCCGATATCTCGAGAAGTTTGCGACCGATCCACGAATTGCTTACTTCTATCACGCCGGATATCCCCCTTTCGCTGTATTTTCGAAGGCCAACGGAACTTCCCGCCGCCTCTTTGCATAATATGAGTCGTTACGCTTGCGGAATATTTCATTTTTCGTAAAAAAGCGGAAAAATCTTTCCCGATTATAACAAAAGCGGGAGGATTTTTCCACTTTTGTGGCTCCTCCCGCATTGCATGTTTACTTTTTTCCGCTTACTTTCCTCTTTCGGAGAACGCCTTAAGCGGCAGTTTTCCGAGCTCGTCGTACAGTTCAATCTGCCCCGGTTCGGTCTCTGAGAGCGCTATGCGCGCATCCATTTCGTTCGAACCGTCCCCGAAACTCCTCACATGCAGCTTTCCGTCCCGACCGACAACCAGCGTTACCGGCGCGGCATAGTCGGCGTACATCGTATCCGCAACCAGCCGGGCCTGCGGTCCGGACTCTTCACCCGCGGTTCCGGTGTCTGCGGTGTACACGTACAGACGCCACGAGGAACGTCCGCTGTATTCTCCCGGCCCGAGCAGGCAGAACTCATATTTCCCGTCGCCGTTTAAGTCATTCCAGGCCGCCGCATCCTGTATTTCAAACACACAGCCCTTCCAGGTAACAAAAACTGCGGTGCGCGTCTCTCCCAGAGCGGGAACAATCCCTAAGAATACCTGCGCATGAAGTATTCCGAAGATGCGTTCGGGGGTGATATCCAGCATGGCGATAGTCCCGTCCGCCAGCAGCTCCACTCCTGACGGAGCCCTGTTGATACTTCTGCGAAGCACGGAGTCCTTCAGGATAAAACGGGTCTCCTCGTGCCGCAGCAGGTCAGCGGCCTGCTCCGGCGTGTAACCGCCCGCCGGCGTCTTGTGCCCTGTGTAATAGTGGAAATAACATACGTTTGAGCCTTTTTCAACAGCAATCACACTGTCGTCCCGCACAAAATAATGGGCGAAGCCCTGAGCGCCGCCGTGCTCGGTGTACCCGAGTTCGTCCAGACGCTTCGTATACGCCTTCCAGGCCTTCTCGTCCAGCCCCGAATCATATCGCACAAGATAACCGTAGGAAGTCGCCATCGGCGTTCCCTTGTCGTCGAACAGAGGAAGTGCCGAGAGCTCCGTCTCCGTACTTCCGCTCAGGATTATGATTTCCTCCTCCGGTGCCTGCACCACCGGCGTTGTCGTCACAGCCGGAATCGGTGTGAACGCCCCGTCCAGTACGCCCGTCTTCGCATCGATCAGCGAAACGGTACCGTCCCGAAGCTCCACTCGCGCATCGACGGCACGCCCTCCGGCGCCGACACTTTTTACGAAGACTTCGCCGTTCTCACCCGCGGCCAGCAGCACCTCCGGAGAATAGTCGACATATTCCGTCGCCGCGATCTCCTTAAGCCTTCCGTTCACCACAGAATAGACATACACGCAAAAGGATGTCAGCCCGGATGTCGTTCCGGGGCCGAGCGTCACAAGCTCCGGCTCGCCGTCGCCGTTTACGTCGCACCAGCCGAAGGTCGGTCCGCGGTCCGAAACACTCACCTGGACAGCCCTTCCCTTCCAGACGACCATGTACTGCTTGTAATAACCGTTGTCGTTGTAAAACAGCGCTACATAAAGCCGCGCATTCACAGCCTCATACATACCGTCCGGCGTAATTTCGACCGGCAGCACCGCCTGTTCGCAGGAGTCATACCGTCCCTGCCCGAGCCCCTTTTGCTCGATGCGGAGATTGACATCCCGAACCGCTCTGATATCATCCCACAACAAGCTTTCGTTTCTTCCGAGAAAGCACGATACCGTCGCCGGTTTCGAATCCACTACCTCCACCAGATTGATCGACTCGTCGTTCTGATCGACCCGATAGGTATAATAATAGTGACCAAACTGCTCTCCCTGATAAGCCGCTCCGATGAATGGATACGAAACCGTAGCCATACCGTTCACGGCCCTGTACAGATCCTCCGAGTCTTCCTTCCGGAGTCCGTTCCCGTACGTAAGCCTCGTGACCCACAAAGACGACTCGTCCGCCTGTCCGCCTTCAAAAAGCTGCATGCCGCTCACATCGCCGCGGTAAGCCTGCGTCGGAATGTAGACATCACCGGGTTCCCAGGCTTTTCCGACCGGGAACGATGTCGGCGTGGGATCTCCCGCGGGAACCGTTCGTCCGGAGCGCAAAATACCTGCCCGTACGCCCAGCACCACTCCCGCGATCAAAACCGCGGCGATCGCACCGCCGAGAATATATGTCTGCATTTTCCGCCGCGACCCGGTCTTCAAGCGCACGGGAACCGCCCCGTCCTCTGTAGCCTTCGCACCGGCCACGCTCTCCGCGCTCATCCGGATACCGCGCTCTGCATACACCTCCCGTGCCTGTGATAATACTTTCCTGTCCGCGCCGCGGGACATCGTCTCCCCGTCGCCGCGGATCATCGCTTCAATCTCTTTCTTTGATTTCCTACTCATTTTCCAGCTCCTTCTTCCCGAAACGGCTCACTCGTCGCCCCTCGCAAAAAACGCCCGCATGCTGCGGATCGCCGCGCGATACCGCCGGAACACCGTGGCCGTTGACAGCCCCGTGATCCGCGCGATCTCCGCATATCCGAGCTCCGCCTCCGCGCGAAGCGACACGATCTGGCGCTCCTCCGCAGAGAGTCTGCCCATCGCGATCGCAACATCGCTGTCGCCCTCATGCACCGGTTCTTCCGACCGGAGTTGCTCGGGGTCCTCGCAGACAACTAACGCCTCGCGGTCGTGAAGTCTTCGGACGGCCTCGTTGCGTACCGTCTGAAACAGATACGCCCGTCCGTTGCGGATCGTCCCCGTGTCCGCCTTTCGCAAAATCCCCAGAAACGCATCCGCCACGGAATCCTCCGCATCCTCGCGGTTTCCGGTGATCCGGTAAGCCACCGCATACATCGGTTTTTTCATCTCCCCATACAGCTGCGTGAAGGCGTCGGGGTTGTTGCGCAGCTCGCGCAGCATCTGGTTAATCCATGAAACATCTGCCGGCATCGTTTCAACCTCCCTTCACCTTCTGTGAGTCCCGTCGGGAGCTGTTTTTTTCATCCCTTCGGAAAATGAGCAAAAATTTTTTCAATCACGGGTCCGCGCCTGCGCCGACCCCCATGGACGTTCTCTCCGTTTCCAGGCGCACCTGTCCCGCATTCACGTGAAGAGAATAGGTCCTCTGGTTACTCCCGAAAACCCAGACGCCGTCATCGCGCACGTCCAGAACGGAGACCGGATGCACCATGCTCCACACAAGATACATGTCGTCGTCGGACGCCTGCAGGTCGTATACAACCGCCTTCTCGCCGTACTCCGTCCGCGGATACACCGCAAAGCACTCGGACAATGTGTAAGAGTTCTCATCATCCCAAAACGCGCAGATCGAACCCGACATGCAAAGCTCCGTCTTTCCGTCGCCGGTGGCATCGCCGAAGACAAACGGGCAGTACAGATTCCACTCGTAGGCGTTTCCGCCCCGGATCACATAGTACCTGGCGCAGATGTTGTACGGCTCGTACCGCTGTGCGCCGAATGCGACAAAAAGCTGTGCTCCGGTCTTCTCGAACATCCCCGCCGGTGTGATATCGATGGGATCGATGGCCGTGTCGGGCGTATTTTTCTCCCACGAGTATCCGTTGGCGCAACGCGCTTCCGGCCGGTCTACGCGGTGTCCGGGCATGGTCAGGATCTCCGCCGCCTGTTCCGCCGTGCAGCCGCTCTTGGGCGCCGTCTGCGGTGCGAAGTAGCTCACCCGCGCCTGGCCCCACACATTTCTCGCGTACACGGTAACGCCGTTTCGATATGCAACCCAGGAACCGTCCGAGGCCTGCACGATCCGGTAGCCCGCCCCGCGAAGCTTCTCGCGGTAAGTCTCCATCACAGCGATGTCATAGGTCTGGTATGCCCAGATTTCGCAATCGATGGCGTCCATGACCAGATTCTCCTGCACCGTCTTCTCGTCCGGAAGGATTAATTTGCCGACCCCCGGTCCGGCATACTCCGCGAAGTTGGACGGGTCCACTTTCGCCACCCCCGGAAACGTGTACGGCGTATTCCAAATGTCCTCACGGTTTTTGTTGCGGATCACAAACCGGACGGCAGCCACAGCGAGAATTCCGAGTACAGCCAGGATCGCACCCGCGACAAACGCGCGGATCACAGCAGTTTTTGCAGTTTTGTTTTTCGGTTTCATAGTTTTACCCCCCCTTTGATTACTATGATTCCGAAATCGCGCATTTTTTTCGCGGAAAATGAAAAAAACGGAGCGCGCAGAGCCGTTCCTTCGAACCGCAGTCTGTCATCGCTCCGCTGAAGATCGTATTTTTACTTCGCTCACTGCTCCGCAGCAAGCTCCGCGAGGTACTGCTCCACGTGGTAAACCGCGTTGGCGCCGTCCGCCGCCGCCGTCACGATCTGGCGCAGATCCTTGGTGCGCACATCGCCCGCCGCGTAAATGCCGGGCACCTTCGTCGCACAATCCTCCCCCGCAAGGAAGTATCCCGAAGCATCGCAGGGGATGATGTCCTGCCAGCCGAGGTTCACGGGGTTTGTTCCCACTGCAACGAACACGCCGTCCGCCGGAACGATCGTGAGCGCTCCCGTGCGAACATTCGTGAGAGCCACGCCCGTCACACTGTCCTCGCCGCGGATCTCCGAGACGACGCTGTCGTAGGCGATCTCGATGTTCGGCGTCTTGCGAAGCGCCGTCACCAGTGTCTTCGAGGCGCGGAACGCATCGCGTCGGTGCACGAGCGTCACCTTCTTGCAGCCGCGGGCAAGGAAGATCGCATCCTCCACAGCCGTGTTGCCGCCGCCCACGACAACCACCTCGCGCCCGCGGAAGAACGCGCCGTCGCAGGTAGCGCAGTACGACACGCCCATGCCGGCAAATTCCTCCTCGCCCGGGCATCCGAGCCGTCTCGGCGTCGCACCGGTGGCGATGATGATCGTCTTCGTCTCGATCGGGTCGTCCGAATCCAGCAGGATCCGGAATCCGCCGTCAATCTTCACAAGCTCCGTCACTTCGGCCATGCGGATCTCCGCGCCGCAGTGCTTCGCATGATTTTCGAATTTTTCCGCGAGATCAAATCCGCTGATCTCGGGAAGTCCGGGATAGTTGTCCACATCCGACGTGTTCAATACCTGACCGCCGCTGACACCCTTCTCCAAAACAACAAACGACAACTCCGCACGCGCCGCATAGATGGCAGCCGCCATTCCAGCCGGGCCGGAGCCGATGATAACCAGATCGTACATACCGGTTCTCCTCCTCATTTTCCGTGAAACTGTTCCGAATATCGCACAAACATAGATTACATATATACTTCCGTCACAACCACAAGGACGGCCAGGATGCACAGTGCCAGAATAAGCGGCGCCGTTATCAGATTCCCGAAGGCAAGCAGCTTTCCGCGCTCCTTGAGCTCCGCCTTCAGCTTTCCTGCCGTGCCGCAGCGGATCGCCAGCACGCAGATCAGCCGGTATGCAACAAATCCGCCGATCAGTCCGAGGATCCCGTAGGGCAGCAGGTCCGCCCAGCCGAGGCTCTCCGCCTGCTCCTCCGACTTCGCCAGCATTTCCGCAATCTCGCCGCCGCTGTTTTTGGCGTAGTTCATCAGGTACACCAGCGCGACCGAGGTCCCGTTGACCAGAAAATGCATGATCATCGAGGACACGACGGACTCCGTGATCTCATCGACCAATGCAAAGACAAATCCCATCAAAAGCGCGTACATCATCTGGTTGAGATTTCCGTGCATCATTCCGAACACCAGACCGGACAGAAGCGCGCCCATCCAGACGGAACGTCTGCGGTAGCCGCCGTACAGCATTCCGCGGTACACAAGCTCCTCGCAGACCGCCGGCAGAAGTGCGATCACAAGAATCGCCACCCAGAACGGCTGATCCGAAATCTGACCGACGATCTCCTCCCCCGCGACATAGTTTGAAAACATCTGCGACAGCAGATTGACAAAGGTGAGAAGCGGCGACAGAAACAGCATCGTGACCATCACGAGAAGCGCCGTGGACAGCGATATCTTCCGGAAGCGGAACTCCTCCGTGAGGACTCTCTTCCGGTCGCCCTTTTGGCTTAAGCATATCCAAACGATCGTCGGCAGTACCACAAACAGCTGCACGATCAATATCTTGAGCGCATAGTTCTCAACGAGCGACGCAAAGATGCCGCCCCCCAGCAGATACGTCCCGAGCGTCACCAGCAGCAGCCAGTTGGACGTCGGGGCACTCAGTTGCCGTCTCTCGTTCATCGGAAATCACCTTCCTCCGGTTCGGAAATCCCGCCAGCAAATGATACCACATCTTCGGTGGTTTGGCAATGCAAAAGCGCGTTTTTGAGGCCGAACAATTCGGACATGATACGTACCAGCAAAACAATGATCAGAACCAAAAGCACAAGTCCGAGCAGGTCTTCAAACGTGACTTCCACTCCTCCGGAAAGCAGCCAGATCGCATAAAAAGCGATGGACAGCCAGAGGCAGAACATCCGGGTTGCGTGAATCGATTTCTCCTGCTTTTCCAGCCGGTACTCTGCGGCTACCGCTTCGGCTACTCCCAGCGTTTCATACTCCGCATAAACCAAGACAATCCCGATGAGGATCGTGAGCACCGGACCGAGCATCGTTTCTCCCCACAGTACAAAGCAATCCAGCACGCTGAACACCGCCAGCCCGACCACCGCCGGCGTCAGATACTTCTTAGGCCGCGCAAACCTGGCGAGCTTGGAAAATGCCGACAAAAACAGCAGATAACCGACGACGTCCGGTATGATATCAATCCTGACCCCTCCTCCGTAATTCAGGTTGAAATCAAGCAGAATAAACAAAAACCCCCACGCAATTTTGCCGACGCCGTTAATGATCTCCGGATCCACCGGAAGACGTATTTGCCTCACCATAGTATCAACCCCCCCATTGAAGCGCGAAACGCATTACGCGCTGACCAGACTAATTATAGCGTAAAAAAACAAGCCCTGTCAACAAACCGATGCCTCCGACCTCTCCGAAACCGATTGTTCTTTTTTATTTCACACATCCGTGCTATACTTAGAACTGCGGGCCGATGCGGCGATTCCCCTTTGATTCCCGCTCCGCATTAACCAACGAACGGAGGAACCTTTTTATGATACTTTTAGGACGCACGCAACAATTGAAAGTCGATTCGCTTCAGCCCCACGGTGCCTATCTGACGGCCGCAAATGAGGACGAGGCCGCAGCCGTCGTGAGCGGCGGCGCTTCCGGCGCGACTTCCGACGCCACGCCCGTCATCGATGCCGATCGCATTTTACTTCCGCAAAACCAGCTCTCCGGCGAAGCCGTCGGCGACCTGGTCACGGTTTTTGTCTACAAGGATTCCGAGGATCGCCCCATCGCCACCAAGCTTCTGCCAAAGGCGGAGCTCGGCCGCGTCGCGGCCCTTTCGGTGACGCAGATCAACCGCGTCGGCGCCTTCCTCGACTGGGGTCTTCCCAAGGACCTTCTTCTGCCGTACCGCGAGCAGACCAAGCCCGTGGGCGAGGGTGACGAAGTGCTCGTCGCCGTTTACGCCGACAAGAGCGGCCGCCTCTGCGCGACCATGAAGCTCTACCCCTACCTTCGCACCGACTCCCCGTACCACAAGGACGACCGTGTCATCGGCCGCGTGTACGAGACAAGCAACAACTTCGGTGCTTTCGTGGCGGTGGACGACCTCTACTCCGGCCTGATCCCGAAGAAGGACCTCTTCTATCCGCTCGCTCCGATGCAGTCCGTCGAGGCCCGCATCGCCGCTGTCCTTCCCGACGGAAAATTAACCCTCACCCTGCGTGAGAAGGCTCACGTCCAGATGGAGGGCGACGCAGCCCTCGTACTCTCCGCGCTTCGCTCCGCCGGCGGTTTCCTGCCCTACCATGACAAGAGCAGCGCAGAGGACATCAAGGCCCGCTTCAGCCTCGGCAAAAACGCCTTCAAGCGCGCCATCGGACACCTTTACCGGGATCGCCTCATCACCATCGATGAGGACGGAATCCGCCTTACGGACCGCTAAGCCGGTCTGCGCAACCAAACGAGGAACCCGCATATGCTTCGAAAGATCAAAACAGTCGTAAAATTCACCCTGCTCCTCGCGTGTCTTCTGCTCCTAAGCGGCTGCGAGGACGACATCGATGCGCTCAACCCTCTCTCCGACGAGGAGGTCATCTCCTACGTCTGCAGCGAGATTCAAAAGGAGTTCGGCGACGAGGTAACCGCGACGATCACCTCCAAGACCGACCTCGAGGTAGCCACCGACTGGTTTGACGGTCCCATCAACTATGCGCGCGTCAAAAACGGTCACAAATACGAGCTCGAGATTCGGAGAAAAGACGGCATCGGCACGACCGCGTCCGCATGGTATGTCGACGGCTATGTAAACCACAGCGAGAATGACAACACGTGCCAGCCGGAGCTTCGGCACAACTACGAGAGCACCGGCGTCTTCGGCGTGATCCAGGGCGAGATGGAAGCGGAACTCAGGCGGCGCTTTGGCAACTACCGCATCTACCGCAGCCTCCCCGACAACAAGACATGCCGGTATAACATTTTTCTTCAATCCACCGAAGCAGAGAAAATTGCCGAGGTCATTACTCGTTTGCGCGAGATTCTTTCCTCCCGCCGCGATAAGTACGCAACCAGCTTCAACATTTACATCTACAAGGACGAAGCAGGATTCCGTGAGATTGATTATTCGGCGATTGATCTTAAGCCGATCACCGATGACGCTCAGGCCACCATCGCGGATTACACGAAAGCAACCGTCACACGCAGTTCCATGGGCAGCGGCTTCAACATCGACTTTTTCAACTCCGACGGCAGGCTTTCGGCCGTCATACCGGAAGAATATATCGACCCCGGCCAATTCGACAACATCGTGTTCTGGTACCATTGGCACCTCGATTCCGTAAAATACGACGGCATCCTCGTAGTATACGGAATCCGTAAAAAGTGACACCAAAGAAGGGCGACATCTTGTCGCCCTTTATGTTTACACATAACCGCTGCCGATGCAGACCGTCGCGACCATGATGTGCTCAACGCCGACGGTTTTAAGAACGCGCGAACACGCCTCCAGAGTACTGCCCGTCGTGTAGATATCGTCGACCAGAAGGACTCTGCGGGGCGTCTTTTTTTGTGCCGAAAGCCTCCTTGACTGCGGCCCGGGTTCCATGGCGCGCATGAGATTGCGGATGCGCTCGTGGTTGCTCAGCTCCTTCTGCGGCGCAGTAAATCGGTTGCGGCGAAGGTAGTTTGCGTACAGCGGAAGGTCGAGCCGATCCGCGAGCTCGCGGGCGATGACCTCGGCCTGGTTGTAGCCGCGGATGCGAAGCTTTCGCCCGTGAATCGGCACCGGAACGACCGCGTCCGCGCGGAAATCGCGGAGTTTCGTGCCCTGCATCCGAAGCAGTTCGCAGGCGTACCAATCGCCGTACTCCTCGCGGCCGTGAAACTTAAAGCGCATCATGGATTCGCGGATCTCGTCCTCGTAAACGTATGCCGAGACACCGCGCTCGAAAGAGCATTCCCTGCCCGCGCAGTCGAAGCAAAATTCAACCGATTCATCCGGTACCGGCTTCCCGCAGCGAATGCATGTCACCTCACCGACGGGCGTTAACAGCCGCCGGCACGCGGGATGACAGACGGGCTCTCCGACCGGGCGCAGATCGTCGCAGACCGGACAGCGCGGAGGGTATAAAAAGTCCAGTAACCCCATAGTATAATCCTCGAAAAATGTTTGAAAACAGACCGTGGAGCGAAGCTCCGAAACGTGCGAAGATGCGGCGCAGAGCCGCGAAAGAGTGCACAAAAAAGTGCGAGAAAAATGCAAAAGAAATAATCCGGAGAATCACGGCCGCAGCGGTTTTCACTGCGGCCGTTAATCTTTGCCTAATTCAATACAATACCTTAGCGGAACGTCGCCTCGGGATACTCGCCTGCGGCGATGCGCTCGCGGATGCAGCGCATGAAGATCTCCTTGTCCTCGGCATAGGTGACACCGAACCACCGGTCGGACGTCGGAAGGACGGCGACCTCAGCGTCTCCCCGCTCGATCATCGAGCCCACCACGGACGGAAGAAGGAACTCCGACTTCAGCGGATCGGCGACGGCGTCGGTATCCAGGAAATCATGGAAGTAGCTCTCCAGCGCGGGAAGGAAGTCCGGCGTAAAGCCCCAGAAATTCATCGAGACGGGCAGGTCCGGCGTAAAGGTCTTCGCCGTTCCGTCGGCGCTGCGGCCGAGCACGACCTCACCGTCGCGGCGAAGGTCGAACATCTCCTCCACCTCCGCGAGGTTTCCGTTCTCCACCTTGCAGACTCCGCGGGTGACTTTGCCGTTGTCGCTTAGGGTGTTGCCGAGCACGAAGCCGGCCATGCAGTACTTCCTCTTGCTGTCCGCAGGCAGCGATGCGAGATAGTCATGAACAACGCGGAAGGACTCCTTGCCGTAAAAGTCGTCGGCGTTGATCACCAGGAAGGGCTCGTTGATCGTGCCGAGGCACGAGAGAACCGCGTGGCCCGTTCCCCACGGCTTGCCGCGGCCGTCCGGAACCGAGTAGCCCTCCGGAACGTTGGAAAGCTCCTGGTATACGTAAGACACCGGGATGTATTTTTCGATGCGGTTGCCGATGGCGAGGCGGAACGCCTCCTCAAGATCGCGGCGGATGATAAATACCACCTTGTCAAAGCCGGCTTCCTTCGCCGCGTAGATCGAGTAGTCCATGATGATCTCGCCGCTGGGGCCTACCTCAGCCAGCTGCTTGATGCCGCTGCCGAAACGGCTGCCCATGCCGGCCGCCATGATAACCAGTGTTGTGTTCATTTTCCGATTCCTCCCATTTCCACCCTGCGGCTTACGCGCTCTGCGAGCCGCCCTAGGGCATGTCTTTTTGTTCCCGGATGCATCTGCGCAAACCGGTGTATCGTTTGAATTCTTCATTGTTTGCCACCATTTGCCGAACTGTCTCCGCATCGCCTAAGATCGTCGCGCAGCGCACCGCGCGGGTCACTCCCGTGTAGAGAAGATTGCGGCTCATCAAAGCCCTCGGACCGCTCAAAAGCGGCATGACAACGGCCGGATACTCGCTGCCCTGCGACTTGTGGATCGTGAGGGCGTACGCGTGCTCTAAGTCATCGATCTCGCGGTCCGCATATGTCACGCGATAGCGGTGATCGAAGAGGACCGACATAGTCCGGAACTCCTGCGATAGGCTCTCGATCACGCCGATGTCTCCGTTGAATACGCCGGTGTCCGTCTTCCCGATGGGATAGCCGTCCTCCGTCACCTCGACGCGCTCCAGCATGTAGTTGTTGCGGGTCTGCATAACCTTGTCGCCCTCGCGGAACGTGACGTCGCCGTACACCCACTCCTCTTTCTCCCGGGAGGCAGGGTTGAGCACATCCTGCAGCAGGCGGTTTAAGCTCTCCACTCCGAGATCGCCCTTGCGCATCGGCGTCAGCACCTGGATGTCATAGGGCGACGCATCCACATACTTCGGCAGACTCTCCCGCACCAGCTTGGTGAGGGTCGTGCGGATCTCCCGCGCATTCCGCTTCGTCAGGAAGAAAAAGTCCTTGCTCTTGTTGTCCAGGACCGGCTGCTCGCCGCGATTGATGCGGTGAGCATTTAACACGATATCGCTCGCCTCCTCCTGGCGGAAGATCTTCGTCAGGCACACGGAGGCAAATGCACCGCTCCCGAGAATGTCCCGAAGCACGTTGCCCGGTCCCACGCTGGGAAGCTGGTTGGCGTCGCCGACGATGATGATCGTCGTCATTCCCGGTGAGATTGCCTTCAGAAGCGAATTCATCAAAAACATGTCCACCATGGACGCCTCGTCGATGATGACAACGTCCGCCTCCAGCGGATTGCCCTCGTCGCGGTTAAAAAGCCCGCGGCCGTCCTCGCGCTGCGCTTCCGACGGAATCCCGCGGCACTCTAAAAGCCGGTGGATCGTCATCGCCTCGCGCCCCGTGGTCTCCGCCATGCGCTTTGCAGCACGGCCGGTGGGCGCCGCCAGAAGATAACTCCTTCCCAGTCGCTCCAGCACATGTAAAATGACATTGATGGTGGTTGTCTTGCCGGTGCCGGGACCGCCCGTAAGAACGAACACACCGTGCCCCACGGCCTCGCGTACCGCGCGTTTCTGGTCGATGTCCAGGAAGGCTTCCGATCCGGCGAGCACGCTCTCGATCATCTGCTCCGTGGCGACCGAATTGCCGGCAAATCCCTCATCGATGTCCGCCAGCATCCTGGCGATGTGCATCTCCACCTCGCGGCTCATGCTGAGGTAGATGTACCTCACGGGGTTGCCTTCCCCGTCCTCCTCCGTCACCGTACGGACCTTCTTGTCCGCGACGGCGTTTCGCACGATCCGGTCAAACATATCCTCATCGAGATTCTCGATATATTCCTGCATATGCGTAAGCAGCGATCGCTCCGGGAAGCACGAATGCCCGAAGGTCAGTGCATTTCGAAGCACATACAACATGCATGCGGTATTGCGGTAGTCCGAGTCCTGAAAGCCGCCCATGCGCTGTGCGATGGCGTCCGCCGTCATGAAGCCGACACGGTTGATGTCCTCCGCGAGGCGGTAGGGGTTTGTCTGCAGGACGGCGATTGTATTTTCCCCGTAGCGGTCGATGATGCGGAGCGCAAGCGACAGGGAAATGCCGTATTGCTGCAGATACATGACCGTATTGCGGATGTTCTGCTTCTCGACAAACCGGTCGTGGATCTCCTGCGCCTTCTTCGGGCTGATGCCGCTGATGTCGGCGAGCCGCTCGTGCTGCTTTTCGATCACGTAGAAGCTCTCCTCGTGAAAGCGGTCGACGATCTTCACCGCGGTGGCGATTCCGATTCCCTTGATGGCCCCCGAGCCGAGATACCGGAGCATCTCATCCTCGGCGGCGGGGATCACGGACTCGAACCCCGTGACCGCGAACTGGCTTCCGTACAGCGAATGAACGGAAAATTCACCCGTCACCCGGATGTCTTCCCCCTCATCAATAACGGGGAAGGTCCCTACGCACGTAAGTTCTTCCCCGGTACCCTTCACTTCGAGAGTCAGCACAGTATAGCCGGTCTCCGGACTGTGAAACGTGATCCGCTTCACATAACCTTCCCTCTGTTCCATATCTGCCTCTGCCTATCTGCTCTGTCCATGCGGCAAATGCCGCGTCAATCCGTCAGCCGTCCCTTACCTGGGGCGGTTCTTTCCTGCGGTCATCTCGATGTACTTGCCGGTGCCCATGGCAACGCAGCGCATGGGATTCTCCGCCGTCATCGTGTGGATGCCGGTCTTCTCCTCGATCAGATCCTCCAGGCCGTACAACAAAGCACCGCCGCCGGTCAGCACGATACCGCGGTTGGCGATGTCCGCTGCAAGCTCCGGAGGGGTCAGCTCCAGCGCGTCATGAATCGCATTGATGATCTGCGTCGTCGGCTCGCGAAGGGCTTCCTCCGTCTCCTCGGAGGTCAGCGAGATCGTCTTCGGAAGGCCGGTTACAAGGTTACGGCCGCGCACTTCCATGGAGAGCGTCTCCGGTCTCGCGTAGCAGGCGCCGATCTTAATCTTGATCTCCTCTGCCGTGCGCTCACCGATCATGAGATTGTGCTTCTTGCGCATGTACCGAACGATCGCCTCGTCGAAATCATCGCCGGCCACCTTCACGGACTGGCTCACAACGGCGCCGCCCAAGGACGTCACGGCGATATCGGTGGTGCCGCCGCCGATGTCCACCACCATGTTTCCGCAGGGCTTGCTGATGTCGATGCCCGCGCCGATGGCAGCAGCGATCGGCTCCTCAATGACGCGGACCGAGCGGGCGCCCGCCTCGTAGGTGGCGTCCTCCACCGCACGTTTCTCAACCTCCGTCGCGCTGCTGGGTACGCAGACGCACACGGTGGGCTTGCGGAATCTTCTTCTGCCGATGGACTTCTGAATAAAATACTTGATCATCCGCTCTGTGACGGAATAGTCCGAGATCACGCCGGCGCGAAGCGGCCGGACGGCAATGATGTTGCCCGGCGTACGGCCGAGCATCTGACGCGCCTCCTCGCCGATGGCTTTGATGCGCGAGGTGTCGCGGCTGTAGGCAACGACCGACGGCTCCTCAAGCACGACGCCCTTGCCCTTGATGTAGATGAGCACGTTCGCGGTGCCCAGGTCAATTCCGAGTTCTGTATGTAATCCGAACATTGGCATTCATCCTTTTTGAAAATGCAAAGTCTCTCCCGCGGCAACTGCGCAGTCAGGCGCGCGGTTGCACAGAGTAAGTATATCATACCGCACGCTTCTTTTCAACTGCGGGAGTTGCGCGCACACTGCCGAAAATCCACCCCCGTTTTTTGGTACATTTTCCGACGTCCCAACGAAAAAGAGCCCCGCACTGCGGAGCTCTCCTCTCTCATCTCGTGTTCAATTCGCAAATTACAGAGCCTGAACGTTGATAGCTCTGAGCTTTCTGGAATCCTTGGGATCCTGCTCGGTCTCGAAGGAAACCTTCTGGCCTTCCTCAAGCGTCTTGTAACCGTCAGCCTGGATAGCGGAGAAATGTACGAAAACGTCCTCGCCGCCTTCCTCGTTGCTGATGAAACCATAGCCCTTCTGAGCATTGAACCACTTAACTGTACCAGTCATGAACCAGTACCTCCTTAAAAATTATACGCATCATCCGGTTGTTTTGTTCTTCCGGAAACAATTCCTTGAAACAAAAGCAAACTGCTCAAAACAAAGAAGTCCTAAAGGTGGGCTGTTTGCTTGGCATATCCTGACTGCTTTTATTAAATTACCATAAAATGTTGTATTCGTCAATAAAAGTGCAAATATTTTTTCAATATTTTTTCACGAAAAATTCACGCTTTTTCCTCACGGGCAGGCCCGTACACAGCGCTTCACAGAAGCCAGTGCGCCCGGTGCCGCCGAGAGCGCGTCGACGCCGATCCGAAGCAGCTCCTGCGTGGCTGTCACATCCGCTGCGAGCTCCCCGCAGACGCTCACGAAAACCCCTGCGTCATGGGCTGTTTTGACCACGTGCGCGATGGTTCGCATCACCGCCTCGTGGTGCGGATCATAGTAGGGCGCGACGTACGGATTCCGCCGGTCCGCCGCCAGCAGATACTGCGTCAGATCATTTGTCCCGATACTCACAAAATCGACGTACGGAACAAGCCGGTCACACACGATCGCGGCCGCCGGCGTCTCGATCATAACGCCCTGCCGCACCTCGCCCACCGCGATTCCTGCGGCCGTCAGCCGCTCTTTCTCCTCGCGGAAAATGCTCCCGATCCTCCGAAGCTCCCACTCCGCCGTGATCATGGGATACAAAACGCTCACCTGCCCGAACGCCCCCGCCCGCAAAATAGCGCGAAGCTGCGCTCGGAACGGTTCCTCGTCGGCCAGACTGATGCGGATCGCGCGGTACCCGAGGTCCGGATTGGTCTCCTCCGGCAGCTGCATAAACGGCGCGCTCTTGTCCGATCCCAGGTCGAAGGTCCGGATGGTGACCGGCTTTCCCTGAATGGCCGAAAGGACGCTTTTGTATGTCTCTAACTGCTGCTCCTCCGTAGGATACGCGTCGCCGGCAAGGCATAAAAATTCCGTCCGCAGAAGACCGATTCCCTCAGCTCCGTTTTCCGCGGCCGCTGCGGCGTCCGCCACGCTGCCCACATTGGCAAGAAGCGGCACCTTCACGCCGGACTTCGTCACGCAGGGAAGCGGAAGCAGCGCCTTTAGCTCCTCTTCCTCCAGCTTCTTGCGGCGGATCTTCTCCTCGTAGGAGGCCTTTGTCTCCTCGTCGGGATCCACGATCAACAGCCCGTTCTCGCCGTCGATCACCGCCTCGCGGCCGTCCCACTCGTCGCGGATCGCGACGCCCGTGATCGCCGGAAGGTTCATAGTGCGCGCCAGAATTGCGGCGTGTGAATTTTCCGAGCCGTAGTGCGTCACGATTCCCAGGATCCGCGAGTGGTCCAGCTGCATCGTCTCGCCCGGCGCCAGATCTTCCGCCATCAGGATCACAGGCTCCGTCAGCGTCACTTCGCGGCGGTTCCCCAGAAGCGCATCCGTCAACCGGTCCGTGATCTCAATGATATCCTCGCTGCGGGACCTGAAATACGGATCCTCCATCTGCGCCAGCATCTGGGCATAATGCCGCCCGGTGGCCGCAACCGCATACGCCGCCGTCACCTTCTCCGAGCCGATCATGCTCTCGACCATGCCGCTGTAGGCCTCGTCCTCCACCATCATCGCGTGGATCTCAAAGGTGTGCGCCAGCAGCTCGCCGACCTTCGGCACGGACTCGCGGTACAACTCGTGAAGCCGCCCCACGACCTCCGCCTTGGCCGCGCGAAACGCGCGCAATTCCTCCTCCGTGTCCGCCGCGCTCGCACGCAACAGCTCCGGATGTGTCTTCGACAGATACTGCAGCCGCCCGATCGCCAGCTGTCTGTGCACCGCCTGCCCCGAAATCGTAACCATATTTCCTCCTCGCGCCCCCGGCGCCTCTCCCCTCAGTATACGTTCTCCCGACCCGAATTGCAATGCGGAAAATAAGCATTGACATTTATCCCGTTTTAGCATAGAATAAGTCTCGTTCCGGGGTATTAGCTCAGCTGGGAGAGCGCTAGGTTCGCAATCTAGAGGTCAGGGGTTCGATCCCCCTATGCTCCACTTTTCGAGAACGCAAATGGAATAAGGGCTTTCCAGAGATTAGGCAGAGATGAATTGCTTGCAATTTGTCTCTGCTTTTTTGTTATTCCATCACTTATTCCATAGTTTTCAAAAGTTTTATCTAGAAACGCCAAAAAAGAACCTAATAACAACTCAAGGAGGAGATCACATGCAGACACAAAAACACAGCAAAGATTTCAGTCAAATCTATAAAACAGTTCTTCACGATAAAACTCTCGGTGCATTCGATCGCGGCTTGCTTATCACTCTATACAACCTACCGGACGATTGGAAGTTCAGTGTGTCCGGTCTCTGCAGCATACTGCCCGACGGAAAATCTGCTATTTCCGGATCTCTTCGCCGTTTAGAAGACAAAGGATATTTACGGCTTACAAAAGCCAGGAACGAAAAAGGATTGTTTGAAACATCTCTGGAACTGTGTATACCGTCAGAGACTTCTGACACCAAACCCTGTACGATTATCGGTGACGAGCAAACGGTTACCGAAAAACCGTCACCGTCTATCCGCCCCCGTTTATCCGCGACGGACATGCAGCCACAATATAAAACAAACAGAAAAACAGACATAAAAAAACACAACAATCCATCCATCCTTCTTTCCTTACCGGCAGAGAACGGAACGAAAGACAGAACGATCTCCGAGGAAAAAGAACAAACTGCATACCGGAAAATGATTGCCGAGAACATCCGTCTCGATTGGTTACTGGATGCTGCCAAACGAAGCGAAGATTCGGATGAAATAGCCATGGTGAACGAGATCTATGCCCTGATCTGCGATTACGTCTGCTTCCCCCACGAGAACATAAAGATTCGCGACACCGTATACCCTTGGCAGACCGTGAAAAAGCAATTTCTCGAACTCAGGCACTCTCATGTAGCGTCTGTGCTTAACCGCGTCGTTGACCGGAGCTTAGGCATAAAAAACATGCAGCAATATCTGATTGCCATGCTCTACAGCGAAAGTCTATGCGGAACAATCAAAAGCCAGGCTGATCTGCATGATGACTACCTGATGAGTCTCCGGGGAAGCCCCTACGCAATATAACCATCCAAAACACGAAAGGAGTCTGTAACCATGATTGAAAAGCGAACTTTCTTTATCGACGGCGAATCATATAAACGGATTCACGCCATTTATAAACTCAAAGGATTCAAAAGTCCCAGCGCCTTGGTGAATCAGGCGATCAAGGACTGGCTCGCCAGAGATTCCGGCAAGGATGTATCTAAGTATCTCAGTGAAGAACTACGAGATGAATTAGAAGCGATCAAAGCGTATCAATATCGCCTGTGTCAGGCATTCTTCCGCGTAGCCGTCAGCGATGCGGAAATAAAGCAAATCCTGGCTATCGAATATGATTATGACGAAAAGACCCTCGCCCACATTTTTGACCAATGTGTACGTGAAGTTCGCAGCACAAACGGTATCGTCAATATGATTGAAACTGTAAATCGGATAAATGAAGAGTACCAGAAAAACAGATATCGTGGCTATTAACTTCCACAACCCCTATAGTTCTGCCGACAATTGCAATCCGAGCATTCAAGACAAAGAACACATCGGGACAAAAATCAAGAAGGAGTCAAACGACTCCTTCTCTTTGTCTTACAGTCTCAAATCAACACAAAATACAATACGAATTGAAAAGCAGGTTAAAAGGAAGGCGCCTTTACCGTCGACTTCCTATCTCCACAGCTACCGGCAGAGCCGATAGCGTAAGGGCTTTCCGCAAGTTGACCAAATGGATGTCACAATCCCGGCATTTGTCGACAAAAAAAGAAAAATCCCTTGCAAACCTCATTATATCAGAGCTTCGATTGTAGACTTACTGCGTGTAATTCGGTTTTGACAACGCTAGCATGACCTAAATGCCATAGAGACCTTACTGTCACCCCCTCGTCCTGAGCCGATTAGATTTGCGCCATTTCGTTTCAAAGCGAAAAATGACTTTTGGAGGCTAATTCCTTTTGTTTTTAATAGCCTCTTCTATCCATGTTTCGAGGTTGCTTCTTATGTCATAATAAGCATCCCGGGGATCAGGCTCATAGCATGGAAACAAATCTGCCATATTTGTATTTCCGACTTTAAAACCATTGAACGGATTCCGTCCTTTTGCGCAGATTCCCTTCCTTGGATCTTTCAAATTATGGATATAAATCCCCATAAGTGCCTTCCCCGTTTCCCATGCGTATTGAATTTCATATTTAACCCATTTCCGTGTAGCTGTTTCCTCTCCAATAAGCACAACAACGCAGGAACGATACTCCATGTTATCATCTATCCACTTTCTGATTGCGTTATCACCATGACGCCGTATAGTTTCCCATTGATTTGGTGAAACCGGCTTGTTTTCTTCTATCTGCCCAGCAAGCAAAAAGAACCTTTATCATTTTTCATTACCTTTACACTTCTTCGAATTTATCTTTTATCAATCGTAGTTTTTTGGTAGTACAACCCCTTCTTAAAATCCGATTACTCCCCAAATAACCATACCTAATGTAGATAGAATCGTTATAATACTCCATAGCAAGCATTTGTTATACTGTTCGAATTTCTTGCTCGCTATCATAGAATTAATATATATTTGCGTAAGTACATCATTCAACTTATCCTGCTCTGCTCCCTCGATAAAAGAAACCTTAAACTCCGAATATTTTCTCTTTGAAATGCTTCCAAAAAATAGATTTGATGTATCACTCATTTTGTCCTGTTTATACTTATTTGGATCTATCCTGGCTATGACTGCATTTATAATATGAAAACACGTAATACAGTAAAAAACAGCCAGTATTATAATTGCCGCAAGAAACAGGTATGCACCTACACTTTTCCCATTTTGAATTATTCCTTTTAGAAAACTGTATGCTTTATTTATTGATTCCGTAGTAATAAATATGGTCAACACTACTCCGCATACACCTACAAGTATCGATAATTTGTTGTCGCAACTATTAATCCACGAATCGATTCTATCCAGAATCTTTAAAGCATACTCCAAGTCTTCCTTAATGTCGGACTCCTTCTTGTTAGGCTCCGGATTGTTTGCCGGATTGTTTGCTGTATTCTTTACAGGTTTATTACAAGTATTTCTCCGTTTATTATTTCCCATCTGCACCTACCTGATTACAAATTATCTTTAACCCAATTATCAAAATCTGTAAAAATCACATCGCAATGATAAAAATCTGTGCTTGAATAGTATCCGTAGGGATTCTCTTTATGTGCTTTTATCCAAGCCTTGTATCCCTCATTTTCTTTCTCCAATAGTTCATGAACATTATCATAAAAGAGCGTACTCATGGCTATTGGTTCTATGCCATTTCTGAATGCCTTATCTCCCAACTTCGACGCATCCACAACAGCTTTACCAATCCATATTTTATCATTAATCCCACTGCCCGTTTGTCCAGCCTTTATTATCAAATCTTCAGAACACCCCAATCCTATCCCCGCCTTAATTGGCTCGTATCCGTGATTCTGTAGTTGCTTACGAAACATTTTCATAAATGTATGTATTCGTACCGCTGAATAAAACATATCAACTAAATCCTTCTGGTATTGTGCTGTATTTATACTGTATACACAATCACCTCGTATTCCAATCTGCCTATAGTTTGAATCATCCTTTAATATAGCAATAATTTCTGAGCAAAAAGCTCTAAATATCCTCGCGGTTTTTTCATCCGCTGTTTTACACAAATCACTGGAGCCAACCATATCAACAAATATCGCTCCAACCCATGACTTGATACCATTGGAATACGTAAATTCATCATCACTTGACGGTATCTTATCTTTTTTAACAATTTCTGTTTTTGAAGACAAGATATCATCTACTCTGCGTTTTGAATCTTTATAATCGTACGACAACTATTTCACCTCGATTTTTCACAACTTTTATTCAACCCCCAACGCCTTAAACACCGCATCCTCTGCATTCTTACCTTTCTACATAATGTTTTTTATTTCATCAACAATTTTCTACTTGCGCTTACATACAATCCTTAGATTCCCTTCTTCACCTATTGTTAATATAAAAATGTATTCCTCTCTGCTTTCTCATAATACTCACCTATTATCAAATAAACTTTGCTTTTTCATTCTCTGGAAGATATTTTGCCAGTTCCTCCACAAGCTCATAAACCTTTGTACCCGGTGCAATATCTGCCGGTGAAAGTTTCATATTATCCTCGACAATCCTTCGTGCATATCTCGATGCCAACTTAGGATTACCCTGATTCATTAAAATATCGAATGTCGCACTGTTGTTCTTTTGATATTTTCCTATTCCAAGTTCCCTATACTTCTCATTAAGAAAACTGATATATTCACTTCTATGGTTATTTGAAGTATAATAGGCAAAGTGAAGGAGAAACCAAAACTCAATGCATTCATTACTCCAGGCTGTGTGATATTGCAACAAAGGGTTATCCTTATTCAGCGATTCCGCTCGACTCACTACTCCATTAAAGTTCTCTGCTGGAAAGCAGTCTTTATCATACACACACCATATCTGTCCTTTTTCAATATGGTTTTCTTTGACATATCTTTCAGCCAGGTTGATAACTCTCATAGTCTCTGCCCCACAAGGTTCTATTTGAATCAAAACCATGTCCTTGTAGATTGGGTTATCTTCAATTAGTTTTTTGAATCCATTAAAGTAAAGAGGTTCCGTCTGCTCTCCTTCGCAAAAAATATAATATCTAAATTCCTTCATCTCTAGATATTCCTGGCGACGTTTTTTTCTCCAGTTCTCTGTTCCAACTTTTTTAGGCATTTACAGCACTCCAATCTATAATTCTCCTCAGGTACGGATCCGCCCCATACTTGCCTTCCAGATATTGTTTATCATATTTTGCATCCTTTCGGACGACCTCTCCATTTCCTGTCTTGAATTCAACAAGCGAATACAGTTTCGAGTTCTGATTATTTCCTTTTGCAACAAACCATATTTCGTCTCTTCTAAAGACTTCATTATTCATCGTAGAAAGATCATGCGATGTAAATATCAGTTGTGCTCCATGTTTATTGATTGTCATATTGTTGTATAACATGATCACATACTTTAAAAGTACCGGATGAATTTTAGCGTCCAGTTCATCAATTACCAGTGTTGAGCCAAAAACAAGACTTTTCGCTATAAATGGGAGCAAACCAAATAATTTTTTAGTTCCACTTGATTCCTCTGACAAAGTAAGCTCTGCTGTAAATCCATCAACAACATGCTGCGTAAACACTTCAATTCGACCATTCTCTCTTTCTTCCACTCTGAATTTTTCAATATTAAGATCCATTTCTCTAATCATATCTAATACAAGCTGCTTTATCTCTTCTGAAGATGCAATTGCCATCCGTAATTCTTCAAAGGGATTTCCATAATTAAGAAAGTCTATTCCATCTTCAAACCAGTTCATAACATCAGCTACAACATCATTATCCATATAGGTAATCCCCAAATAGGAAAGCAAAGGCAGATTTCTTGAAAGGCCTTCGCTAATTTTTAACTTAGCGAATACGCCCTTGAGATTTATTTCATCACCTTTACGAAGAAAAAGCGCTGACTGTCTGTTAGTCTCCAGCTTCACTCGATCTAGGCTTTCATTCACCACTACACCATCCTTAATATGAAGAGTATATTTGTATTCTGCCGTCCTGGTTCTGAAGAATATTTCGAATTCTGTAGGGTTATTCTTTCCTTCTTCTGAAAACATAAAGGGCTTAACAGGGAATCTATTGAATTTATAGTCAGCACCGTCATTCTGCTTTGTGGCGTAAACTGGTCTTAATACCATGGTTCCGAGTGTTTGAATAGCTTCTAAAACGTTTGACTTTCCTCCACCATTTGGACCATAAACAGCTGATACCGGCAGAAACAACTGAGCGTCAGCATCTTTTATGACACGATCTGTATGTTCAGAGATTGCAGCCGCTTGCATATCGAATATAATTTCGTCCCTAATACTCTTAAAATTCTTAACTGAAAACTGACATAGCATTGCATTATCCTCCATACATCCATAACTATAGTATGAACATTTTGTAGCATTATATTACCGCTTTTTGTGCGTTATGTCAATATATTTGAGAGTATTTCTCGTATATTGCTCTGTAAATTGTCATTTTCGAATTATGAAGCTGTCTTTGTCCTATATAAAAAGCATACCAAAAAGCACCCTGCATCGAGCAGAGCGCTCTCATTACTCATCGGGTAGTCCACCTTCAAAAGGTGTAAATCTGTTTTAAAACTATCAATACGCCGTAGATCTTATAATGTTTTTTCTCCTTGTATATATTTTTTTTGCTCAAGACAAATCTCTACACCTCATTCTCAAAAGATAGTTACCAAAACATTTTTAAACAAATAACCAATTCAGCGACAGCCACCCCACTGCCCCGACTTCCGTCAGGCACAGAAGGAGCGGCACGACCAGGATGACCAGTGCCACCACGGCCGTAAGCAGGAAGTTTTTCAGTTTTCTGGTCAGAAGCATTGCAGTAACCGCCGCAAGTGCCATGCCGGCGAACCGTTTCAGGTACAGAAGGCACAGGTTTGCCCGGATGCTGAGGCTCTCGGGAACGTCCGCCCAGTCCCGGATGCTGTTCGCCTGCAGAGTAATTCCGTCCGTCCCATAGCCCTTAACGACCTGCCAGAGATACCTTATGTAGATCATCGCGAAAAATGCGACAACGGTTACCAGAAGGAGAAGAAGCTTTGCGCGGACGGACTTTCCGCGTTCCGGGGATATGCGGACCAGGTCCGCCATGCCGGAGCGGTATTCGACGGAAAGGAGCGCCGTCCCGCAAAGGATTGCCGCAAGGATGGCGCAGACGCCGTGCATGACGTTCTTCTTGCGGTCCTTATAGAGAAGCTCGTATCCGCGGCTGTCCACTGCCCGGGCGCCTGGTTTCGTTAAAAGGTAGGAAACATACTCTTCCGTTTTCGTAAGGGCGTCCTGTTTCGGCTTGAGCATTCTTGAATCGCTCAACTTCCGTTCTTCCGATGCGAGTTCTTCCCGGAACTCCATAAGCTTTGCTTCATAGTCTTCCGGTTCCACTTCAGAAAGTCTTGCGATGTATGTCTGGTAGAATACCTGCTCATTCGTTCCGAAGTAGTTATGATACGGTTTCGTGAAGATCAAAACATAGAGGAGCGCAAGAAGTAAGACTGCCCCAATCTTCTCATAGCGGAAGAACTTCACCGCTTCATGAAGGAGCACCGAGCCGTGGCTTCCGGAGATGTGTTCCTCCATGGGGTTTGCCTTATGGCGGAAGCCGGTGCGCTTTCTTACGAGCAGGCTGGTTCCTCTCTCGGAGAGCGCATAGCCAGTCGCGAAGAGAAGGATACCGATGACCAGCATGACAGTCAGCGCAACCACCCAATAGGAATACGGCGTTCCGAAGACGGTTTCGTTATGGTACTCGCCGAGGCTGTAGCCGCTGTCGGCGAAGGAAACAAGGTTAATCCGCCGGAATACGGAGCGGTAATCCCGCTTTCCGATGGTCAGGTAAAGGACTCCTTCTATGCCTATTCCCGCGAAAAGAATCAGATAAACCTTCATCGCGGAGGAAAGAAGAATCGAAAGAACCGCCGCAAGGATTGCAACCAGGATGGTGACAAGGCAGGTCCACAGATACGAAAGCATAAGGAACGTGCCGATGGATACCGGAAGCGCAGACGTACGGTATCCGGACAGGGACTGCAGGGGTTCTGAAAGGAACGAACGCACAGGAGTTCCGTACAAGGCACATCCCGCAAGGATAGTGGTAAGGAAAAACAGAAGGTTACTGACCATGACACCTGCGGATACGGCGGCTATCCCTGTGCCGAACATCCTGCCGCGTCCCCGGTACATGGAAGAATACAGGCGCATAAGTCCCTGTTCCTTCTCCTTTGCAAAAAGAAGAGACGCGAGGAGGATTGCGACAAGCATCTCAAGGAAGATGACGCTCGGGAGCGACAATGCTTCGGCGATGCCCTTCGTTCCAGTAAAGGATATCGTCAGACCGTCAATTCTCTCATAATCCCGGCTTGTCTTTTCGATATCTGACAGGATGGATTCATCGCCTCCGAACAGGGACGTCATCCGCTTGTATACGGATTCGGATTCGATGACCTTTCGAAGATACTCGGGATAGGTAACCACGTCATTGCATTCATTGTATACGAGGGAATAAAGCGTATTCTCCTCCCACAGGTTATCACAGTATTCCGGTTCCATGGAAAGGTCCGGTCCATGGTATTCCGCATCTTCAGTGGCATCCCCGAAAAGGGCAGCATGGACGGTATGCCATTTGTCGCTGACATAATCAAGGCTTTCTTCGGGGCTCTTTCCCTTAAGCTCCGCGGTCAGGTTTTTATAGGCATGCGCGGGGATGTCGGCCTGTTCCGCACGGTACCAGAAATAAACCCCGTTCAGCGAAAGAAGGAGCAGAATGAAAAGAAGCAGTTTTCGGTTGTTACGGATTTTAAACCATTCATGACGGAACATGTCTTTCCCCGTTTCCTCCTATACGACTTCGTGGTCGGCAGGGTGCTATCTGCTCTCCATTCCGAGTCCCATGTAGATTTTCTCCACCGAGGGCTCCCCTTCGCCATCATAGTTCTCATAGAGTTCCTGAAGGGTGCCGCTCTTCACAATCTTTCCGTGGTTCAGAAAGATAATCTCGGAAGCAAGCTTTTCTAAGTCGCTGACGATATGCGTGGCGATGATGACCGTCTTCGCCTTTGCGATGCGGGACACCAGTTCGCGGAAGTTGACGCGTTCCTTCGGGTCGAGCCCAACCGTCGGCTCATCAAGAATCAGGATGTCCGGATTTCCGACGAGTGCCTGCGCAAGGAGCGCCCTCTGCCGCATGCCGCCGGAGTACGTTCCGATGGCATCGCCGCGCACTTCCCAAAGGTTCACATCCCGGATAATCGCATCGATGCTTTCCGCTGCTTCCGCCCGCCTCATTCCCTTTAGCGAGGCAATATAGTACAAAAAACGCACCAGCGAGAAATCCTCATAGAGCTTCTGCTGCTGCGGCATATAGCCAATATGCCGTCGGTACTCTTTTCCCATCTTTCCGATTTCCGTACCGTCATAAAGAAGCCTTCCGGACGTTGCCGGAAATCCGGTCGTGATGATCCCCATCAGGGTAGACTTCCCGGCGCCGTTCGGCCCGAGAAGCCCATAGATACCCTCGTGAAAGGTGTAAGAGAACGCATCAAGCGCCCTCTTACCCTTCCGGTATTCCTTGCTCAGTTGGTCTGCTCTGAGTTCCATACACGTCTCCTCGCATCTTATTCAATTCTGGCCTGGGAGTAAAACAATTCCGGCTTTGTTCCCCGCCCAGAAATCCTTGGCAGAAATGTATGCCATATCGCTCCCCACCATGCCATAATATCCGTCATCCATAGCAAGATACAGATTAAAGTCTTCCCACGTAAACGATGATCGTTTCACTACCTTTCCCGTTTTCTCACTTACCATGACCCCTTCATGCTTTTCATTATCCCATCCGATAATATCGTGGGCAGACGGATATACATTCCAAAAGCTTATTTCCGGTTGCGTCGCTTTACCTCCGTCATAGTGATATAATTCCAAAGTACCGTTATTGTCTAAAAAACCGTATGTTTCAGAAAAATAAAAACATCCAACAAACTGCCTCGGCGCAAAGAGTTGCTTCATTTCTCCCGAAGAAATCTCATAATCATATGCCTCAATATAAGTATGTTTCTGTTCCTCCGCAACCTTGTCCGCCCAGTCTGGATCATTTATCATGTCAACAAAACTGCTTGGGCGATCCATCCCATAGACCAAGAAGTAGATATGTCCGTCACGGCACTCTATATCAGCAATCTTTGCATCATAATACGAATCTGTATGATATAACTCTTTCTCCCCCTCCCCGGAATACGGAATTCGCAATATCCCGGCTTCCGGTTTTTCTTTCAGTCTTCCGGCTCTCCAAACCGGATCTCCGTCTTCATTCTCAACCAGGGAATACTCATATGAAAACGTATAGTTAATATACAGAGCTTCATCCGTATAGCAGCATACTATCGGACTTTCATAGGGTTTCGACAACTTAGTAATAATCTTCCGATTGTTCCCCTGGCGGTCAGCCCTGTACAAACAGTTCGAGGAAAAATAATGCATGTAGTCCCCTGTCAGATATACTGCCAGTTCCGAATAATCATAAGCCGGACACCCCTGCTTAATCAACTCACCCTTTTCCGACCACACAGACTCCTTGTGTTCACAGGTTGAATCAAAGCAGAAAATCCCACCTTCTTTGTCGACAGCATTATAATAATACATCGGCCGACTGCTCCCCGCGGGGTGATACAATACATAATCGCTCGTATATGTTTCACTTCCGAAACGGAAGAGCGTTTCACTTCTTTCCCGCTCCTCCGTCTTCTGTTTCTTTCCGCATCCGAAAAGAAACATACAGAGGAGACAATATCCAAATACCGTAACCAAACGAAGGAAGCCTGCACTCCGACAATTGTTTTCAATTCGATTGTTCACGTGTGTATTCCTCATCAAGCAACAATCAATCCTCCATCAAATTAGAATATAAATAAACATTTTGATCAGTCACGTATCTGCCTGTTTGCAGACTCACACCATGATGAGAATAAGCTCGCTTTCTCAATAAATCCATTCCATTCCGCATCTAAATCATACTCCGTGTTGAACTCATACACAGGAACCCCCTCACTGTCATACTTTTTAATCCGTTGTGTTCCACTAAACAGTCCATTCATTGCGTGCCTATATTCTTTGATTGTTTCTACATCTTCCCCGATAACAATTCGAATCCCAGCCCAATTGCTTTTCGGATTCATTTCAAGAAGCTCTTTTCTTCTCTTCAACAATTCGTCTGCTCCGGGATAAAACAAGCTTAATAAATCCATATCAGAAAGACACATAGAAAGGACGCTGAAAGCTTGTTCTTTTTTTGTTGAGCCCACAGAGATACCATATCTGGCACGCAAGTTTGAATCATACAAATCCGGAGCTGAACAGTAATCCGTAAACCCTTCAGGAAGTATAATTCTGCCCATATGAATGTATGCCAGAACATTTTCCGGCAAAAAATCTGTTTCCCAATCGCGATTTATCAGAATTCCCGCCTTATAATCAGCAACTAATTCCGACAGAAGATTTCTATAGTCATCGGATTTTGTGATGTCAACTACACATCCATCCTCGCTTCGGAAAGGAAAAACATCCTGTACCAAAGACCATCCCATAAGACCATACAGCATTTGATCCGAAGGTAATCCCGGAAGCACAATGTGAAGCTCATTATTACCTATTGCTTTGTATATATCTTTTAAAGATGCATAAGTTCCGTCAAAACCGTCAAAAAATGCCGAATAGCTATCGTTTACAGCGATGTATATACCTACACCCAGAAAAGAATCCTCCGGAGTTGAAATATTCCCGGCTTTGGGAATAACAAAAACTTGCTCTCCAATAGAACACTGTTTCCATTCGTCATCCGTATAAGTATCTTTTATGAGCATCCCATACTGAGTCTCCAAATATGAATTCAAGGGAACCATATGTTTTTTTACAAATTCATCAACTCCATAATCCCCAATTGTCCACGTATTGGAAGTTATAATATCCAACTCTCCCTTTTTTTCATGCTCGTAAACCCATATCGCATATTCCTCTCCTCCAATTAATAGTTCTCCATCGTCATTTCTCGGAACGATGAAGTGGATTTGATAATCAATCCCTTTCTCCCTTAGGACTCTATTTATATCCTTTTGGGTTTCCTCGGAAATGGCCGGAAAAAAATTGCAAACCCAAACGATATCATTTGGACCAATTTCTCCTATTTCTTGCTTAAAGGACCACTTCTGTTCTTCTTCATTATCTACATCGTTTTCTTCTTCTACTTCAGATGTGCTTTTCTTGCATCCAGCACAAATAAAGACCACAGCCAGAACCAAAAGCATTCCACGGAAAAATTTACTCATAACTTATTACCATCCCTCGTAGACGCAATCATAGAGATGCTGTTATTTACTCGAAATAACAACATCTCTTGTATATATACAATTTATTCAGTTGTTAGGGCTCATTTGTCAGATCTACACGACCAGTGTTTTCACCATAAGTTGCCTTGTGAGTGGAAACAACTTTATAAAACCTGCTGTCACTAGGGGCGTAAACAGGTGTTTTCCTAATGTAAATCGATGCGGATCCTATCACCGTTTCATCGTCTGCTCCCTCAGAGGGGCTAATGTAATAGAATGTTGCGGTTACAGAAACATATGTGTTTGTGCTTCCACTGGTTTGTGCATAAGCAGACCTCAAATTACTAGAAATCCAATTCTTTCCCACTGCAGATGCTGCAGGAATCGTTATCGTTCCTTCGACAGGATAATCAGCCAGCGCTACCGAAATCGACATAACCATGGTTAACACCAACGCTACTAAAATTGATAATCTTTTTTTCATAATTGATTCCTCCATTTTTTCAATTTGTTGCTTAGTCTAGAATTCAACCGTTCTTACTAAACTGTTCAATGGAATCCCCTCCTTCCCGGTCAAAGACCATAAGATCCCTCGGTAAGCTAATTCCTTGCTCTTGCTTCCTCAAACAAGCTCTGGATATACGCAAATGCTGGAATAGCTTGCTCTGCGGTAAATTGCCTGTCTGTCCCGTCACCCACGTATTCCCTGATAATCGTTTCTGTCAGAAACGAAAAGCACAAAACTCTTTTGTCATTTTTGTAACACTGTACCGAATAAGCGTACCCGGATCCTTCTCCGACATATTCAACCGTTCCGGCAACAGAATTGATTCTTGTGAAGAATTCCTCTATACTGTCTCCATCAAGCGTAAGGACATCCATGTGCGTTCCGTCAACAATCCGGATTTTCGTGATTCCTTCCGGCACCGTTACAACAGCCCGTCCATTGCCCTGCTCAGTCAGCAATCGGTCGTACGCTTTCTCGTCTTTCATCCGATACGCCAGCACGCAGGTTATGGTAGCAAACACAATCAAAACAAGCATGATTAAGATAATGTATTTTCTCTTCATGATTCATGTTCTCTACCCCCCCCCCCACGCAATTTCACTTTTTGAATTTAGTATCCTACATAAACAGTTACGAGATTGATATGATCAATTCCCAGACTCGAATGTACATATCGGATATCTGCCGTCAGGCCATCCACAATTTTGTAGTACTTGCTCACCCAGCCTGTAGAATGTGTGAAAGACACATATCCCAGACCAACCACACTGTGTTCGCCATAAATTTCGGAACTATGCAAAACCAGATGTACCGCATTCGAATTGATAGCTGTGGTAACCTGACTCCAAGATGCTGAATATTGAATAGCTGCCGTTGCACTGTTATAACCGTATGATCTCAGCACGGACTGATATGCGGGTGCCAAAGCATTGTCGGCTGTGCCACTCGTATTGGATGTTCCCATTGCCGTATGAAGTGCAATAAACACGGATTGCCAGGAACTCATCGGAATACTGGTTTTTCCTTCTACCGAATACAAATACTGCAGCAAATTGAGTCCTGCCGTAGGAGCACAGTGTCTATCAACCGGATTATTGTTCCCATATGCGTACTTCGTCATGGTCATAGTACGTTTCGTAAACGATGCGGATCTTGAATAGGAGGCCACCGAATCATAACCCACTTCTTTTTCTAGAACCGCCATATATGTCAGCGTTTCTCCATAGTTATAATAGTTCCCGGAACTTCTTTCCTCCAATTCTTCCACTGTATCGCCGTCGAGCACCTTCAGCTCACCATCATAATGATACAAATTGTCTCCAACAAGTAAATAGAATAGTGACCCGCCGCAATAACATACTCGAATTGTTTCTGCCGCTTCCTCTACCTTGTACAACCCAACTACTCCGGCAAAGTCTCCTTCGCCGAATTCTATATAATAAGCATTCTCGGCAGTTGTACTTGTATTAATGACCACATAGCTAAGCGGCATGCCTTCGGAATAGTATTGTACAACATAAGCAGACACTCTGCTCCATAAATCATACAACGGCATAACAAGATAGTCGTCTGACACCCCAACCATAGTGCTGAAAAAGCCTCTGTCAACCAATTGGTCGTCTGTATAACCACCTCTGTTTTCATAATTAACAGTATCAATCCATATATTATCTGCTTCTCCAGCATAACTCTTCCCTCTCGTCATCGAGAGAGCGAATGCCAGAACCAGCATTAGCGCAAGAAAACGTTTCATTTGCTCCTCCATATTGTTACGCCAGAGAATCTTTATTCTAATTCTCATCCTACAGAATTCAGCAACTACTCAACCCATTGGAATCACCCCTTCCATTCCATGTCGGTTTTACACTACAGTCCCGTACATAAGCATCAATAAGTGCCGTTATAATACACGTAATACTCCTGTTCTTCGGAATAATACACGAGCACCGCAACTTCTGTGTCCATCCCAACTATTTCATATACAATAACGTCCTTGAACAAAGTCTTTGCGCCTTCATTTTCCTCATTCCGTACTCTTGCGGTTCCGATTTCGTCTCCGATACGGTCACAGTTCTCAATCGAAGCGACGTATTCGGTTTCCCTGAAAAGCATAAACTGATAGATTGTACATATTGGTGTTTCTTCTTCGGACACTGTTGGTTTCTTCTCTATAATAGAGGGCGTTATCGTGATGTACTCCATTGAGTTTTCCACACCCTTGGGGGATTTCTCATCCATTTTCCCTTTTTCCTGCAAATACCGATGTGTAGCAATGCCAACCAAAGCAACACCTATCAAAGTGGCTACAACGGTAATGATTCTGCGGGCTCTCTTCTGTTTTGGTTTTCTTGTATAAACATCTAATGCCTCCAACACATCTTGATCATCCACATCAGTCAATGCCGAAAACAAATCCATTGGTTCCATCATGTTTATCCTTTCTCTAACCGTCGTTTAAGTCTTTCTCGCAATAGCAATAGTCTTTTTGTCACAAACCCTTCACTCTTACCTATCTGTATAGCAATCTCTGAAACTGATCGGGACAGCCAATACCTGCCCAAAAAAACAATGCGATCAATTTCGCTTAATTCTTTCACAAACGCTCTTATCTGCTCTGTTAATTCATCTTGAGTTACCGCATCGCTTCCAATTCTTGAATCCGGAATGCATTCAGATAGTTCGTCATAAGAGACAAGCGTAATATTTCCGCCTCGCTTCTGCCTTCCTCTTTTTCTCAGATACATAATGGCTTGATTTCTGACCATTTTGGCGAGATAAGCCGCCAAACTCTCTATCCCACTCGGTAACTCACTGCTCCATAATCGCATCAGGACATCGTTCACACATTCCTCAGCGTCCTGTTCATTGCGCAGAATACCGTTAGCCGCCAACAGAAGATACTTTCCGTAACAGGAATGAATCCTCTGAATCGCCGCCTCACGATTATCTTGAAGCATCTGCAGTAATTGATTGTCCTCTTTTGATAATTCCGTTTTCACTTTTATCTCCTACAAAAGAGACATGTTGCACATGTGTTTTGAAAGAACATCCCGGCCGTCTGGTTTGCCTCCAAAGCATCTATGCCTTTTGTCTAAAAAGATGCCTTTTTTCTCCAAAATATTCTTTCCAAACTGTTAACATTTTGTAAACATTATGTGAATGTGCATCCCTTCCGCTTTCATTCCCGTTTCTGTTTCCATGATTGCTCTTTTTCGAGCCTATGTGAAACAAGAATACAAGAAGAGACTCCAAAAGTCTATAGATATGCTTATGGCTCGTAGTCCCGTGATTTTGGGGAAACACTTCGGCTCAATTCCTCTATATCACTCTAGTTTCCTGTATATTTGCCGAATTCTTCTCGTGCTCAACCAGCCCTGCAAAAAAGCGCCTGACAGTTGCCGATCCTCATCAACAACCGCGAAGCGCCTTTCGTCTTTGTCGTAGAATCTATTTAGTTTTCCGGCTATGTTCTAATTCTTAACCTCCCAATAACCTCCTCGCGCAGCACCATGTCGTACGATAATCCCTCTGTCCCGAAGACTCTTAATATTCTTTTCAATCGCCCGAACTGATAAGCGTAAATTTTGGGCCATTTCGGATGAAGTTATCTGATTATCTGCTTCTATCATTTTTATGATAGTTTCTTGTGTATCACTCACTAGCCGATTGCCGTTCTCATCCGAATCGCCGTAGGCTTTACCCGATTTTCCACCGAACTTCACCGAACTTTCACCGAACTTCTCCGAACTTTCACCGAACTTCTCCCCTTTCTCTTTTCGGTACATATTCACCCGAAACATCTCTGCCGTTTCGATAAACTCCGGATCAAGAAGTCCATATTCATGTGCTGCACTGCGGATCCTCTGCAAGCCGGTTCCCCAAGCTTCCACCAGTCCCATCTGACTAAAAACATTAGCGATCACGCGGTTCCGCAACTTTGAATGACCTTGTATGGCTTCTTCGAATGTCAATCCGTTATATAATCCGCCCGGTGAAGTAACCTCCAGCCGATCATCGTAAACAGCCACCTGTACACAGGATTCGTCCGCGTAATTCCGATGACAATGTGCATTTACAATCATCTCACGGATGGCTTCCGGCGGAAGCTCATATGATTCCTCCCGCTGCAAGCCTTTGATCTTTGCACCTAGGCGAATATTTCGAAGGACAAAATCCACAGCCTCTTCGATCTGCTCATAAATCGGTCCGGTATACTCCCTCTTATCCAGAAAGACCGCTCGATCTTTCCCCTTAAAAACCGCACACTGTGTCTTTGAAAACGGAAAATAATCCGACGTCAGCAGGACAAATGCATTGGAAGCCAACTCTTCGTCCCCCGTCTTTCTGAGCACTTTCCAATTTTCCAGGTTGGTCCTTGTTACAGCAGAAAGAGGCTTAGATAACCCCTTTGCGTTCTGCATTGCTTTCCTTCTGGCATTCATATCACCGCACAGTTTTTTAATCGCTTTATCTGTAACCTTATACCCGATACAGGTAAGCTCATCCCAGGAAATCTTAGCGCCCTCCATTTCCAGTTCTTTTATCTTCTCAGGGGATGCCGGTCGGGTAGTCCCGCCGACTCTGACAAAAGTTCCGGTCTCCTTACCTTTGGACTTCAGATAATACGGTCGCTGCGTTCCCGGTAAAACCGTCACCACGATAACCGTCTTTCCGTCTATGGAACACGGTTCAATCTCAGGAATGATCTGCGGCTCACAGGAATCGGAGATGGCATTGGCAATCGCATCCATCGTTTGGAACAGAACCGCCTCATCGACTCCAACAACCTCTCTCGTACCGTCAACTACACCGAACACGATCTGTCCACCCTGGGAATTGGAATAGGCCACAACGGTTTTTGCATAGTTCTCTGAACGGTTTGGTAGGGTCTCCTTGAACTCTACCTTCTTCGACTCTCCGCGAATAATATCCACAACCGCCATTATCTGTCACCTCTCTTTCAATACTGACTGCTGTCAGCCAAAAAGCAATTTCGGTTTAATCCCTAATCTGTACATTCCAGCATCGGAAGTACCAGAGTCCCCGGTTCCGGTCCCTTTAACACCTGCGTTTTTACAATGGTAAAATTCGAAGTGTTAATCAACATTACCGACGAATATCGGGCTACAGCTACCGGAGCATTGGCTACAATCGCCTCAAACAATTCCGACGATTCCGTCACAAATGTGTGAAACACAGCAAGCCGCTTCGGTGAAGCAGCACCGTTCGAATAATAGTAATACAACTCTTCGGTCAGATTCTTATTCGGATTCTTCGGAGGCATTGTGGTCAAAAACTGAAACTGCCACTTAACCATATCTTCACCGGACTGCACATGAACGGCAAAATCAAAGTATTTCTCTGATATTTCCCCATCTGAGTAGTACGGATACTTGCTCTTAGACAGCGCTATCGATATCGTCGCAATCCCCATTTTTACGAACCGTGCCCTCTCCGGAGACATTAGTATCGACTTGTTATATTCTTTTGCAGCAGCAAAGACCAAAGGAACGCTCTTATATCCGGCAGCCATCAGCAGCTGATCATAGGTAACTCCATTCTGCGCTACTGCCGCTATGCTTGCAATCGTGTTCGGACGCGGTGCCTTATCTAGCTTTCCGTTTGCACATCGGCTGATATAATAGATTGACAAGCCGGTATCTTCAGCAAACTGCGTCTTTGATCGGTTTCCGATTGCCTTATTGATCAACGCCGTGTACTCTTCCGAATTGAACTTATTTTCCGGCTTTTTGAATTTTCGCGTCATCATCAACATCCTTTCTATGGGAAAAATGACTGGTCAATATAAAAACAAATTAGTACGTCTCTATCATAATAGAAAGCAACCTGTTTGTCAACCAAATTGCTTTTACTTGCCTTCCTGGCTTGTTTTTGCTTTATTTGCTTTAAGGCAAATTAATAGTTGACAAAGAAAACCAGTTGCTATATCATAACACTAGAAAGAATTCACGATGAAAGAAAAACTTACACAGAAGAAAGGAGGTCAACAATGCCAGGCGACAACATAAATGCTGTCTCGGAGCTTGCCGAAACTGCTGTTTCAACTTCCTGCCTACGCAATTTTGCAGATATGCTCACAACACAGGAAGTATGTGAACTGTTTCATGTCAGCCGGCCAACGATCTATCATCTGGTCGCAAACCATGAACTGACAGCGATCCGGATCGGGAGCAAAAATCTCTATCCGAAGGCATCCGTGAAAGCTCTGATTGAGAAACGAACCCGTTAAGTAGAAAGGACACCGCAATGGGAACGGTTATCGGCAAAAAAGGAATGTTGAACTTCAGTTACCAGTTTCGCTTCACAAACGAACAAAAAGAAGCGAAACTGGTCTCCTTGCCGACCGGTGTTCCTATTCCCTGGGATAAGGGTGTGCGAGCCATGAAAGCTGCCCGCGAAGCCGCCAGTATTAAAGGACGTCGCCTTGAAGAAGACTACAAAGCAAAACGCTTTGGAAGATATTCGAATCACAGTGACGACACGCTTGCCGAATATGCCGAGTACTATCTCGAAGAGCAACGGGCTGCGCAAAATGTTTTGAAAATCAAGACAGACAGTCTCGCCAGCGTGGAAAGTTATCTCCGATTACATGTCCTTCCATATCTGGGAGCGATCAAATTGAGCGATCTGAGTTCCTGCCACATCGAATCCTGGCTTACAGAGTTAGTCTCCGAGTGTCATCGTCGAGCCGAGATTGTAAAGCAACATCCGGATGCGAAGGACAATAAGAAACCGTTTTATCGCTCTCTGAAGAAGATCCTTCGTGCATTGGCCGGCATGTTGTCACACGCGATCGAACGCGAATACATCTACAAGAACGTTGCCGCGATGCGCAAGATGTACAAAGTCATTTTGGAGAGCGTCCCGCAGGAAGAACCGAATCTACCGCCGACCTTTGACGAGGTCACCGAGATACTTAAAGCCGTTAAAGGCCTGGATATTGAAACACCGGTAACGTTGATGGCCTATTATGGACTCCGTCGCTCGGAAGCGCTGGGGCTTCGCTGGGAAAATGTCACCCCGGATAAACTACTGATCCGTGATACCATCATTAAAATGAGCGATAGTATCCTTGTCTTTCGTGAAAGCAACACGAAATCAAAATATTCCCGGCGCGATCTCCCTTTGAACCGATTCATGAGCGAGTATCTGGAAAAGGTCAAATCCAAACAGGAACAGGATAAGCAATTGTTTGGGAACTGTTACAAGGACGACGGATTCGTTTGTGCAGCTATGGACGGAAAGCCCTTCGCGCCTGATCTTGTATCGCACAAATTCAAAAAAGCACTGAAATCCCACGGACTTCCTATCGTTCCTCTCGAGAAACTCCGCAATGCAGTAGCCTGCCAACTTTTTGAGGCTACCTACAGTGCTGAACTGGTCGGAATGTGGCTTGGCCATTCCCCGCGCAGCGTAACGGAAGCACACTACATCGACCCGCGAGTTGGAAAGAGTCTTCTCCGGGTTGCCGAGGTCATTCAGATGGGCGCTGAAAGAAGGCAAGCAGAAGCATGAACCATTCCATCATTGCTCCATCAATCAAGGTATTTTAGACAAATCGAGTAACTAAGCGGCATTTTCGCAGCACCATACAAAAACGCGGAAAGGCCTTGTAAACATGGGTTTTCCGCGTTTTTCACATTGTCAGAAATTCATCCGGTAAACCTAATCTCACACTGCCCGGAAGCGATTCGCAATCTAGAGGTCAGGGGTTCGATCCCCCTATGCTCCACTTCTTTCGAAACACCAATAGAATAAGGGATTTAAAGCAAATGCAGAGATGAGTTTTTGTCGATTCATCTCTGCTTTTTTGTGTTTTGCCATTATGTTTTGCCATTATTTTCAGAAAAAGAGGTTTAATACCATAAGGAGACTACGTAAGTCAACCAAACAGACGTCACACTCCCCGTATTTGTCGACAAAAGCCAATTAATCCTTCGCAAACTCTTATTCTGTCGTTATTCCGATAGTAGACTTATTCCTCAAAACCAGTTGCCGGCATTTGATTGACACATGGTGGGAACCCACACCCGCATCGCCGTTTTCGCGGCCTGAACCTACACAAAGAACCAATTCATCAGCACCTTGTCCAGAAGCTTTGCCTCAAAAAGGCACAACAACAGCGGGAGCACCATCAACAGCACACTCCCAACAACGGCGAAGATAAAGCTTTTTACTTTGCGGATCATCAGGACCGCCACGGCGGAAGCGATCAGCAATCCCGCCAGACGCTTCAGGTACACGAGCACCGTAACCCCGCGGATGGACCATCGGGCAGACCAGCCGGAAAAATCCCGAACACTGTATGCGGCGTCGCGGATTCCCGTAAGGTTACACCCTGCGTTCACCTGCCACAGGTAACGGCCGTAGATCAACCCGAAGATAATGAGAATTGAAGCAAGCAGAAGGATTGTCTTCCACAGAGGAACCCGTCGGCGCCCCACAGCAGTGATACGGATCATCTCGGCCATGCCTGTCCGGTACTCGGTGTAATACAGGGACGTCGCACACAGGATGACCAAGAGAAGGGCTGCTGCGCCCATCAGGATGTTTTGTTTGCGATTATCATACAAGAGGGAAACGGCCTTCTCATCCACAGCCGATGCGCCCTCAAGCGGCTGCAGATACGCAACATAGTCCTCGATCTCCCGGAGCGCTTCCTCCCGTTCCTGCAGGGCTCCCGGGTTACTGCTCTTCCGCTTTGCCTCTTCAAGATCCGTGCGGAACCCCTCCGCCAATTCCGCATACTCCGAAGGTTCCGCCTCCTGCAGACGCAGCAGGAAACCGCGGTAATGCATATCCTGAACAGAATATCCCTGCTGATAAGGCTTTGTGAAGAATGCCGCCCACAAGACGAGGAGCACCGCGATCAGACCGATGCGCTCCAGGCGGAGGTATTTGAAGCACTCATGAAGAAAAATGTTTCCGTGACACCCGGCGCTTCTTCGGAAAATGCCTTCCCCCGTTCCGCCGTTCTTTCCATCGCTGACAGTCTTCCTGCCGACAGCCCGTATTTTCCCGTGCTTCCGGACCGAAAGCCCGACTCCACTTCCGACCATAACGGCAACCGCCGCGACAAGAAGAACGCCTGCGATAAGCAGTACTGCCAGCGCGACCTGCCAGTCGTTTATCGGGTTACCGAAAATGTAGATGTTATGGTATCGGCCGAGCCTTCCGGCAACATCCGAAAAGGCGACCAGGTTGATCCGTTTCCAGTTTGCCAGATAGGAGAGATCATCGATCTTTAAGTACAGGATCCCTTCTGCCCCGACGAGAAGGAACAGGGCGAGATACACCATTCGCGAAGTCCCAAACACAATACCGAGAACTGCGGCGAGCACTGCAAAGAGCACCGACACCAGAACCGAGCCGGCATACACCAGAAGAACAAATGTAAGGATACTGACCGGCAGAGACGCTGCCTTATAGCCGACCATGGACTGCAGGGGCTGCGTCCAATCCGTGGATGCCGGTGCGCCGTAGAGAAGGCATCCCGTCAGGATCGTAGAACCGAGAAGCAGGAAGTTACTGATGACAATGCCGAAGGTGACCGCCGACAGCTTCGCGCCCATCAGACGGCACCTGCCGTTTGGCATAACTGCGTACAGCGAGAGGAGATCCTGCTCCTTCTCTCGCACAAACAGCACGGACATAAACAGAACGGCAAGAAGGATCTCCAGAAACACAACGCTGGGAAGCCCGAGCGCGCGACTAATGCCGCGGGTTCGGGTATGGCGCAGGGAAAGGTCCACAAGCTTCTGATAATCCTCAGCGGTCTTCTCCACGTTCTGAAATTCCAGGCCTCCCTCCCCAAAGAGAGACTGCAGGATACGGTATTTTGCGGGGGCATTGATGATCTCCTTCACATACGCAGGATATGTTAGGACATCCTCATACTCCCGGAGGACCGTCGAATACAGGGACATCTCCGCGAAGATGTTCCCGGTGTGGCGCGTTGCTACCCCGATAATTCCCGTCTCTGCCTCATACAGTACGGAGCGGATCTGCTCAAAGTCCTGTTCCAGGTGCTCTGAAACCTCAGCATCGGACTGACCCTGAACCTCCTCCTGCAGTGCACGGAACGCTTTCGCCGGAACCTCCTCATGGGAATCCCGGTACGCAAAATACCCGCAGTTGACGAGCACCAGAAGGAGCACGATGCCCACGATCCTGCGGTTATGCCACAGTTTGTACCATTCGTGCCGAACCATCAGTGTTCCTCCGTCTCCAGCTGCATATAAATCTTCTCGATGGTGGGTTCCTCCATGGACTCGCCGTAGCGCGAAAGAAGGTCCTCCATGGTTCCACTGTCGATGATCTTTCCATGGTTCAGGAAAATGATCTCCGACGCCAGCTTCTCCAGATCGCTCACGATGTGGGTTGCGATGATGACAGTGCGCTCTGACGCGATGGAAGCAACCAGCTCGCGGAAGTTGACGCGCTCCTTCGGATCCAGCCCTACCGTGGGTTCATCCATGATGACGAACTGGGGATTCCCGAGAATGGCCTGGGCAAGCAGCGCGCGCTGACGCATGCCGCCGGAGTAGGTCCCGATGGCGTCATCCTTCGCTTCCCACAGGTTGACTGCCTTGATGGTTTTCTCTATCTCTCCCGCAGCAGCCGCTTTGTCAATCCCCTTCAGAGCCGCGATGTAAAACAGAAAGCGCAGCAACGAGAAGCCGTCGTAAAGCTTCTGCTGCTGCGGCATATATCCGATATGTTTGCGATAGTCTTTTCCCATGGCGCGGATCTCACGGCCGTCAAGCGACAGTTCCCCCGACGTTGCTTTAAGGTTCGTCGTCATGATTCCCATGAGGGTACTCTTCCCCGCACCGTTTGGCCCGAGAAGGCCGTAGATGCCGGGATGGAACGTATAGGAGAAGTCGACCAGTGCCTGCTTTTTCCCGTAGTATTTTGTCAGTTTTTTCACTTCCAGAATCATAGTCTTTACACCCCGAATCGTTTCTCACTTGCCAGTTACCGAAGTTTTACACCCCTATCCCATTTCTCATTCCAAAAATCTTCTGCATTGATATACCAAAGGTTCTCTCCGGAAAGATAATAACTGTCTCCCGCAGCTGCAATCCACTGTCCCAAGGGTGTTGTTGTCTTTACTTCTTTCAGGATACTTTCTTCAGTTATATCGTACATGCCATAGGCGCACTCAGCACTTTCGTTATCATAATACTGGTAAAACAGATATCGGTTACTATGAAAGAATGGGCAGGATTCTACCGGAAAGCTTAACTCCCGGATCGCCTCCCCATTCGTGTCACAAATGGTTACTTCCCCGCCTTGAGAACCAGATGTCACGACATAGTATCCATCACCAAAAAAAGCTCCGCCGAGTCCTTTATACTGTTTAATCAGCCGTGTCTTGCCGTCGGAAATCCTATACTCATATATAGACCATTGCTTATGTTCTGCAAGCGCCTTATTATACGCTTCCGGTTCTTCGGCAGGAAGTTCAGCGAACGGAATATCGAAACCGTCAACAACAAAAAACATTCGATCTTCATCTACATGCATTGAAACAATTGTCGCATCATACAATCCCTTCTCCTGATACACATAGGAAGTTTTTCCGTCATTCAGACTGATTCGATATACTCCAGCCTCTCGTTTATCCAAAGGATCCCCAATAATCCACCCCCCATCCTCACGACCATCAGGAACAGCCTCGTTCGTGAGGATATAGGAGAGAAACAGGTCATCTGTCGTGTAATATTCAACCAAAACAGAGGCTACTGCAACCGCGTCTTTTACCTTTACAACCGCCTTTCGGTTATATCCCATCTGATCTGCACGATATAGAATAGGCGAAGAAAAGAAAAAGCTCCCATCGTCTCTAAGGGATAACGTATTCATCGCATAACAATGGGAAAGACAACCAATTGTTTTACTATCTATATTATTATTTTTTTCATGTTGACAATTGGGAGAAAAACAATACGGAATACTGACACCGCTTGCCGTATCAAGCACCATCAGCTGCCCATCTTTCGTATGATAAATGGCATAATTCTCCGCAAAAACATCTTGGCCGGTGACCAAAGAATAACAGGAAGTATCCGGATTAATCCTATCTGCGCGCTCAGGCACACCTGAGACATTCCAAACTATCCCAGATGTGCCATTCACCGCTTCTTTTCTGTCACTCCCGCTACAACCTGACAAAACGAGCAGACTCGCAATCACAACCGCAATCAGTTTGTTCAAGCGATTAACTCTCATCCCTATCATCCTCCCTCAAATTCCGAAAGATGCAACTCCATCATATGATTAAGTTCCGAAAGGATTTTGTGATACTCATCTGAAGTATAAATCTCGAATATATCCTGTGGTCGGAATTCTTCATTTATCATTAACTCATGCGTCGTCTTATTGGTTGCAAGCATTCGGCTCTCAAAATTGCAAGAATATTGAACCATCCGATATTCTTCCTCCGGAGTATAGCTCGTTTCAAAGCGCGCAAAATCCATCGCTTTACACTTCTTCGTCAATTCAATCCGTTCCTCATCCAACAAGGCAAAATCCGAAAATTGCGGAATTAACAGTCTTGCAATTTCGGGGTCTGAGAATAGCGCTGCGAGGACATGCATGGCCAACTCTTTTTGCTCGGAGTCTTTCGACACACCGTAACACATACGAACATTAAAGTGATATGCATCTTCCGTCATAAGGATTTCCGAGTATCCTTCCTTCGGCTGCATGGGTCCCTCATGAACACATGCCAATAGTTGCTCCGGTTTCGGACCTATGATTCCTGCAACATCCGTTATTCCGTTGTTAATATCTTCCCAAAGCTGCTCTAATGTACATTTGAAGCATTCGTCAGAAGCCGGATTAACAAAACAATGAGTTGCAGAATCATACGGATACCCATAATATGTTTGATATCCCATCATTCCGAACAACAAACTGTCGTCTGCATTTGCAAGTTCAATTACAAGATCATCGTCTTTAATCTCATCGTAAATACGTCGAAGAGAAAGATAGGTTCCGTCAAAATCCGTAAAATACTCTAAATATCGATTATTTATCGTCAGCCACGTGGCTTTGTTAAAGTTACTATATTCTGCAGTTCGGTATCTCTGTCTGGGGAGTGTATAGATGATTTCATCGGCAGATGTAACTTCATCCCAGTCTCCCCTGCAATAGTAAGAGTATAGTCGTTGTCCGTCCTCACTTTCCAGGAATCCATTCAAAGGGACAAATTGTTTTTCTGCAAAGGCCTTTGCCTCCATTCCAGAGCTCCATACGCCGGCACTGAATATATCCGGCTTATTACCATTTCTCTCCCAGGATTCAACACATTCGTACATCCCCTTATTGACAGGGACTCCCATACCTACAAACTTAACCGTACAATCGTACCCCTTTTCAATGAGAAGACGATTTATCTTTTCCTGATTTTCCTGCTCCGGACCGTATAAATACATGGCAAATATAATCTGATGTGAAGCTGAAAGATTCGGAGTAGGAGTTACGATTTCTGCGCCAACAGGATCAGTAATGAACATTGTCGGTGTAGATATCCCAGAATCGTTAGATATCGGTTCATTCTCTGTACAGGCAACCAATGCAAACAGACTCAGAAACATTACCAACACTGCCAAAAATCTCTTCAACATGATATTCCTCTCCTCTTTTCATGTTCCAGCATCAATCATACCCCTGAACGCATGTGGTTAACGGGGTATGTGAATATGTCCCTCCATTATACGAGGCATTATGGTAAGACACCACTTTATAGAATATTCTTGCTGAAGTATTTGGAATCGTCTCATAACACTCCGCCCAGTATTGTCCGTTTGAACTTTCATAAATATCTCCTGTCTCCGGAGGAACACCTGGGCCTCCCGTACTTAAATCAATCCAATAAAAATACGCATGAACATGTGTGGTAGAAGCAAGTCCGGTCGCGCCAAACGTTGTCGAAGCAGATGCCACCTTTAAACTGCTCCAGATCTTGTTCTTTATTGTGACGTTATAACCCGACAGTTGCCCTGAATCCGAACTAACGTAATCTGCCATGGCTATATTGGAAAATAATAAAACACTGATAATACAAGCAAAAACAATAATTATTTTTTTCATTACAGGTATCCTCCTTGATTTACAATTCTTTGTTGGTAACTCTCTACTCAATAGCAACTTCTTCGAGAGGAATTGAACAAAATGGTTACTGCATTGGACTCGCCTTCCCCAAAAAGGATAAACGACTCCATTCTAAATATGACAGAAAACTCAGCGTGTTTTCATAATATAATCTGGCCAACGTATTACACTTCTATCCTGTCAATGACCACTGCATTCACCATCAAACTATTACATTAATCTTGATTCCTCAAACAACCTCCGGATGAAAGAATATGCCGGAATTGCTTGCGCTGCTGTAAACTGTCTGTCTGTTCCGTCACCCATATTCTCCTTAATTATTTTCTCAGTCATAAACGTAAAAGACAAAACCCTTTCGTCGCTTCTGTAACAATGTACTGCGTATTGATACCCGGAGCCTTCTCCGACATATTCGACAGTTCCGGGAGCGGAGTTAATCTTTGTGAAGAATTCCGAAACACTATCTCCATCAAGTGTAAGAACATCCCCGCGCGTTCCGTCAACAATTCGTATCTTCGAAATTCCCTCTGGTATCGTTACAATGGCTCGCTCATTACCCTGTTCTGTCACTATGCATTCTCGTGTTTTCTTATTCTCATAATATGCAAATGCAACGGAGGCGGTTACGAATATGACTACAATACATACAAGTAAAACAATATACTTTTTCTTCATAGTAATCCATTATCTCGCCGCCCCCCACATTTTCGCAAAATTTTAAGATCCTACATAAACTTTTACAAGATTGATATGATCGATGCCCAAGCTGGAGTGAACATAACGAATATCTGCCGTCAGTCCATCCACAATTTTATAGTACTTGCTCACCCATAACACCAGTTATCAGAATGATTATAAGGCCCGCGCTGACTGGTAGAATAATTGTACGTATGAATTGGATCTGAATAATTGCTCATCTTATACATCTTGCACTGTGGAAAAGTACACAGAATTGCATCAACTTCACTGTCGGGTGTTCCCGAGAAATTATTGTACTCTTCAACGAACCAGAACTTGGCACTACACTTGTCATAGAACGTTCCTTCATCAACATCTGCCCACAAGTAAACATCGGTCCATGTAGCATCCGCAAGTTTTACCGCCTGAGTATAAGAATTAGAGGCAAACGCTTTTTTACTAACAACGACTAACAGACATAGCACGCATACAACAAACGCGATGATAATTCCTGAGATTTGTCGCTGTCTGCTTACAGAATACTTTTCGCTCATAAACTACCTCCTTAACTACTTTACCCGCTACCAAAAACTATTCAATTACTTCATGGGACTCACCCCCTTAAAATCTAAAAGCAAACTCTTATCCGCATGCGGCTAATTCTTTCTGTCTAAATGGAACTTGATTTCATTCAAACTATTTCTGTGATCGAAACTCAGCAAACAGCCTCTCTATATACGTATACGCAGGAATTGCTTCGTTCGCTGTAAACAACCGTGCTATTCTATCATCTAAACCTTCCTGAATGACAGTCTCTGTCATAAAGGTAAATGATAATACTCTTTCATCCTCTCGATAACAATGGACTCCGTACCTATATCCGGATCCTTGTTCAACATACTCGACTTTTCCTATCACATGCTCAAAACCGGCAAAGAATTCAGCAATACCATCTCCGTCAATTGTAACAACATCCCCAAAAGAACCATCTACAATACGGACTTTCGTAATTCCATCCGGTATTGATACTAGTGCCTTATCTCTTCCTTGTTCCTTGACCACTCGTTCTCGTGTTTTTTCTCTGTGCTCATAATAGGCAAATACGATAGAAGTAGTTGTTAACGCAGTAAGGAGCAGAGCAATTACAATAATGTATTTTTTCTTCATGATTCATGTTCTCTACCCCCCCCCCACACACGCTATTTTGTACTGTACTGTTATGATCCTACATAAACGGTTACAAGATTGATGCTGCCAATTCCCAAGCTTGAATGAACATATCGAATGTCAGCGGTCAAACCATCCACTATTTTATAATACTTGCTCACCCATCCAGTCGAATGAGAAAACGATACATATCCCAAACCCACCACGCTGTGATTCGCATAAATCTCAGAATCATGTAGAATCAAGTGAACAGCGTTCGCATTAATCGCAGAAGTCACTTGACTCCATGATGCCGAGTATTGAATCGAAGCCGATGCACTATTATACCCATATGAACTCAGGACCGATTGATATGCAGGTGCCACAGCACTATCGTTTGTTCCGTTAGAATTTGTGGTCCCCATTGCGGTGTGAAGCGCAATAAAGACAGATTGCCAGGAACTCATTGGGATGTTTGCCTTACTAGCAATTGTATACAGATATTGCATAAGATTCAATGCTGCCGTAGGCGCGCAATGCTTATCCAAAGTAATACCGCTTCCATATGCATTCTGAGTCATGGTCGTCGTACGTTTTGTGAATGCAGTAGACTTAGAATAAGATGACACCGAATCATATCCAACCTCCTTATTAAGAACCGCTGTATACGTCAGCGTTTCTCCCAAGTTGTAATAATTTCCATAGCTTCTTTGTTCCAGTTCCGCAATCAAATCCAAATCCAATTCCGACAGGTTTTCCTCAAAATGATATAGCGCGTCATCTATCTTCAGATAATATTGGGATCCCCCGCAATAACATACTTGAATAACATCGGCATCTTCACCGACTTCTCCAAGGCCGACTATATTGGCAAAGTCACCTTCTCCAAATTCTATGTAATAATAATCTTCAACGACGATCCCGGTATTGATTACCACGTAACTCAAAGGATTGCCTTCATCATAGTATTGAACAACATACGCGGAGATTCGATTCAACAAATCATATAAGGGTATAACCAAATAGTCATCCGACACTCCGATGATTGAATCAAAAAAAGTGCAATCAATCAATTGGTCATCAGTATAGTCGCCCTGATTTAGGTAGTTGACCGTGCTACTCCAAACATTTTCATACCCGTGCGCCATGCTTATCTCACTGGAAACAGACAACAATAAAACAAACACCAGGAAGATAGCTGTTACTCGTCTCATTTCTTTGTCCTCCTCTCATAATAATTGTCATCACTGCTTTACGCTCCAAAGCAAATCCAATGCTATGCCTTGTCCATCACCTCCTTATGTACCGAAAATCCAAGCTACGAACAATAATCTTATTCTTCGCAATAATAAACAAAACATAATTGCTCGTCTGGAAAATAAACAGCAACCGCAATTCCTCTGGCCATATTTACAATCTCATAAACAATGACATTTTTTAACAACGTCGATTCGTTGTTTTCCAAATTACTCCTTACCGACGTTTCTCCTATCTTAGCACCAACGGTATCACAAGACTCGACCGATGCTTCATATAGTTTTCCCTCCAAGATGAGAAATTGATATTCTTCGCAAATGACTGTTTCTCGTCCCGGTATTGTTGGCCTTGCAAGATCAGATTGTCCCTCTGTCGGCGTTATCCCATCTCGCGCATTTCCTTTGTCATGAAAAACGGGATTCTGTGCTATTCCTACGATAGCAACTATTACCAAGATTCCTAAAAGACAAGCCGCAATGTAGACTATGTTCTTTCTTCTGCCTCTCCCTCTTGCGCTATTTGTCTTCTCTGCCACCTCATCGATTGTATCTTCCTCGACCGCGGCTTTTTCTATATACTTTTCGTTAATGTCTCCGATTGCTTTAAGCAGATCATATTCGTTCATATATCATATCCCCCTTTGGACAGAGACTTTTTCAATTCCTTTCGCATTCTGGACAGCATTGTCTTGACGTTGCCCTGTGAGATTCCGAAATACCGACTTATTTGCGATACGGTGTCCCAGTACCAGTACCTTCTCACGAAGATCTTCTGCTGTATCTCAGAACATGTGTCCAGATATGCTTCTATATGTTGCTTCAACTCTTCATACAACACATCTGCCTCGAGGTTTACTCCTGACGGAATGCTCTCCATCATTTCTTTGGTCAATTCAACACAACTGGCACTTCTTTTCTTTCGAGTGTCAGCCTTCAGGCGATTCAACGCGATATTCCGGACAATCCGTCCCAAGTATGCAAACAGATGCTTTCTCGGTTCGTTCGGAGGAATCGACTCCCATGCTTTATGATAAGTATCATTCTCACACTCTTCAGCGCTCTCATGATTACTCAATATCCCAAAGGCAATCTGTTTGATTCGCGAACCATATTTTTCTGCGGTTCTGGATATAGCTTCTTCATTTCTGGCCAGAAATAATTCAACAATATCGTTGTCTTCCATCGTTTTACCTTTCCTGGAATTATACCCTTCACCCTTTAAAACAACTTTTTCAAGGAAAAGGTTACAAGTTTTTTAAATTTCGTATTTTCGTATTTCCTTTTTTTGATTCGCCCAATCACTGTAGGCTGATGCCCGATAAACATAATCTATCGGTTGCCTTCAGTCAATCACATATTCCAACCGAATGTTATCACTCACTACTTCGGCTGGAAACTTGAAAAGGAGCTAATCCGTAGATTCGCTCCTCATTTATTTTTCAGTGTTTTTTTGTGTTACGGAATTTGGAAAATCTTCCCAAACGTTTCATTGGCCAACTTCAGCGCCGCAACAATTTCATCTTTATACTCTTCATACTTCGCTCGCGCTTCCTTTTCGTTCGGTTCGCCCTTTTCATCAATGGTGAACTGCGCAACCGTGGCTCCTGCAAAGCGATCAGATAAGAAAACATCCGTATCAAAACCACCAAAGAGATTAGGATGAATCTGCAGCTGAACCCGATCCTTGACAACGGTAAGCGTTCCCCTCGGAGTAAAGAGATTGTCCGACCTTGCCACTTTTACCATTGTGTTCGGGTTTTCTTTACGGAACGTTTCGTCCCGGAGATTCTGCTGAAACTTTTCGGCAGACTTCTCGTATGGTGCAAACTTCACCTGCTTATAACCAAAGCAACCACCCACATATACCAAAACAATAACAACCAGAATCAGTATGATTTTGAACAGTTTCTTTGAATCGTCCATAAAAACCTCCGTAGCCGTACAACTGTATCATCACTTATTATCTGTGAGAACCTGATCATAATTCTCGGGAAAATCCGCCCAGTGAAGTAACCTCCAGCCAATCATCGTAAACAGCCACCTGTACACAGGATTCGTCCGCGTAATTCCGATGACAATGTGCATTTACAATCATCTCACGGATGGCTTCCGGCGGAATCTCATGTAATATGTTGCTGCCACAGAAACATATGTGCTCGTTCCCCCATTGTGATAATCATCTGCACATTATGTCGCCTCGTGATATATTTGCGGTTATCCGCATTTTTTCATATACAACATAGCATCTTCAACCACTCGACGTCAACATGATTCATGAAACTTTTGCGGATATCCGCATTTTTTCAGCCGGATTGTTCAGATATGTCTTTCTGCCAAATTCGGCGAAAGCGAAAACCAGAGATGAATCGACGTGATTCACCTCCGGTTTTGTCGTTGTCAGTAGTTTTGCGTAACTGCTTTATTTGTTCAGCCACTTCCGGACTTCATCGTTTGCGATCTCGCAGAGTTCAGCGTAAAAGGCGGCAAATGCCTCCTCCTTCGCATATTTCTGCCACGCCTCCTCAACATTCCACTGCGCGTTCAGCGTTCTGGAACCATCCGAACGGCGGATGAACATTTCGCTGATCAAGCGAGAAAAGTGAAGGTCGTAGTTTTCTTCCCAGTCACCGGTCGCACACAGTTTTTCCTTGACCGAATCCATGCTGATTCCGGCCAGCTCGCTCTCCGGATGCCGGGAAAGAATCTCCGTGCGTTTGATGATGAGATCTTCCGTAAGGCCCGGATACAAAAGCTTGAGAATCTCCGGGTCGGTCATGCATACTGTGAGAATCTGCATTGCCAGTTCTTTTTGGGTGGACGTTGCGGAAATACCGTATTTGCCGTTGATGTTATATTCATACTTATTTCCCGCCATCGGATACTCCAGGGTGCCTTTCCGCGGTGCTACGTCACTGCCGTGGATATACGCCAGCATTTCACCGCGAACTTCTTTTGTTTCAGACATGTCCACCAGAAGCCCTGTGCGTAAATCCCCGTACAGTTCCGTCAAAAGGGCAGGCATCTCATCAGTATTCAAAAGATTTACAATGCGTTCGTTCTTCTCGTCATACGGAAGATATCCGGCCATCCGCAGTGTGGAATACCCTAACAAACTGTATACCTCGGCCTCATCGAAGCAATAGTCAATCCCGATATAAAGGTTCGGATCACCAATGCTTTCGTATATTTTCTTGAGAGAAGCGTACGTTCCGTCGAAGTCCGCAAAATACGACTCATACTTCTCGTTGACTGAGACGCCGTTTCCGTATCCCACCGCGTCGAAAATTTCCTGACCCTTCGCGTCAAATCCGGTCAGAAACGCCGCTCTCGGGACAACATATATCTTGCCGTTTCGGGTAACCTGTTTCCACTCATCCGCAGTATAAAACTCACGAAGCGTTCTTCCCTCTTCCGAAGCAAGCCAGTCATTTAAAGGAACGAGATTCCGTTCCGCGAAGCTGTTTTTCACAGAGAGAGGTGTATAAAAGCCTTCGCCGCCGATATTAATGATATCCAAATGTCCGTAGGTTGCGGCCATCTCTCTTTCATATCCGGCAACCTGCTTTTCCAGCAAGCCCGTATTTTCCGTCAGACCGATGTTTACAAACACGATCTGGCAGTCAAGTCCTTTCTCGTAAAGGATACGGTTGATTTCCTTCGCCGTTTCCCGGTTCAGTTCCGAAATATATTTTTCCGAAAAGTAATCAAACATCCAGGTAACCGTCCGCGTGGCCGGGTATTCCGCCGGATATACCGTAATTGCAGGTTGCTCCTCCGGTTCCAGCGAAGAGAACAACCGTCCGATCCAGCCGGTTCCTTTCGCCGCATAGGTAATCAGATTGCTTCCCAGAACCAGCACGACGAGCACTGCTATCACTGCCGCTGCGGTGCGAATCCGGCCGAACGTTCGTCCTGCCTTCTTTGTCCCTTCATCCATGGTTTTTATCTTCCCAACCAGTTCCCGCGGTGCCTTCAGTTCGTCCGCGGCGGAAGCATACAATTCCGCCAGCCCGGTTTCATCCGCTTCCGTAAACACTTGTCTTCTCATAGCCGCCATTCTCCTTTCGTGAGAGATTCCTTCAGTTTCTTCCGTCCGCGGTACAACCGCACGGACACATTTTGCGAAGAAAGCCCGAGGATTTCGGCAATCTCGTCCACACTGTAGCCTTCTTTGTAATGCAAATGCAGCACAACGCTGTATTTTGCGGGCAGTTTCGTGACCGCTTCCCACAGCTCGCGCATCTGCTCTCTGCGGTCCCGGTCCGGCTCTCTTTGGATCGGCTGCCTTCCGCTCTCTTCGCACAATGCGTCGAGGCTTACGACATTGCGATGCCAAAACGAACGCCAGAAGCCCTTGCATTCGTTGATTGTCACGCGCAGCAACCAGCGGTGCACGTGCTCATCATCGGCAAATGCAGTGTCTGTCGTCATCAGCTTAAGAAAGGCGTTCTGCACTGCATCTGCTGCATTTTCCGTGTTCTTACAGTAGTTGACTGCAACGCGGTACACGGAATCCAGATAGCGCCCTGCGATTGCCTCCAGATTGTCCTTGTCCATGGCTCCTCCTTTCTCAGTTTGAAAGACCTTTCACTAATAAAATGCGGCAACAGTGAAAAAGATTACAACGTTTTTTCTCTTTTGACCTCTCTGTCAAAAGCGCCTGACAGTTGCCGATTTCCATCTGCAGCCGCAAGGCGCTTTTCGTTGTTGTTCAGATTTCAATCTCCACCGATAATATCGTCACAAACTCTCCCGGTTTCACCGGAACCGCAATTCCGCCCGGAACTCTTCGTCCGTGCAGGAAAGCTTCAGAGCGAATCCGTTCATTGCCACCGCGCGCTCGGCGATGGAGAGTCCGAGGCCGCTGCCGCCTAAGTTGCTGCGGGCTTCCTCCCCGCGCACGAACGGTGTCGTGAGGTTCCCGACTTCGATCTTTCCCTTCACCGTGTTGGTGACAGCCAGCCTTCTGGCGTCTATTTCGGCCTTGATGACACCGTTCTCTGGGGTGTATTTTACGGCGTTGGAGATAAGGTTCTCGACAATACTCCCAAAGGTTGTCCGGTCTGCCTTGATCGTTGCGCTGCCCTCCACACTATATGTGATCCCCTTCTGTTCAAGCATAGGCTCGTACTTCTTCAATGCCTCCGCCGCAACCGGACCCACCTCGATCAGCTCCGCCTTTCCGCTGCCGCGGTCCTCCAGCGTGTTGAGGAACAATGTGCGGTTGATGATGGAGTCGGTAAAGCCGACATTTTTCAGGATTGCGTCAAGGTAACGATTCTTTTCCTCCTCGGTCAGATCCACCTCTTTGATATTTTCCGCGTAACCGCCGATGGCCATGAGCGGCGTTTTGATATCATGCGCCAAATGGTTGGTCAGGTTCCTCTGGTAGTCCTCCATGGCATATTTCGTCTTGTCCATCACGATCCTGCGCCAGCAGATCAGGGCTGTCAGAAGATACACCGCAAGGCATATCGGAATGACGATCTTCCGGTCATACTTCACAACCTCCGGGGCATTGCAATCCACGATATTGTACAGGCAGACGCAATACTGTTCCTGATCGAAATAGAAGTAGAATACGCGGCGTGCGCGGATGATCCCGCCCTCAGTACTGACCCGGCTGCCGCCGGTGAGATAATAATTGCCGTCCTCCGGGATATCTTCCCTGTATACCTTCTCCGTCAGTTCCGGATCCTCGCCAAAGAAATTAAAAAGGATGTACACGCTGGGGTATCCGTTCGGATTGAACTCAACATACTCATAGCTCTCATCGGTTACCGTGATATCAAACGGTACGGAGTCTGCCGTAGCAGCCTCAAACAGGTCGTTTGTCACGATATCCACATCTTTCAGATACATCGTACCCCTGCCAGGAACGAACGTGCGCTTCTCACGGTTTATGTACGCGCTCTCCATCGTGAGTTCAGTAAAATAGACCGAATCCTTCCCGGGCGTTCTTCCCATGAGTTCCCTGTAATCATCGAACAGCTGCTTAAGCCCCGGGATGGTATCCGTTTCCTCACAGATAAAGTTTCCTCCCTCCGACGCATCGTCACCGAACTTGAAATACGCCTGCAAAGTTCTTCGACTCAACACCACCGGGTTACCATCCATGTCCCACGCGAACGCAAAGGCATGACATCCTTCCACATCACTTGTTATCGACGGTTCACTGTTCTCCTCATCAAACAGCGGCAACGGTATCCGATAAAACGCATATCTGGTAAGTATGCATTGGAGATCAACCGGGGAAAACTCGTATTGCGGGCTCCGCTCCTGTGCGAGCATGTCCCGAACACGGCTTTCCGTATAATCCAGCGCTTCGAGGCAACGATCCTCCATAACCTTAAGTCTGTATCGCCTGATTCCGAAGGCAAATGCTGCACACAACGCCGTTGCGATCAAAAATGACACGATCAGCGTCCGCAGGGCAGTCCTCCGTCTTCTCTTTATTATTTTCCGTATCATTGTTTGTTCTCCTTATGACTCCGTCAGCCGGTAACCTCTCCCGATGACGGTGTGGATCTGGCTGCCGGCGTCCCCCAGTTTCTTCCGCAGACGCTTTACGGTGTTGTCAACCACACGGTCCACGCCGAAGAAATCCTGTTCCCACGCACTGTTCAGAAGCGTATCCCGGCTCACGACCCACCCCTGATGTTTCATCAGGAAACTTAGAACGGCAAATTCCTTCGGTGTCAGTTCCACCTCCGCTCCGTTAACGCAGCAGACCAGTTTATAGGTATCCAAAGTGATGGCTCCGCATGATATCACGCTGTCCGAGATTCCCTCGCTGCGCTTGATCATGGCCGAGCATTTGGCGTAAAGAGCCGAAAGGAGAAAAGGCTTTACGATATAGTCGTCACAGCCGAGCTCATAGCCGTGAAGAATATCCTCCTCAAGACCTCTGGCAGTCAGGAAGATCACCGGGATATCGCTGCGGCGCCTTATGCTCCGGCATACGGAAAATCCATCCGCCCCGGGAAGCATAATGTCAAGAAGCACCAGGGAATACCCTTCCAATCCGCCCTCGGTCACCGCAAGCGCGTCCGCGCCGTTGGTCACCACGACAATCTCCGCCCCCTTGCTTTCAAAATATCTCTTGGTCACTTCGCAGATCTGAAGGTCATCCTCTACCAGTAATATCCTCATTTTCCGAACCGCTCCTTTTTGCTCTTTGTGCATATCATACCACGGCGATGTGTCATTCCGATAACATTTTGCGATAATTTCCGTAACAAAATGCGCCGGTGTATGGTAAAATAACTAATAAATTCCGGGAAAGGAGATCCTCCGTGAAGAAGATTGTAATCGGCATGGCTGCAGAAGTGGATGCGGGGAAGACGACGCTGTCGGAAGCCCTGCTGTTTCATGCCGGCGCAATCCGGTCCATGGGGCGCGTCGACAACCGGAATACCTTCTTCGACACGCGCGGGGCCGAGCGGGAGCGCGGCATCACCATCTTCTCAAAACAGGCGATTCTCTCCCTTCCCGGGACGACGATAACGCTGATTGACACCCTCGGGCATGTTGATTTTTCACCGGAGACCGAGCGTGTCATGAACGTGCTCGACTACGCGATCCTTGTGATCTCCGCGGCGGACGGCATCCGTGAGCACACGGAAACGCTCTGGCAGCTTCTCCGTCATCACAACATTCCGACGTTACTGTTTGTCAACAAAATGGACCAACCGGGCGCCGACGAAGCGGCGATTTTAGCGCAGCTTAAGTCGCGCCTCTCCGATGCGGTGGTCAACATGACGCACCCCGACCTGGAAGACCTGAGCCTCTTAGACGAGGGGCTTTTGGCGCAATATCTGGAGACCGGCACTGTTGCGGAGACGCATTTTCCGAGGCTTATAAAGGAGCGGAAAATGTTCCCCTGCTTCTTCGGTTCCGCCCTGCGGGACACAGGCGTCACCGAGCTTCTTCAGGCGCTTTCTGCGCTCACCGTGATGCCGGAGTACCCGGAAGCTTTCGGCGCGAGGGTTTTGAAGATTACGTACGATACGGACCGCACGAGGCTTACGCACTTAAAAATCACCGGCGGCACTCTCTCCGCCAAGGAGACCATTCCGGATGTCGGTAAGATCGACCGGATTCGTTTGTATTCCGGCGAGCGGTTTACCGTCGTTCCCTCCGTTTCCGCCGGGGATGTGTGCGCCGTCACCGGCCTTACGGACAGCCGCGCAGGGGATGTGTACGGTTGCGAAAAGCGCGCCGCGGAGCCGGTTTTGGAGCCGGTTCTCTCCTACCGGGTTCTGCCCCACAACATGGACAGCGTCAAGCTTCTTCCGCTCGTCCGCAGGCTCGAAGAGGAGGATCCTACGCTTCATGTGCTCTGGGAGGAGGCCTCCGCAGAGATTCACATCGAAGTCATGGGCGCGGTGCAGCTCGAGATTTTGCAGCGCGAGCTTCTCGAGCGTTTCGAGGCGGAAGTCACCTTCGACGCCGGCAACATCGTGTACCGCGAGACCATCGCCAACACAGTGGAGGGCGTCGGGCATTTTGAGCCTCTACGGCATTACGCGGAAGTACATCTGCTGTTGGAGCCGCTACCCCGCGGAACCGGTTTAGAGTTCCGGACAGACCTTTCGGAGGACCTTCTCTCCGGAAACTGGCAGCGCCTGATTCTCACGCACCTTTCGGAAAAACGCCACCGCGGCGTCCTCACCGGCTCGTACCTGACGGATGTGCGCATCACGCTGGTGGCAGGGCGCGCGCACCCCAAGCACACCGAGGGCGGCGATTTCCGGCAGGCCACCTATCGGGCGGTCCGCCAGGGCCTGATGCAGGCGGAAAATGTGCTCCTCGAGCCCCGGTATGCCTTCCGCATCCGCACGCCGGAGGAGTCCCTCGGGCGCGTGATGCATGCGCTTGACACCTCGTATGCGGATTTTACGAGGGAGGCCGACGACGCGGACGGCTTCGCGGTTCTCACCGGACATGCACCGGTGGCGACGTTCCGGGATTTTGCGTCGGAGATTCCCGCGCTGACCAAGGGGCGGGGCCGGATCTCCTACCGCGCGGACGGCTATCAGGAGTGCCACGACCCTGCGGAGGTTATCGCAGCGCGAGGGTACGACCCCGAGGCGGACCTGCGAAACCCGCCCGGCTCCGTGTTCTGCGCTTCAGGGGCGGGATTTCCCGTGCCCTGGGACGAAGTATTTTCCTACATGCATCTTCCATCCGTTCTCGCGGAAGCAGGTCCTGCGGACGAGGTTTCTGCGGAGCGCCGCTACAGCGGGTCTCTGACGGAGACCCTGGACCTTGCCCTGGGCACCGAGGAGATCGATTCCATCCTTGCGCAGGCCTCCCATGCCAACGCAAAGCAAAACAAAAAAGCCCCGGTCAGACGGCCGGAGCCGAAGCCCTATCGCGGCACCGAAAACACGCAAAATGCAGGCCCCGAGTGCCTCCTCGTGGACGGCTACAACATCATCCACGCCTGGGACGACCTCAGGCAGATTGCGGAGGTCAACATCGACGGAGCGCGGGGAAAGCTTTTAGATGTCCTCTCGAACTACGCCGCGTATCGCGGAATCGAGGTGATTGCGGTATTTGACTCCTACCGCGTCCCCGGCCACGCCGAGGAGGCCTCCCGCTACCACAACATCGAGGTGGTGTTCACGAAGCAGTCCGAGACCGCGGATGCATTTATCGAGCGTTACGCGCTGCAGCACGCCCGCAGGCGCCGCGTCTATGTCGCCACCTCCGACGAGCAGGTGCAGATCGGAATCCGCAGCGCCGGAAGCTACGTCATCTCCGCAAGGGAGCTCGAGACACTGATCCGGACCGCCGAAGCGGAGATCCGGGAACAGGTGTAGTTTTTTCTTTACCCAACATATAAAGGCCTACACCGTTGTAGGTGCAGGCCTTTCCTCTGTTTCTCATTTCAATCGGTCTTTTTTACTACTCCGCGTCCGACAGACGAATCCACTCGTAACGCTCATGGACACCAAACATATAGACATCACATTCCTCCGGATTTCCGTACTGATCCGGTTTAATGACCACAGCCTCTGTCAGTTCGGAATCATGAAAATGACGGGTCAGAACCGCACTCAATTTCCCGCCTGATCCGTACCGGTATTCAACAACTACCACACCCTCACCGTTTTCAAACGCAATCTCCCGAAGAGGCTTCCCGTCGTTTGTAAACTCAACTTTGTACAAAGGAGTTTCCGTACCATCCTCCGCTATCTCGGTTACGCTCTCGAGATAATCGCCCCAAAACTCCATACGTGGCCAATTTACATTGGGATAAAAACGCTCCGTCACCCGGACCGTTCCGCTGCCCATTCTTACTCTCGACGAGATAAGGTGGTTTCCCTCATATACAAACTCATCTGTGCCCGTTCCCCAGGTAACGGTCTCGATTCGCCGATTCCCCTCATACCGGTACTCAGTAACGGACTGGACTCCGTTCGGATGCCCGTAGTCGACGCACTGGGCAATACGTCCCTCGGAATCCAGCTCGATTCGCAGATTACCCACCTGCTCCAACTCTCCGTCGCCGTCATCCATGTAATAGGTTCGTCTTATATTCTTTCTTTCGTCATCATATTCCCATTTTATCACCTTCTCAAGTTTTTTCTCCGACGGTTTCCTTGCCACGTAAATGCGGAATTCCTTTATAAACCCGTCATCATAAAAGTCTTCCCGGCACGTTTCCCCGTAATATCCGTCAACATAGACTACCGTACCTGTCATATCCGTAAATTGCACCAGATCGAGTTCCCCGGTTCTGTCGGGTGTCCAGTGTTCCATCCTCTCACCGTTACAGTCATACGAATGATACTCCGTCCAATAGAGGGAACCATCCGAGTTGTAGGTTCTCTCCTCCGTCAGCCTTCCCTGTTCATCATAGAAGTATTCCCCCCTCAAATACTCCTCGCAATACTCCTCGCCCTCTCGCAGCCGGTACTTCTTGGACATAACCCACCCATTGGTCCAGGCGACCGGCTCATCGCAGGAAGGCGTCGGTGTGTTTTTCGGTGCTTCCGTCGACACTTCCGTTAGAGTATTTTTCGGCGCTTCCGACGGCGCTCCCGTCGGAGTTTTCATTGGAGTTTCCGTTGGTGTAACCGTCGGAATTGCCGTCGGAGTATCCTTCTTCGTAAGTTTGCATCCGAAAAAGACTCCAAACGCGATAACGACAACCGCGCAGGACAGAATCGCAATTATGCGATATGCTTTTTGATCATTCTGTTTTTCTTCCATTCTGTACCCCCCCGGTCTCTCAGCCGGCGCACAAAAAACCGCCGGCAGGTTTTTGTACGCACCCGATCCTTTCGAGTTTAATGTAAAACCGGAATCCTAAAATGCAATTAAAATTTCCCGGAAAAAGTTCCATATGCTTTCCACATTTTTGCAGACAAAAAATCGGCGCAGGACTGCTCCTGCGCCGAAAGTACCGGTCAAAACCGTTTTTATTTTCACCGTCAACGGATCTCGCTTCCGCCCCACTCGACAACCGTGAAGCCCGATCTCTCCGGCGCAGCGAGATCCTGCGCAGGGATCGACACCGGTTTCGCGCTGCCGTACCACGCCATAAACACGCGGATCACCGTGTCGGGCTGCGGGTTGATCTGCAGCTTTGCATGGTCCGTGTAGGCGTCGGTCTGGAAGCTGATGACATTGTACTTGTTGCCCTCCATGAAAGGCAGCCAGTAAATGATAAATTCATTCGCCTCACGCGCGCTAAGCCCCAGCTTCGCCAGTGCATTTTCCAAAAATGCAGCTGTCTCACTGCCCTTTACGCAGAAGCCCTTCGTCATGTCGAAGTCGACATCGGCGTCGCCTTCCCAGAACAGACAGTAGTACTCTCTGCCTGCAGCATCGGTGAGCGTGCCGTCCGGCTCTGCAACCACTTTCCAGCCATTGTCATAAGCCGGGTATGTGGAGGTCAGCCGCCCGTCGAAATCCAGAAGCACCGACACCTCCGTCGTCTCCTCCGGATACAGATAGATGACCGGCTTGCGATCCCTTTCTTCTTCAGGCCCGAAGATTGCGTAGAGAATGATTCCCAGGAAAAGCACCAGGGCTGCAATGACGACAACCTTCCTCACCTTGTCCCGTTTTTTCTCCTTCGCCTCCCGCTCGAGCTCCTTCTGGATTCTCTGCTCCTCAGTCTGAAAATACTCTTCACCCATAGTTATCCCCTCCCCGTTTTTGGTATTTTTCATTATATCATACTGAAAACCGTCCTGTCACGACAAAGTTCATTGCATATTCATGAATGCAGCCCTTTGCGGTTGCATTTTCCTTGCAGTTATCGCTCTGTTTTGCTACAATTACAGTATCATCACAGAAAGGATGACTCTACGCATGAAAACATTGAGGAAAAGATTGTCTTTTGTTTTAGCTCTGATTTTGCTGCTTGCCCTGGCTGCACCGGTTGCGTCCGCGGACGAGCCCAACCCCTTCGTGCCCCCGGCTCCGGAGCATGTCTCCGTCAGATGGATGGAGGGCAACGACTCCCCGACGAGCTGCGCCTTCTCCTACAGCGTTCCGGCGGCGCTGTCCGTCTTCCAGAAAGCTTTGGATGAGGCTGAGAACAAGGAGGCATTTCTCGCGCCGTACGGTCTCGAGGATGCCTGGTTCACTCTGCAGATAGACTGGGCTCTCGATGATGTGAACGACTCCGTGTCCGGCTGGCATTATAACAAGTACTGGGACGGTGACTCCTATCACGGTCTCGGCAAGGACAGCGATGCGAAGCTTCATTGCAGCGATTGGGACGGCACTGACTGCGGTATCGGCAATATCACCGAAACCGTCAACGATGTCTGGATCCTTCGCGGCGTCCCGAACGACGACCGCTTAAACGGCAATCCCGAGACCGGTTTGATCGGTGTAAAGGACCAGCTTCGCCCGGATCAGTTTACCTACGATTACGAGAACGAACTGCTGAAAATCGACTTTACGAAGCACACCGTATATGTACGCGCGCGCTTTGTTTTCGTCGTTCGCAAACCCGGCGTTGAGGGTGAGCAGTATTACTTCTCCCCGTGGTCCGATACCGCAAGCTGCGGCAAGGATGCCGCCTCCTACACCGTGATCAAGCCCGGCGATATCGCAGCTCCGGAGATTACCGATCTGCATATGACGGATAAGGAATTCAACGGCAATCCGGTGGTTGCTTTCACGCTCACGGTTCCGGACGCTCTCGCGAAAATGGGAGTTGACGCTTCCGCCCACGGCGGCTACATCTACATTGAAACAGAAGCCCGCGTAAAGGGCGACACGAAATGGGTTAACATGAGCAACACCGACCGTGACATTAAGCCCGGCGAAATGGAATGCGCCCTGCTTTCTCTTCTGAGCGACGAACATCCGTCCATCGATAAGAACACACCGATTGAGCTGCGATGTCGTTACTGCTGCAGTCAGGCGGGCGTGGATGAGGATGTGTTCTCGGAATACTCCAAGGTGCTGGTTTTCGAAACCTCCGAGATCAACAATGACCCGCAGCCGACGCCGACGGGCGAGCCCGTTCCCGACGATCCCAAGCCGACTCCGAAACCCGAGTCCGAGAAGGACGACAAATGCCCTCTCTGCCACTTTTGCCCGCAGCCTCTTGGGCTTTGCATCTTCATCTGGCTTCTCATCATCATCGTGGTGGTTGTGGTTGCCATCGTTGTTGTAAAGAAGCTCGGCAAGGACAAGAAGGATCAGAACGGAAAGAACTGATTCGGATTCCGAACTGTATACAGAAAACAACACCCGCCGATATGCTATATTCGGCGGGTGTCTTTTATTGATGTCTGCAAATGCTTTTGTTATCTTCCGGTCGGCTCCGGCTTTCCGTCGTAGACCCCCAGAAAGATCGGAAGGCCTTCCGAGTCCACAATCGCATAGACGAAAGTGCGGTCCAGGATTACATCGGCAGTAACGGACTCTTTATTGACCTCAATACCGGTCACTGCCGCTGCCTTTGTACCCTTCTCATCCACACTGATAAAAGTTTTGTGAAGCACCCGGTTTACATAGGTCTCCGGTTCCGTGAGCAGCCGACTCAGGTCTGCCTTGGAGGAATCAAACGCATCTGTCATTCCCATCTGCTTGAGCACATCGTTCAGTTTGACGAAGTACTCCGCCTCGTATTTCGGGATCCCGATATTGACCTCGTCAATCTCCGCTGTCGCCAAAAGCTCCCGCAGAGCGCCCGGCTGCAGGGACTCCGCAAGCTGCGCAATGCTCACGCCTTTTTTCGGCAGAAGCGCCACATAGGAGAACTCGCCTCCCTTGTACTTCTTGACAAAGCCGGTAGCAAGATCATTGTACAGGAAGCCGCAGAGATGCTTGCCGAACATCATGTCGACATTTTCCGTCGTGCCGTTCTCCCGGATAAACGTGTAATCCTTCTTCGTGAGATTCTCGTCGAATTCATCCTCCCACTTGGCGTCAAATGCGATGGCGTTTAGCAAGAACATGACCGCCTGCGGGTCCAGCTCATCGATCAGTTTCTCAATCATGTCCTTTGTATTTGTCTTAACCCAGCCGTTTATGGCGTTGACGGTTTCCTGCGTAAACGGCGCCGAATAAACAGCCGACCGGTAATACCGGGCGCAGGTGTTCAGAAAATCCTTCGGAACACTCGATTCGAAGGTGTTCTTAATCCAAATGGAATTCGCATTGGTAAACGTCGCTCCCTCGTCACCGCCGCCCGTGAGCTTCGAAACCCACGCGGAAAGGTACGCGTTGCGCTCCTCCGTGAGCCCCAACATCGCATCCATCTGGGCAAGCGTGTCGCCGTCGGCGCCGTTTGCGAGCATGCAAAGCGCCGTGTAAACAGAAAACGGCGAAACCATTCTTGTCCCCTCCGCAGGGAGCCCCGCAAACAACTTGCAGGCAAATGCCTCATACGCCGTCCGCATGGCTTCGTCCATCGGCTTTCCGTTGGGTGCCGCAGCGGAGGACAGCGCCGCGGTCAACTCCTTCGCTCCGTTCTTCCAGTCGGGTTCCGTTGTCGGTTTCGCAGGATCCTGACGATTCCCGGGCTCCGTGAGCACAGGCGCGACCGTCGGGGTACTCGCATAGCCGGTCGGTGTCGTTCCGACTCTGCCTCCTCCAGCAACCTTCCACACAATCACTCCTACCACACAAACTGCCGCTGCCACCGCAATCTTCGGCAGCAACCGTCTACGGCGTGCTTTTTTCGCGGTTGTCTCCGCCTCATATTGCTCTGTCTTTCGCCAGATATTATCCGTCACTTCTTTATGATCTCTCATGATAACCCTCCTTGTTCATCTCCGCCCGCAGCGCGTCCCTGGCCCGCTCTGTCAGGTGGTTTACGCTGTGCACGGACTTCCCCATGACACCTGCTGCTTCCTTCGCGGACATGGACTCAAAATACCGCAGCCAAAGGATTCTGCGATACTCCGGACGCAGTCGCACAAGGCACCGGTGGAGTGCCTGTTTCTCCTCATCGGCGAAGAAATCCCGCGCTGCATCCTGCTCCGACTCCGCAAGTTTTGTCATATCCTCGGGCGGTACGGTCACGGTTCTGCGGTTTTTGCGGAGGAATTTGCCGGTCACATTGCGTCCGATGGCGTACAGCCAGGTCTTGAAGGAGGATCGGCCGGTGAATTCGGGCTTCCTTGTCGTCAAGACCACAAAGGTCTCCTCCGCCATGTCTTCCGCGTCATGCAGGTTGTTCAACCAGGTGTTCAAAAAGAGAACGAGGCCGTCATAGTATACATCGACCAGCTCCGTTATTCCTTCCCGATCGCCCTCTAAAAAACGGTGGTAGCTACTTGCACCGTTATCCATACGCTCACCTCCTTCTACCCATTAGTACCGCGCCCACGCGGAAAATCGCCGGTGTTTTGAAACCAAGGAGTAAAAAATCTCACAACCGTCTGCCCGGAAACAAAGCAAGGGTTTCCGCCTCAATGATCGGCGCCCCAAGCAGGACGCCGCATCCGAGCGAAAACCCTTTCTTCTTCCGTCACCTCTTATCGGCGGAATTTCGACAGGAACAGCCAAGCCTGCTCGCAGGTGTGCTGTCTGCATTCATGCCCCTGTCCGCTGATGCTGCCGAAGACCGTGCGGCACACGCCGTCCTCGCTGTCGAAATAATGAAGCGTCAGGTTGCTGTCGCGTGTCTTGTCGTAAATGACCTCAATGCGGTCGCCATCGATGCCCCAGATCTTGTTGGACCAGTTCTCACGCTCTTCAAACGTGACATTGTACTTTGTCTTAAGATGGTTAATTCCGAAGACATAGCGGTTTCTGTCCCAGCATTTTTCGGCCTGGAACGGAAGCTCCGGCAGAGGCGTAATCTCGCCGCCGGTGTAGAAAATCGGAACCTGCGTATCGCGGTTGATCTCGCAGGGTGCCGGCTTTCCGTAGGAATTGAGGCCGACTTCGAAGGTCGCATCCATCGGCGCAAGTCCCGCGAACACCGTCGGATATTCCTGGCAGAGGTCCCAGGATTTGCAGCCGCCCATGGAGAAGCCGCTCGCATAGATTCTGGTGCGGTCGATGTTGTAGCGCGCCGCGAGACGGTCAATGAGGGCCACCATCTCGGTCGCGGTGCTGTTTAAGTGGTTCTCAATAGCGACCAAAAGGAAATTGTATCGATTTGCGATTTTGTACCAGCCGGAGACGTTGGAAATATACATCGCCGAATCCCCGCCGCCGTGAAAGGCGAGAAGCATCGGCACCGGCCCGTTCTCGAAGAGGTCCCTGTTGTAATATGCAACGTATCCGACCCTGTGCTCCGCCGTGCCCTTGTCATCGCCGCAGTTGTCCGGCGACGTCGGAAGCACCTCGAAACGCTCCTCGCGGATCATTCCCATCTCCGAAAGCACAGGCTCATTCTCAAGATTTCCGCACCAGCGGCGGAATCTGCGAACAAAGGTGTCGAACTCAAAGCCGTAGTCCGCGCGGTCGCGCACCAGCAGATGGTCGCACCCCTCGGACAATGCCTTATTCACATCGTTTCCGTTCGCAACGGACACCACGGGGATGTCCGAGCGCTCCGGCGCCGGAACAAACGAGAGGCGCTCCAGGGTGCACACGGCAGGCGTGATCTCGCCGGGGCCCCACAAAAACTCGCCGTTCACGGTCGTTAAGAGATTCCGTGCGATGTAATCGGCAGACGCGCCGAAGCCGTACAGGAATGTGCGAAAGATCGCTCCGCGGAGGAAGAACCCCGCCGGCTCCCCCGTGAAACGATTGCGCATCGTCACGCATCCGTCCGCAAAATACTGGTGTATCTTCGAGTTTGCAATCAGCTCCTGAAACAGCGTCACATCCGCACCGGCCCAGCCGTCCGAAGCCTTCGGATACACGAAGACAACGCTTCCGGCGTAGCGTGCTGCAATCTGTGCAAGGCCACCCTCTTTCGCCCAGGCAACCGCCTCCTCCGGCGTTCTCTCGCTCTCCTCAAACACGAGAAGATACGGCGCCTCGAAGCCGTAGTTGATAATGTCCGTCGGCAGTTCACAATCCGGCACGAAGACCTTCACGCGAAAGGTATCGAACGTATCGGCGCACCAGAATTTGCCGCCGTTTACCGCCGTGATCTGCGGCAATTGTGTCATAGCCATGGAATATTCCTCCTTTATACGCTCAGATTCATAAAAAACACTCGGGAGACATCAGTCCCCCGGGTGTCGTTACTGATTTCTGTTTGCTTCCGGCCGATGCCGGTATTCTTACTTGAGCAGACCGCCGAGAAGGCCGGTAACGGTATCAAGTGCGGAAGATTCTTTCTTCTCTTCCTTCTTGCTCTCGGTTTTCTTCTTGCCGTCGGTCTTTTTCTTGCTGTCAGTCTTCTTTTTGCTGTCAGTCTTCTTACCGTCGGTCTTCTTGCCGTCCGTCTTCTTGCCGGATGCAGGCTTCTTTGCTGCGGGCTTCTTCGGCTTCGGCTTCGGCTTTTCCTCCTCTTCTTCCTCCTCTTCCTCGTCGTCATCGTTCGAAGAAACGAGGCTGAACAAACCGGATGCAAGGCTTCCGATATTCACGCTGCCGAGCAACCCTCCGAGGAGCGCTGCCGTACCGGACGGCTTCTCTTCTTCCTTGCCGCCTCCGAGCAGACCACCCAGAAGAGGCGCTGCCGCGGAAAGGATTCCGTTGGTCTTTGCCTTGCTTACGCCGGTCTCCTCGGAAATCTCCGAAGCGCTCGTCTTCTTGCCGCTCAAAAGGGCCGGAAGCGCGCTGGTAAGGACGCTCTTAACCTGAGTCTGGGTTGCACCGGACTGGCCGCTGATCGCCTTCACATTGGCTGTTGTAAGCAGCGATTTGGTAATATCCTTCAAATCCATTTTTTCACTCTCCTTCTCGCACAGTAATTGCGGCGCAAAATCCACCGTATCGTCAGAATTATACTACTATTTTTATGCATAAAAGTCAACAAATTCACTTTATCTTATTGCATTGGATTTGCCTTTTTGCTATAATCGAGTTATCCGGTGAAGGCACCATATGTTGTAGTAGTATTGTGCCCCGCACCAAATACAAGTATATAAGGAGAATAGGACATGGCAGAGAAGAAAGAACATACCATTGTTGACGTTTCTTCCGAAGAGAAGAAGACTGCTAAGAAGGCTTCCACCGCTGCCCGCAAGAAGGTTACCGAAGACGGCAAGACGGTTGTGGAAGTTACTCCCGCCGGCAGCGCGACCGGTTATCGCATCGGTGCAATTCTGCTCTGGCTGGCCGCAATCGCGTGCGAATTCCTTGCAATTCTCACCTACTTCGGCAAGATTAACATCACCTTCATCCCGACGCTTGCATGGCTTATCGGCTTGATCGTTATCGATGTTGTCTGCGTCATCATCGGTGCGCAGCTCTGGAAGAAATCGAACAAGATCGATCCTGCTTCGAAGGCAAACAAAGTTAAATTCTGGCTTTGGAACAATCTTGGTTTGATCATGTGCGTTATCGCACTCGTTCCGTTGATCATCATCCTTCTTGCTGTTGACAGCAAGAACAAGAAGATCGACAAGAAGACCCGCATCATCGCAGTTGTTGTTGCTTGCGTTGCCCTCCTGATCGGCGGCGTTTGCGCTTACGACTGGAACCCCATCAGTGATGAAGAGAAGCAGGCCGCTGAGGATGCTGTTAAGGGTGATGTTTACTGGACACAGTACGGCAAGGTTTACCACACTCATGAGGACTGCGGTTCCCTGAACAACAGTGATAAGCTTTACACGGGAACGGTTACGGATGCCATTGAGAACGGCCGCACCCGCATCTGCTCCTTCTGTGCTAAGAAAGACGGTACCAATACCTCCGGCATGTTGACTGACGGCAACGAAGAGGCCGCAAAAGAATCAGAATAGCCCCTGATCCGATACTGACAATCACATAGCAGAATTACAGGCTGCCGTATTCCGAGGTCAAGCGTCCTCCTGAATACGACAGCCTTTTTTGTGCCGACCATGTGACAAGGGGACAGTTCTTTTGTCGCCTGCGGTGGTTACTCCGCGCTGCGTAAGGCAGCCGCCTATGCAGGCGGACACGCTTCATAAACAAAATAATCCGAAACCCGCAGAAGACTTTCTCTCGCTCGCAGGAAAATGCTCGCTCGAAAAAGTTTCTGCGGTTTCGGATAAATCGTTGTTCCTAAAGAAGCGTGTCCGCCGTCGTCTGCCTTCTGCAGCGCGGTCGACGCAGGTGAAGGTGACAAAAGAACTGTCCCCTTGTCACATCGCATCAATAAAGGCTCATGTTGCCGGTAAGTATGTCCTTCAGGACGCCGACACACTCTCTGGTGATGTTGTGCACGAGATACGCCTTCTTTGACGGCGCGGGCACGCCGCACACGTTTTTGTAGCCGCAGGCCTCGGCAATCCCCAATGCGCGATACATATGAAAGTTGTTCGTCACGATGCCGACCTTCACATCCGCCGACGGCAGAAGCGTCAGGCAGTTTTTGAGATTTTCCGAAGTATCTGCGGAACGGTCCTCAAGCACGATGCGGGACTCGTCGATCCCGTGGTCAACAAGGTAGTCGCGCATGCCCTCCGCCTCCGTGACCGGCTCGTTGTCCCCTTGGCCGCCGGAGACGATGCACGTGACGCCCGGATGCTCATTTAAGTACGCAACTGCAGTTTCCAGCCGGTACAAAAGCACAAGGCTCGGCCCGCTCTCGTGGATCTGCGCCCCCAGGACGATCAGATACTCCGCCTCGCCGCTCTCCGCATCGAACTTCGTCGCGATCCTCGCCAGAAGCAATATATACACAAGCAGCCCGATACTCAGCAGAACTATAACGATCACCCGCACTGCCCGGGGCACGCTCTTCCACAGGTGGAAGTACGCCGCCGGGATCAGCAAGAGGAAAATGCATCCGACCAGAAACCACACCCGGTAAAACTTATTGCCGGAGCCCACCGCCCGGACAAAAAAGCCGTACCAAATGCTGACAGTTCCCAGCACCAGGTAGAGTGCCATCCGAATCCACGTCCACATCTTTCTATCCCCCTGAATCATACCTTCCGGTCTCAGTTTGCCAGTTTCGCCAGTTCAAGCGCCAACGCAGCTCTTGCGGCGGTCAGGCTTCCCTGCACCGAATTCTTCGGGCCGCCGCCCTTGGCGCCGAAGCGCTCCCGAAGTGTCTGCTGCCACACGCTCACGTCGCCGCCGTCCTGCTCGATCACATACCGCCACACGGTGGTTTCCTCCGACGCCGACGGTACTCCCGCTGCGTCGCCGGCAGCATTTTCCGCGCTCGCGCCCGTGCCGGCGCCCACCGGCAGCATCACGCACACGACGCCTGCGTAGCGCTTCTTCATCTCATCCGTCGCGAACCGCAAAAGCGCCGGGTCTGCCTGGGCAAGAAACAACACGCCCGCCCCGTCAATGCGGCCGTCCGCGGTTTTTGTGCGGCCGTCCGCAGCCGCCGCAGAGGCGATCTCCGTGAGGGCGATTGTGCGGTCCTTGGCGACATTTGCATATGCCAGATCGCGGCGCTCCGTCTGCAGCTTAGCGACCGCTGCCGCAAGGTCCTCCGTCTTGACAGACAGAAGGTGCGACAGCTCCGTCAAAAGCGCCAGCCGCTCCTCATAATCCTCCATCGCTCGCAGACCGCAGCGGTACGACACGCGCACGCCGCCCTTGTAATTCTCATGTCCGATCAGCTTAAAGCAGCCGACTTCACCGGTGGTGCGCACGTGCGGCGCACAGCACGCGCACAGGTCGACGCCCTCAATCTCCACGAGGCGCACCGCCCCGTCAATCTCCTTCTTGCTCCGGTACGAGCTCGCTGCAAGCTCCTCCGCGCCCGGATACCACGCACGCACGGCGCGGTTTTCCAGGATCGCACGGTTGGCCGCAAGCTCCAGCTCCGCCAGCTCCTTGTCGGTAATCTTCCCGTCGTAATCCATGGTAGCCGTCCGCTCGCTTAAATGGAAACCGACATTATGGTACCCGAAGCGGCGGTTCACCAGGCCCGAGAAGATGTGCTCCCCCGTGTGCATCTGCATGTTGCGGAAGCGGTACTCCCAATCGATACGGCCGTGCACCTTCCTCCCTTCGGAAAATGCATCCGCACCGGCAGCCACCTTGTGCCGGATCACGCCGTCCGCAATCTGCACATCGATGACGGCGCAGCCGTCCAGTTCACCGCGGTCGGGCGATTGTCCGCCCTCCTCGGGAAAGAACAGGGTTCGGTCCAACGTCACCCAGACCGCCGCAGAGGCCTCTGCAACAGCTTCCGCGCAGCTACCGGCCTCACCGCCGCAGCCCTCACAGGGCTCCACCGCTGTCACCGTCGCGTCAAATCCAACCGCATACGCGTCCTCATCATACAGTTTGATCGTCATGATATCCTCGCTTTCCGCACTTACCAAAAAACAGGCATACCGATCATCCGCCGATATGCCTGTTTATTTCACTTCGCCGCGGCCGATGATTATTCGCTGAAGAAGCTCTTAATCACAGTCCAGGTGTCCTTCGACTCGTAACCCAGTCTCCATGCCGAGCATCCGGCCAGCTGATTGTCCTTCATGACGTTCAGCTTGAGCTTGATGGCGTCCGCATCCTCGAGCCAGATCTGAACCAGACCGTCCGCCGTACGCATTGCGACGTAGTTGAGGCCGGTCTTGTCATCGACGGAGAATTTGCCGCCCGCAGTCTTGACATAGTTGCGCATCGCATCCATGCCGAGGGCTTCGCTGGAAACCGTCTGCTTGCCCTCTTCGTCGGTCTTCGTCAACCATTTTCTGGAGAAGAAAGGAACGCCTAAGATGATCTGCGAAGCGGGAACCTTCTTGAGCATCGCATCGACACCGCCCTTGACAAACGAGATGGATGCCACAGGACCTGCGGTGGTCGACTTTGCATGATACTCGTCGTAGCCCATGAACACGATATAGTCGATAAATTCCGCCTGCCAGTCAAGGCGGTAGTACTCATTCAAACGGTTCGGATAATAGTTATCCGTAGAGAGCGTCAACCCCTTGCCCTTGCAAGCAACGTACAGCTCGCGCAGGAACTGCAGGAAATGCGGCGCCGAATCCTTCGTAATGTACTCGAAGTCGATGTTGATACCGTCCGCACCCACTTCCGTAACCGCGTTCACAAGGTTGGTGATCAACGTATCGCGGTGCGCCGTGCTGGACAAAACCTCGATGCCCGGAACGCCCTCCGCAAAGTCGTCCACCAGAGCCCATACCTTCAGGTTCGCATTGTGCGCAGCCTTCACGTAATCAGCGCTGGCATACGAAGCGATCGCACCCTCCACCGAGGATACGCGATACCACGTCGGACAGATGACATTCAGGCACGATGCGTCCTTGACGGCGCTCTTCAGATCGTTGCCGCCGAGAACGGAGTAAACGCCATGCCATGCCATGCAGACCTTCTTGCCGAGATACTGATGCTCATACACCGGCTCGGCAACATCGCCGTTGATGATCACTTCATCGTAGGTCGTCGTGTCGAGGTTGCTCACATAACCGATGGTTCCGTCCTGCGTCACGACCTTCGTCCAGACATTGCCGGACAACTCCTCCGCAAGGAGGATCGGCGTGCCCTTCGGAAGCTCTGCAACGATCGGGAACGTCTCATCGCGGCCGGTGCGCATCACCGCACCCTCCGGATTCTTCACCGACGCCTGCAGGATCTCGTGGCCGGACTCAATCAGCAGAATACGGTCCGGATTGCTCGCCTCCGTGACCTTGATGCGACCGAACTTGCGCACCATATCCGTGCAGAAGTACTGTGCGCCGCCCTCACTGATCAGCATGGGAACGGAATCGCTCACGGACGAGGAACCCTCCGTATGCGAGTTCTGTCCGGGCTTGAAGCCGTAGCGCTTCTCCGCGTTCGTAAAGAACATCTGCTGCTCCGTCGCATTCCAATAAAACCGGCTGTCCATCGACTGCAGGATCGTCACCGGCACATAAAGCTTTCCGTTGCGAACCAAGCCGTTCTCTTCGCTCTGGATCGCATTGACCATAACGAGGGCTTCGTTCGTTCCGAGAGAATAAAACTCCTCCAGGTTCGCCTTCTCTGTGGACGGACCCTTCGGTTCCTCCGTAACAGGGTTCTCAGGTTCCGGCTTATCCCCACAACCGGCAACCAGACATGCCAACATAATCGCCAGCATTATCACCCAAAAGTTCCTTTTTTTCATGGAAACCTCCCAGGAAATAAAATCTCGACGATTATTGTACCACAAAATCTGCGGAAAGAAAACCCCGCATTGTGAATCCTGTGTGAAGAGCGTCCCTCATTATTTTGTGCGCGGGGTGTTTCTTTCTGCTTCCCGTCGTCCGCCCGTCCCGCCGCAAGGTGCTTTTTGTTCTGTTTTTCCGTTTCGAACAGGATGCTACACCGTGATATGTCACATTCCTTCCCCGGATACCCGGGCCGCCCCCCGGGTCCCCGACCGAGCGTGCCGTGCGGACTTTCGACACTCCCAGTATAGCGGAAACCAAGCCCGAAAACCATCGGCACAGCCCACGAAAAATGCCCGTCCGAATTTACGTCAAAGCCCTGAAAAATCCGGGAAAAGCATTTGTCGATATACATTTTTCACAAATTGACACATTGACTTTTGTGCACATTCCTCTTATACTCTATCTACACACAGAAATGTGTGAATACGCGCAAGCGGGAAAGGACGGTGCGACTGCCGTGAAAGCATATCAGACCGATGACGGTGAAATTCGTTTCTACTTTGACAAGCAGGACATCGCCGTCCACAATTTGGAATTCAGCGACCTGATCGTCTCCTCGGCGAAATCGAGAGAGCTTCTGGCGCTGTTGCTGCGCTACGCGCACGAGCGCTTCGGCTTCAATCCGAAGGGCAATCATCTGACCATCGGTGCCATTCCTTTAGGGACCGATCATTTTCTGCTGACGCTGTCCGACAAGGACGCGACGCGCTTCCCCGGCCTATCCCAGGCTGCTGCGGAGCGTGACGACGAGAGCGACGAGGCCGGCGCGGCGGAGCTGTACGACGAGGACGATTCGCTTCTCCCCGAGAGCGCGAAGGAAGTCTCCTCCGAAGAGCTTCTCAGCGGCAAATGGTTCTCCGACTCCGATTCGCAGGACGATGATTTCTGGAGCGACCTCGCGAGCGGCGCGAATATCCGCGACGATTCCGCACAGGGCGAGGTGGTCGACGCCGGCAATGCCGACGGGGACGCGACCGCTCCCGATGCGGCGAACGAGACAAACGATGACAACAGCGAAGAGGGCTTCCGCTCCTTCCTGCAATATATGATGGGCTTTTTGAGCGACGATCACGACCAGGCTCCCGCAACGGCCGGCAACGGCAACTGGCAGGGCGCAGGCAATGACCCCGAGGGCGAGGCCGTGAACGAGGACGCCGCAGCTGCGGCCGAGGCTCGCGCACAGAAGCGCGCTGCCGCAAAGGACCGCAAGCGCACGAAGGAAAAAGTGGAGAAAAATGCAGGAACTGCCGTGGGCATGTTCAATTTTTCGAAGCTTGAGAATCTGCTGGCATTTGCCGAGGCGGCCGAGCCGCTCAAGGTGGACAGCATGCTTCTCTACGACGACGTCGAGCATTGCTACCATCTGTGCATGATGGCGCTTCCGTCCGGCGAGGATGATTTCCGCAGAGCGCGCAACCTGGCAGCCGAGTTCGGCACGAGAACGTCGGGCGTGGCTTTTCGGTACTACCGCGAGCAATTCCCCTGCATCGCCGAGCACGATGCGCTCGAGATGCTCCGCAATCTCTAAGACCAACAGGCGCACGGCGGTCCTTGACAGCCGAAGGCGCTTTCGGTATAATCACCATGGCCGGTGCGAATCGGCCGCAACATAGAATTCACAGGAGGATTTGGGATGATCATCAACAAGGATATGAAGATCGGTGAAATCATTCGCTACGATATGGACATCGTTCCGATTTTGATGGGCGCAGGAATGCACTGCGTAGGCTGCCCGTCCGCACAGGGCGAGTCGCTTGAGCAGGCCTGCATGGTTCACGGTATCGACACGGATATGCTTTTGGAGGAGATTAACACTTTTCTCGCTTCGAAATAAAAAGTAAAAAAAATTTACTTGCAATCCCGGGCGGTATGAAGTACACTGTATACGGCGGGGACGAAATGTGTTCCCGTTAGATCTGGACAGGAGGATATATCAATGGCATTTGTAATCAATGACGGTTGTGTAAAGTGCGGCGCTTGCGCCGGTGAGTGCCCTGTTGGTGCGATCACTGAGGGCGAGGAGAAGTACGAGATCGACGCGGATGCGTGCCTTGGCTGCGGTACCTGCGCTGCTACGTGCCCTACCGGTTCTATCGTAGAAGAGTAATCCAAACGACAACCAAAAAGAGGGAGCTGATTCGTCAGCTCCCTTATTTTTTTGCTCATTTTCAGATGATTTGGAAAATGCCGCCCGCGGCACTCCGCCTCCCCTCAGCCTGCACGGCTGTTTCCGGGGCTTCCCGTCAGCCCGCGTGACTGCTCTCGAGGTTCGTGAACTTGGTCAGCTCGCCGATCCACGCCAGCTTGATGGTTCCGGTGGAACCGTTACGCTGCTTGCCGATGATGACCTCGGTGATGCCGGGCTCCTTGCATTTGTCCTTGGTGTAGTACTCGTCGCGGTAGAGGAACATAACGACGTCGGCATCCTGCTCGATGGCTCCGGACTCACGCAGGTCGGACAGCATCGGGCGCTTGTCGTCGCGCGCCTCCAACTGGCGCGACAGCTGCGACAATGCGATGACCGGACAATCGAGCTCACGCGCGAGCGCCTTTAGGGAACGGCTGATCTCCGACACCTCGTTTTGACGCGACTCGCTGCTGCGGCCGCCCTTGCTTTCCATCAACTGCAGGTAGTCGATCACGACCAGCTTGAGGTCATGCTCGAGTTTTAGCTTGCGGCACTTCGAGCGAAGCTCCTGCACGCTGATCTTCGGCGTGTCGTCGATGAACAGCGCCGCCTCGCCGACGCGGCGGGACGAAAGGCCGAGGTCCTGCCAGTCCTTGTCCTCGAGGTTTCCGGTACGGATCTTTTGCAAGGATACACCCGAGTCCAGCGCCAGAAGACGGTTGCTCAGCTGTACCTTGCTCATTTCGAGACTGAAGATCGCGGTGGGGATCTTCTTCTTGACTGCAATATTCTGAACCAGGTTCAAGGCAAATGCCGTCTTACCCATGGACGGGCGCGCGCCCACCAGGATCAGATCGGACGGCTGCAGACCGGCAGTCTTGTAATCGAGATCGGAAAATCCTGTCGGAATACCGGTAACGTTACCCTTGCTCTTCGCAGCCTGTTCGATATTGTTGAGGGACTGTACGACGATCTCGCTGATCGTGGAGATCTTCGACGTCTGGTTCTCCTGGAACAGGCGGAAGAGCTGCGTCTCCGCTTTCGCGAACAGCTCGTCGGTTGCCTCCTTGCCCTGGTAGCACTCCGTCGCAAGCTCCTCACTCGTGCGGATGAAGCGGCGCAGGCGGCTCTTGTCGCGCACGATCTCCGCGTAGAAGCGGACATTTGCCGACGTCGGAACGCCGAGCATCAGCTCCGCGATATATTCCACCGAGCACAGCTCCTCGGCCACCTGACGGCCGCGAAGGCGGTTCTGTACCGTCACCTCGTCCGTCTCGACGCCCTTCTCGTTGAGCTCCTGCAGCACCTCAAAATAAATCCCGAGGGTGCTGTCGTAAAAATCCTCCGCGTGAAGCATGCCCGACACCGTGTTGATGGCTTCCTTGTCCAAAAGCATCGAACCGATGACCGACCGCTCCGCCTCCTGGTTATGAGGCATGACTCTCTTGATTGCTTCCTCTTCCATCATATGCTCCTACGAAAAATCCATCGTTCGCTCCTACTTTACGCCCTCAACACGAACCTCAAGCTCTGCGGTCACCTGCGGATGCAGCTTCACCGCCGCATGTACAACGCCCTCGTTCTTGATGGCGATGGGCAGGGTGATCTTCTTCTTATCGATGTCGAGTCCGAGCTGCTCCTTGATGGCCTCGCCGACTTCCTTCACGGAAACCGAGCCGAACACGCGGCCGTTCTCGCCGATCTTGATCGGCACACGCACGCTGTGACCGTCGATCTTCGTCGCCAGTTCCTTCGCCGCCGCCAAAACCTCGGCCTCGTGCTTCGCCTCCGCCGCCTTCTGCAGCTTCAGATCATTCAGATTCTTCGGAGTCGCCTCCACGCCGAGCTTCTTCGGGAACAGGAAATTCCGCGCATAACCGTCGCTCGCCTTTACCACCTGGCCCTTCTTTCCGAGAGCCTTCACATCCTGCAACAGGATTACATCCATGATAGTTCACCTCCGTTATCGATTCGCCTCGCGGAAAATGCAGCATTTTCCGGGGCGCTTTTATTTCAGTTCACCGCCCTCCAGCATCGAGAGCAGAATATCCTTGACCTTCTGTTTTGCCTCGGCGATCGTCACGCCGCCGAGCTGTGCGCCGGCAACCGTCATATGACCGCCGCCGCCGAGTTTCTCCATGACCACCTGCACGTTCAACTCATCGATGGAGCGCGCGCTGATATGCACCAGATCCTGGAATACCGTAAACACGAAGGACGCCTTCACGCCGTTGATCTCCATCAGCTCGTTGGCGATCTGCGCCGCCAGCACGTTGGGCGACTCGACGCCTTCCGCGGAGCACTCGGCAAATGCATAATCGTTTAAGTACATCTCCATCCCCGCGATGGCGCGCGCCTTCTGCAGGTACTCCTCCTTGTCGTGGCGGAATGCCTTGCGGATGCGGGATACGTCCGCGCCGTTCCGGCGAAGGTACGCCGCGGCCTCGAACGTTCTCACACCGGTCTTGGTCAGGAAGTTGTTCGTATCGATCATGATGCCGGCGTACATGGCCTCCGCCTCGATCGGGCGAAGCTTCAAGCCGTCACCGATATATTGCAAGATCTCCGCAACCAGCTCGCACGCGGAGGACGCATAGGGCTCCACATACGAAAGTGCCGCGTCGTCGACAGAGTCCGTGGTTCTGCGGTGGTGGTCCAGAACAATGACCTGCTTGATGATGTCGTAAAGCTCCGGGCACTCCGTGATGCTCGGGCGGTTGACATCCACGATGACCAGAAGGTCATCCTCCTTCGCAAGCTCTCTGGCGCGCACCGCGCCGATGAACATGGTCGACTCATAGTCCGGATTGCCCAGGAAGTTGTTCACCGTCGGGCGGATCGGCGAATTCACCTCATTGAGCACGATGTATGCATTCTTGTTGCAATGCTTGACGATACGGTACACACCGATGGCCGCGCCGATGGCGTCCATGTCGGGGTTCGTGTGGCCCATGATGAAGACGTTGTCCTTCGTCTCCACAAGTTCGCGGAGAGCGTGAGCCTTGACACGCGCCTTGACTCGCGTATTTTTCTCAATGGACTCGCTCCGGCCGCCGAAATACGTGATCATCTCGCCGTCCTTGACCACTGCCTGGTCACCGCCGCGGCCCAGGGCAAGGTCCATGGCCGCACGGGCACTCTCATAGCCCTCTTCGTAGTTCTTGCCGTTGACGCCCAGACCGATACTGATCGTCACGCCGACCTCGCTGGAACCACCGACATTGACGGAGCGCACGTCGTAGAGCAGGGAGAATTTGTCCTGCTGGATCCACGGAAGATAGCGGTTCTGGAAAATGAAGAAGTACTTGTCCTTCTCCAGTTTGCGGATAACCGCAGCGATATTCTGCATGTATTTGGTAATCTTGCGGTCGATCAGCGCCGTCAAAAGTGAGCGCTTGACCTCCTCGAAGCCCTCCAGGACTTCGTCGTAATTGTCAATGTAAAGAAGACCGAACACCAGGCGGCTGTCATAGTTCTCCTGGCGAAGCGCCGTCACCTCGGTCTCGTCGAAGAGGTAGACCGAAACCGTCTTCTGCAGTTTGACGGAAGTCGCCTTCGAGATGGCGCGCAGCTGGCTGTCAAACTCCGGCGAATCCTGCGACCGCATCACGACCTTGTACATCCGGCCGTTGATCTTCGCGCGGTACACGCGCTCCTCCGCCTCGTGCTTCGGAAGCGAATACGCCTTGACATCCGGCACCAGATCGCGGAAATTCATGCCCGATGTGGCTCTCCCGCAGGCGCCGTCAAACGACGTGTTGCGCCACAAAATGTCGCCGTCCGAATCCAGCACGGCGTACGGAAGCTCGAGATCTCCCAAAAGCTTCGTCTGAACGTCGCCGTAGTCCATGGAAAATGCCACATAGTCCTTGAGAATGCTCCTGCGGCGCAAAAGATACATCGCAAATGTCGCCGCAAAATACAACACCGTCGCGACCAGCCCGATCAGCGCAGCCTTCTCGCTCACCAGCAAAAGAAGCGCATCGATCAAAAGCCACCACGCTGTCAGCACCAGCGGCCACATCATGTACGGTATCAATTTCCCTTTGGCAGTCTTTCTCATGTCCGGGCACCCCGCTCATAGAGTATACATAGTTATATTATCACAATTTGCTCACAATAGCAAACCCAAAGCAACGAAAAAGGGCGGCTTCGTGAAGCCGCCCGATACTCTTCGTCATGCAGTTGTAACACCGCTTCCCGTGCTCCGGGAGCAACGTCTTTACTCTACCGTGTAAGGCATCAGAGCGATGTGACGAGCTCTCTTAACCGAAGTCGTGAGAAGGCGCTGATGCTTTGCGCACGTGCCGGTGATTCTTCTGGGAAGGATCTTGCCGCGCTCGGAGATGAATCTCGAAAGCACCTTGGTATCTCTGTAAAGGGTGAAAGGATCGATCGTCTCAGTGCAGAATACGCAAACCTTCTTCTTTCTGCGGATGACTCTCTTTCTCGGAGCTTCGCTGCGCTCGCCCTTGTCGGTCTTATTAAAAGCCATGGTTGTAACCTCCTGTTCGATTGCGTCAGGCAACGGAAAATGCCTGCCGTGCCAATGTCATCAGATAAACGGCAAATCCTCTTCGATCCCGTCCGCAATATCCACGAAACCGCTGCCTGCCTCGGCCGCATTCGGCTTCGGCTGCGACATCGGAGCGCCCGCGGAAGCCGCATTCTTGCTCTCCGCAAACTCCTGCTCGTCAACGATCACCTGCCAGGAATAGACCTTCTGTCCGTCCTTGTTGGTGTAGTTGTCGCTCTGGATACGACCGGTGATCAAAAGCTTCGTGCCCTGACGGAAATACTTCTCGGCAAACTCAGCGCTCTTACCGAACGCCGTGCAGCTGAAGAAATCCGCATCCGGCTCACCGTCTCTCTTAAATCTGCGGTCCACAGCAAGCGTATATCTGCAGATAGCCGTGCCGTTGCCGCTTCTCATCTCAGGGTCTCTCGTAAGACGACCCATCAGGATAATCTTGTTCATAAAGGATTCCTCCTTACTCCTCTTCGCGTTTTACGCAAAGATACCGAAGAACGTTGTCCATAATACGAACGCGATGCTCAATCTCGGCAGGAGCCGTAGGCTCAGCATCGAACTGAATGAAGTAGTAGAAACCCTCGTTCATCTTCTGGATTTCATACGCCAGACGCTTCTTGCTGCCGTCGACAACATCGGTGATAACGCCGCCGAATCTCTCAATGAGAGCCTTCGCCTTGCCGAGGACTTCTTCTCTGGCTTCGTCTTCGATTCTCGCATTCACAACTAACGCTAATTCGTACTTCTTCATAGTTGCGTGCACCTCCTTTTGGTCTCTGGCCCTTGCCTTGCGGCAAGAGCAAGGAAAATTGTGTAACATATCACGGATTTGCATTTTACCATAGCTTCTGTCAAAAAGCAAGGGAAAATTCCCACAAATTTCGCGGTGTACATTTTCCGCATTTGTTCGCCGCAAACCCGCCTGCCGAACCGGACTTCGTCAAAGTGTCGAACCCACCCCGCCCGATTCATGCAAAACGCCGAAACCGGCCGTTTTTCCTACTCCTCCGGCGCTGTCTCAATCGGCGCATTTACCGCTTCAGCATTTGCCGCCGACGCCTGTGCTCCAATCTCCACCTCGCCCGTCATCTCCGCCGGCGCGGTCTTCTTCGCCAGCTCGAACGGCTTGTACATTACGCCGTCCCTCGTCAAAAGCCGCAGATTCTTCTCCGCCGTCTTCCTCGGGATCATGATCATCCTGCCGCACTTTTTGCACAACAGCCGAAAATCCATCCCCACGCGCTGCACTTCCCACTCATTGCCGCCGCAGGGATGCCCCTTCTTCATCCGGAGCACATCACCCAGTCGAATGTCCATCTCCAACCTCCATCCGGCGCCATGCTGCGCGTCGCACTGCCTGCCCGCGCCCCTCTCACGCCGTTTCCGCAACACATCATAGCACACGAGCGCCTTGCTTCGCAAGTCCCGGGAAAGCAAACGCCCGGACAGCCGCCGGGCGTTTACGGTATACTTTACTTATTCTCCTGAATCGTTCCGAGAAGGATTAAAAGATTCTTCTCCTGCGCTTTTGTCTGTTCCGGCGTTCCGAAAAGATCAACAATCCATACATAGTTTTTGTCATCCACAGCGACGCAGATGGTTTCCTGCACTTGTTTCCCATTGAGTTCATGCGTCATTGTAACCTTTTGGAAAGACAGTTTTCCTTTTACTTCTTCCGTTTCCGAAAACTCCGTGCCATCTGCCTTAAAGGCATCAATGATAGACTGAAGGTACTCCTTCGAAGAAGCCTTTCCGACCTTGAAGTAATGTTGAAGAAAATAGTGTCCTACTTTCTCCTCGTCAAAGTATAGGCAAACTCCCTGATCCGCCTGGTACGCTTCCGGAATGATATCATTTCCCAACGATGCCCTCACCTTCGTGCCATCCGGAAGGGTTTCGGTCCAAAGAACATACTTGTCTTTCATGTCATCGCTCTGCACCAGACTGAGCGCACATGACTGCAGCATTTCCTTAACTCTGGCATCAACCGAGGCATTCTTGTAGATTCCCAGAACGACATACACTCCGAGGCCTTCTTTTTTGTTATACATCATAACAAAGCCGTTGCCGCGGGACGTTTTTTCCGGGCTGTCAGCGAATTCCATGTCCGAAAGCAGAGACCAAATCCCCGGAACATCGTTAATGTTTTCATAGAACACCGTCTTTGCATCGGCGGGAACAGAATAACTCTTCAGGTGAAGTGTTTCAGTCAGAGCATCCTTCTGTTCCGGATTATTCACAACTGAAAGCAAATCCGACACACCGTAAAGAAGCTCCCCGTTACAGGTATTCATTTCGCAGACATACAATATGTATTCTGCTGTTTCCGCAACAAGATCGCTTTCTGCCTCGTTTACTTTCGCTCCCTCCGGGAGATTCATCTCCATCGGCATTGTGCTGTGCTTAAAAGCCTTTACATCCAATGGTACAAGCGTCGGTGTCAGAGTCATCGCCGGCGACGGACTCACAGCCGCGGTTATGTCATTTTCAGATTTGTCATCATCTTTATCCGACTTCCCGCAAGCTGAAACCAATCCGCATGCGAGAACAGCAATTGCAAAAAGCAAAATGGTTTTTCGTATTCTGTCCAATTGGGTCTCCTTGCGCCTGCCGGTTATTGCCGTGTTTCCTGACACACAAAACAATCCCCGGCAGGTGCCGCTGTTATTTTTTTATTTGTAACTGATATGATCATAGATCCTATTAACGACCACGGGCACTAACGCCACAATTACATCATTGAAGTGCTGACTCTTTACACGCTCCTGGAACTTCTCGATTGCCTTGTCATAATCGCCGAACGGATCCATCTGAGACGGATCGCCGCCGTATTCCTCGCGGAGTTTCTGCTCTGTCTCCTTGAACAACGATACAAGGGCATTTGCAACGTCTTCATCGACTCCGGCTTTCGCCGCCACCTTTAACACTTGTCCGAGAGCTATTCCGTCAAGCTTATCAAGTGCTTTGTCTTTCAGGAAATCGGCAGCGTTTTCAAACAGCCAGTCTTCAATACAATCATAGTCATCTCTGGACCTCAAAACATCTCCAACCTTATTCAGGTAATGAACTCCTTTTACGATCACTCCTACCGCCGGAATATAAACGCTTACACAGTCAACACCGATTTCACCGATCGCATTAACTATGGTAAACGCAGTATCCAGCGCAGATTCCCAATCATTCGTCACCGAAGTAAGGATTTCCATCCGGATTCGATCCCATAAACCTTCATGGGTTCCGTATGCACGTAATTCCCATCTGCGGTTTTTGTATTCCATCAGAAGAACGGTACTCTTGAACGTCTTAGTTAGATGTGTCCTGTCCGCGTCCTCTGTTCGAACAATATAGTACGTTGTATTGTTTATTTTTTCCCAATCCGTTTTAGATTCGTACGGCTGGTAGAAGAAATCGTCATTAATGGCATCTTCACCATATGCGTATTCAAGATCATCCTTTAATGAGTTGCTTGCAACCGGAGTCCAGAACGCATACAGCTCGATTTTTTCTCCTTCCTGACCGACAATTTTGTTGATTTCTCCTTTCGGATATCTGGGGAAATGAACAAATTGATCGTATTGGTTCACCAAAGTCCAGCCACCGAAGTCATAACCGTCACGCGTCGGTTCGATCGTCGACAGTGTCACTTCCCCGGCAGGATGCTTCGCTTCACCGGGGCCTCCCGTACCTCCGTTAGGAATATACTCGATCGTAAACACTCCTTCGGTAGCCGGAAGACGAGTGTATGTTGTCAGGATCGTCATATCTTCCGTCACAGTTATTTTTCCGGTCTTTCCGTACTCCGGAGGTTCGTCATAAGACCTTCCGGTAGTCCAGCCTGTGAATTCAAATCCCGGCGCACTTTCTTCAATTGCTTTGAAGTAAGGTATATCGATCGTTGAGCCCACAGTAGTGTCTACATGAGACCACTCTCTGCCCGAAATACCGTCTCTGAAACTTACTCGACACACTTTCGGTTCCCATATAGCATATAGACGAACGTCGCTTAGCGGTATGGTGTACGTCTCATCATACTTGTAAGTGACTTTGTCCGGCGTAAGCCCCCAGCCGCTTATAAAATACCCGTCCGGCCAGCCAAAGAGATACTCATAATCCTGAAGCTTTATCTTTGTTCCCGGCACTTTGTCAACTTTAAATGATTTGATAAATGTGCCTGTCGTACCGTTACAATCAAGCATACAGGAGTATTCGGATCCCCAGACAGCATAAAGTATCACTTCACCTGTAGCCGGGGCGTCCAGGCACAGGAGCGGTCCGGCGTAGCACACAGGCGGACCGTTAGGAGTACGACTCCATCCGCGGAAGAAACTATTCGGTCTTGTCGGCACGTCGGTCGGGATTATGGCCGTGCATGTCGCTGAATCTCCCAGAGTCGAAGAAGCCGGTCCTCCGCTGGCATCCGGGGCGTTCAAATGGTAACAAACCTTGAATGTCGGCAATCCCGGGAGTGCGGTATCCCCATACCACGTCAACAACTTAAGCTCGCTGTCTGTGCTCCACGGATCTACAAAATCACATACTTCAGCATCCTTGGGAACAAACACAGGAACAACACCTATAGTTGTAACCCATCCAAGGAATTCTTTCCCTGCGATCCGATATTCCTTGGATGTGATAGATTCATAGTAGTACAGGACATCGGAATCAAGTTCTTTTAACGTATACCGGTCAACATAAGAAATCTTATATTTCGTCAACTCCCATTGGGCAGTGAAGCTTAAGCCCTCATCCGGAACAGTGATTTCATCACCCTTTTGATAAATTGTTCCGTCCGCCGCTTTCCATCCCGTAAAGGTGTAATAAGGTTTCTTATAAAGCAACTTCGGCTCGTCAAATACATAAACCGGATCGGTAAGATCGATCGGAACACAGTCCGTCACGTCGTCGAAGTTGTAATCCAGATTAACATATGTCCACTTGGGAACCCATCTTGCGAATAAAATCTGGCAACCGTCATTACTGCGTACTTCGACTTTATCGACAAGTTCCTGCTGGAAAGCCGTCGGATTTGTTGCCCAGCCGTCAAAGAAGTAACCATCCCGCTGCGGTTCCTCTGTCGGAAGGTCATATGTCGCATAATAGCTCGGCTTATCATAATGCTTGATTCCCGGTCCGCCGGATCCGCCGTTCGGATGGAAAATCACAGAGACTTTATCAGCCTTCTCAACCACGCCATAAACAGAGTATACTTTATCCATGGCGAACTGATCCCACCACGTTAGAATCGTGGGTCTGCCCGCATACATAACAATATCACTATCACGGAAGTTATCTACCAGTGCAATGCCGTTCGGCGATTGAGTTTTGCTCCATCCGTAGAAATACAATCCGGGAATCGAAGGAGCTACATAAGGATAATACTTATGAATCACCTTTTCCTTCGGCTCTTTATACAACTGCTCGCCAGAAAAACCGTCACAGTATACGATTGAGAAAGGTTTCTCCTTCCAAAGTGCATACAGCGTAATCTCTTTTATATTTGTTTCGCCGTTTTTGAGCAGAACGTCCCGCGTGTTCTTAGCAAATGTTCTTCCGGTTCCGTCCGGATTCACACCCCAACAGTCAAACTGATTACCATCATCGAACTCACAACCCGGGAACTTGACCGTTTTCCCGTATTCTCCGACCATATCTTCCATGGAACCGGAAATGTTGCCGTTTCCGTTGAAATGGATAATATATTGAGCCGCTCTCCATTTCGCATACAACGTATGAGCTTCTTTGGTGTCTACCGTGGTGTGCGGCGTTACGGCCACGTGATCGGCCGTCTCCCATCCGTCAAAAAGCAATCCGTCCGGATGTGTAAGACCGGTGGGAAGCTCACCATACTCCTGCGTGTACGTTACATCCTTCGTCGTCTTATCCTTCATATCATCGGGAAAGGCTCCGCCATTGGCATCAAACGTCACCTTAACGATGACCGCATCCTCCCATTGCGCATACAAATGAACTGCCGATCCATCCTTTTCAAACGGGTCGACAAGATTGAGAACTCTTGCCTTGTCATCAATTTTCGTTCCGCTGCCATCCGGCATTGTGTTCCAACCGGCGAACACTTTCTTGGATTTGATGTACTTGTTTCCCGGCAGGTCAACAGGATTGTTGCATTCTGCAGGTATGTTCTCCATCATACCGTTATCCTGCCCGTTGCCTTCAAATACTATTGTGTATTTCTTATTTCTCCAACGAGCATACAAGGTCATCTGATCCACAAAAGGTGCCACGGAATTTTCCGTGTACAACTTTCCGCCGGTGGATGCTTTCACGGTATACCATCCGTCGAACGCCATATAAGCCTTGGCACCCGGTGCCGAAGGCACAAAACCTGTCAGCTTCTGACCTTGTGTAGCCTCTCTGGTTTGCGGCCAGTAAGTCTCATCTATAGCGCCGTTTGCCTCATATGTAATCCTGCAATACAACTCATTGCTCTGATTGATGGTAACCTTAACAGACCGACCGTTTGATGTATCAACGAATTCAATCGTTCCTCTACGGATTTCTCCGGTCGTGTTTGCGGTTACTCTTACGGTATAGGAGCTTTCGCTGTTACTTTTTACAACTACCCACCCTGTTGTATCTGCGTTGTTGCGAACAATAATACTGCTGTTTCCAAGCAGATTCGAGAGAATAATATCTTTGCTTCCGTCAGAAGACGGGAATCCCAGCAAGTCATGATTGACTTTGAGGTCGGGGATCGGCGTAGGAGGCGGTGCGGCTTCTTGCGTGACGGTAATCACAACTCTCTGACCGCTTCCTGTATCGGTAATTTCCACATGCCCGACTCTTTCACTGCCGGTATTTCGGCTCACGCTAAGTACAACCGTTGTTCCCTTCACCGTTGCTCTGACCCAGGACGCATCAGAACGCGCATCAGCTCGGAGTGTACCACGACTGTTGCTTATTGTTATCGAAAAATCCCTTGCATCCGGAGTAAACGTCACGCTCGTGTGGTCTGCTGTCATCTTCGGCGTCGGCGTCGGACTCGGTGCCGCATTTTGCTTTATAAGAATTTTTACGGTCTGACTGCTTCCGGTGTCCGTGATATCCACATGACCGGTTCTTGCGCTGCCGTTGTTTCTTTTCACTTTAAGCGTAACCGTGGTTCCGCTCACGCTGGCAGTAACCCACGATGCATCCGAATTCGGATCGGCACGCAACGTTCCTTGACTGTTTCCAACAGTAATCTTATACTCTCCGCCATCTGACCCGGCGTTGATACTCTCACTGCTAACCGTCAATTTAAGCGTAGGTGTCGGTGTCGGTGCCGCATTTTGCGCAACGAGAATCTTAACCGTACGTCCGCTTCCGGTGTCCGTGATATCCACATGGCCGGTTCTGGCACTACCGGTATTTCCTGAAACCTTGAGCGTAACCGTTTTACCGCTCACAGTCGCGGTAATCCAAGAGGCATCGGAATTCGGATCAGCACGCAACGTGCCGGTGCTGTCTTCTGCCGTAATGGTGTAACTTTTACTCTCATATCCGGCATAGATACTGGTGCTGCTGACCTTCAATGGTATCGGAGTCACAGTCGCCACATTTTGTGTAACGGTAATCTTTACCGTTTGGCCGCTTCCCGTATCTGTAATGTCCACATGGCCGGTTCTTGCCGCACCCGTGTTTTTCGAAGCTGTAATGGTAACCTTATTGCCGCTGACGCTCGTAGAAACCCACGATGCATCGGAGTTTCGATCGGCGCGGATAGTGCCCTTGTTATTGCTTACAGTTACTGTTTTGCTTTCTCCGTCGGCAATGAAACTCAAGCTTGATGCACTAACGGTCAGCTTAACCGTCGGCTCCGGTGTAACGGGTTTCGTCGGTCCCGCTGTCGGCGCTGCCGACTGAGATACTGTAATCTTTACCGTTTGACCGCTTCCCGTGTCTGTAATATCTACATGACCCGTTCTTGCGCTGCCCGTATTTTTCGACGCAGTAATTGTGACTTTGGTGCCGTTTACGCTGGTGGACACCCATGATGCATCGGAATTCTTGTCCGCACGGATCGAGCTTTTGTTATTGCTCACCGTTACGGTTTTACTTTCACCGGAGGCAGAAAAACTCAAGCTCGTAGAGCTGACCGTCAACTTGGGCGTCGGCGTACTTGTATTCGTGGGGGTCGGTGTGGGCGCAGCACTCTGCTTTACCGTAATCCTGACGGATTGACCGCTGCCCGTGTCTGTAATATCCACATGGCCCGTTCTTGCTCCGCCCGTATTTTTCGACGCAGTAATGGTAACTTTACCCCCGCTTACACTGGTAGATACCCAGGATGCATCCGAATTCCGGTCGGCACGGATCGAGCCTCTGTAATTACTCACCGTTACGGATTTGCTTTCGCCGCCGGAGCCAAACGAAACGGTTGTCGGACTAGCTGTCATTTTAGGCGTCGGCGTATTCGTCGGAGTATTCGTCGGAGTGTTCGTCGGTTTGGGTGCCCCACTCTGATTAACGGTGATCGTAACCGAAGAATTGTTTCCCATATCGGTTATATCCACATGCCCGGTTCTGGCGTTGCCTGTGTTTTTGCCGATCTTAAGAGTAACCTTATTACCATTGACACTTGTTCCTACGAACGAAGCATCCTTTCTAGCGTCTGCACGCAAAGTTCCGGTTTTTCCGGTAATGGTGATCGTGGCTTCTTTTCCGGCTGCCGGTGCGCTGACTGTTTTTGTATCTGCCGTAATGGCAAAGGATACCCCGATCCCGCCGACATTTCGCATCGCCTCCTGATTTTCAATTTCCAGGTTTAGCGAAGCAACCTCCTCCTGAAGCAGCAAATCTGTGCCGGGAGGAATGATTGCATCAGAAGCCTCAACGGTTATTCCCGTTGAATCAAAAACATACTCCGCGCTGATTGTCACGTCGCTCGCCTTAGCTTCCGCTTCCTGCACTACCGGTGCAAAAAGCGAAGCCAACATGACCAGAACGACCAACAATGCCAGCTTTCTGCGACGATACACCCAATTACCTTTCATCGTGATGCCCTCCGTTGATGACCCGCTGAATATGGAAAGAAAACAAAAAACGGCTGCAATAATCGAATTATTGCAACCGAACTATCATGGCAATAACAATGGTTTATGACATCGCCCGTTATTGCGTTAGACTTCAAGTTTTGCGTCTCTGCGTTTCCGCAGATTTGCCCCCGTTTTGTTTTTCCCCATAAAAAGCGACCAAATATCTTACGTTGTAGGATAGCATAACAAGGGATCGCATGCAATGGTTTTTTATGGTTTCGGGGCAGTTTTTTTATTGTTGTTTTCTGCGGCGGACGGCAGTGGCGAAAGGGCCGGGGGCGCGGGGCGCAACCGGCGCGTGATCAGGGTGTAATCGGCGGCGGTTTCATTGACAAATGAACGCTTTTCCAGTACAATTATCGGAGGCGGCGGAGTACGCCGCGGGCCGGCGGGCGCGGAAGGGCGCAGGCGCCGGATGGATTTTCGTAAAAGGATGGTTTTGTCATGGTACGGACAGTTCTGGTTCTGCTGTATATCTGCGTGATGAGCATCATAACGCTGCCGTTTTTGATCCTGTTTCTGCTGCTGAAGCTTGTCTCGAAGAAGGCGGCTTCGAAGCTCGGGCAGCCGTTTGCAAAATACATTTGCTTCTGGCCGATCTTCCTGCTCTCGGGCGGGCGGATAACGATCGAGGGGCGTGAGAATATCCCGAAGGACACTGCGGTGCTCTTCGCGGGCAACCACCGCAGTATGTACGATATCTTTGCGGGGTACATCACGATTCCCGCGCTGCACAGCACGTCGTTTATCGCGAAGTATGAGATGCGCCACACGCCGTTTTTGAGCTGGTGGATGCGCATTCTCAACTGCAAATTCTTAAACCGCGGCAACCCGAAGGAGGGCCTGAAGACGATCCAGTCGGCCATCGCCGACACGAAAGACGGCTTCTCCATGTTCATCGAGCCCGAGGGAACGCGCAACCGCGGCGAGGGATTGCTTCCCTTCAAGCAGGGCAGCCTCAAGGTCGCGGAGCGCACCGGATGCCCGATCGTGCCGATGGCGATGATCGGAACCGATGAGATTCTGGAGCAGCATTTTCCGAAGATCCGCGCGGCGCGGGTGACCGTGATTGTCGGCGAGCCGATCGCTACGGAGGGACTTTCCCGCGACGAGAAGGTGGCGTTGCCCAATGTGGTTCGCGAGCGCATCAAGGAGATGTTGCTGGCCCATGATTTTCCGTTCCCGGCGGAGGAATTCGCAGGCGATGCAGCGGAAAATGAACCCGCTTCCGAAGGAAAAGCTGCCGCGGCGAAGGACGCTGAACCGTCCGCGGAAACTCCCGCAGTTTCCCGTTGATTTCCGGCCGGTTCCGTGTTACAATTGCGGAGTGGTTGAGAGACTGCTTCCAGTGTCTGGAAATGATAGAAGAAAGTAGGTACAACGAATGTTTCCCGTGACGAATTTACCGTTTTTGTCTTTGACATGGCTGTGGATCACCCTGGCCGTCATTACGCTTGTCATTATTATCCTGTTCATCGTTCTCTCCATCGTCGGTCGCAAGCTTCAGAAGAAGAATGACGCCGCCATGGCGGAGATGAAGGCTGCAGCCCGTCCCGCTTCGATGCTCGTCATCGACAAGAAGCGCATGCCGCTTCGCGACGCCGGGTTCCCGCAGGTCGTGATCGATCAGACGCCCAAGTATGCGCGCCGCGCAAAGGTGCCGGTAGTAAAGGCGAAGATCGGTCCGCAGATCCTCTCGCTGATGTGCGACGAGAAGATCTTCGACCTCATTCCGGTGAAGAAGGAGTGCAAGGCGATGATCAGCGGTATCTACATCATGGAGGTTCGCGGTCTGCGCGGCGTTCTCCAGAAGGACGAGTCCACGAAGAAGAAGGGCCTTCTCGCCCGCCTTCGCCGCAAGTGATCGTCCCCGCATAACACTCGGAAAATGAAATCGGCATCCGCCGCAAGGCAGGTGCCGATTTTTTGTCTTTTTTCTGTTTGAACCATAACGCCAACTATCTGTTCGTCTCTTGCTCCGTCAGTATTCCGTCCTCCATGATAAATATCCTGTCGGCCCATTTTGCGATGCTTTCATCGTGTGTCACCATAACCACGGTTCGACCGCTCTTGTTCAGCTTCTTGAGACATTCCATTATTGTTATACCTGTTTTTTTGTCCAATGCACCGGTTGGCTCGTCGCACAGGATGATCTCGTTGCCCGAAATCATCGCTCGTGCAATCGCACATCGCTGCGCCTCACCGCCGGATATATTATTCACCTGCTTATCCTTCAGATGGTCGATTTTCAGCTGCTTCAGCACTTCAATCGTCGTAGCTTTCCTCTGCTTGCTTTTCACTCCCCTGCACAGAAGCGGCAGTTCGGCATTCTCATACACCGTGTACTGGTTCATCAAAGCAAAATGTTGGAAAACAAAACTGATATGATTCGCACGGAATGCGTCCAATTCGCCTGTAGACATCTCGTGGACGGCCTTCCCTCCGAAGTAATATTCACCGCCGGACAGGGTATCCATGCACCCGAGAATATTCAGCAGTGTTGACTTTCCCGACCCGGATGCGCCCATTATAGCGATAAATTCCGAATCCCTTATTTGCAGATTTACACCGCGAAGCGCGTGGTTCAACGCCTGCCCTTTGCCATAGTCTTTTGTAACATTCTTTAATTCAATCATAGCTCTCCGCCGTCACTCAATGTCGTCAAAAATATCTTTAATTGATTCCGTGTACGGGACAACGAAAAATGTTCCGTCCTCCGAATACAACAAAAACCGGTCTTTTATGGTTACACCGCCCTGTGCTGAAGTAATATCAATAAGATACGCTTCTTCCACATTCAGACTGATAAAAACCCGGTTAATCAGCCGGTTCCGAAACTCCCCGACATCGTAAAATCTCCTCACCGGAGTACACGTCCCGTTCGTAGTTTCTCCTGTATGAAGCGGCTTGTATTTCTCCGTCAGAATCGTATAAAACTCGTCATAGTCCGAAGCGTGATAATCCTTCATCGCCAAATCCATCAACTTATCCTTCTGATACGGCCAGGAATGCTTACCGTCAAAAAGAACGAACCACGTGGAAGCTTCGTTACATTTTGCCCCGTGCGAAAAGCCCGTATCATTCCCCCTCGTCAGATCAAACACAAGTTGCCATGCCTTTTTGTCAATACTCCGATTAATAAACGAAAAATACACAAACAGCCCGCCGACAAGCGCAACCAGAAAGACAATCGAACCGATAAAAACCGATTTCCTTCCGGGCACGCGCGCAGTTTGCGATTCCGCCGATATTTGAATCACATTATCTTCCGAAAACAACTCGTTTTTCTTTTCTCCGGGATTTCCGTTATCCATAAATATTTCCCTCCGTTCAATCATAAAAACTGCGAAGCAATTTAACCGGTGTCTCCTTCAACAACGTATATAGCGGAAGCGCCAGTCCAAGAATATTGATTCCGACGGCAATCAGCAAACATCTTGGGTACACCCGGTGAAACAACACATTTCTCACCAGCTTTCGAACCGGCTCTTCCTTTGACACAGAACCCACAAACACTATTGACAGTATCCCCGCGATTACGAGCGCTACGACTGTGATAAAAAGGAATGCAGTTAGGAACAGTACCGTTACCTGACGCCGTTTTGCTCCATTTGCATACCACACGCCGATATCCGATCTGGAATTCAGAATCATTACCGTTTCCGTGCATGCCAACAGCACAATCGTGGAAAAAACAATCATAATCACAATCGGCCTCAAAAGCTCTGCAAAAGAAATGTCTTCATTTTTCGCTTGTGCCAGTATTTCGGCAAAAGAGGCCGTTTTCGCCGAACAGTGGGATTCCGCGAGCACACGCCGTACATTTTCACTCGCCGAAGCGAATTCCCCTTCCTCTGCGACAAAGAATATTGCGGAAGCAGCCATTTTGTTCACGGTATCGGAGAAATATATCACGCCATTGTCCAAAGCCATCTCCACGGTTTGCACCTTGGTACTCATAAAATTGTCAGGAGAACACAGCCAGCGGCTTCCCTCTTTCAGGATGCCCCTGACAATCACGGCATGTTCTTCACCGTGGTAATCCACTGCCGTGTAGGTGTCACCGACGGAGATATCTTCGACATCACTGCCGACATAAGCATACCAGACACCTTCATCGCAGGAATCGAACCATTCCCCCTGCGAGAGTTGCAAATTGCATAAATCACGTAACCCCTCGGACGCGAAAACAGAATTTAACTTCGCCAAGTTCTTATTTGCGCCGACAACGCTTCTGAGTGATATTCTCTGATAGTATCCGAAAGAAACAACACCATCGATTTTCCGATGCAAATCTACCGAGGCATTTTCACCGGAAGCTTCAACCACCGCTATCCCCGTTCTATCTGCTCCGCTTCGAAGAATTCTGTCGCTTCTGTCGCTTTTCTCCTCGTGAGATTCCACCAAATAGAGTGTGGCGCCACACAAAAGAAGCGACAAAGTCATCATAATTATTACAGCAAGATGCTTCTTCACATTTGAGCACAGATAATTGAGTGCATATAATATCGAAAATCTCATAGACTACTCCTTTACTGCGCCGGCCAGCGATATTCCAGAGTAGTAAACCAAGAATCGACCGATTATCAATAACGAAAACAACGCCATGCTTCCAACAAACACAGCAACCGTCAACAGAAAGTTATTAAAGCTGACACTGAGAGGACTTCCTGCCATGGACAACCCGATTTCTATCGGAACAACGCAGAGCAATGCAATTGCCTCATCGCGAACCAAATCACTGACTATAAGCCGTATCAACCCCCATGTACGACAGCCGTGAATCTTTCGTATGACAAGTTCACGGTAGCGATTCACAACGAAGAAGTTGGTAATCAAAATGATGTTTACGGCAGAAAACACATACAGCAACACATTTACAGCAACAACAAAACGACGGTAAACTTCCGTCTCAGCGTCTCCGTCATAGTAATGATCCGCAGGAATGATATCCAGAGAAACTTCAGACAACCGACCCGATAACACCTCAACAGAAGAAATCTCGTTACTTACATCGGTATGTGCGATCAGTTCCATCAAGCGTTTGCTGTGAACCTCGTTAAACTCCTGATTAATCATGGCGACAGCCTCATCGTTACAGGAAGAAAACAGCAGATTAACCGTTTCCCCCATGCCTCCGGATGCGGAATCATCATAAATCCCCACAACCTCAAAAGGAACTCCGCCAATCTCTATCACTCTCTCATCCCCGTACTCCTGTATGAAGGGTTTCCAAAACTCACCGACCCACACCACTCCGGAATACTTCGTTGCCCCGCTGTAATCGAGCGTCCCGATCAACATCTTTTTACGTTCTTTGTTGTCCGAAAACCAAACTTCTACTAAAGCGGGATTCAATCCATTCCCGACATACAACGGAATCAACAGTGAATAATCGGCAGCCTCCGATGAAACAATTCGCTCAATCTCTCTCACATCAAGTTTTGCCCGGTCAAAAGGAACAAACTCACTCGCGCCTTCATCAACAATATCCGAATTCCCGATAAAAAAACTCGCTCTGTGCGCGTATTGCTTTGCCTCGCTAAAAGATCCGTAAACAACACCGAGCAGTGACGACGCATGCATCGTAACCACAAAACACAAAACCAATCCGAGAATCAGCAATCCATTCGAAAGTTTATAGCGCATCTTCATTTTTCTCACTTCGGCGGTATTGTGAGTGACCGCGTCCGGTCACTCACCCGCATTCACCTTTGATTCTTTTTAGTAATAATCATATGTGTAATAGTACCTGTATCCATTAGGGGCAGCAATCTTCACTTCAAGCTTGGTTCCGTATGCCCTATTGCACCAACCGTCGTGAAATGAATATTCGCGCTCACCGTCATCCGTGGTGAATGTCATCGTATCAATGCACTTATTTCCGTTGACTTTATATGTTTTACACACCGGAAATGTATCCAGGATTGCATCCACCGTTGAAGGCGCTGTGCCGTTAAAATTCCTGTGTTCCTCAATGAAATAAAAATCCGCCTCACAGGTATCCCACCAAGACAAGCCGGCTTTACAGTACGCTCTCTCGTATATCTGCGTACTTGTATTATCCGCCAATGTAACCCATTCAACCTTTGTCGTAGATTGGGTGTTATAGGCGTATGCCACGCCGCATAGGCAGAACAGCGACAGGACAAAGCTCAGCACTACAACTCTTCTCTTACGTTTCATTACAATATCTCCTTTCATTATAGTATAGTCGCCCGGATCCGGCAACAGTATTATAAAAAAAAGAAATAGTTTTATCAATAAAACTAATATATATAACTTAAAATTTTTTGAATATTCCGAAAAATGCAATGCCGTTAGCAATTCAGTCATGCTCCATATTCTAAGCATACTTACTGCAGATTACCTCTATTGCAAACTTTGTTATCCTACGCCGTAAGCTATATAGCATTTTTTGTTATGTTACTGCAGATATTTTGGGGATGTCGGGCTGGAAGCTTTTCGGAAAAGCAAATACAAAAACGGCACTGTGCAACTCACAGTGCCGTAGTGTCTTCCTTTATTTCCTTCTGGTTCAGCGAAGACAACATCGTTGTTTTTTCTTCCGCAGGAAACGCCTCGATCAGAAGTTCATTTTCCGACACCACCGTGCCGTCGATGCGGATTTCGTAATTCATCGCGATGCGAACGCACTCGGGCGTCTCCGAAATGTCCACGGACGTTCCGTAGAAGTCGAGGCGCAGGATGCCGAACGGCGTCGCGTAATCGCATTGATTGAGCTCGCCCGGGGCGATGATCATCTTCGTCTGAATCGCGCCGCGCTTCTGCACCTCAACGCGGTCGCCCTGCACCGTGATGCGGTGGTTGGTGATCAACTCCGGCGTCTCATCGTCCGAGCCGTCGTAGAAGAAGTATAATGTCCCGTTGTTGCGGTAAAAGGTACCCCGCGTCAGCGTCTCCGTCGTGTCCTCCGTCTCCGACCGAGCGGTTCCCGTAATCTTCAAAAGTATATCCATAAGTCTTCCGTTTCTATGGTCCGGCTACGCGAACACCTTCACGGTCACCGCGTCCGTCTCGATCATCTCGCACGGCAGGATGGAGTTGGCAAATGCCCTGAACTGCTCGGCGCCGTCGCTCACATAGAAGCGATGCTCCGGCGTCCGGCCGCTCTCCGCGCACATTCCGCGGGATACGAGCAGCTCCTTCAAGTCCTTCGCCGTCTCAAATGCCGGGTTTACGAGGGTCACGTTTGGCCCTGCGACATGACCCACAACGCCGCGAAGCAGCGGATAATGCGTGCAGCCGAGCACGATCGTGTCGACGCCCTGCTCCAGAAGGGGCGCGAGATAGCGTCTCGCCATCAGCACCGTCACCTCATCGTTGCACAGGCCCTCCTCCGCCAGCGGAACGAAGAGTGGGCAGGCCTGCCCGAATACCTGAACCTCCGGCCGGAGCTCGCGAATGTAGGTGCCGTACAAACCGCTTCGAACGGTACCCTCCGTACCGATGACGCCGATGCGGCCGTTTTTCGACACTTCCGCCGCGGAGCGCGCACCGGGCTTCACCACGCCGATGACCGGCACGGGAACCTCGCGCTGCAGCGTCTCCAGGGCAAATGCACTGGCGGTGTTGCAGGCGATCACGATGGCCTTCACCTTCTGGTCCAGAAGGAAGCTGGCAATCTGGCGGGAGTATTTGATGACCGTCTCCTGCGATTTGTTGCCGTAGGGCACACGCGCGGTGTCTCCGAAGTAGCATATTGTCTCGTCGGGCAGCTGGCTCATGATCTCCTTGGCCACAGTCAGACCGCCGACGCCGGAGTCAAACACTCCGATTGGTAGATTACTGTTCATTCTTTCCTCTAGTTTCGCCGTGCGGCAAGCTCCAAAAGTTTTGTGATCAATTCCTTCTTCTCGATCCCCTTCGCGCCCCACAGCATCGGGTACATGCTGATGGCCGTAAATCCGGGCAGCGTGTTGATCTCGTTGAAGACGACCTCATCGGTGTCCTTCTCCAAGAAGAAGTCAACGCGGGAGAGGCCGAAGCCGTCAAGCGCGCGGAAAATTCTCCTTGCGCAGTCGCGGAATTCCTCCTCCTTGCCCTCGGGAAGCTCCGGTCCGATGACCGTCTTCGACTCGGCGTTGTTGTATTTTGCGTCGTAGCTGTAAAATTCATCCGCAGCCAGGATCTCGCCCACACCGCTGGCATCCACCGTGATGCCGTCGCCCAAAACCGCGCACTCGATCTCGCGGCCGACGATGGTCTCCTCAACCAGGATCTTGCGGTCGTGATAGGACGCTTCCTTCAATGCGTAGCGCAGCTCTTCACGGTTGTGCGCCTTGTTGACGCCCTTCGAGGAGCCCGCGTTCGAGGGCTTGACAAATACCGGGTAGGGAAGCTTCTCCTCGACTCTGGCCACGCAGGCGTCCATGTCCACGAGCTCATGCCCGAACACCGCCACGTACTTCGCCTGACGGATTCCCAGCGTATCCACCACAATCTTCGTGTACAGCTTGTCCATCGATACCGCCGAGCACAGCACGCCGCAGCCGACGTACGGAATTCCCGCCAGCGTGAACAGTCCCTGTACCGTTCCGTCCTCGCCGTAGAGGCCGTGAAGCACGGGGAAAATGATATCCACCGCCCGGAACTCAACCTTGTCGCCGTCGATCAGGTACACGCCCTTGCGGCTCCGGTCCGGCGACACGATGGCCGTCTTCGTCCCTTTCTTCCAGCTTCCGTTCTCCACCGACGCAAGGGAGTCCACCGCAAGCCAGCGGCCGTCCTTGGTAATCCCGATCAAAAGCGCGTCATAGCGCTCCGCATCCATATTTCGAATCACGGTAGCGCCGGACACGCACGAGACATCGTGCTCCGACGACTGACCGCCGAAGATGATCGCAACTGTCTTCTTCATGGTATTCCTCCAATCCCGCGCTGCCCCACAGCGCGTCACTCTATTATACCATTTCTTGCCGGAAATGCAAATCCGCAAAAAAAAGAGAAACGAACCATTTTGCGCGATAGCGCTGCTTGCATTTTCCGCGCAATGCCCGTATACTGACAGTAACAGGGGGCTCGACTTTCGGAAGGAGGCGATTTCATGAAATCCACGACCGAATACGGTTATGCAAAGATCAATCTGGCGCTGGACGTTACCGGCGTGCGCGAGAACGGCTATCACGATGTGCGGATGATCATGCAGTCTGTCGACCTGCATGACACCTTGAAACTGACAAAGACGGACACGCCCGGCATCACGCTGTCCGTCGGCACGGCACCGCTGCCGGCCGGCCCGGGCAACCTGGTCTACGACGCGGCGAAGCTTTTGTTCGACCGCTTCGAGCTCTCAGGGGGCGTGCTCATCGAGCTCGACAAATGCATCCCCATGTCCGCAGGTCTTGCGGGCGGCAGCTCGGATGCGGCAGCCACGCTGCGCGGCATCAACCGCCTCTTTGAACTCGGCCTCTCGAACACCGAATTGTGTGAGCTCGGCGTGACGTTAGGCGCGGACATTCCCTACTGCATCATCGGCGGAACCGCCCTTGCCGAGGGCATCGGCGAGATCATCACACCGCTGCCGGCGATGCCTTCTTGCCGCATTCTCTTAGTCAAGCCTCCGGCAGGCGTCTCCACGGGTTTTGTCTACAAAAACCTCAACATGGACACGCTGGAGCACCCCGATGTGGACGGCATGATGGACGCGATCCGGCGGGGCAGCTATGTGGGCGTCACCTCACGGCTCGGCAATGTGCTGGAGACCGTTACCCTCGCCCATTGCCCGGAGATTGCCACCATCAAGACCCAGATGCAGAGCCTCGGTGCGGACGGGGTTCTCATGAGCGGTTCCGGCCCTACGGTCTACGGCATCTTCCCGACGAAGGAAGCGGCGGCATTTGCCTACACGCACTTCCGCGTCGGCCCTTACGGAAGCGAGACCTATCTTGTGCGGCCGCTGACGCCGTAATGAAACTACCGGAAAAGGAGATTTCCCAATGAAGCAATGGAAAGGTTACGAGCACGGTATCAACTTCGGCGGCTGGCTGTCCCAGTGCGAGCATACCGTGAGCCACTATGATACGTTCATCGGCGAGGAGGATTTTCGCAAGGTGAAGGAGTGGGGACTGGATCACATCCGGATCCCGGTGGACTATGACTTGATAATGGACGAGGGCGGGATTTTCCGTGAGAACGGTTTCCGCTATCTCGATTTTGCGATCGACGAGTGCCGCAGAAACGGCCTCAACATGATCCTCGATCTGCACCGCACCATCGGTTTTTCCTTCGATCCCGACGTGCACGAGAACGGCTTCTTCGAGAACGAGCAGTTGCAGGAGCTCTTCTACCGCATCTGGGAGCAGTTCGCGGAGCGGTACGGGGAATTTGACGACATGCTCGCCTTCGAATTGTTAAACGAGGTGACGGACAAGGAGTACTGCGACGAATGGAACCGCATCTCGCAGGAGTGCGTCAGACGCATCCGCCGCATCGCGCCGAAGATCGACATTCTGATCGGCGGCTACTACAACAACAGCGTGGTTGCGGTCCGCGACATCGCGGCGCCGCAGGATGAGCACATCATCTACAATTTCCACTGCTACGAGCCGCTTCTGTTCACGCACCAGGGCGCGTACTGGATCTCCTCGATGGACCGGGATTTCCGCTGCCCGTTCCGCCAGACCTTCGCAGAGTATGCCAAGGGAAGCGTGGCGCAGCTGGGGGCTGCATTTTCCGCATCCTTCGCGGACTTCGACGAGACGGCCGTCCCGGACGAAACGTACTTTGAGAAGCTCTTCGCGGACGCCGTCGCGGTGGCCGACGAGCGCAACGTGCCGCTCTACTGCGGCGAGTACGGCGTCATCAATCTGGTGGACCCCGAGGAGACACTTCTGTGGTACAAAGCCTTCCACGGCGCCATGAAGCGCTACGGCATCGGCTCCGCCGCATGGAGCTTCCGCAAGATGGACTTCGGCATCGACGACCCCTTCATGGACGGCGTCCGCGACCGTCTGCTGGCAACCATCCGCCACGAGTAAACGAAGCAAATAAAAAACGAGCAGGAGGCTCTCTCCTGCTCGCTTTTATTTTGTCCTGTTTTCAAAAATTCAGTCCGCTTTCTTCCGGTTCCGGGAACATCCTCCGGTGAGGAAAATGATCGCGCCGTACGCGGTCACGCCGACCACGTAAATGCCGAGCACGATGATGCTGTGAAGCTTTAATCCGCGCATCGCGGTAAATGCCAGCATCGCCGCGCCGATAACCGCGCAGATCAGCCAGAACCAGGGGTACTGGCGGCGGAAGCGGCGCATGATCCCGCTCCGCTCGTCGCTCTCGCAGTCATGCAGACGCCGGAAGCACATGCGCTCGCTGGAGGTGAGGATCGCGTCCATGATGGCCTCCGACAGGCCCGCCGGGAACAACAGCATCAAAAGCATGTAGATGATCTCCTCCCGGGTGGATGCGCGCTGCACGATGGTGTAGAACGCCTCGGACATCATCTGGGACGCCGGAAAATACTGCGCGAGATAGTCCGTCATCTCCTCCGCAACGCCCGTCCCCGCAAAGAGCACGGTGTCGATCTCCCGCGTCGCCACGGAGCCCGTCTTATAATATTCCTTCTGTCGCTCGCAAAATTCATCATACGTATCGGCGCTGTAGCGATACGCGCCGCGGTCGCTGCCGTCCTCGTAGGAGAGGAACACGCACGCGCGCTTCTCCGAGCCGTCGCCCATCCAGCGCAGGTCCTTCTCGCGGCTCACGCCCACAACAGTGTAGGAAACGCCGTCGACGGTGACGGTTGCGCCCGACCAGTTGTCGGGGGAAATGCCGTAGGCCTCGGCTGCATTTTCCGAGAGAACGGCCTCTTTCGCACCGTCTTTGGGGAGCGCACCCGCCTGGGTCGCAAACACCAGGATCTTCGAGAGCACATCGCCGGCGCGGTTGTCCGCAAGCATCTTCTCCGGCAGGGAATATATCTCAATCTCCTGCGCGCGGATCTCCTCGATGCGGGCCACGTCTGCAAAGTACACATCCTTTATGCCGAACTGCTCCGCAACCTTCGGAACGTCCGCGAGCAGCAGTGTCCGGTTCACGATCGGACTCTGGATCGCAAGGCCGCGCTGATTCCGGTAGTCGTTCACGAAATCGTCCGCGCCGGACTCCTCGTGATACACGGTCACCGCGTCCGCAGCCGGCGGCTCGCCGATGGAATACCGCCAATCCATGATAAACGCAACGATGCAGACGAGGAAGAAAGCAATGATAAACACGGCCGCCGCACCGATAAGCGCGCCCCGCCGCCAGAACATCTTTCTTGCTCTTTGGTTCACATCCATACGCACCTTACCTCTCCCCGGACAATGCGCGGAGCACACCGGTGCGGTGCACCCTGTCCGCAACGAACACGGCAAGGGCAATCTTTACAATATCGGGCAGAATGTACGGGAACACACACAGCGACAGGATCGCGCCGACGCTTCTGCCGTTGGCGAACATCACCGCAAACCAAGCCGTTCCGAACGCATAGCAGACCGCCAGCCCGAGCAGAAGCCGCACGGAGGCACGCCATGCCGAGAACGCTCTTCCGCGCTCCATCACCCAGTACAGAAGGCCCATGCACAGGAAACCGACAATGTAGCCGCCCGTCGCCTTCGTAATCACCGAAAGGCCGCCCTGGAAGCCGGAAAATACCGGCGCCCCGGCCATGCCGAGCAGCAGGTACACTAAGATTGCAATTGTGCCGTTCCGGCCGCCCAACAAAGCGAGAGCCGCCGCCACACCGAAGATCTGCATCGTGAACGGGATCGTGAAAGGCACGGTGATCCACGCGGACACCGCGATCACGGCCGCCATCAATGCGATCGCGCACATGCTTTTTACATTCCAACCGGTCTTCTGTCTCTGTCTTGCTGTTTCCATCTTTGAAAATCCGTCCTTACTTTCTCTTTCTTTGTTTTCGCCGCCCATGCATTACACTGCGGTCCCCTTGCCGCCCAGCGTCCAGATCACCGTCACGGTGTCGGTCACCTCGATGTCATCCGGCTGGATGTCCAGGTTATAGGCGCCGTACGCCATGTCCGCGCACTCCTTCGCCGCAAGCATCACCCGGCCGTTCATGGGCCGAACCTCAAAGTCCGGCGTCGCCATGGAATAATCGATATGCCGGATTTTGCCGAGGGTCACGCCCGACGATGCGGCCAGCACGCCGGCCTTCATTCTCGCATCCGCAACCGCGGCCGAGAGGAGAGCATTTTTCGAAGCCTCCGGATCCTTCACGGTGTAGCTCAGCGAGAATTCCGGATTGACCTCCGCATGGGCGAGGGCGTACAAAACCTTCCCCAGCCGGTCGTTGTCCGACGGAAAATCCACCTTCATCACGTGCCGGAACTCGTAGCCCACAAAGCGTTCCTTCCACTCGTGATTTTTCGTCTGATAACTCTCCGTCTTCGTCTGAACGGAAAATGACAACGTCTTCAGATCCTCGCGGGCAAAATCCATCTTCGCCAGCACCGCCGCCAGACTCTCCGTGTCCTCGGACGAGTGCTGCAGCGACTCGGCATACTCCTTGTAGCAGCCCGTCAATGTGATCGTGATGCGTGTGACATCAGGCTTTAAGCGGAGCATCCCCTTGCCCGTCACGCGAATTGTCGACTCTCTCTCCATGCGAAACCTCCTTCTCCTTTTTGTCCTTCCACAACATATAGCGCCATTTGGCGATCGCCGTTCCGATGATGATCACGTAGCCGATCCAGCTGTATACATCCGGCAGCTCCGTGAGGAAGATCCACCCCAGGATCGCCGCGAACAGGATCTGCGAATAGTCGAACACCGAGATGTCCCGGGCCGCCGCCTTCGTGTACGCCTTCGTGATGCAAAGCTGCCCGCCGGTGGCGGAAAGGCCGGTCAGCATAAGAAACGCGAACTGCTCTCCGGTCATCGGGTGATAGTCAAAGATCAGTGCCGGCGCGGTCGCCAGACACGAGAACAGCGAGAACCACAGAACGATCACCGGTCCGCGCTCCCCGCGTTTGCCGAGGTAGCGGATAAACGTGTACCCGAGCCCCGCCGCGAGGCCGCCCGCTAAGCCCACAAGTCCGTAGAGCGTGGTTACGCCGCCGGTGGGCTTGACGACAAATGCCGCGCCCACAAGGGCGATCACGACGGAAAGCCACTCCACCGCGTTGGCCCTCTCCTTCAGGATCACATACGACACCGCGATGGCAAAAAACGGCGAGAGCTTGTTCAGCATGCTCGCATCCGCGATGTGCAGGTGGTCCGCCGCAAAGAAATTGCAGAGGATTCCGCAGGTTCCGAAGAAGCTTCGCGCCAAAAGCCCCGGGATGCTTCCCCGCTGGATCCGGAATCCCTGTTTGCTCCGCAGCAGAAGTACAAACGCCACAAACACGGCCACGACGTTCCGGAAAAACGCTTTCTGTATCGTCGGCAGGTCTCCGGCCTTGCGGACAAAAAACGTCATCAGGGCGAAGCAAAAGCCCGCCCCGATGATAAACAGTATCCCTTGTTTCTTGTTCTTGTCCATTTCCGATGCACCTGCTATACGACCGACTTCGGGTTAATGATACATCGTCTCGCGCCTACTGTCAATCCGATACGAAAAAGACCGCACCCGGGAAATGCCGGATGCGGCCTTTTTTGTTTGAGGTTTCGGGGCGGTGTTACCCTTCCCCGTATGTAATGCGCTTTCGCGCATGCCCCCGTAGGTTTCAAACAATTCTATTTTAACGTCTCAGGGGCATCAAAGAAAAGAACAGCTTGAGTAGAAATCGTTACCGTTTGAGTAATCGCAGGCGTTTTTGCACGGTTGCGGCGCATTTTTCACACATTTTCCGCGTTATTCCGACTCCCCGGGAATCATGCTCCCGGCTGCTCGACTGCTCCCCGCCAATAGATGCGCAGGAAAATGTGGGCACTCCACTCCCGTACCGACTCCTGCGAACCGTAGCACTCGCCCTCTGCAAGATTCCGGATTGCCGGTAGAAATTGCTCAAGCTTTTTCCGCGTGGTTTCCACGACGATCACCCGTCCGTCGGTAAGTCCCTCATCCCAGCCGGCGGGAACCCGGTCCTCTCCGAGCTCGTATTCCTTCACATTGGCAAAACCGTAGTACCGGATACTCTCATAGACCGGTTCCGTAATATCCCGCATGCGAAGTCGAAGTTCCTTCTGTCCTGCCGGGCTTGCAAGCCACGCATCCCATGTGCTCTCCGAAGCACCGTATTCCGCCCGGTACCGTCGGATCAACTGCTCGCATCTCGTACGACCCGGTCCCAGAACAAAAGCGATCCGCATCAAATTGCCTTCCGGAACCTCCCCATACTCCTCTCCGAGGCCGAACATCATCATGCCGTTCTCAGGGATCTGCTGCTCCTGCGGGTCCGGCGGAAGCGCTTCCGAATCATAAACCTCATCGGAGGCCGTTACCATCGGTTCTATCACGGGTCTTTGAACGCATTTCTCGCCCCCTGCCACATCCGGCAACCGCTCGCCCTCATAGTATCCGTACGAAGCGGCCCAGACATTGGCTCCCCAGAAGAATCTCAGACACCACCCCTTCTCCCGCAACACATCCAATCCGGTCTCGGAGGGAATCGCACTTAAGCAAAGCGCTTTCCGGAATCCCGGGCAGAACTCCAGCAGCTGCTTTTTTGTGGTCAGCACAATGTGGTACTCGCCGTCAAAAGCGATTGCATCCGGGCACATCTCACGAATCTGATCCGCAGAGCTGTTGGCCATTTCGCCATGCCGCAGGATCGTCCACTCCGGCGTCGGAAGAAATCTGTAGAGTTCGTCCGGCGTACGCTGCGCCTTGAATACTTCCATTTGTCCGTCCCACGTGCCGCGCAACCAGTCAAACCACTCCTCGTCACTCATCCCGTCGCCGTTCTCTCTCCGGCTTTCCTTCATCCTTTCCGTATACGCCGAATCCGTCAGACCGACCGTATAGGCAATACGCAGATATTCGTCGTCTTTAATGAGAGAAAGTACTCTCCCGAGGTTGTAATCCAGATTTTCGGAACCGCTGTCGTCTGCGCAGTAGTCCGTGGAATACTGCCGGCGGGTGACGTCATAGACATTCTTCCCGTCGCAGGTTCCCACAACCTGCACATAAGGGCTTCCGTAATACGTGTCCGTCGGAGGGAAAATGCGCACAACCTGCGCATCCTCCGCCAGCCGGAGCATCTCCGGATAGGTCAGTTCGAGAATCAGTTGCACCATATCGCCCTCTCCGCGGCGCGAGAGAAGCTCCGGATACTTGAGGAAGAACTGCTCCGTCTGCTTCTCAAACCACAACCGGGGGCAAAGCGCCCGTTTCTCAAAGGCCGTATACTCCTCCTCGGTAAACTCGCCATCCGAATTTTCCCGCCGGTCGACGATCGAAGCCAACTTCGGAAAATGCTCCCTGAAATACGCATTTCCCTCTTCTGCCGGGTTTCCGAAGAAAATTTCCACCGCTATCTTCTCCGAAGCGTCTGTCGTCCCGGGAATTCCCATGACCTTCGTTTCCGGTTCCGCTGTATCGACAACCGGCGTCGGTCTCTGTATGCCCTCCGGAAGCTGCGTCGGCGTCGCCGTAGGGGAAATCCCAAGCCAAAACGGTGTCATCGGCGTCGCTGTCGGAGTTCCCATCGGGTCATAAATGTAACTGTTCACTCCGCTCCCCGGCACCTCCGTTTTCGCCGGAGTTTCACCGGTCGTTTTCTTCGAATCGCAGGCAGACACAGCGAACAATCCGCAGAACATACACAGTAAAACCAAACCATGCAATCTTCTCTTCATACATTTCTCCCTCCGCAAAAACAAAATTTCGCGTAAACCTTTGACCCTTATTATCTCACAAAACAGAAGAAAAGCCAAGCGGAAGAAACCGTCTAGTTCCTTCCGCCTGAATCGTCCGTGGAAATCAAATTGGTTTTTTCCGGTTCTTCCGGAACTTACAGATAGTATGCAACGCCGCTCTCGAAGATCAGCTGGTTCTGCTCGCCGGTGATGTTCTTGGCTACGCCTTCGCCGCGGCGCTCGCTGTGCGCCATCTTGCCGAGGACGCGGCCGTCCGGGGAGGTGATACCCTCGATCGCCCAGTAGGAACCGTTGGGATTGAACTGCTCCACCATGGTCGGGTTGCCGTTTTCGTCGACGTACTGCGTCGCGATCTGGCCGTTGTCGTAGAGCTTCTTAAGCCACTCGTCGTTGGCGACGAAGCGTCCCTCGCCGTGGGAAGCCGGAATGCTGTACACACCGCCGAGGGTTGCCTTCGCAAGCCAGGGGCTCTTGTTGGTAACGACCTTGGTGTAAACGCTCTTGCTGATATGACGTCCGATGTTGTTCATGGCAAGGGTCGGGCTGTCCGCGGTCTGCGGGCGGATCTCGCCGTACGGCACAAGGCCGAGCTTGATCAGCGCCTGGAAGCCGTTGCAGATACCCAGAGCCAGACCATCGCGCTCCTTGAGGAGACGGTTTACCGCATCGCTGATGCGAGGGTTGCGGAACGCCGTTGCGATGAATTTGCCGGAGCCGTCGGGCTCGTCACCTGCGGAAAATCCGCCGGGGAACATCAGGATCTGCGCATCGTCGATGGCCTTCACAAACGCCTCAACGGAGTCCTGAATGCCTACGCCGGTCATGTTGCGGAATACCACCGTGTTGACCTCTGCACCTGCGCGCTGCCATGCAAGCATGGAGTCGTACTCGCAGTTCGTGCCCGGGAATACCGGGATAAATACCTTCGGAACCGCAACTTTATGCTTTGCCACATAGATTGTCTTCGCGTCGAAGAGCTGCGTCGGAACCTTCGTGCTCTCGATGGCGTCTGCCATGTTCGAGCGGGTCGGGAACACCTGCTCCAAAGTTCCGGTGTAAGCTGCGAGAGCGTCTGCAAGCGGAAGCACCATGGCGTCGGCCTGACCGCACTCTGCCTTCTTCTCATCCTCGCAGCAGCCGCTGCCCATTTTCCAAACGATGCTGCCGTCGCCGGTCACCTTGCCGACCTTGCGGTAAGCAATACCTGCCGCGTCGAGCATCGCAAGCTTGTCCTCCTCGATTTCCGCGAGGATGCTGCCGTATGCCGGAGCCATGGCCTCCTCGTAGGAAACCTTGCCGCAGAGCTTGAAGCCGAGGCCGTTGCCGAAAGCCATCTTGCTCATCGCTTCCGCGATACCGTTCTTGCCCAGGGCGTACATCGAGAGGAATGCTCCCTTGCCCGCAAGCGCGTGGATCGCATCGTACATCGCCATGGCCTTGCCGTAATCCGGAAGGTCATAGGCGTCCTTAGCCATATCAAATACAACAACGCGGCTGCCCGCCTTCTTGAACTCGTCGGTCACCACATCCGAAAGCTTCGCGATGTCAACCGCAAAGGACACGAGGGTCGGCGGAACGTCGATCTCGTTGAAGGAACCGGACATGGAGTCCTTGCCGCCGATGGACGGAAGACCGAGCTTCGTCTGGGCATCGTAGGCACCGAGCAGAGCCGCCAGAGGCTCGCCCCAGCGCTTCGGGTCGTTGCCGAGTCTGCGGAAATACTCCTGGAAGGTGAAGCGGATCTTGCGGAAGTCGCCGCCGGCCGCCACAATCTTCGCAACGGAGCTGATGACCGCATATGCGGAACCGTGGAACGGGCTCCAGGACGAGAGGTACGGATCGAAACCGTAGCTCATCATCGTAACCGTGTCGCTTGTGCCGTCCAGCACCGGAAGCTTCGCGATCATGGTCTGGGTGGGCGTCGCCTGGTAAACGCCGCCGTAAGGCATCGTCACCGTCGCCGCGCCGATGGAGGAGTCAAACATCTCCACAAGGCCCTTCTTGGAGCAGACGTTGAGGTCGGCGAGCATGGAAAGCCATGCAGCCTTGCGTCCCTCGGGCGTATTTGCCGCAGCGCCGTAGCCGCCCATCTTATCGGTCGAGTGCGCCGTGTAAGCGCTTTCCTTCGTAAAATACGAATCCTTCTTCGACGGTACCGTAACCTCCGCCGTGGTCTCCTGGTGAGCGCCGTTGGTGTCGAGGAATGCGCGGGAGATATTTACGATCTCCTTGCCTCTCCACGTAAGAACCAGTCTGGGCTCCGCTGTTACCTCGGCAACCGTCACCGCCTCGAGGTTCTCCTCGTCGGCAAACTTAAGCATCGCCGGAACGTCCTTCTTGTCCACGACGATCGCCATACGCTCCTGGGACTCGGAGATGGCAAGCTCCGTGCCGTCCAGACCCGCGTACTTCTTCGGAACCTTGTCCAGATCGACGCGAAGGCCCGCTGCCAGCTCGCCGATGGCTACGGAAACACCGCCCGCACCGAAATCGTTGCACTTCTTGATGAGGCTGCTGACCTCGGGACGACGGAAGAGTCTCTGGAGCTTTCTCTCGGTGGGAGCATTACCCTTCTGAACCTCGGCACCGCAGGTGTGGATGGACTCGGTGGTATGCTTCTTGGAAGATCCCGTTGCGCCGCCGCAGCCGTCGCGGCCGGTGCGTCCGCCCATCAGAATGATGACATCGCCGGGATCACTGTTTTCTCTCTTAACGTTTGCACGGGGAGCGGCTCCCATAACCGCACCGATCTCCATGCGCTTTGCCACGTAGTTCGGATGATAGATCTCATCCACAAGGCCGGTGGCAAGGCCGATCTGATTGCCGTAGGAGCTGTAGCCCTTCGCTGCGCCTGTGGTGAGCTTTCTCTGGGGAAGCTTGCCGGGCAGGGTCGCCTTCAGGGAAGCCGTCGGGTCAGCTGCACCGGTGACACGCATCGCCTGGTATACATAGCCGCGGCCCGAGAGCGGATCGCGGATTGCGCCGCCCAAGCACGTTGCAGCACCACCGAAAGGCTCGATCTCGGTAGGATGGTTGTGGGTCTCGTTTTTGAAAAATACAAGCCACTCCTCGGTCTCGGTCTTTCCGTTTCTCGTCACGTCAACCGGCACCACTACGGAGCAGGCGTTGATCTCGTCGGACACTTCCATGTCCGCAAGCTTTCCTTCCGCACGAAGCTTCTTCATGGCGAGAAGGGCAACGTCCATGAGGCAGATGAATTTGTCGTCGCGGCCCTTGTAGAGAACCTCGCGCTCCGCCTTGTATGCGTCAAATGCAGCCTTGATGGGCTCGCTGTAGTCTCCCTCGTCGATCTTCACGTCCGTAAGCTCGGTCTGGAACGTGGTGTGGCGGCAGTGATCCGACCAGTACGTGTCCAGAACGCGGATCTCCGTCACGGACGGATCGCGCTTCTCCTCGCCGCGGAAGTAGTCCTGGATGAACAAAAAGTCGCGGAAGGTCATGGCAAGATTCAGGGAATCGTAGAGGCTCTTAAGCGCTGCCTCGGGCATGTCGCGGAAGCCGTCGAAGATCTTCACATCCTCCGGTACCGCAAAATTCTGTACCAGCGTCTCGGGCTTCGTCTCATCGGTCTCTCTCGAATCCACCGGGTTGATGCAGTATGCGCGGATGCCGGCGAACTCCTCGTCGCTGATCTCGCCCGTAAGCACGTAGGTCGTTGCGCTGCGGATGATCGGCTCCTCCGCGTCGTTAAGAAGCTTCACGCACTGCTCTGCGGAGTCGGCGCGCTGGTCGAACTGTCCGGGCAGATACTCCACGGAGAACACGCGGTCCCCTGCTGCAGCCGGTACCGTCTCCTCATAGACATCGTCGATGGGCGGCTCGGAAAATACGGTTCCCAGGGCCTTCCGGTACGTGTCCTCACTGATATTTTCCACGTCGTAGCGCACGAAAACGCGCACATTCGTAATCGTCTTCAATCCGAGATACTCGCGAATCTCGCCTGCAAGCTCCTTCGCACGCACTGCGAACGGGGCTTTCTTCTCCACATAAATGCGTCTCACAAGACTCATGTTTTTGTCCCTCCGTCTCCGGCTTTCCGGCCGTTTTTGATGGTTTCTTCGGTTTTTAGTATACCACCACGTCAATCATAATTAAAATGAATATCAATCATTGATTTTATAAGCACCGCTTATTGTTTTTGAAACCTGCTTGTGCTATACTTCTTTTACGGTTGAGGCGCGTGTGGCGCCTCGGCACATCCGTTTCCCCCACGGAGGCATTTTCCGATGATTACCGAACTGATCTCCTCCGAAAGCGCAACGTCTTTCGGAGCCCTTTACCGGACGCTTTACTATCTGTGCTGCGGCGGTATCACCCTCGCCCTTTTGCTTGTGTTTCGAAACCGCATGCCCTGCGATCAGGGTCGTGCGTATGCGGTGAACGGTGAACTCTCGCGCGGCAAGATCCGCGGCGTCGGAATCCATTTTGTCCTGGGCTACGCCATCGCAACGCTGTTGTTCGTGCCGCTGTCCTGGGAACTTTCGGTACTTCTTCTTCTGATAATCGCCTCCATGGTGACCGGTTTTTTGGATGACGCGGGAAGCGTGCCGTGGTCGGGCCTCAAGAAAGGCCTTCTGGACCTCGCCATCTCCCTCGGCGCCGGATTTGCCGCATGGCAGTTTTACGGCAACACGATCCGGATCGCGCGGCTGGCCGGTTTCTCGGATGCGGGCTCCGCTCCGATCACGATCACCGTTCCCTGGCCGATCTTCGTGCTGCTTGCGGCCGCCCTCGTGTGGGGCTCCATCAATGTCGTGAACTGCACGGACGGTGTGGACGGTCTGTGCGCAACGCTCTCGATCACAGCCCTCACGGCCTTCGCTCTTTTGGCGATCGCCCGCGGCACGGCTGACACGATCCTCACGCAGCGCCCGATCTGCGTCGGCATGATCGCCTGCCTGATCCCGTACCTTTGGTTCAACGCATCCCCCAGCTCGATGCTGATGGGCGATGCCGGTTCCCGGGCCCTCGGTCTTCTGTTCGCAATGCTCGCGCTCCGGTCGACCTACGTGCTCTTCTACTTTGCATTTTGCATCATCTTCATGCTGGACGGCGGCCTCGGGCTTCTGAAGCTTGCGCTGCTTCGCTCCGTGAAGATTCACATTTTGAAAAATACACGCACACCGCTTCACGACCACGCCCGCAAGAACCTGCAATGGTCGGACACGCAGACCGTTCTCCGGTTTGCTCTGCTGCAGGCGTTCATCATCATCGCGGTGCTGGCGGCGACCGGATGCTTCGGCTCGGTCTCGTGGTTCATCAACACCTGAGCGGTTCTTGATTTTTGAGGAAACCTATGGATATCAGCTACGAATTGTACAAGGTATTCTACTACGTTGCCACTTCGCGCAGCTTCTCCGAGGCGGGGAGCAAGCTCTTCATCTCCCAGTCCGCGGTCAGCCAGTCTGTCCGCACGCTGGAGCGGCGCCTGGGGCAGACATTGTTCGTGCGCAAGACCAAGCGCGTCACCCTGACGAAGGAAGGCGAGATGCTCTTTAAGCACATCGAGCCCGCGGTGCACTTAATCCTCCGCGGCGAGCAGCAGGTGCTCAATTCCGGGCGCCTCTCCTCCCAGCTTCGCATCGGTGCAAGCGACACCATCTGCCGCTACGTTTTAGTCCCGTATTTTAAGCGGCTCCACGAGCTGCTGCCCGAGGTTCACATCAACATCGTGAACGGCACATCCCCGCAATGCGCGCAGATGCTCGCCGCAGGCGATGTGGACCTGATCGTCACGAACTCGCCGAACCCCGCTCTCGGCGGCAACCCCACGACGGTGACCGTGAAGACATTTCACGACATCTTCGTCGGAAATCCGGCTGCATTTCCCGACTGCTTCCGCACCAGGGACGGCAAGCCCGTTCCGCTGTCGCTGCCGGAGCTTCTGCAGTATCCTTTGATGATGCTCAGCAAGCATTCCGCAACAAGCGCATTTTTGCATGAGCATTTTCAAAAGCACTCTCTGGACCTTGCGCCGGAGATTGAGTTAAACAGCAACGACCTGTTGCTGGATCTCGCGCGCATCGGACTCGGAATCGCCTGCGTGCCGGACTTTTGTCTGCACGGCAACTCCGATTTCGCCGATCTGCACGAGCTGGCCATCAGCGATCCGCTCCCGGAGCGGGCACTCCTGCTGGCCTACGACGAGTCCCGCCCGCTGACCTCCGCAGCCGAGATGCTGCGCTCGATGCTCACCGGCGGCACCGCCCCCGAAACCGAACCGAAGCCGGCCGCGACCGGCAAGCGATAGTCACTCTTATACACTATGAACATCTGAGGAGGTAATCCCATGAGCAAGCCTTTAACCGCACTTAAGACCAACATCCAGAAAGTCATCATCGGCAAGGATGACGTGATTGACGAACTCTTCGCCGCATTGCTGGTCGGCGGCCATGTCCTGATCGAGGACGTTCCCGGAACCGGCAAGACAACGCTTGCGAAAGCGCTCGCCGCATCGATCTCCGGTGCATTTGCCAGAATCCAGTTTACGCCCGACTTGCTTCCTTCCGACATCACCGGTATCAACTACTTCAACCGCAAGAAGGACGACTTCGTGCTTCGCTACGGTCCCGTCTTCACCAACATTCTGCTGGCTGACGAGTTGAACCGCGCGACGCCTCGTACGCAGTCCGCGCTCCTCGAGTGTATGGAGGAGAAACAGGTCACCATCGACGGTGTCACCTACTCACTCGCCGCTCCGTTCTTCGTAATCGCTACGGAGAACCCCATCGAGACCGCCGGCACGTTCCCGCTTCCCGAGGCTCAGCTGGACCGTTTCCTCATGCGTCTGCCCATGGGCTATCCGACGCAGGAGGAGGAGATGAACATCTTAAACCGCTTTAAGACGGAAAATCCTCTGGATTCCCTGACGCCCGTGTACACCCAGGAGGACATCGTTGCGATGCAGCAGGCCTACGTCAAGGTTACGATCCATCCGATCCTGCAGAAGTACATCCTCGACATCGTTGCGGCAACAAGAAGCAACCCGAAGGTTCCGATCGGCGCTTCGCCCCGTGCATCCCTCGCGCTGCAGAACGTTGCCAAGGCTTACGCCTTCATCCAGGGCCGCAGCTACGTAACGCCCGAGGACATCGTTCACCTGGCATGCCCGGTGCTTGCGCACCGTCTGTGCATCGGCCGCGGCGCTTCCCACAGCGCTTCTCAGACTCTGCCGATCATGAAGGACATCCTCGCGAAGGTTCCGGTTCCGACGGAGGAGTGGAACTGATCCGCGCAGCCTGATTGCGGGGCTGCATTTTCCGAGACAATAAAACAAGGGCTGTCGCATTACTGCGGCAGCCCGTTTCTTTTGTTCTGTTGTTGCGGGATCACTTTTTCTCCTGGAGGATCGTTCCCATGTTGATCTCATCCCAGCCGTCGGTGGTCTTGATGGTGTAGTTCTTTTCGATGTCGTTGTAGATGTTCTTGACCTTGCGGCTCTTCTCCTCCTCCACCGCCTGATCAACCGCGTCCTCATAGCCGAAGAACTCCGACGCATTCAGCAGTTCGATGACGTAGATTCCGTAAGTCGTATCCAGCAGCTTGATCTCGCCCGTCTTCATCTCAAAGACGGCATTGCAGAAATCCGGCTCGTAGTTGGAGGCAGTGACGCGCGTGATGTCTCGCGGCATCAGATACATAAAATCCTTGTAATCGTTGATGATCGTCTCGAGCTGCTCGCCGTTCTGCGCCCGCTCGTAGCACGACTGCATGGTCTTCTGGCGGTTTGCGACATCCCCCGCCGCCTTGACCAGCTCCTCGTTGTCGTTGCTCTTGGAAACATACAGGTAGTTCACCTTGTAGACGCGATACTGATCCTTGTCGATCGACTTGGCGACTTCGTCGCGGTCCACCGTCACATTGTTGGTCGCCAGCTCGCTGAACTGATCCGCCAGCAGAACTCTTTCGTAGTTCGCATAGATGACATCGCGGGTCATTCCGCAGCGGGCACGCTCCGCTGCCGAGTAGTTGTTTAAGAAGTTCGTCGTCAGCGACTCCAGCGCATCCCTGCGCTCGTCCGTCAGCTTCAATCCGGCTTCCACCGCCTCACTGTACATAAGCTCCGTGTACAATATCGAGACACGCACCATCTCCTTGTAGGCCTGTGCCGTGGTCATGCTGCTTCCGCTTGCCGGCAGCGCCCAGAGATCCGCGTTCTCGCCGTAAAATGTCTTCAACGCCTCCGCGTTCTTCTCGATCTCCAGACGGCCCTCCAGCTCGTAATACGCCAGATAGTATGTGAGTCTGTCAAGAGTTATCTCGGTGACCTTGCCGTTCTTCTCGATGATCATCACGACCTTCTTCGCGTTGTCCGCCGCAGTGCCCTTGGCAATCTCCTCGTACTCCGCATCGGTCATCGGCTTCTTGCCGCACCCGGTCAAAAGTCCCGTCAGCATCGCGCACACGCACAGCATGCACACGATCCATTTCTTTCCTGTCTTCATTCTGTAAGCCCTCGCTTCCCGCCCGAATTCGGGCAGGTCCTGTTATTCTACCGCGTCGCCGCGCGCCCCCACAATTCCGCTCTGCGCTCCGGCGAATTGTATCATACCACAAATACCCCGCAAGGTCAAATGCTTCCGCTCCGCCGCCCCTCCGGCTCCGCGCCCCGCTCCTAGCACACGGAGAGCACGATGCCCGCGATGACCACGGCCGCACACAAAAGCTTCTGCCCGATCTTCTTCTCGCGGAACACAAGCCATCCTCCGAGAATCGTCACGATACTGCAGGACTGCTTTAACACCGTCATGACAATGACGCGGCTGTCCGCATAGCCGTTGGCGATGAACAGCGCCCGGTCCGCGATCACAAACAGGATGCTGAGTCCCCAGATCCACGGATTTTTGAGCATGCCCCGCACGTTCAGGCGGATTTTGCGCACCAGCACGTAGATCACGTAAAATGCAACCAGAAACACCATGTACCACAGCTGCAGCTGCCCGCTGGAAAGGTCTCCGCCGCGCATCAGCACCTTGTCCATGTTGCCGCTCACGGCGTTCAAAAAGCACGACACCATGGCGAGGAACACGTAAAATCCGGTCCTTCTGCGAGGCGCCGTCACTGTTGCATCTTCCGGCGCTGCGGTTTCCGACTCCGCATTTTTCGCTGCCGCAGGATCCGGCTCTGAGTTTTTCGTTCCTGTGGTTTCCGGCTCCGCCGGTTTCTTCGCGGGCTCCTCAGCCGGCTCCTTCACAAAGCGGAGCAAAAACAGGCCCAGGCACACTAAAACGATGCCGGCGCCCTGGGTGAGCGACGGGCGCTCCCGCAGTACCAGGATGCCCAGCAGGGCTGAGAAGACGACCCGCGCCATGTCGAGGATCGCGTACACGCTGACGGGCATTTTCCGAAGGGCCCGGAAGCCGCAGATCCACGCGACGAAGATGACGAAGGATTTGACGGCGATGGCGCCGTACTGACCCGCGCGAAGGCCGAAGAGGTACCCGCGGGCCCCGGTGTCGCCCACGGCGATCTCCACGCCGGTGGTCACGATCACACAAACGAGCGAAAGCACGGTGTAGAGGACAAGGACCTCGATAACCGTGCTTTTAGCCATTGCTTTTTTCTTGAAGATCTCCCGTGCTCCCTTCAAAACGCCGTAGAGGAGCACACATGCAATCCAAACCATACTGACTCTTTTCCATTCTGCCGGCGCGTCCGCCGGGTTGTTATGCGCCGATCACAACCGCCTCGTTGTACGACGCTTCCTGCGCGTGCAGGAAAATGGTAAATCTCGTGCCGATCTCCGGGCGGCTCTGCACCATGATCGTGCCGTGGTGACGGTTCACGATCCATTTGGCGATCGCAAGGCCCAGGCCGGTACCGCCGGTCTTGCTGTTGCGGGCCGTGTCGGAGCGGTAGAAGCGCTCGAAAATGTGCTCCACGTCGTGGGAGCTCATGCCGACGCCGTTATCCTGCACCGAGTAGAACGGGCGGAATTCCGAATTGATTCCCACGCGCAGCGTGATTGTGTCGCCGACGGTGGTGTATTTGGCGGCGTTGTCCACCAGGATGCGGATCGACTGCTTGAGCATGGCGGGATCGCCGTAGCACATCACCTCGCCGCCGTCCGCGATAAATTCGTAGGAGTGGTTCTTGTCGATCATCTCCGACTCCTCGTGAACCTCCTTCATGATCGACGTCAGCGAAATGGTCTGCAGCGTGAGCTTCTGGCGCCCGGCATCGCCGCGCGCCAGGAACAGCAACTGCTCCACGAGAGTGTTCATATGATCGGACTCGCTCCGGATGGCCGTGATGGCCTCCTCCAGAATTTCCTTGTCCTCCTTGCCCCAGCGGTCCAGCATGTCCGCGTAACCCTTGATGACCGCGATGGGGGTGCGCAGCTCGTGGGAAGCGTCGCTTACAAAGCGCGTCTGCTCCCGCGCCGCCTCGCGCATACGGTCGATCAGGTCGTTGACCGCCTGCTCCATGCCGGTCAGCTCGCGATCGTTCGTGCGGACATGATCCGACGGTGACTCCGCGTCGATATGGCTGATGGCATAGGTAAGATTTTGTAATTTTTCTTCATTCCACTGAGCGTTGCTGATGGACTGGGCCGTCTCCGCCATCTCGCGGAGCGGCTTTAATCGTCTGCGGATCGGGAACCGGTCAAAAAGCACCACCCGAAGCACCGACAGAATTTCAAAACCGAGCACCACGCACATCACCTGAATAAGCACCAGAAGCGACTCTCCCGGCTGCACCAGCAATGACTCCGTCTTGTTCGTAAACACCACGCCGAAGGTCTCGATGGACTTACCCGTAAAATCGATATCCTTCAGATGTTCAAACGAAAAATGCGCTTTCTTCGCCGCATTGTATATCCACGCAGAAAACGTCGTAGCAACCAAGATCAGGTTCAGCCAGAAATACCCGAAGAGCCGTCTGCTGATCACCATGCGGTGAAGCTTTCCTGCGATGGAGCCGGCGCGCTTCTTGGGTTCCTTGACCGCCTTGCTGTTAACCGTTACCATGCTCTGTGGATACATTCCCGCGGGCATTATTTCCTGCGGGTACATTCCGCCGGACATCATGCCCTGAGGGTACGTTCCATCGGGCAACATACCGTTTTGCATACTGTTCGGCGTTCCGTCCAGCCACATCGTCTGCTCCGGCGGAAGCGCTTTGTTTCTTCCTCCCATTTTCCTTCCTCTCACTCGTCCTTGATCACGTATCCGACACCGCGCACCGTCTGGATCATGTGAACGCCGAAGCGCTCGTCAATCTTCGCGCGGAGGTAGCGGATGTACACATCGATCACATTTGTCTCCCCGACATAATCGTACCCGCACACCTTCTGCAGAAGCGTGTCGCGCCCGAGCACGATGTTTTTATTCGTAAGCAGCAGTGCCAAAAGGTCAAATTCACGTTTCGAAAGCTCCACCGGCACGTTGTCGTAGGTCACCGAGTACGCGGCCGGATCCAGAGTAAGCTCCCGCCACGTCAGCTTTCCGCTGTCGTCCTTCGTCGCGCCGCCCTTCTTCTTCATCGCCACCCGGATGCGCGCTAAAAGCTCCTCGATCGCGAAAGGCTTCGTCACATAGTCATCCGCACCGAGATCCAGGCCGGATACCTTGTCCATCACCGAATCCCGCGCGGTCAGAAGAATCACCGGAATCTCCGAGGTTTTGCGCAGTCTGCGAAGCACCTCCAGGCCGTTCAGCTCCGGAAGCATGATGTCTAAAAGCACGATGTCGTACTCCCCGCTCTCCGCCATGGAGAGTCCGGTTCTTCCGTCCGCCGCCTTGCCTGTGGCATACCCCTCATGCTTCAGCTCCAGCTCCACAAATCTTGCGATCTGTTCCTCGTCTTCCACGATCAATACTTTTGTTGCCATGATTCCTCCGTAAAATGCGTATCGCGGTTCCCTGTGCTCACCACCGTGGGGAACCGCATCCGCTTTCTTTCAATCTTTTGTATTACTCGGCATCTGCGCCGTCAGCGCCGTCGCCTGCCTGATTGCCTGCAGCACCTGCCGCACCGCCGTTGCCGCCTGCGAAGCCACCGTTACCGCCCTGGCCGCCTGCGCATCCGCCGTTACCGCCGTTGCCGCAGTTTCTTGCGCCCTCGGTGAAGCTTACCTTGATGTCACGTGCCACATTGCTGCAGCCTGCTGCGGCCTTGTTGTATGCGCCGTTTTCCTTCAGGTTCGGACCCGAAAAATGATATCCGTAGTCGAAGAACAACCCGAGGATCAGCAGCACCACGATCAGGGGAAGCAAGGGCGTGAACAATGCAATCACGAAAATTGTAAGCGGGATCCGGAAGTTCGTCTCGCCGTTCTTGCGAACCTCGAGGTAGTTTTCCATTCCCTTCTTAAGCAGGTCGATGAACCAGCGGCCGAAGCGGCGAAGCGCCTCGCCGAAGGACTCGCTCGCATGCTTCTGCGGAGCTGCCTGCGGACCTCTGTCCATGTTCGGCGTCTCCTGATAGTAACCGCCGCTGGGCATTCTCACACGCCCGAGCGCCTCAAGGTACAGCGCTGCATCCAGGATGTCGTCGTTGCAGGCTCTCAAAGCCGCATCCGCCTCCTGCTCGCTCACATTCATTTTCAGACAAAGCTTCTGAATCTTCTCAGCTCTTTCCATAACTCTCACCTTTCTGCCTCAACCGGCATCCGGCCCCGCCGGATTTTCTTTGATCAATTTGATTCGTATCTCCCCGCGCTCCACAAGCGCGTTTCTCTTGATTACGTGCCCATCATACCGCCGGAAGCTTAAATAAAAAGGTGGATAAAATTAAAAAGTCATTAAAACTGTGTTCAAATCCGTTTCATCGGGGACATTTTACCACAAAGCTTCATTTTCTTCAAATCAAAAGAAACGGCGGACAGAGCACTAAGATCAGCAATACACCCCAGGCAACTCCTTTTTTCTCATGATTCCCTCCCAGGTTTATTTGCTCTATCGCGCAAAGGAAACGCGTTAATATCACACTATTCGACAAACGTAAATACAAAATGTAAATTTTATTTACTCTTTTTAAAAATGAATCTTGTACTTTTCACGTCGCATCCGTTATAATAGTCTTGCGACATTTTCCGTCGTGAAAGGAGTCCGTATGTTTGGAATTCACCGTCCCGTAAAAAAAGAGCAGCTCTCGTTCCGGGGGCTTGCGTACACCCTGTATCGAACGAGCCGCAAGACCGTCAGCCTGCAGTGCAAGGAGTCGGGCGAGCTCGTCGTTCGCGCGCCGTATCTCTGCACGGTTCGCGAGATCGAGCAGGTCCTCGATTCGCACCGGGACTGGATCCGCACGAAGCAGGACGCCATGGCCCGCGCCCGTGAGGAGTCGGACCGCCCGGAGTCCCACTACTTTGACGGGGCGCTGCTGCCGTTCGGAAACGGAAGTCTTCGACTTCGCCTTGACGAGACGCCGGAGGCGAAGAACTACACGGTCACGCTGCACGAAAAGAACGGTTCGTTCGAGCTTGTGCTTCGCGGCGCCGAGCTTCCTGCGGACACGTGCAAGAAGCTTGTCTCCCGCTGGGGCCGCAAATACGCCGCCTCGGTCTTCCGCGGCCGCCTCGAGCAGTTTGCGGACATTCTGGGCGTCTCCTTCGGAACGCTCACGATCAAGGAGACGAAGACGCGCTGGGGAAGCTGCAGCGCCTTAGGGAACATCAACCTCCACTGGAAATTGTTGATGGTTCCGCACCGCCTGAGCGACTACATCATCGTCCACGAGCTCTGTCACCGCTTCGAGATGAACCACAGCGCCGCTTTCTGGTCCCGTGTGGAGTCCGTTCTCCCCGACTACAAGGAGCGCCGCGCGGAACTTCGCAGGATTGAAAAGCAGATTCTCTCCTGGTAATCGCAGATTTTCATGGTGACCGCGATCATCCGGACACCGCAACGTCCTATAGAGTCGACGAGCCCCCGGCAAGCCGGCGAAGCGAGTTTTGTTCGCGCCGCCGACCCCCGAGGGCTCTTGTTTTAAGCAGATTCATTTGTCGCAAGCCCGAGGGCCCGCGTCCTCCCGGGCATCCGCCCGAGCGCAATCAATGATGGAACAACCGGATTCCGGTAAATGCCATAACCATATCGTGGTCGTCCGCCGCCTGGATCACCAGATCGTCGCGGATGGATCCGCCGGGCTCTGCAACGTACTTCACGCCGCTTCTGAAGGCGCGCTCGATGTTGTCGCCGAACGGGAAAAATGCATCCGATCCGAGCGCCACGTCGGTGTTCTTGTCAAGCCATGCGCGCTTCTCCTCTGCGGTGAAGACGGACGGCTTCGTCTTGAAGATGTTCTGCCATTTGCCTTCCGCCAGAACGTCCATGTAATCCTCGCCGATGTAGAGGTCGATGGCGTTGTCGCGGTCGGCGCGGCCGATCGTATCAAGGAACGGAAGGTTCAAAACCTTGTCGGACTGGCGCAGCCACCAGTTGTCCGCCTTCGAACCGGCGAGACGCGTGCAGTGAATGCGGGACTGCTGTCCGGCACCGATACCGATCGCCTGGCCGCCCTTGCAGTAGCACACGGAGTTGGACTGCGTGTACTTGAGGGTGATTAGGGAGATGATCAGGTCAATCTTTGCGAGCTCGGGGAGCTCTTTATTTTTCGTCGGGATGTTCGCGAACAGCTCATCGTTGATGTTGAGCTCGTTGCGGCCCTGCTCGAACGTGATACCGTACACCTGCTTGCGCTCAAGCGCCGCGGGAACATACGACTCGTCGATCTGGATCACATTGTAGTTGCCCTTCTTCTTGGTCTTGAGGATCTCCAGAGCCTCGGGCTCATAGCCGGGCGCGATGACACCGTCGCTGACCTCTCTCTTGATCATGTTCGCGGTGCAGACGTCGCAGACGTCGGAAAGAGCGATGAAATCGCCGAAGGAGGACATGCGGTCCGCACCTCTGGCGCGCGCGTAAGCGCTTGCGAGAGGCGTAAGCTCGCCGAGATCGTCCACCCAGTAAATCTTGCGAAGCGTATCGGTCAGCGGAAGGCCGACTGCAGCGCCCGCGGGCGATACGTGCTTGAAGGAGGTCGCTGCCGGAAGGCCCGTCGCCTTCTTGAGCTCCTTCACAAGCTGCCAGCCGTTAAATGCATCCATAAAATTGATGTAGCCCGGCTTGCCGTTCAAAACCATAATCGGCAGATCGCTTCCGTCCGCCATGAAGATGCGGGACGGCTTCTGATTGGGGTTACATCCGTACTTGAGTTCCAGTTCGTTCATTTTCTTGCCTCTTTCTATGATTCCTTCGGAAAATGCATTTTCCGCCATCAAACGTTCTTGTTTACGATTCTCGTCTCGTATTTGCCGGTCGCGATGTCAATGTAGCGCACGAACAAAGATACCTTGTTGTCCTCGTTCAGGCTGTTCCATGCGAGTTCGGTAAATGCATCGATGTCGCCGTCGATGTCCACAAGCTCAGGCTCGCCCTCGAAGCTCGGGAGCGGGTTGCCGTCGCCCATGTAGGTGTGGATGAAACGGCCGAAGCCCGCCTTCGGGTTCGTGTACGCGAAGGTGAAGCGGTTGCAGGAATCGGGATCGCCGTTGTCGCTCTTGAGGATCGACATCGCGTAGTTGTACGTGCCGTTCTCCACATGCATGATACCGCTGATGCGGGGCGTGTAGTTCGGCGCATCCGGCTCGAACTCTCTGCCGCGAAGCGACTGCTCAAACGTCTGCTGCTTGTCCATCAGCTCGTAAATCGTGTCGGTCTGATCACCGTTCGTGACGATCGTCTTGTTGCCGAGAACGCGAACCGGCGCGTAGATGATCAGGCTCGGATCCGACAATTTCGACGGGTCAAATGCCTGCGTGCGAATGCCCTCGCCCTCCGTGACGAACACACGGTTGCGGCTGTTCACGCTTCTGCCCATAATAAAATAGGCAGTCACGGCGCTTTTTCCATCCGATGATCTGCCTATTACAATCCCGCGACCGGGATATGCATTGTTTTGTAATACCTGCTTCAATGACTGCATCTTCATGACACATCCTCCGTTACCAAGACTTCCGATCTTCGGGCCTCGCCCGAATCCTCTCTCATTATAACGGAACGCGAATATCAAATCAAGCGGTTTTCACACAATGATTTTGTTTTTCCTTACAAAGCGATTTCAAGCTCACTGCGGGTACACCATGGCACAATAGAATACCGGTATATTTTCATTTTCCCCTGCATAACCTGAATGTACTACTAAACTTCTCTCGGGAGATGAGCGGTTCCCTGTCATGCAAGCATTTACCGTTTAATCTTCTCCAGTTTCTTTTCTGCAATATTATACTTCCATAATTCCATGCCTGTTTTGCTTCCAAACACTATCCAATTATCATCAAAAACAATTCCGCCCTCATTATCTACATGCTCTGATAATTCAACTCTTAATTCGCTTCCCTTTTCTTCAATACACACGAGATAGCTTTTTGTTCGTTCGCTATTCTCATCTATTGCAAAGAAATGGCCTTCCTTAACCATAAATCCTGTTCTACTGCTGGCTGCGTGCTCCGTGACCGCGACAAGCGATAGTTCTCCCTGACGATATCGGTAATATTTCGCACCGCCAAACACTTCAGTGTAGTCTTCCCCGTTTTGTAGTGAATCGTTTTCGGGTGTTGCAATAGAGAAATAAAGAGTGTCATCCGCTTCCAACACGCCCGTAGCATATCCCTCTATTACTTTCTGTATATCATTTTTCGCTGAGTCGATGTAGTAAACTCCTTCCTTCCCTCCGCAAAACACACCTTCTGATGTGACTGCAAGGGGGCACGTAATTACATCCTCAAAAGAATAAAGTATACTCGTTTCCGATGTCTTATAATTCCATCGACACACTTTTTCCCATTCCACATAGTAACACCAGTCTCCTATAACACCAAAAACTCTAGCCAGTTCCGAGTCGGGTGCCGTTCCAATAACATTCAGACCTCCATCACTCAGAGAATACAAATTTCCTTCACTGATTAGATAAACTCTTCCCTTTGATGCACAAATGCTTCCCTTTTCTTTCAAGGTTCTAAACGCATCCTTTTCCAAATCCAAAGAAATGATTCTTTTGTTTTCATCTTCAAAAAATACATTTACACCGGATATGCATAAGTTCCCCATCTCTGTGGGATTGAATGGTTTATTTTGGCACGCTTGCATCAACACAAAAACGGCCGACAAAATAATCAAAAAGAATAATCGTTTCATTTCCACCCCCTATGATCTTGGTGCCGGTGTAGGAATTGGCGGTTGATTTAAACCTGACTCCGCGTATATTTCAAGAACACTAATGAAGTCTATTCCCAGGCTATAATTCACGTATTTCAGGGTAGTGTCCCACTGATCGAATATTTGAATATACCGGCTTTGCCATCCGCTCGCATGGGCAAATGTAATATATCCTGTGCCGATTACAAAATGATCGTCATATATCTGTGAATCATCCAAATAAACAACAGCTACAGTCGGAGTGCTGTATACTGTTCCCGCCGACACATTCCGCGACTTGTACGTGTTTTCAATACATGTTTTAATCCGAGACCAGCTCGCTTGTGCATATGTATTTCCTCCCGCGCCGGTGTATCCATACTTTTTTAACATGCTAATTGTTGAGCTTTTACATTTCCAGCAAGGAAGCCCCCACGACTGCCCGAAGAACAATCCACAATCATCCAATATATCATCAAATGTCGTGGCTATACTACTATCATTCCCCGGATTTACTGTAATTTTCGAAAAACCCATCGACTTAAACAACAGGAGCGTATTCAGTATTACGCTTCCGCTGTCCACGAACAGGATTCTCTATGTCAGCATCCTAAAAATGCAAGTCCTAAAACATTATAGGCATTTTCACTCTGAAATAGCAATCACATTTGGATGAACGACACGTTTTCTTGATGAACGACACATTTTCCGCCGCATGCCTTGAAAAATACCCCCATGAATCATCTCTCGATCAATCCATGAGGGTATTATTTCCACTGAACCGTATTCTGTTTTGCTCCCCCATTACCATTCCCCAAGAAGAATTGTAACAAAGGATTTATGGCCTGTCAACTAAGGCAAATCATTCCATGCGGCAAATCAAACGTACTCGAACACGACTGCCAGCACGACCGCCACGGCCGTGAGGATCGCGCCGGGAACGACGGCGTAAAGGCACGAGCCGCCTTTCTTTCCGCGCTTGCGCTCACGGTATTCCGCATAGGTCTCGTTCTTCTCATGAAACCGGACGCGGAAGAGCATCCGGATGCCGTAGGAGATCATGTCGAACATGCCCTCGCCGGCAACCCACATCAGCACGCCGAAGCAAAGCGTCAGCCCACCGACCGTGAAAAATGCATCCGAGAATTTTTTCACTCTCTCCTGCGTTGTCAGGTCGCCGCCGAACGCACCGGTTGCAAGCAGCATGGCAAGCACGACCGCCAGAAGTACAGCGGTGGTGATGACAAGGCGTTTCCAGGGCTTGCGGGATTCATTTTCCGAAGGCTCGCTCACTCGGACACCTGCTTTCGATACGCTAAGAACTCCTTCTCCGTGCAGCGCACGAAGTGGCCCGGGCAAACCTCGCGAAGCTGCGGCTCCTCATCGGTCTTCTCATGGTCGAGAAGCGGGTTGTAGCGGATGCGGACACGGTTTTTCTCCGTGTCGGGATCCGGCAGCGGGATCGCCGAGAGAAGCGACCGGGTGTACGGATGCAGCGGATGGCGGAACAGCTCGTCGGAGTCTGTCATCTCCACCAGGTTGCCGAAGTACATAACGCCGATGCGGTCCGAAAAATACTTGACCACGGAAAGGTCATGCGCGATGAAGAGAATGGTCATTCCCATGGTCTCGCGGAGTTCGTTCAAAAGGTTGATAACCTGCGCACGGATGGACACGTCCAGCGCGGAGATCGGCTCGTCGGCGATGATCAGCTTCGGCTTCATCACGACGGAGCGCGCGATACCGATACGCTGTCTCTGGCCGCCGGAGAACTCGTGGGGATAGCGGTCTGCATGCTCGTGCACAAGACCTACGGTGTCAAGCATCTCATACACCTGGTCCTGCAGGTATTTCTTGTCGCGGATACCCTGGATGATCAGGCCCTCGGAGATGATCTCGCGGACCGTCATACGGGGATCGAGGGACGCCACGGGATCCTGATAGATCATCTGGATCTGGGTCACAAGCTTGGAGTGTGCGGCAACCCGCAGCTCGCGGCGCATCTGCTTGCGAAGCTTCGCCTCCTCCTCGGGGGCAGCGTCCTTCAGAAGCTCCTGGTATTTTTCTTCGATGCGCTTCTTCTCGTCCTTGCGGTAATCGTCGTCACAGTGGTTGTGATCGTACTTCGCCTTGCGGATTTCCGCGCGCATCTCTGCGATCTTCTCGTCGCAGGCAGCAATCTGCTCCTGGGTTCCGCCGTTCTTTACCAGCTCCTTGCGGCGCGCCTTCTGCGCCTTGATCTCATCATAGTAAGACTTCGTGCCGGCAACGATTCGCTTTCCGCCAAACCACACGTTGCCCGAAGTCGCGTCATACAGTTTGATAATGGTACGTCCGGTCGTCGTCTTGCCGCAGCCGGACTCGCCCACGAGACCGAAAACCTCGCCCTTGCGAACCTCGAAGGAAACATCGTTCACAGCCTTCTTGACCATGTCTCCCTTGCCGAAGAACATCGAAAGGTTTTCTACTTTGAGCAATACGTCATCACGCTTGTCATCACTCATTGCTTTCACCTCTCTTTGCTTTCATCTTGGCGATTCGCTCCATAACAATCCTCGGAGGATCTACCTTCGGCGCGTTCGGGTGCAACAGCCATGTCGCCGCAAAATGCGTATCCGAGATCTGGAACATCGGAGGCTGCTCCTCGAAGTCAATCTCCAGTGCATACTTGTTGCGGTCGGCAAATGCATCGCCCTTCGGCGGATAAATCATATTCGGCGGCGTTCCCGAGATGGACTCCAGCTTCTCCTTCGTGTCCAGATCCGGAACGGAGGACAGAAGCGCCCACGTATACGGATGCGCCGGGCTGTAGAAGATGTCCCGCGCCGTGCCGTACTCGACGATCTTGCCGGCGTACATGACCGCGATGCGGTCCGCCATGTTTGCCACCACGCCCAGGTCGTGCGTGATGAAGATTACGGACAGATGACGCTCCTCCTTGAGGCGGTTGATCAGCTCGAGGATCTGCGCCTGGATCGTCACGTCGAGAGCCGTCGTCGGCTCGTCGCAGATCAGCACATCCGGGTTGGCCGTCAGCGCGATTGCGATAACGATACGCTGGCGCATACCGCCGGAAAATTCAAACGGATACTGCTTGTATCTTCTTCTCGGATTATCGATACCCACGCTCTCCATCAGCTTGATCGCGCGCTCGCGCGCCACCGACTTCGTGATGCGGTACGCAGCTCTCTGCTCCGTATCCTTCATGAAATCGACGACCTCCAGCGTACGCGTCTCCACGTTCGTGGTGCGGTTCGCTTCGATCTGCTGCTCGATGTGGGTGATGATCTCCGTGATGGTTCCTTCCATGTCGGAGCGCAGGTTGTCAACGTCAACCAGACCGGCCGGGATGACCGACCACTCGGGCGCCTTCCCCTTTGCCGTCAGCACGTCGTGCTTGCGCTTCTGCTTCTCATAGCGGAGCTCTTCCTTGCGGTTGTTCTCGATACCGCTGTAGTATTTTTCGACAGCGTAATCGATGGAGGAACCGAAGGTGTGGGTGATACTGTCCTTGACAACCTCAAGCGGATTGATGCACTTCGCCACAACGGGCTTTAAGCGCTTCACCGCCGCCGTCACGTCCTCGCGCTTCGGCTCGCCGGTGAACACCGGAAGCTCTTTCCGGAGTGCCTCCAGCGCGACCTTGCGGTTGGCGTCGGTCTCCTCAAGGGACTGCTGCACGCCCTTCTGGGCCTTCTCCATGAACTCGATGATAAATGCATCATCGGCCTTCTCGCGGGTGAGCTTATTGAGCTCGGCAACGCTTGCCGTCTTCGGGATCTCCTTGTCGACGAACGTCAGGTAGCAGCCGAGGGTAAAGGTGTTCGGAACGTCAAATGCGATGGCCTCGTCGGCAATCTCCTTGATCTTCTGCACCGCTGCGGACAGCTTCGTGTTGTCCTTCGTGCGGATCGCCTCGCGGCGAAGCGAAGACAGGGAATCCGAAGCCTCCTTCATCTCGTTCGCGCGGTCGCGAACGACAAAATAGTCGATCGAGCCCTTGCCGGCATGCGCAAGTCCGCCCATGTCGCCCGAGGGCACCATCTCCTTATCGTTGGCAAGGCGCGTTAAGATGTTCTCCGCACGGGCGCTTGCCTCCTTGGCAAGCTCCAGAGCATCGGTGTAGGAGCTCTCGAGCTTCGCGTGGCATTTTTCCATGGTACGGAAGCGGGATACGTAGGAACCCGCGTCCGAAACGCCGGCGGCTTCCATTTTCCGCTTCATGGCACCGAGCATCTCGCTCATGTCCTTGCGGCTTTCCTTGCGCGCCGTCTTGTTCTTAAGAAGCATGGCCTCCGTCAGCTGCTTGCCGATCCGCATGATCGGGTTCAGGCTGGAGAGCGGGTCCTGGAAGACCATGGCGATCTTGTCGCCGCGGATCTCGTGGAACTCCTCCTCCGAAATCTTCAGAAGGTCCTTGTCGCCGTACAGAATCTTGCCGTTTTCCACGATGGCGTTTCCCGCGGAAATGCCCATGATCGCCTTGCTGGTCACGGATTTGCCGGAGCCGGACTCGCCTACGATGGCAAGAGTCTCGCCCTTGTAAAGGTCGAAACTTATGTCGCGCACAGCCTGCACCTTACCGTTGGAGGTACGGAAGGAAATGCGCAGGTTTTTAACACTGATTTTCTTCTCTGCCATTATTCATCCGCTCCTCTCAATGAAGGGTTAAATGCATCGCGCAAGCCGTTTCCGAAGAGGTTGAACGCGATCATCAGAAGGGAGATGAACAGCGCCGGGAACAGCAGGATGTGCGGTGTGGTGGACATGTACGTCTGGCCGTGGGACAACAGCGTACCGACACTGGTGGTTCCCGACGTCTCCAGGTTGACGATACCTAAGTACGTCAGCATGGACTCGTCGTAGAAGCAACCGGGGATGATCAGGATCGTACTGGTGATGATCGTACCGATGGCGTTGGGGAAAATGTGCCGGAAGATCAGTCGCTTGTCGCTTGCACCGAGGGTTCTCGCCGCAAGAACGTACTCCTGATTCTTGAAGCGGTAGAACTGCGTACGCACGCGGTATGCGATGCCGATCCAGCCCGTCATTACAAACGCGAACAACAACGACGGGATCGGTCCCACCTTCTTCGCCAGATGCATCTGGAACAGTGTTGCCACAACGATGAACGGAACCTCGCCCAGCACCTCGGAGATACGCTCCATCACAAGGTCGATGGTTCCGCCGTAGAAGCCTTCCACGGAACCGTAGATGACGCCGATGATCAGGTTGAGGAGCGAAACAGCGATGGCAAGCATGAACGACAGTCTCGCGCCGTATGCCAGGCACATGAAGATGTCCTGGCCGTGCTGGTTGGTACCGAAGAGATGCGTTGCATAATGTCCGTTCCGGTAGTTGTAATATTCCTTGTAAAGCACGCGCAGATGGTAGCCGGTCTGGTTCTTGACCGCATAGACGTAGTGAAGACCGCCCTCACCGTCGCCCGGAAGATCCAGGCGCAGCGAATCATACTGCCCGTACGTGATATTCTTCTTCATCAGGTAGTCCGCCGTGTAGATCGGCCTGCCGTTCTCATCGTGGTCTCTCGCCTCGCCGGCCGTGGTGTCCGACTCGTCGGCAAGCTTGTACCACAGGTTTGCACCGTTGGTAACCGCCACGAAGGTTGTCTTGTAGTTCGCAGGCATCGGGTAGACAACCTGAATTCCCGTATTGTTCTGATAATCCTTGAGCGCCGTGTACTCCTCCTCGGTCAGGTCGACGTAGGTAAATCCGACCTTCTCGTAGGTGTCGACGTACAGCTTGTAATTCACGTTGCCCGTGTTGGGGTCAACCGAGGAATCGCGTACCTCGCGAACCGCGGAGGTGCCGTACTCAACGCCGATGGAGCAATAGTAGTCATAGCCCGCCTGGGACTCCTGCTGCTCGGTGCAGCCGTCCCATCCGAGCCATCCGAAGAGGTCGCTCTTGGGAAGAACCATCTTGTAGTAACCGTCGCGATCCTCCACCGTGTAGGGCGAGAAGATCGGAACTAAAAATGCATACAGGAACAACAGCAAAATGATGAACGCCGCAACGACGGAAGACTTGTTCTTCCGGAATCTCCGCAGGGCGTCACGGAAATAGCCGACCGGCTTCGTATCGAGCTTCTTGTCGGCGATTTTGCCCTCTCTTTGGGCAAATACGAATTTATCTTTCGGCAAATTATTGTAATCCATATCACTTTGCCCCCATCTTGATTCTCGGATCGATAAATCCGTAGCTGAGGTCGATCACGAGGTTCGCGACCAGACCGATCAACGTGTAGAAAAATGTCAGCGCCATGAAGAAGTTGTAATCACGCAGCTGAATGGACGTGATGTACAGCTTGCCGATACCGGGGATACCGAAAATACCCTCGATGATCAGGGAACCGCTGAGGATGCCGATAAACTCACCGAGAATCATGGGGAGGATCGGTACCATGGCGTTTCGAAGCGCATGGCGGGTGATGGCCTGATTTTTCGTCAGACCTTTGGTGCGCGCTAAGAGCAGATAGTCTCCGGTCAGAACCTCGGAGAGCTCGGCTCTCGTGAAACGGCACAATCTGGCGATGGTTCCGAAGCACAGCGAAAGGATCGCCGGGAACATCGAAACAAACATCACCCAGCTGAAGAATGTGGCAGTCTCTCTGGACGCTACCGTCAGAGGGAACCACCCGGTTTTAAAGCACAGAAAATACTGCACCAGGAACGCGTATACGTAACTGGGCACGGAAACAACAAGCATAACCGCCGTAGAGACAAAGTGATCCTGCCAGCGATTCTTTCGAAGCGCGGCGTAAATTCCCAGGAGCACTCCGATGGGGACTGCAATCAGGATGGAGTACAGGTTGACAACAATCGTGTACGGAAGCTTCTCCTTGATGACTTCGTAGACAGACTGGCTGATGTACATCTGCTCGCCGATACCGAAGTCGGGGCTCCAGCCTTTGTCGCTGCCCGAGCCGAAGTTGAAGACATTTTTCCAGTAGATTGCATATTGTGTCAGAATCGGTTTGTCATATCCCATCTGCTTGCGCTTTTCGAGGACAAGGTTGATGTCGCGGCCCTGCGCCTTGGCGTTGGGGAGCGGCAGCAGCTTAATCAACACAAAGCACATCGTCGCGATGATAAAGAACGTCACGAACATGAGCAGGATTCGTTTGATTACATACTTTAGCATACCTTTCGGTTCCTTTACGGTGGTTTCTACAAACACAAGAACACAATCACGGGACAATCCCCGTGATTGTGCCTTGCATAAGGACATTACCTGTCAGATTTCATTTGCCGGATTCCCTCCGGCGAGGTGATGGGTTATTGATCAGTACTTAAGCGTACTTGTAATCTTCTCCCACTCCTCATCCGTGTACTTGAAGGTGTAGAAGCGGATTCCGCCGAAGCTGATCAGATCAATATACTGCGTGATCGGATAGTCACCCTTCTGGGAAATGAGCGAAGCGCTGTTTCTGTAGTACATCGGGATGGTTACGAACGAGCTCAGGTACGTCTTCTCAAGCAAACCGTAAAGATTTGCTCTTGTCATTGCGTCGTAAGACGAGAACGAATCCAGAGTCTTGGAACCGTCAACGGACGTGATCTTGCAATCCGGATCGGAATCGTCGGCCCAGAGAGCCCACTTGTTAAGGGATGCAACATAGTCCACGTCGTCAACCTTGATCTTCACGTTAACCTTCGTGGTATCGAAGCCGTACTCCATCTGGTTGCCGGCACCCGTCGGGTCGTCGCAGTAGCACTCGTACAGGATCGTGTACGGAGCAGAAGCGGCGCCGCCCCAGGTCGTGAAGATCATATCCGTGTTACCGGAATACATGGTGTTGTAGTAGTCAGCGTCAACCGTCATCTTCAGGTTAACCTTGCCCTCGAATCCGGTGCCCTCGCAAGCCGCCTTCAAAGCGTCATTGAGGAAGTTGAACATCTGAACGTAGATATCATCGGACTGGTAAACCAGCATCTCGATCTCAACCTTCGAGGTTCCGTCGTAGGACTTGTCGGCGATGCACTCGTCATACGCCTTCTTCATGTACTCTCTTGCCTCGTTGATGTTGAAACCGGTGATTGCATCGTAAGCTTCCTCAAGGTCGCCGTACTCTGCCTCGTCGCCGAACTTCAGGCCGTAGAGACCGACGATCGCACCCATAGCGCCGTCCGTATCACGGTAGGAAGCGCCGGAGAACGGATCGTAGATGTACATCGAGTTCAGCAAACCGAAGCCTGCCGTACCTGCGGAAGTGTAGGAAGTTGCGAACTTCGCACGGTCGATCGCCAGCGAGTAAGCATGGCGGAAGTTCTCGTTAGCGAGAACCTGCGTTCCTCTCTTCTCGAGGGAAGCCTTGTCCGTGTTGAACGTAATCTTCGTGGTGTAGGACTGCGGCGTATAGCGGATGTAAGGGCTCGTGCTGTACGTCTTCATATCCTCACTCTGAAGGCCGACGTTGTCGATCTCGCCCTTCAGGAATGCGAGCAGCTGCGTTGCATGCTGTGCGATAACCTGAACGGAGATTCTGTCTGCCTGATACTGACCCTTGTGGTTGCCGTCAGTGTAACCGTACCAGTTCTCGTTACGGTCGAAAGTGAGCTGCTTGTCAGCCTGGAAGAACGAGAGCTTGTAAGGACCGTAGCTTGCAGTGGTCTCTACGCTCGTACCGTAGGTCGTCGTGATGGAAGCGATATCAGCGCTGTCCTTCGAAACTTCCTGCTTGTTCGAATCGCGGTAGGTCTTGCATGCCTCCCACAGATCCGGCTTAACAAGATAAGAGGAGCTGAGGTTGTAAGGTACAAAGTAGTTCGGATCTGCAGTCGGGTTGATCGTAACCATAACGATCTCGTAGTCGCCGGTCTTGAAGAAGCCGACATCCTCCCACTTCGTCTCTGCATTCTGAACCTGGAAGGACATGTAGTAAACAAGGTCTTCCTCGGTCTCGTTGCCCCAGTCATCGATACCGGTGAACTCATGAAGCTTAGCGATGGTCTCGTCCGTTACCGGGATGTAACCCTCGCCGTCTGCCTTCGCCTCGAGAGCCTCATAAACGCCTGCCGGGAAGTATGCCTTGTAATCCGTAAGGCTCTTGCCGCTCATCCATGCGTAGTTGGTCTTCAGACCGAAGTACAGCTTCGCACCGTCCGGAGTCGTGTAAACGCCGTCGGCACCCTTTACCTTCTTGTCGAACGCTACTACCGCGCTGTCGCCGTCAGCAGAGTTGGGCTCCCAGCTCATCTTGCCGGAGTAAACATAGTTCTTTGCGTTGTAGATCGCAAAGTCACCTGCGTACAGGGAGTCAGCACGACGGTTCAGCATGATCGGATCAAGGAGTTCCTTTGCGGAATAAACGAACGTGTCCGCATTGATCGCGGTGCCGTCATCCCACTTCAGGTCCTCGCGAAGCTTGATCTTCCAAGCCTTCGCGCTCTCGCCTTCCTTGATGCCGTACTTGCCGACATAGTCCTTCGTCACGTCCTCGGGAAGCTTCTCTGCGAGCTCGCAGACAACGCTCCAGCCGTCTTTGTTGGAATTCAGCACAAAATCATAGTAACCTTTGGAGATGTAGTCGAGAACATAGGAGTCATCCGATGTCTCCCATGCCAGCGAGTTCCAGTTCAAAGTACTGGTATCCGTGATGAAATCGTTGAACGTGTAGAACTTTTCATCCGTGTAATCCTTGGAGCCGTTGCCGGTGTAAACGTCGTATCCTACGACGCCACCGCCGCCCTGCTCCTTCTTAGCGGTGACGGAACCGGCGAAGATCGTGCCGTCGGCTTCCTTCACAATCGACAAATCCGTAACACTGCTCACCGGAGTCGCAGACTCGGTCGGTGTCGGTGTCTGATCGCCCGATGCCGGCGTAGGGGTCGCCGTAACGGACGTGGTGTTATTGGTGTCCTTGCCGCAGGCAGCGAGCGAAACGATCATCGCCAGCGACAGCACCAATGCCATCAGTTTCTTGAAACTCATAGTTGTTACCTCCATTTGTGTTCTCGGGCACAAGCGCCGTGAAACTTCTAGTAGTATACCACAACCGAAAAACTTTTTCCAGTTTCTCGCGCAAAAGTCGTATTTACTGTCAAAAATGACGCTATATTGTTCAAAAAACCAGTTTTTTTATCCCATTCTTTCATCGGCCCCGAAAAATGCATTCTTTTTGCGTGACAATCTCACAGGACGCAGGCGACAAAAAAAGGACGTCATCGATGTGATGACGTCCTCTGCACTGCGGACTACGGGACTTGAACCCGAACGCGCTTAGCGCACATGATCCTTAGTCATGCCTGTCTGCCAATTCCAGCAAGTCCGCATGGTGTTTGTTAACACGCTTGATTATATTACCACGAAGGTTTTTCCTTGTCAACAAGTTTTTTCACGAATATTTTGAAGCAAAAAAGCTGCCGTATCCGCGGATACAGCAGCTCTTTTTTGTGCAGTTGATGGGACTTGAACCCACACCCAAGTACATGGACATGAACCTGAATCATGCGCGTATGCCAATTCCGCCACAACTGCAAGCATCGCCTATATTACCATCACTTCCGCGGAAAGTCAAGTTCTTTTCGCAGAAAATGAAAGGCTCTTTGTTTCGCCTGCCGAAGGGCCGCTCCGGGCATGCCGGAACGCATTTTACTTCACTGCATTTTCCTCCGTGTACACCTCGACGCCGGTCTCCGTCGTCTTCACTGCCATGGTGCGCGTCGTCGGCTCGCCGTCCTTGATCAGATTCACGTAGATGGTCTTGTACGGATTGTCCACACGGAAGTAATCCTCGTTCACGCGGCGGTAGAAAGCCTCGAGGTCCTCAAAGCTGCGGACGCTCTCAAGGCTCGAGTAATCCAGCTGACCGAAGCCCGCGAGATCAAACTCCACGTCGCACGGGAAAATGATGTAGTACGTGTTCTCGCCGTCCCGCACCGTCGCCGTCAGCTCCGTGATCATCGCGAAGCCGCTCTCGTGCGTCACCAGGAAATACCGGTCATCCTTCAGGAAGAGATAGCTGCCGGTGTCCTCCTTTTCCGAGGGCTCGTACAGCTTGCCGTTGGTGCCGATGCTGCCGATGTAGTTCTCGTGCTTCACCACGCTCGTTTTGAAGAAATCCTTCTGGCGGTCCAGCTTGCAGCGCACGAGGTGGCGCGTGCTGTTGTTGGCGTCGCCCTTGGATACCTCGGGAATCGTCAGCGTCACCGTGCCGTCATAGCTCGTGAGTGAAAGATCCGCGTCCTTCTTCTTCGGACGAATGATCGCGATCAGGATCACCAGCACGAGAATCGAGCCCGCGATAATGATCCAGGTTTTGTTGCTGATTTGTAATCTGTCCTTCATAGACTGCCTCCCGATGGTATTGATTTCAATTGCATTTTCCGCTCTGTTTTATTCTGCCGTCCCGGCGATCTGCGGAATCTCCTCCTCCGGAACAACGGTGATCAAAACATCCTCCGATGTCACCTCGATCTTTGCAAACAAACGGCAGCGGATGCCCTGCTCGTGATGCAGCCGGACATAGATCGTCCGATTTGCATCGTCAAAACAGCGGTAGTTCTCATCCAGCAGCTCGTAGAAATGACGCCATTCCGAATACTCCATGTGTGCGCGATCGGGCTTGATCCGTTCACCCGTATCGACGTCCCCGTCGACCACGAAACCCGTCGTTGCGTCCGTGGCAGGAAACACAAGACAGAACTCCTCTCCCTGCCGGCGAACCTTAAACGACGACTCGAAAAGCGTCACATTAACGCTCCCTTCGCGCTCGACCTCCATTGCGAAGAGATGGTTGTTTACCAAAAACAACTCGTATCTCCATTTATACGTGTCCTTGTGATCCGTCGGATAGATAACGGCCTGTGTCCTGCCGTTCTCGTACGAGAAAGCTACCGCTCCGACAAATGCCTCATGCGGGACCACGATCTGGGTGATATAGTCGCTCGTGTATCTGGTGTTGACCCTCACAAACAGAATATTTCTCCACTCTTCCTCGTCGTTCTCCCACCGGTACCAGGATGTCATCCCGTTAGGAACAACCAGCGTCGCCTTTTTGTCCTTGCTGACCATCACAAGATCGTCGCCGACAATGCGGTTATCCTCTTTCTCGGGCATGAACGCGATAAAAAGTCCGATAACTACCGTTCCCAAAAAGATTCCCCAAAACACCCATGACCGGAGCACCGCTCTGATACAGTTCATTTTTGTCTACCCCCTGCGAAAGCTTTTACAAAAGCTCCGTAATTACATTCCCCGCCAGTTTGTTCGCCACGCCGAAGCGCGCCGCTATCGTCTTGCCGATGTCGGAAAATCCGACCCTGGTCCCGACATTGATGTTCCCGCGAAGCTTCGGTCCGTACGCCACCAGCGGAATGTACTCCCTCGAGTGGTCCGTCGACGCCGTGGCCGGATCGCAGCCGTGGTCCGCCGTGATCATCAGAATGTCATCCTCACGAAGCCCCGCCATAAGCTCCGGAAGCTTCGTGTCAAAGTACGTCAATGCTCTCGCATAGCCTTCGATATCGTTCCGATGGCCGTACTTCATGTCAAAATCCACGAGGTTCGTGAAGCACAGCCCCTCGAAATCCTCTTTCATTTTTTCAAGTGTAACATCAATGCCCTCTTCATTGCAAGCGGTTCTTGTAAAATCCGTGATTCCCCTGCCCGCAAAAATGTCCACGATCTTGCCGACCGAGCGCACCGCAAAGCCCGCATCCTTCAGCACATCGAGAAGCGTCGCCCCCGTGGGCTCCAGCGAAAAATCATGGCGAAGGGGCGTTCTCGTGTACGGCCACTCTCCCGTGAAGGGCCGCGCGATGATACGTCCGACGCCGTATGCGCCCGTGCAGAGCTTTCGCGCGATCTCGCAATACTCGTAAAGCTGCTCCGTCGACACAACGGAATCATGGGCCGCGATCTGCAGCACACTGTCCGCCGACGTGTACACGATCAGATCGCCCGTGGCGATGTGCTCCCTGCCGTAGTCGCGGATGACATCCGTTCCCGAGTACGGCCTGTTGCAGAGAATCCCCCGGCCGGTCTGCTTCGCCAGCTCGTTGATCAGCTTCTTGGGAAATCCCTTCGGGAACGTGGGGAACGGCTTTGCAAGCGGCAGCCCCGCGATCTCCCAGTGGCCCGTTGTCGTATCTTTGCCCTTCGACACCTCCGCGAGACGTCCCACGACACCGTCGAAGGTCTTCCGCTTCGCCTTGCCGAGCCCGCGCCCGCACACATTGCCGTACACGCCGTCGATGTGGAACAATCCTAACTTTTCCGCGTTCGGCATGGAAAATTCCGCCGAGGTCGCGGCACTTCGCAGGGTGAAACTTCCCTCATCCCCGAAATCCGCAGCGTCCGGCATCTCGCCGACACCGCAGCTGTCCAGTACGATCAAAAATACCCGTGACATAACAAATGCTCCCTCCTCATTTTCCGCACGCGCCGATGCCCCGGGGCATCAGTCCACGTAGCTGTAGTAAACCCCTGCTTTCTCGATCGTCGCCTTCGCCTCCGTGAGGCCGAGGGTCAGAGTCTTTCCCTGCTTCGGCGAGATGACATAAACCTTGTTGGACTCATAGCCCACGATCAGCACCCACGTATCCTTGTATCGCGCCGCCACCGGCCGCCCGTCGGAGACGAAGGAGAGCGCCTGTCCGAGGGTCACGCCCGAGAGGTCCACGCCGGTTCCCGGGATGGCCCCGGTAATCCAGGAAAGGAACGGCTTGGCGTTGGTATCGCACTCGTCCGCGTTCACTCCCGAGCCCTTGTAGGAGAAGATCATCTGCAGGATCGCCTGCAGCTCCGTCCTCGTATCGTTCGCATACACCGGCGTCAGGTTTTTGATCCGCGCCGTCGTCTCCTTGACGCCGCGCTTCCAGATGACCTTGCCCTTGCCGTCGTACACGGCGCCGGCTGTGGCATCCGCCAGGGTGATGCAGCTTCCCAGGTCGCCGGATACCTGCAGGATATCCCCGTAGGAAACCACATAGTATCGTGTGTCGATCCAACTGCCGACGCGCACGGAGGTGTTTCCCGTGAGCACCGTGTGCTCCGGCGTCTCCGTCTTCGGCACCGCCGCCAGCTTGTATCCCGAAGGAAGATTCAGAAAATACTCCCTGTGCATAAGGTTGCTCGACCGCCCGCTCACCGTAATCTTCGGCGACGGCGTCTTCGCGCTCTTTAAGATGTTGTACCGCCCGGAAGTCTCATACAGCGGCCGCAGCGCCATGCTGCCGTCCGGCTCGGTCACGATCGCCTCGCCGACCTTCTTGCAAAGCTCGACGTTGATGGCATTTTCCACAACCTCCGCCTCGGAGAAAAATTCACTCTCGCTCTCGTAGTTCTTGACCTCTGTCCCGTCCAGCTTCTCGATGACGATGCGGTACATCGGCACATGGTCCTCGCCGTTGTCGCGGAAGGTCACGTCATGGTCGTGGGCCAGGCCGTAGATCAGCTCGCCGTCGATGGTCCCCAAAAGCACGATCCGGTCGCCCTGCGGCGCCTCCACCGTCCTCGCCTTGCGGTTCTCCAGGTCATAGTAATCCAGTGCCGTGTTGGCGGCGCTTGAGTAATTCTGCTGGTAGACGAAGATGCCCTCGCCGTCAAAGAACACGCTGTTCTTCGGCAAATGCTCCACAACCACCGTAAAGTCGTGCACCAGCGTGCGGTACAGATACAGCGTGTCGAAGAGCGTAAAATAAAACTCGTCGTAATCGTTCATGTAGCAGAAGGACCCGAAGTCCTCCTTGAGGATCTGGTACGGCACCGCGACCGGCACGAACATCATCTCCTCGATCCGGCTCTCCTCCGCGTGATAGCGGTAATAGAGAATTCCCACGCGCCCCTCGTACTGTCCGCGGGTGATGTAGCCGTACACCACGAAGTCCGCGTTTCCGCTGTCATCCACGGAGATCAGCGTGTAATCATGCTGCCGGTTCGCATACCGTATGTCCCAGACGCCGCTCCGCTCGAAGGAGAACACCCGCACCGAGACGTTGCGCGCCATATCGTACTCCCACACATCGCCGTCGTAGGCGAAGAGGAGGTATTTGCCGTTGCTGCTTAAAAGTCGCTTGGGGTCATTGTCCGTGGTGATCCCGAGCTTGATCTGGTTGCGGTTGATGCTGACCAGCGTTCCGTCGAACTCCTCCTGCATCGTCCGGTCGTAGTTGTACAGCGTGTTGTTCTTGCCGGCGCAGCGGAAGCGGAATTGTTCGTGGGTGACATATCTCTCGTCCCCGTCGTCGGAAAATATCTGCAGCCGCGCGTCCATGGTGGCGCAGATGTAGGTCTTATTGTACTCCGTGATCGTCGGCACCGACTTCCACAGCTCCCGGGGTTCCGTCTGGCCGTACATCACCGTGTCCGTGTCGTCCTCGATGGTCACGTGCGCATAATCGGCGCCGGTGGCCGAGTCCTTGGTGTCGAGGTATTTTTCGACTGTACTTCTCTGGTCCGAGTCAAACAGCGATGCGTGAAATGTCGTGACGAAGCCCATCTCCTTCGAAAGATTCCCGAAGGATGCCGCCATCAGTCTGGTGTAAAAATACACGTCTCTGCCGTCGTTTGTCGTGAGTGTCAGCCGACATGTGTATTCCGTGTTGTTTCCGTAGTTTCCCGTGAGATTGACGGTGGCGCTCAGCCGTCCGTCCTCCTCCCGCCGCAGCGCCTTGATCTCGCGGGTCTCGAGCTCCGTTCCGGTATCCACCTCGCTGACGAGGCACACCAGACGCTTCACGACGCTCTCGTGCTCATCGATCAGCACGGTGAACGTCAGGTCCGCCCCCACCGGCGTGATGCTCTCACGAACCAGCTGCGCCTGCAGATCGACGGTATATCCCAAAAGCGGATTGATCTCGACTCCGCCCACAACAAAGCTGACCGTCGGCAGCGTCGCCGGGGACGCCGTGACCGTCATACGTTCATTGCTGTAGGTGTGCACCCGCACGCGACAGAAAAATATGATCGTCGCCACGAAAAACACACCGAACAGGATCAAAATGCGAAACCGCAGTTTCATGCTTCCTCCAAAACCTGCCAAATGCATACTCCCACAGGGTATATTGTACCGCATTTTCCGCAGTCTCGCAAGCCTTTCGCGACACCCCGCCCGGGAGGACGGCAAAGGGCCCCGCTGCCGGGGCCCCGTATCTCATTCGTTCTTCGCAAACACGGCGATGCTCCGCCGCAGGATTCCGTTCATGTACGCGATCGCCACGCCGTAGTTGGTCATCGGAACCCCCGCCGCCTCCGCGATCGCAAGCCGTCTCGCCATCTCGCGCTCGGGCAGCGTGCACCCGCCGCAGTGGATGACAAGCGCATAATCCGAGAGGTCCTCCGGAAAATCCCCGCCCGACGTGAACGCAAACTCCGGCCGGAACGAAAGCCGCTTCCCGATCCATGCGGGAAGCTTCACCGTCCCGATGTCCTCGCACTGCCTGTGATGCGTGCACCCCTCCGCGATCAGCACCTTCTGTCCGGGCTTCAGCCGATCGATGGCTTCCGCCCCGCCGACGAGAGTTTTAAGGCTTCCCTTGTATCTCGCGAACAGGATGGAAAATGAGGTAAGCGGCACGTCCGCAGGCACGACGGCCTGCACTTTCGCAAACGCCTGGGAGTCCGTCACCACCAGAGCCGGCGGCGTCCGGAGCACCGCCAGGGTCTCCGCAAGCTCCTCCGGCTGACACACCATCGCCCTGCAATGGGCGTCCAGAAGTTCCCGCAGCACCAGCTGCTGCGGCAGGATCAGCCTTCCCTTGGGCGCCGACGAGTCGATGGGCGTCACCAGAACCACCGTGCTGCCGGGCTCCGTCAGGTCCGTCAGGATCTTTTTTTCTTTTGCGACCTTCGGCGCGAAGGTTCCGAGCAGTTCCTTGAGCCCATGAATTCCCTCGCCGGTGGCGGCGCTGGTGAACACGACGCTCAGGCTCTTCGCCCCGTCTGCTCCGGCAGCTCCCGCTGCCTCCCCGCGCCTCGCTGCTCTCATTTCCTCGTCCGCCAGATCGGCCTTTGTATATGCGACAACATAAGGTATCCCGCGGGAGGCAATCTCCGTAAGCAGTTCCCGGTTTTCCCGGCTCCACCCGGCGACGATATCGACGGCCAGCACCGCAATATCGGTCTGCGCCAGAATTTTCGCCGTGCGTGCCACACGCAACGCTCCGAGCTCGCCCTCGTCATCGAGGCCGGGCGTATCGAGGATCAGAACCGGCCCTAAGGGCAGCAGCTCCATCGCCTTGCGCACGGGGTCCGTGGTTGTCCCGGGAACGTCCGAAACGATACTGACGTCCTGGCCGGTCACCGCGTTGACCAGGGAGGATTTGCCGGCGTTGCGCATGCCGAACCACGCGATGTGGATCCGCTCCGCCGAGATTGTCTCCTGCATACTCATACTTGTTCCTCCGAAAAATGTCAGAAGCGGAAGTCTCTCCGGTTCGAGTTTTTGATGTCCGCGATGTTCTGTGCCGCGATCGAGCGCACCTTCTCGTTCGGGATCTTCTCAAGCTCCTCATCGATCATCCTATAGCCGACCTCCGCCGTCGCCGGGGACGCGTAGTCCACCAGATACTCCGAGAGCGTCATGAGCGCGTTCGGATGGCAGCAGTTGAGGATCTGGCCGCTCTTGCAAAGGCTCATGAAACGGTCGCCCGTGCGCCCCTCGCGGTAGCACGCGGTGCAGAAGGACGGCACATGTCCGCTCTCCATCAGCCATTTTACGACCTCGTCGAGGGACCGCTGGTCGGAGACGTCGAACTGCTCCGTGTCATGGGGACGCTCCTCGGGAGTGTAGCCGGCGTAGCCGCCCACCGACGTTCTCGAGCCGCCGCTCACCTGGGACACGCCGAGTCGGAGAAGCTTCGATCTCACGGCCTCCGTCTCTCTCGTGGAGATGATCATTCCCGTGTACGGAACCGCCAGCCGGATGCACGCCGTGATCTTGGCAAAGGTCTCGTCGTCGATGCCGTTGTCAAATACATCCGGATCGATGTCGTCGGCCTTCTTGACCCGCGGCACGCTGATGGTGTGCGGCCCGACGCCGTGCACGGCCTCCAGGTGCTCCGCATGCATGATCAGCCCGGCGAACTCGTACTTGTACAGCTCGAGGCCGAACAGAACGCCCAGGCCCACATCGTCGATGCCTCCCTCCATGGCGCGGTCCATCGCCTCGGTGTGATACGCGTAGTTGTGCTTCGGTCCCGCCGGATGCAGCCGCTCGTAGCTCTCCTTGTGGTAGGTCTCCTGGAACAGAATGTACGTTCCGATGCCGGCCTCCTTGAGTTTGCGGTAATTTTCCACGGTGGTTGCGGCGATGTTGACGTTCACGCGGCGGATGTCGCCGTTTTTATGATGAACGCTGTAGATCGTCTTGATGCAGTCGAGGATATACTCGATGGGGTTGTTCACCGGGTCCTCGCCGGACTCGATGGCAAGACGCTTGTGGCCCATGTCCTGCAGCGCGATGACTTCCTCGCGCACCTCGTCCTGGGTCAGCTTCTTTCGCGGTATGTGTTTGTTTTTGATGTGGTAAGGGCAGTAGACGCAGCTGTTCACACAATAGTTGGAAAGATACAGCGGCGCAAAGATCACGATCCGGTTTCCGTAAAATGCGAGCTTGATTTCCTCCGCAATCTCGTAAATCCGTTCCGTGATTTCCGGTAGATCGCAGGCGAGCAGAACCGATGCCTCGCGGTGCGTAAGTCCCGCGCAGGTGCAGCCTTTGGCCGTCTTCCTCGGTCTCGCCTTCTCCAAGATGCTCTCGATGAGCGGCAGGTCGCGCTTGTGCTCCTCCGCGTACGCGAGCGTTTCGCGGATCTCGTCATCGTTGATGAACTCCTCCGCGACCATTGATTTAGGGTCGTACTTTGCCATGTTTGATTGTCCTTTCTTGCGGGTCAGAGATCACTTCCCCGTCAGAATATATTTCGCAAATGCAGCCGGGCTGCATTTTCCGATTCACGCTTTGCATTGTATCACCGCCGCGTCCGCAGCGCAATGGCTTTTCGGATGGATTTTCGGCAACAAATGACATCGCCGCTTTGCTCAGCCGCGGTAGTCGCCCCGCCCTTCGGACAGGCGGTAGCCGATGGCCTCCACCCGCGTCGCCAGGCAGCGCAGGCACTGCGCGGACTCCTCGCCGGTGCAGATCTTGTTGTCGTACAGCTCGTACTTCTTCCGCACGCCCACCGGGCTTAAGTTCGGCATCAGCACGTTGGCGCCCGCAAGGATCCCCATCTCCCGCCCCTGCGGATGCATGGTCCCGAGGGCCGTGGTCGCAGGAAGCAGCACATGCGGATGCACCAGCCGGATGACGCTCAAGAGAAAGCACGTGAGTTCCACGCTTCCCGCAGGCTCCTTCGCAAAGGGCGTATCGTGATGGGGGATGAACGGTCCGATGCCGCACATCTCCGGTTTAAAACTCTCGACAAATGCGATGTCCGCTGCGAGATTCGCCGCCGTCTGATACGGCGATCCCACCATAAAGCCGCAGCCGGTCTGGTATCCGAGCTCCTTTAAGTCCCGCAGACACCGCATGCGGTTTTCGCAGCTCATCTCCGCGGGATGCAGCTTTTTGTAATGCTCCGGGTCCGCGGTTTCATGCCTCAGCAGATACCGGTCCGCCCCGGCCTCCCGAAGCTTCGCATAGCTCTCCCGGCTGCGCTCCCCCATGGAGAACGTCACGGCGCAGTCCGGATGAAGCTCCTTGATCTTCCGAACGATCCCGCACAGCACATCATCCGAAAAATGCATATCCTCCCCGCCCTGCATCACGATCGTGCGCAGGCCGAGCCGGTACCCTTCGTCCGCGCAGGCAAGGATCTCCTCCTCCGTGAGGCGGTACCGCTCGCAGTTTCGATTGCTTCTGCGGATCCCGCAGTAAATGCAGTCGTTTTTGCAGATGTTGCTGATCTCCAGAAGACCCCGGACAAATATTTCGTTTCCGTAGATTCTCTTCTGCTCCGCAACAGCCGCCTTCGCGAGATACTCCGCAAGCTCCTCATCCCGGCCGGTTATCAGTTTTTCATACTCTTCCACGGACAGCCGATGCACAGCGATCAACCGGTCCGCCAGTTGTTTCATCTCTTCGTTCATTTTTCACAGACCAAAAAGCTTCTTCCGGTTCCCCGGATCTGCACATGGCTTCCCTTTGTGTGTTTTGCAGCTGTTTTCTCCGACACCATCAGGCGTATCGTGGTTGCCTTTCCATTCACATATGTCCTTACGAGCATTGTTTCGGTCAACGTGAATGTTCTCACAATATTCCCCCTTCGGTTGCGAACGGAACCTTGCATTGCGCAAATAGTAACATGTATTTACCTCTTCGTCAAGTAATTTCGTCTGTACTTTCTCCGTTCCCTCCTCCCTCGTCTTTCATCCTTTCAACCACTGTTATTTCAGTATCCCCGCCGTCTTGTCATTCGCCGGAAAGCGTGCTATACTTTAGCCGGAGCACCGCTTCTGCGCCGCCTTTGCCGGCGCGGATCGCAGGGCGCTTCGGAAAGGAGTCTCACCATGGACGATTGTATCTTTTGCAAACTCGCGAACGGGGTTTTCCCGACCGCAACCGTATATGAGGATGAGGATTTTCGGGCGATCATGGACATCGCGCCCGCGCACAAGGGTCATGTCATTTTGCTTCCGAAGGTTCACGCCGACAATCTTTACGAACTCGACGACGCCATCGCTGCCAAGGCTCTTCCCGTCGCAAAGAAGATTGCGAAGGCCGTGAAAGCCGCAACCGGCTGCGACGGAATCAACATTTTGCAGAACAACGAGCCCGCCGCAGGGCAGACCGTATTCCACCTGCACATCCACATCGTGCCCCGCTTCGCGGACGACGGAATTCTTCCCGTGTGGCCGCAGGGCTCCTACGCCGACGGCGAAGCCGCCGAGTGGGCTGCAAAGATTGCCGCCGAGATGTGATCAGACACCGAACGAAAATGCGCCCGGGAATTGCTCCCGGGCGTTTCTTTTTATGTTCCGAACTGTCTGCGCTCTCCGCGGACACTACTGTTGATCGCTTAACTCCACCAAAAGCCGCACGATGGTCTCCGTCGCATCCGAGGACGGGCTCGCCGCCATGGCGTCGATATACTGCTGCCGGTTTTGATACAGCTCCGCGACCGTCTTTGCAAGCGCCTCCGGCGTTGCCTCCGACTCCTGCAGCACCTTGCTGAAGCCCTGCTTCTCAAAGGACGCCGCATTCAGGATCTGGTCGCCGCGGCTCGCCTCCGCCGAAAGCGGGATCAGGATGTTGGGCTTATGAAGCGCCAGCAGCTCGCAGATGGCATTTGCCCCGGCGCGGGAGACAACAACATCCGCCATCGCCAGCACATCCTTCATCTCCTTGTCGCAATACTCCTTCTGCACATATCCGGGCATCGACACACTCTCGTCCGTCTTTCCCTTGCCGCACAGATGAAGCACGTCATACTCCGGCAGCAACAGCGGCAAAGCCGCCCGCACCGCCTCGTTGACCCGCACCGCTCCGGTGCTTCCGCCGACCACGAGGATCACCGGCTTCTTGCCGTCAAATCCCGCATACGCAAGTCCCGCCTCGCGCGTTCCCGTAAAGAGTTCCTTGCGAATCGGCGTTCCCGTGTGAATACCCTTGCCCTTCACGTGCTCGAGTGTCTCCACGAAGTTGCAGCACACCTTCGTCGCATACCGCAGGCTCAGCTTGTTGGCCAGTCCCGGCGTCATGTCCGACTCGTGGCTGACGGTCGGAATCTTCGCCTTCCCGGCCGCGCGCACAACCGGAACCGACACAAATCCGCCCTTGCTGAACACCACGTTCGGCTTCAGCTGCTTCATCAGCTTCGATGCCTCGCTGCATCCCTTGATCACGCGGAACGGATCCGTCAGATTTTTCATCGAAAAATACCGCCGCAGCTTGCCGGAACTGATTCCGTAGTACGGGATTCCCAGATTCTCGATCAACTCCTTCTCGATTCCCGTCTTGGAGCCGATGTAGTAAACCTCGAATCCTTCCTCCTTCAGCCGATCGATCAATGCAATATTGGGCGTAACGTGACCTGCCGTCCCGCCGCCGGTTAACACAATTTTCTTCATATCTCCGTGAAAAAGGCAAATGCCGGAGCATTTGCCTGTCCTTTTCCAATTGTTTTTCCGATCCTGCCGGATCTGTCTTATGCCTGCTCCGCCTTGTAAGCGACAAGCGCCTTGGCGAGCTGGTCCGGGCAGGACGTCGACTTGTAGCCGCAGCGGATTCCCTGAAGCTTGGTAATCACCTCATCCACGGGCATTCCCTCGACCAGACGACCGATTCCCTGCAGGTTGCCGTTGCAACCGCCGGTATAAACAACATTGCGAACAACTTCCACACCGTCCTCATTGACGATATCGTACGAAATCTGCGAAGAGCAGGTCCCGCTGGTTCTGTAGATCATACGTTACTATCCTCCTGTCATTGCGAACGCAAAAGAAACCGAACACCACGTTCATTTCCTCTCAAGCGTCCCCTTCTATATATCACAAACCGGCAGAAAAGGCAAGCCTCACTCAGTCAGATTCCTGTACTCCTCCAAAAGCTTTGCTACCTCCTCCGGAGAGAGTTTCAACCATTTTCCGGCAAGCTCACAAGTAATATCGCCCGCCGCCAACTGCTCCAACACCATCTCTTTGCGGCCTTCTACACGACCCTTTTCATGTGCAATTCTGCGCTCCTCGCGCATCTTCATCTCCAGCGTCATAAGGCTCCTCCCTTCCTCGCTGCGGTTTAGTTCATCCATCGCCACAGCAATCTTCTCCGTGAACGCCGACGTGCTCTCCTCCGTTGTCACGAAGTGCAGGAAACTTCCCAGCTCCCCCTTCGCCAACTCTCCGACATAATCGGCATTCACAAAAACTTTCTCCGTCTCATCGCCCAGCGTCAACGAAAAATCCTCTTCGGCACGGTATCGAAACCGGTATATGGGAAGATTCCGGTGAAACGGATCAAAGCAGCAGATAAACAGGATGATGGTCTTCCGAAGCGAGGTGTAATCCTGTGACGGAGACAACAAATCAGTGTCAATCGCCCCCTGGTAATACCTTGTTCGCATCGGCAGATTTCGATCGTCGGTCGTCTGCATTTCGACGTCGTAGATCGTTGCGTCATCATCCTCAACATAAACATCCAGGCGGATCCCGCGTTCGTCGAGTCCTGGTTCAAAATGCCTCTCGTTTTGAATAATGTTTATGCGTCGAACTTTAATGTCAAGCACAATCTCAAGAATGCGCCTGCACAACTCCGGATTCCTTCGAAGCAAAACGCCAAATACGATGTCGCTCGAAAACTTCAATCCGTACGGTTTTCTCATTTCATTCATTGTATCCATAATCCCTCCCGTGGACAAAGAACCATGCGGTGAGGGAGTTCTCACGACTCTCCTCCGCACATGGAGGCTGCCGCCGAGACTTCGGATGAACAATGAACTTCCAAGTTCAATCTATCATAAACACCTGCAAAAAACAAGTGTCTTCCGAAGCCTCAGCGGCCAAGGTTGGTTTGTATGATGAAGGGCAACCGATACGGCTGCCGTGCCTTCTTTGTCATGTTATCGTCAATGTCTGCCTCTTCGGAAAATGAGGCAACAGATCAGCGATGCCGCAAACAGAATCCACCGAAGACTTCGGTTTGCACGAAACGAATCCCCTGTCTGCGGTGACTCCGGCGGTCCGGCTGACTTCACCTCCGCAACCGGCGTCGGAAGTGGCGTCGGCGTCGGAATCGTACTCATCACCGCCTCCACTACCGGCGGTGACACCTCTGTCGGCGTCGGACTGTTTGTTGGTGTCGGCGTTGGTTTAGAAACGTCTGTCGCTGTTGGAGTAGGAGTAGGCGTTGGCGTTGGCGTATTCGTCGGTGTCGGTGTCGGCGTGTTCGTTGGTGTTGGAGTTGGTGTATTGGTTGGGGCCGGCGTCGGCGTGTTCGTTGGTGTTGGAGTTGGTGTATTCGTTGGCGTCGGCGTCGGGGTATTGGTTGGCGTCGGCGTGTTCGTTGGTGTTGGAGTTGGGGTGTTGGTTGGTGTCGGTGTAGGCGTGTTCGTCGGCGTTGGCGTCGGTGTATTCGTTGGCGTCGGCGTCGGGGTATTCGTTGGCGTCGGCGTAGGTGTGTTCGTCGGCGTCGGGGTAGGTGAATTCGTCGGGGTAGGCGATGGCGGTGCCGCCGGCCGGAAACAGACCGAGGCGGCGGTTCGCGCTGCGACGCCTTCTTCCAAGGAGGTAACAAAGAGCTTTTGGTAGGACGAATTGCCCGTCCCCATGTATTGAAGAGAAATGTCGGCAGCGTTGGAGACGCCCGTGAAGGTGACCGTCACGGTGCGTCCGTCGATTCCGGCGCCGGAACTCCAGGTAAACGTGACCAGATCGCCGTCAAGAATTTTGCCGTCCGCGAGGCTCAGCGAGACGCCGTTTCGCACTACCGTGACGGTGGCGCCGGTGAGCGGTCGGGCGTTGTTGCCGGTGGAATCGGCCGAGGTGACGCTCTCAACGAGTGCATACGCGCAGGGCATGTCGGTGGCGGCCGCAGTCATGTTCACGCGGACCGTCAGGACATAGTCTTTGTTCTCCCCCTGAATCTCGGGCTGTGAGGAGCCGACGGTCTCCGCGCGGATACCGAAAGTCGGGGCATAGCCCTGCTCCGCACGGTGGAACAGCCACAAGGCAGCATTGTACACCCTGCGGGCGGCGTCCGAATCGGCTGCTCGCACGTTGGGTCCGTAAGGATTGAGCGACGAGATCACGTGGTACGCCCGATCGGTATCGATGGTCTGCCGGTACGACATCCAGAAGCGGATCGCAATCTGCGTCGCAGCCTGCGCATCCTTGGCATCCAAAGCGTACTCCCCGTTGTCCCCGAAAGTTGTATGGTAGGGGTATCCGAGCCGGAAGATCGCCTTAAGGCCCCGCTCGGCGGCTGCACTGAAGTCAAGATTCACCCGGGTATATGTCTGCCCATGGGGACTTGTCCGGTTCGATTCCAGGCAGTACGCAACGTAGCGCTTGCCGGGATTTCCGGCCGGGTACATATAGTGAAGATCGTTCCAGCTCGAATCCCAGGCCGAGTTGTCATACGGGCGCACCAAAAGATACTTCGGGGTCTCCGAAGACGTCTCCGTCTGACCGATCAATGTCTCCTCGGCGGCTCTTCCCGCCGGAAAATGCCCTCCGAAGACCGCCGCAACCGCCAGAATAACTGCCGCCAGCGCATACCATACCCCGGGTCGCCGAACTCTCATATTCATTTCCTCGCTTTTTCGGAATTCATCTTCGAATGAACCGCACGGAACCGGCTTCGCGGCCGGCCCGGTCGGGAAAACTTTCGGGCAGAAACCGGCCGCAGACTTCCGACTCATCAGAGGATGAAGAACGAACCCCGGAAGCCTCCCTCGCGCGGCCGGCGCAGACATGAGCCCCGGCTGCCTGCCACGGGCAGTCCGGCCGACTCACGGAAGATGTGTATTCATCATAGCAGACCGCGGAAATAAAAAATGTGGAAAATGCACTCCCCGGGGAAGCATTTTCCACAAAGTTCTCATTTCGATTTTCAAGCCATATCCGTAAATTTCAGCATAACGCACAGTTTTCGCGGTGCATTTTCTAACTGCCCGGATTTCGACCGTTTTATTCCCCGTAACCCATGGGGTTCATGGTCTGCCAGCGGTAGCCGTCGCGGCACATGTCCGCAAGGGTCTTCTCCGCATGCCAGCCGAGAAGTTCCGCGGCTTTGTCCGCGTTGGCGTAGCACTCCGCGAGATCGCCGGGGCGACGTGCGCCGATGACATGCGGAATCTTCACGCCGTTTACCTTCTCAAAGGTCTCCACAATCTCCAAAACGCTGGTGCCGCAGCCGGTTCCCAGGTTGATTGTCTCAGCGCCCGTGTGCTTCTCCGCATACGGAACCGCTGCCACATGCCCCTTCGCGAGGTCCACCACGTGGATATAGTCGCGGATGCAGGTGCCGTCCGGGGTGTCATAATCATTGCCGAACACCGTCAACAGCGGGCGGCGTCCGACTGCCACCTGGGTGATAAACGGGAAAATGTTGTTCGGAATGCCCTGCGGATCCTCGCCGATCAGGCCGCTCTCATGGGCTCCGATGGGATTGAAGTAGCGAAGCAGTACCACCGAAAGCTCCGGGTCCGCAACGCAGGCGTCGCGCAGGATCTGTTCGTTCATCCATTTCGTCCAGCCGTAAGGATTTGTGCAAACCCCGAGAGGCATGGTCTCCAGAAGCGGCACGGGATTTGCCAGACCGTAGACCGTCGCGGACGAGCTGAACACAAACCGGTGGCATCCGAAATCCTTCATCACCGCAAGAAGCGTGAGGGTGGAATTTAAGTTGTTGCGATAGTACATAAGGGGCTTGGCAACCGACTCGCCGACCGCCTTCATGCCCGCAAAATGCACCACGGTATCGATGTTCTGCTCTGCAAACACACGGCGAAGCGCCGCCTCGTCGCAGACGTCAATCTCGTAAAACGGAACGCGCTTGCCCGTGATCTTCTCGACTCTTCGCACCGCCTCTTTCTTCGAGTTGTACAGATCGTCTGCGATGACCACGTCATAGCCCGCGTTCAAAAATTCAACCGCCGTGTGGGTACCGATGTATCCGGCTCCTCCGGCAAGCAAAACTGCCATAGTTGTTACCCCCGAAAATCAGTCTCTGCTCTTCTCCAGCTCGCGGTGGCTCACCACCACACGCTGTCCGGCCTCGCGCATGTGCGCGGCCAATGCCTCCGCAAAGCAGACGGAACGGTGCTGCCCGCCCGTGCAGCCGAAGGCAACTACCAGCTCGCGCTTGCCCTCTTTGCGATACAAAGGAAGCAGGAACTCTAAAAGCGTGATGATGCGCTGCAAAAGTTCCCGGCTCTCGGGAAATCCCATGAGATAATCCCGGATGCAAGCCTCCAGGCCGGTATGATTTTTCAATTCCTCAATGTAATAGGGATTCGGCAGACAGCGAACGTCAAAGACGAGGTCCGCGTCCGACGCAATACCCTCCTTGAAGCCGAAAGAGACGCTGCGGATCAGCAGGGAATCCGAATCCGGCTCCTCCGAGAGGATGCCCATAATCCGCTCCCGCAGCTGCGCCGGCTTGAGCGTCGATGTATCGATCAAATAATCCGACTGGATGCGAATCTTCTTCAACCAGTCGCGCTCCTCTGCAATGGCTTCCTCCATGGAGAGATTGCTGTCCTCCATCAAAGGATGTCTGCGGCGGGTCAGTTTATAGCGTTGCAGCAAAACCTGCGTATCGCAGTCGAGGAACATGACATGGTACGGGTACCTGCGGCGGGAGAGCTCCTCCATCGCCTGGTACACGTCGCCGAAGGTGTCCTTGCCGCGGATGTCGATGACCGTGGCAATCTTTTTCTCCTCATTTTTCTCGGACATGCCGTAGAGGTCGGCGAAACTTACCAAAAACTTCGCCGGCAGGTTGTCGACACAGTAGTAGCCCATGTCCTCCAGCGCGTTGATCGCGACGGATTTGCCTGCGCCGGACAATCCCGTGATGATGACTAAAGCCATACTCCTCCGATCCGCTGTGAGAAGCCCGCGGAAAATGCAGCCTTCCCTTTAGTTCTTTCCGGCCAGCTTCAACCGGATCAGCGCACGCCGAAGCGCCAGCTCCGCGCGGCTGTAGTTGGTTTCCGTCTCGGACTTCATGCGGCGCTCCGCACGGATTTTCGCCTCCTCGGCGCGATGCACGTCGATCTCCTCGGGCCACTCGCAGGCCTCCGAGAGAACAACGATCTCATCCTGCAGAATCGTCGCGAAACCCTCGAGAAGCGTTGCCTCCTTCGTCTCGCCGTCCTTCGTGATCCGAAGTACGCCGGGCGCAACCACCACCGTCAGCGGCACGTGGTTGCGGTAGACACCGATCTCGCCTTCCGTTGTGGTAAACTCCACCAGCTCGGCATCGCCCTCGAAGAAAATTCTCGACGGCGAATACACCTTGAGGCGGATGTATCGTTCGTCAGCCATAGTTCACTCTACTTTCGTCGGCGCATTTTCCGCGCCTGTTGCGAAATACCGTCACGCGAAGATTACGCGCGGTTGTGCATGCGCTCCAGCACATCGTCGATGCTTCCGGCATTTAAGAAATAGCTCTCCGGAATATCGTCGTGCTTGCCCTCGAGAATCTCCTTGAAGCCCTGGATCGTCTCCGAGAGCGGCACGTATTTGCCGGGAAGACCGGTAAACTGCTCCGCTACATGGAACGGCTGGGACAGGAAACGCTGCACCTTGCGGGCACGCGCAACCAGAAGTTTCTCGTCCTCGGAAAGCTCGTCCATACCGAGAATGGCGATGATATCCTGAAGTTCCTTGTATCTCTGCAAAATCTCCTGCACGCCGCGGGCCACCTTGTAGTGCTCCTCGCCGACCACGCGGGGGTCGAGGATGCGGGAGGTGGAATCCAGCGGGTCAACCGCAGGATAAATACCGAGCTCCACGATGGAACGGGACAAAACGGTGGTCGCATCGAGGTGCGCAAACGTCGTCGCCGGCGCCGGGTCCGTCAGGTCATCGGCAGGCACGTACACGGCCTGAACCGAGGTGATGGAACCGTTCTTCGTCGAGGTGATACGCTCCTGCAGAGCGCCCATCTCGGTCTGCAGCGTGGGCTGGTAACCAACGGCCGAAGGCATACGTCCGAGAAGTGCGGACACCTCCGAACCGGCCTGGGTGAATCGGAAAATGTTATCGATGAACAGAAGAACGTCCTTGCCGCCCTTGTCACGGAAATACTCCGCCATCGTCAGTCCCGTAAGACCGACGCGCATACGTGCTCCCGGCGGCTCGTTCATCTGACCGAAGACCATGGTCGTCTTGTTGATAACGCCGGACTCGATCATCTCGTAGTAGAGGTCGTTACCCTCACGGGTGCGCTCGCCTACGCCGGTAAATACGGAATATCCGCCGTGCTCCGTCGCGATGTTGGTGATCAGCTCCTGGATCAATACGGTCTTGCCTACACCGGCACCGCCGAAGAGACCGATCTTACCACCCTTCTGATACGGGCAGAGAAGGTCAACGACCTTGATTCCCGTCTCCAGGATCTGGGTGTCCGTCGACTGCTCCGCAAAATCCGGTGCGGGACGGTGAATCGGATAGTACTCCACGTTCTGCGGAGCATCCTTCTCGTCGATGGGCTCGCCCAAGACGTTGAACATACGTCCGAGGGTCTCCTCACCTACCGGAACCGTGATCGGCGCTCCGGTGGACTCAGCGTCCATGCCGCGCACGAGACCGTCCGTCGGACCCATGGCGATGCAGCGAACCGTATCATCGCCGAGGTGCTGCGCAACCTCGACCACAAGCGTCTCTCCGTTCTTTCTGCGAATCTTGATGGCGTCGTAGATTTCCGGGAGGTTGCCCTCCGTGAACCGGATATCCAGAACGGCGCCGATGATCTGGGTTATCTTACCAATGTTTCTTTCCACGGTAATACTCCTTGTTTGTATTTCTGCGACTGCTGTTCACAGCCGGAAAATGCTGTTTTTGCGGCAGGGGCGGGAGCAATGCAACTCACTCCGCTGCACTGGACGTCTAAGCGTTCGGTTCGGCCTCTACGGCAGGACCGTTTCTGCGGAACTCGTCCGCCGTCGCTTCTACGTCGTATGTTGTTTTAATGCTATCCGGCGACAGCGTCCTCAAACAGTCCTCGAAACGGCCCAATCGGTCTCCCGACCGCCAAGACGTCCCTCTCGCAAGCGTGCTTGCGAGAGTAGCAATGCTTCGTGAGTTGCATTGCTCCCGCCCCTGCCGGATTCTACGTATCTGACGGCTGCAACCTGCAGTCGCGAAATACGCAAGGTACTGTTTGGTTTTATTAGTCACTGTCGGCGCTAGCAAATGCTCGGACAGTGACATCAGTCACTGTCTAGAGCATTTGCTCCTGCGATTATTTCAGTAAGTTCCTGGGTGATCGAGCTCTGGCGGGCGCGGTTGTACGCGAGCTCCAGTTTGCCGATCATGTCGTTCGCATTGTTCGTCGCGTTGTCCATGGCCTGCATGCGCGCGCCGTTTTCACTGGCGTACGACTCCATGATGGCGCCGAACACCTCGCCGCTGACGTACTTCGGAATGATCATCCGAAGCGCCTCCTCGGGGTCGGGCTCAAAATTCATCATCGCCTCGGCCGCACTCGGCTCTCCCGTTCCGTCATCGATGCCGATGTCGGCGGGCAGGAGCTTCAGCATGGTAGGCACCTGGCTCACGGTATTGCGGAACACGGTAAATGCGATGTAGATCTCGCTCACGGTTCCGTTTTCAAACGCCTCCATCACATCGGCGCTGATGTCGGAGGCATCGCTGTAGAGAGGATTGTTCATCGTCTCCGAGTAGTCGCCCGCGATCTCATAGCCGCGGAGCCGGAGCGCATCACGCCCCTTGCGGCCAACCGCGTAGATCAGCGCGTCCTCCTTCGCGATGTTGCTGCCGAGCACCTGCTTGACAACGTTGGCGTTGTAGCCGCCGGCCAGACCGCGGTTGGAAGTGATGACGATCACCGCCTTCTTCGCTTCGGCCGAGGGCTTCGTGTAATGGTCGCGAACCTCCGGTGTGGCACGGTCGAACATGGTCACGATAGTCTGGTACAGATGGTTGAAATACGGCTTTGCCTCCTCGGCCCGGCCGCGCGCCTTCTGCAGCTTGACGGTGGAAACCAGCTTCATCGCCTTCGTGATCTGCCCGGTGCTCCGGATGCTCTGCGTCCTCCGTTTGATGTCTCTCATCGAGGCCATAGAGAATCACTCCTTATGCATTTTCCGCGGAAAATGCTTCCTGACGTAAATGTATTACTTCACAAACCCTTCCTTCGCCGCACCGATCGCGAGGATCAACTTCGGCTCGATGTCCTCCGTCAGAACCTTCTGCTCGCGGATCGTCTGGAAGATTTCAGGGTATTTGCTTTCGATCAATTCAAACAACGTGCGCTCGTACTCGGCGATGTCCGCAACCGGGATGTCCAGGAGGTACTTCTTCGTCGCCGCGTAGATGATGACGATCTGCTTCTCGACAGCCATGGGCTGATACTGCGGCTGCTTCAAAACCTCGCGGATGCGCTCGCCCTGTGCCAGCTTCTCCTTCGTGTCGGCATCGAGGTCCGAACCGAACTGGGAAAATGCAGCCAGCTCACGATACTGTGCGAGCTCGATACGGATCGGTCCCGCAATCTTCTTCATTGCCTTGATCTGCGCCGCACCGCCGACTCGCGATACGGAGAGACCTGCATTTACAGCCGGACGGAAGCCGGAGTTGAACATCTCCGTCTCGAGGTAGATCTGACCGTCGGTGATGGAGATGACGTTGGTCGGGATGTATGCGGAAACGTCGCCCGCCTGCGTCTCGATGATGGGAAGCGCCGTGAGGGAGCCGCCGCCGAGCTTGTCCGAAAGACGAGCCGCGCGCTCCAGAAGACGGCTGTGCAGGTAGAAGACGTCGCCGGGATATGCCTCACGCCCCGGCGGTCTCTTGAGAAGCAGGGAAAGTGTACGGTAAGCCGCCGCATGCTTCGACAGGTCGTCGTAGATGATCAGGACGTCCTTTCCCTTCTCCATCCACTCCTCGCCGATTGCGCAGCCCGCGTAGGGAGCGATGTACTGCAGAGGTGCAAGCTCGCTGGCGGTTGCCGCAACGATCGTCGTGTAATCCATCGCGCCGTACTCGTTGAGCGTCTTTACGATGTTGGCAACCGTGGACGCCTTCTGGCCGATGGCAACGTAGATGCAGAGAACATTTTCATTCTTCTGATTGATGATGGTGTCAATGGCGATGGCCGTCTTACCGGTCTGACGGTCGCCGATGATCAGCTCGCGCTGGCCGCGGCCGATCGGGATCATGGAGTCGATGGCCTTGATACCGGTCTGCAGCGGGGTGTCAACGCTCTTACGGCTGATAACACCGCTGGCAACGCGCTCGATCTGGCGGAACGAGGTAGCCGCGATGGGCCCCTTGCCGTCGATAGGCTGTCCGAGCGAGTTCACGACACGCCCGAGCATGCAGTCGCCCACCGGAACCTCGATAACGCGGCCGGTGGTCTTAACGACGTCGCCCTCGCGGATCAAAGCGGTATCGCCGAGCAATACGGCGCCCACGTTGTCCTGCTCAAGGTTCATGACCATGCCGTAGACATCGTGCGGGAACTCCAAAAGCTCGCCCTGCATCGCATTGTCCAGGCCGTGGATACGCGCGATTCCGTCAGCGACCTGAATCACGGTTCCCACATCCGATACCATGAGTTTCGTACTGTATCTCTTGAGTTGCTCCTTGATGACGGAGCTGATCTCCTCAGGTTTAATACTCAAAGGTAGGTACCTTCCCTTCCTAAAATTCCGTTACCATGTCCGGTGCGAGCCGCCTCACACCGAAACCTGCATCAGCTCGCGAGCCATGGAATCCAGCTGGGAGCGGATGCTTCCGTCCACCACGCGGTCGCCGATGCGAATGACGATGCCGCCGATCAGCGAGGGATCCACCGTATATTCGGTCTCCAGCTCGCGATAGCCCGTCGTCTCCTTCAGTCTGGCTTCCAGGCGCTTTCTCTGTGCGGCCGGCATCTCCGCCGGCGTCTTGACCGAAACGCAGCCGATGCCTTTGTACTCCTTCGCCTCGCAAATGATCTCGTCGAGCATCTTCGGGAGTTCCTTCGAGCGGCCGTTTCGAACCGCCAGAACCAAAAAGCCCGTCATGTCGTTGCCGACGCGCCCGCCGAATACCGACTCGGTAAATGCCTGCTTCTCCTCGGGCGTCACCTTCGGATGCGCATAGAGCTTGAGGACGTCGGGATTTTCCGCAAGGACCGTACGAACGACTTCGGCCTCCGCCATCAACCGATCGACGGTTCCCTGCTCCGCGGCAAGCTCAAACAAGGCATGCCCGTAAGTTTTACTCACTGATCCTGCCATGTCGTCTCTCCGATTTCTTTGAGGACGTCATCCACCAGCTGCTCCTGGCGCGACGCGGTCATGGATTCCGAGACGAACCGTCCCGCCATCTCCGTCGCAACCGCAACCATCTCCTTCTTGATGTCGTCCTTGACCTTGCTCTTCTCCATCGCAATCTCGCGTTCCGTGCGCTCCATGATGCGGGATGCCTCGGCGTTGGCCGCGTCGATGATCTCGCCCTCGCGGCGTTTTGCCTTGCGCTTGCCCTCGCTCAGGATGCGGTCCACCTCGGCGTCGGCGTCACGAAGACGGGCATCATACTCCGCCTTGAACTCCATCGCCTCGCGCTTCTCCTCCGCAGCCGCGGCCAGATCGGACGCGACGCGCTCACGGCGCTTCTCCAGGTAATCCCTCGCGGGATTGAACACGAAATACGACAGCAGGAAGAACAGGAAAAATACAGCCAATGCCAAAATCACGGCATCGAAAATAATCTGCACGTCAAGACCGAAAATCTTTCCGCTCAGCTCCTCCGAGTCCGCTTCCAAAAAGGCCAATTTCACTGCCAATCCGTTCACTGTTTCCTCCTCATCGACGACCCGTCATCGGGCCGGCGAACTTCGTACTGCAAATCTCTCCGGTTTCTTATGCCCAGGGATTTACGAAGATCAGCAAGATTGCAACGATGAGGGAGTACAGACCGGTGGTCTCAGCAACGGCCTGACCGAGAATCATCGTACCCATAACGGTACCTCTCGCGCCGGGATTGCGACCTACCGCAGCAGCACCCTGACCTGCAGCATAACCCTGGCCGATACCGGGGCCCATACCTGCGATCATTGCAATGCCTGCACCGAGTGCCGAGCAGCCCTGTACAAATTCCTTGTTGAAAATACCATCCATTGTGATGTCCTCCTGTGTGTTGATTCGGCCCGCCGGGCCGTAATGGATATCATTTTTCGTTGTTTTTGCGTTGTTATTCCTCGAAGTTCTTCGAGATGAACACCATCGTTAACATGGTGAACACGTACGCCTGAATCGCGCCGCTGAAGAGGTCGAAATATACGTGGAACGCGCCCGGCCAGAACAGCAGCAGAAACTTCGGAAGAAGGTTGTACAAAAGTCCCATGATAACGGTACCGCACAAAACGTTTCCGAAGAGACGCAACGACATCGAGATCGGTGTCGAGATCTCGCCGATGATGTTGATCGGCGTGAGCGGGATCGGGTCGAACAATCCCGTGATATGTTTCATCTTCTGGTACTTGAAACCGTTGATGTGGATCAGGAAGAATGTGATCATCGCCAGACCGAAGGTCACGCCGTAATCGGCGGTCGGCGGCCGGAGTCCGAACACGCCCGAGATGTTCGAGAAGAAGATGAACAGAAGAAGTGTTCCGATGTAGTTGCGGAACGCGCCTCCGTGCTTCTCGCCCATGTTCGAGTAGGTCGTGTTGTCGATGAATTCGACTACCGTCTCGATGATGGTCATCACGATCCCCGGCTTTCCGTACGGGTCCGCCTTGCGGATGGCCCGGTTTGCCAGGATTGCCAGCACCGTCACCGCCAGCACGATCACCGCCAGGGCGATGTGCGTCGACGTGATCCAGAACCGGAATCCGAACAGATCGAAATAGCCGAAACCGTTGATACCGATCTTTGTCCCGATTTCATCATTGCTTCGCGATACCACTTCCGGCAGCCCGCCGTGTCCCGGCGCGGCCAACGCCAAAAGAATGTCGCTTCCCATCACTGTAACTATCACCTGCCTTTATCTGCGAAGGTTCATTTTCCGACGAATCTTCGCGGTAAACGGCTGCAGATACGCAGCCGGTTTGATCGTAAGAATTGCCAAAAGACACCCGACGCCCGCCGTCTTTCCGAGGCCGAGCATCACGGCCACCGCTGCAAGCAGCACCACAACGTAGCGGATGACCGTCCGCTTTCGCGAGTAGCGCATCGCCTGCTCCGGCTCCATCGAAAGCTCCCAGCCGATGGACCGGTACATATGGACCAGCAGATACACCGCAACTCCGCAGCCGATGACAACGCCCGCTGCATACCGCAACGCCGGCCTTGCCGCAAGCATTCCCAGCAGAAGAACCGCACACAGGAAAATGCAGCCGGTGATCAGATCGCGGTACACCGCCTCCGCCTCCCGGAGTTCCTCCTCGGCGCGCTCGCTGCCCTCTGCGATCGGATCGACCACGAGGTCCTCGTCCGGGTCCTTCGTCTCGGCTTCCTCCGCGGCGATCTCCCGGTCAATGTCCTCGGGATCCCGAAGTTTCGGCTCGTCATCCGGTTCGGGCGGCTGTGCCATCTCGTGAAGCATCTGCCGCAGACCGGGCAGTTTCTTTCTTCCGAACATCTCCAAATCTCCTGGTTTGCGTCAGCGTCCGTCTTTGTTTCCTTTTTGTTCCTTCCAGCGGCGGAATTCCTCCTCCGTCTGTCGAAGCTGCTCCTCGCGAAGCTTCTCCGCCTCGGTCTTCTCCGGCTCCTCCGCGGGATCCTTCACATACTTGCGAAGCAGCATCCACGCGCTCCGGAATCCGGCGGCGATTCCCAGGACAAATCCGACAAAGAAAAGGATTGGCGATGTCCCGAACAACCGGTCCGCCCCGTAGCCGAGAAGCCCTCCGACCGCGATGGCGGAGATCATGCAAAGGCCGACCTGCGTCACCAGAAACAGCATGCGCATCGTCTCACCGGTTTGCTTCTTCTTCCGCGGATTTCGCATCGAGACCTTCCTTTCCGAACAAAAAGCCCATACGGAAAATAATATATCACCTTTCTCCGATAAATTCCACTATTATTTTTCGTAGTTTTCGTCTCGCGGTTTTTGAGAGACCATCGGTACCAAAAACTTATGTGCACAACATTTCTCAAAAAAACAGAGGGAGAACCGTCTCCCTCTGTTCGTTTTATCGTGTGCTAAATCTTATTCTTTTCTTCGCGTTGACTTTTGCATCCGCGCAAGTCTTGCCTTCTTTTTGCGAATCCGGTTTCTGGTGCGAATTCCAGTGAGGATCAGTCCCACGGCAGCGATTACCATGGCTATGCCTAAAACCACATACAGAATTCCGCGCGAGCGGCTACTCTTGCTCTCCTCGGCAGCCTTCTTCTCCGCTGCAGCTTTCTCTTCCTCGGCCTTGCGGGCTTCCTCTGCGATTCTCGCTTCCTCGGCCTTCTTTGCCTCCTCAGCCTTCTTCGCCTCCTCGGCCTTGCGGGCTTCCTCCGCGAGTCTCTCCTCCTCGGCCTTGCGCTCCTCCTCGAGGCGTTTCTCCTCGGCGATGCGCTCCTGCTCCTCGTAGGTGACTATATTTTCCAACATATTGTTGGTGGTATTCTGGCCCACCGTGGTGCGGTAGAGACCGAATTTCGCAATACTGTGCTTATACTCGTCATCGACTTTGAAGGAAGTCCACTGCTGCGTCTCGTGTTTCTTGTACGCTTCCTTAGCGACCTCGAGGGACGTCTTTCCGCCGAATTCGGAAAGCGGTTCCCGCATGGTAAGTGTCAACGTGTTCTCGCCGTAGAGGTGCAGGTATGTCTTCGGAACATCCCAGACGCCGTACTTCTCCGCCGACTCCGGCAGATATGATTCGTCTGCAGTGTGATCGAGCACGTCGCGCAACGCGGCGCAGAAAATGATATGTCCGCCGTGTCCGTACTCGCCGTTGATATCGTGTCCGACGACAACGAGCGGTTTGAATCGCCGGATCGCCTCGCAGACACTGGCCTTGAGATTTTCGTAGTTGTACTTTTTCTTCGCTTCCTTAAGAGCCTTATCCGCCGTCTGATTGTAATCAATGAAAATGTCCTTGTAGCCCATGATATACGGATAATTGCGGATGCCGCTGTACCACAGACCGTCAAGCCTCTCATGCTCGCGGATGTGAGAAGACGAGCTGTACGTCCAGTGCTCGCACATGTACGCAAGCTGAACGCGAAGCTTCTGCTGCCCGCCGTACTGGTTCAATACCCCGCCCATAAAGAGAATACAGTCGTCGGAGTGTGTCGGGAACACCAGAATGTCGGCCTCCTTCAGCGTGGGCTCCCACACCTGTACATCGGCGGGGAGTTTTCCCGCGGAATAGGCGTAGATCTCGCAGATATACATATCCGAATCAAGCTGGATCACGACTTCCTTCGCTCTCTCCGCAAGTTGTACGTAGTCATGCAGGAAACCGTTCTCACCGTGGTTCTCCTCGTGACCGCCGTAAATGAGGCGGTAGGGCTTCACTTCCGAGCCCCATTGAATGTAAACGCCGGCCATCTCCTCCTCACAGGTGATGGTGATGGTGTCGCCCGCCTTATAGGAGTTGCGGGTGCTGTATTTGCCGTCCCGAAGCTTACCTGCGTTGCTTCCGCGGCTCTCCTTGATGGTGATGGAAAGCGATTTCGCATCCGGCTCTGTGGCAGGAGCATCTTCCCCCTCGGCCCGCGCCGGCACGGCAGCAAGCAAAACCGCCAGGATCACAACCAGCGCGAGCGCCGCAATCACTGCCGCTGCCGTGATGCGCGCCCTGCTCCGATTTTCCGTCTCCGGATTTTTTTCCTCATTCGACCAGTCCATATCCCCTTGTCTCTCCCTTTCTCTCTTGTGTTTATGCAAGTAAATCCGCAAGCGTCGCATTCGCCGCCGGGAAAATACCGTTCTCTGCATCCGTCAGAACCTTCTGCAACTTGACAAAAGACCCCCGGTAAATGATCCGGAGCAGCCGGTCCGTCTTGCGCAGCGCCTCCGTCAGAAGCTCGGGCGGAATGTCACCGCGTGCAAAGACATCCCCGGCCTCGCCGAGGTCCCAGACCTGCATCTCGCCGTCGGGATAGACCACCACGTCCACCAGGAGGTCCGTGAATGTCGTCCCTCCGCCCTCGTGGGGCTCCGCTTTGATAATGTCGCAATACCAGTACAACAGCGACCCGTCCGCCCGCAGGAACCGGCTGATCTTCAGCCCGTCCTCGGGGAGGTACAACGACGTTCCCATCGCAAGCTCCTTCTTCGGGCGCAGCGTCTTCCATGCGGTGATCAGAATGTGATCGCCCGCAAAGAGCTGCTCATCCGCAGAAAGCTCGATGCATTCCTTCGGATAAAACCGTTTGCGAAAAATCCTCGAAACATCCATGGCATCGCCCTCATTTTTCGTCTGCCGTGCTCCGTGTTACCATTACCCTGGGTCCGCTCCCGCGGACCGCTGCCGCCCCGCGTACCCCCGCGAAGCGCTCAAAACGATTTCAATCGTCCGACTCTATCTGGCGGATCCGGTTGCAATGTCTCGGCGCGTTCGAGAACGGCGTCGAGAGGAAGGTGTCGACGATCATCAACGCCAGCCCCGGTCCCACAACGCGGCCGCCCATCGCGAGGATGTTGGCGTCGTTGTGCTGACGCGTCGCCTCGGCGCTGAACACATCGTGGCAAACCGCACAGCGGATGCCCTTGAATTTGTTGGCCGTGATGCTGATTCCGATGCCGGTTCCGCAGATCAGGATTCCCTTCTCGCACTCTCCGGAGAGGATCGCCTTTGCCACTTTCTTTGCGTAAATCGGATAGTCCGTCGCAGCCGTGGAATCGGTTCCGAAATCCTTGAACTCCACGCCCTTCTCGGTCAGATGTGCCTTGACCTCCTGCATCAGCTCATATCCGCCGTGATCACATCCTAAAGCTATCATCTTTCTTTTCCTCCTCCATGATCTCTTTCTCAAACAGCTCGCTGCTGTTCAAATCTCTGTTGTCTCCCATCAGATCCCGGATCGCGGGAATCGCCTTCCCAATCATCCGGTCGATGTCCTCATAACACTGCTCGTAATCGGCTTCGGCTCCGCCGTAGGGGTCGTGAACATCCGTGTCCTCCCCCGCCAGCCACGCCAGCGTGAATGCCTGCGCGTACGGAAATCTCGCCAGAAACTTCTGCCGGTCGGACTCCTTCAAAACGATGACCAGCGTGCTGTCCGTGATGTCGCCGCTGCGGATCTCGAGGCACGTCCTGCGCACCATCTCCACCCCGTGTCTGGTCAGCACCTCCTCCGCCTTGGGATTGCACGGCACCTCGAAGAGCACCACGATCCCGCGGGACGCCACATACAGGGGCTCACCCTCGTAGCGGTGGATGAATACATTTTCCGCGATCATCGACAGGCACGAGTTGTCTCTGCAGACAAATACCACCCGATCGTATCTCATTTCATTCTCCTTTTACACCTGCACGATGCGATATCCGGCTGCCTTCATGAGCCGGTTCATGACCGCCTGCCCGACGCCCTCCTCAGGGAAGCACTCCCCGAAGATGTACTCGGCCCCCATGCGGTCGAATTCCCGAAGCGTGTCGAAGAGATGCGCCGCCACCGTCGCCTCCTCCTCGCGGTCTCCCACGCTCCGAACGGTAAGTCCGTGATACCGATCCTTCGTCTCCTCCGAGGCAAGGACCGCCACCTTATAGCCCTGCGCAAGCTTCGCGTCCGCCTCCGCCTGCACGCGCGCCACCACCGCCGCGAGGTCCCCCTCATAGATGGTGAGCTCGCCCTTCGGCGCGTAATGGCGGTACCGCATGCCCGGCGCCTTCGCCACGATGGAATCGTTTCGCACGCGCCCCACCACCGCGGGGTCGTACATAACATCCGGCAAAAGCTCCCGGAGCTGCTCGATGGTAATATATCCCGGTCGAAGGATCATCGGCACGTCACCCGTCAGGTCCACGATGGTGGACTCCAGCCCGATGGGCACCGGCCCGCCGTCCAGGATCATCGGAATCCTGCCGTTCAGATCCTCGTAAACATGCTCCGCGCGGGTCGGACTCGGCCTGCCGCTGGCATTTGCCGACGGCGCCGCGATGTAGACACCGCTCTCGCGGATGAGCATCGCCGCCACCGGATCGCTGGGCATCCGGATGGCCACCGTATCAAGCCCTCCCGTTGTCGCGTCCGGCACGATTTCCCGCTTTTTCAAGATCATGGTCATCGGACCCGGCCAGAACCGCTTCGCCAGCTCCCACGCACTCGGCGGGATCTCCTTCGCCAGCACCGGCAATGCGTCCGTGTCCGCAATATGTACGATCAGCGGATTGTCCGACGGACGGCCTTTCGCCGCATAAATCCGTCTCGACGCATCCGGGTCGAGGGCATCCCCTCCGAGCCCGTACACGGTCTCCGTCGGAAAAGCAACCAGTTCGCCGTCCCGAAGCAGCTGCGCCGCCTCCGCAAAATCCTCTTTCTGCAAATGCTCCCGCACTACAGGGATCACCCGCGTCTCCATCCTGTTTTCGTCCTTTCTGTCCGAATCGGACAACTTTCCTCGCTTGTCATTATATGCCCCCTTCGGTCAATAGTCAAATCAAAAAAGGGAAGGGCCGCCGTTTCCGGCACATGCCCTTCCCCGCAGGTTCATTTTGCGCTCATTTTGCGATCGATCTGCGCTTGTTTTGCGCGCATTTTCACTCGATTCGCTATCGGATCTGCACGATCCCCATCTTCTTAAGCTCGCTCATCATCTCCCGGATCTGCTGCCCGGTCAGGTTGACCTCCTGCCGCACGAGCCGGTTATGATCTTCGCCCTCCCAAATTTCCATTGTACACATCGCGATCCGGTTCCAGCCGCGGTAGGTTTCTTCGTGTTTCTGGAAAAATTTCAGGAATCCCGAAAAGCTCTTGTCCCGCTGCGCCGCATACTTCTGGAACACCTCGGCGGTCGCGCGGATCTGCCGGTCGTTGGTCGGCTGCGCACGGAATGACACCCAGTCGGTGCGATGGTATTCCCAGTAATAGGCATCGGGGCCGGCAAAAGCAACGGTATTCTGCCCGTCATAGAAATCGTAGCTGGCATCGATGAAAATGTTCGTGTTGTCCAGATTCTTCATGGGAAGATACCGGACTGCGCCGAAGCCGTCCGTGACGTAGGCGATCCACAGAAGAAGCACAAACGCCGCCGTGGTCGCCGCCAGCTTCACCGTCCACAGCAGCACCTTCGGCACGGACAGATTGCCGCGGAAGGTGACGATGTGAATGACCAGGTAGACGACACCGCCGATCAGCATGTAGGGAATCAGCCCGGGCTCGGAGATCAGCAGCGTGTAATACGCCAGCAGGCCGGCGACAAGAGCGATCTCGAAAAATGCCCGGCTCACCACCGGTTTTCCCGCGGTGGACGCGTCACGCCGGCGGTACATGAAGTACATCAACAGCATTACGCCGACGGAGATGAGGCAGTTCAAAACGGCAAGCAGCACAAACTGCCACGTTTTCGAGTCCGCACGATCCCATGCGATCAGTGAAAGCGTCCAGGAATAGAACAGCGAGCTCGGCTTCGTCACCTGTCCGCCGATCCGCCCCATGAGCTGCGTGCGCAGCAAAAGCGGAGCCAGCGAAAAGCTCGCCGCGATCAGATACGTAAAATACCGAATCTCCGCGCGCCGTCCGCAGCAGACCGCACTGACAACCGCGATCGCATCGAAGAAGAGCACGCATGCCAGGAAGCCTGTCCAGGTCCGGACGATCGCGTCGGTGCTCGCCCAGTCGATAACGATGTACCGCCGAATATGCTCGTATTCATCGAAAAATGACGTCCTGATAAATGTGGTGATCGCAGCCAGACCGCTCCACGCGAGCACCGGCAGAATATGCAGATACGCAAGCGCCAGCAATCTGGAGAGATATCTCTCCGAGGTGCTCATGGGGAGCGAATATACCACGTCGCTCTGCTGCCGGTTGTGCAGTTCCCGGAACACGCCGATGACAACAGTCGGCCCCACCATGCCGCCGGCCAGAAGCAGTCCGAGGCCGATGAACGAGATGTTCGACCGGTAAAGTCCCGAAGTGAGCCCCTGAAACATCTGCAAAAGGCAGCCTGTGCCGAGCGCTATGTTGAGAACGACAAACAGCCTTGCGTGCGTACGCGCTTCCCCGAGCGCGAAGCGGTTAATTCTCCGCCAACGACTCATAGCCATACCCCCTCGCCTCCAATTCGTAGATGAATACTTCCTCCAACGTCAGCGGAACCATCTCGACGAAGTCTGCCGAGAGTCCCTCCAGTTTCTGTGTAATCTCCTCCCCGACACCTTTGACGACAGTCTGAACCACGCTTCCCATCACGCTGTACTGCAGCACGGAAAGCCCCAGTCCTTCGAACTCCTCCTTCGTGACCGGGCCGCTTCTGCGGGCGACCTGCACCTTGCTCACGCTGCTCCGGATATTGTCGATCTCGTCGTCGAAGACAAGCTTTCCCTGATGTAAAAGCATCGCGCGATCGCACAGCTCGTTGATCTCCGCCACATTGTGGGAGGACACGATGAGCGTCGCGTTCCGATCGATCATCTCGTCGACGATGATGTCCTTGAGCATTTTCCGCATCGCAGGGTCGAGACCGTCGAAGGCCTCGTCCATGACGATGTACTTCGTCCCGCAGGAAAGCGCCGCCGCAACTACCGACTGCCGCTTCATACCCTTGGAGAAGGAGCCCATTTTCCGGTCGTTGGGCAACCCGAGAGTCCCGATCAGCCGATGGAACGTCTCAAAGGAAAAATTGTCATAATAGCTCGCAAAATACTTCGCCAGCGCCTCAAGCGTAAAATCCGAATACTGCACGGTCTCGTCGTTGACAAAGAAGATGTTCGCCTTCGCCTCGGGGTTGTCCCACACCTCGCTGCCGTCGATGGTGATGCTGCCCGACTGCATGCGGTAGACGCCGCACATCAGGCGCATGAGCGTCGACTTGCCCGCGCCGTTGGAGCCCAGAAAGCCGTACACGCAGCCGTCCGGAATCCGGATGGAGATGTCCTCGAGGGCCCGCAGGATCTTCCGCGGTTCTCCGACTGCCTTTCCGATGAAATCCATGGTGACATTTTTGATCTCAATCATCGTCCTTCACCCCCTGCGTCTGCGGCGAATTCTCCCCGCCGCACTCCTCCTCAAGAATTTGCAGAAGCGCCTCCTTCGGCACCCCCGCGCCGAACGCCTCCCGCGTCTTCCTTCGAAAATCCTCCGTCAGCCACCGGTATGCCCCCGCTTTCTCCTTGGAGACAAAGCATCCGATGCCGGACACCGAGTAGATGATTCCGTCCCGCTCCAGCATGCCGTACGCCTTCGCAACGGTATTCGGGTTGATCCCGAGGTCCTTCGCGAGCACGCGGGCCGCCGGCAATCTGTCATTCTCGACTAAAAGGCCGCGAGCAATCTCTCCGCAGATCTCTCGACAGAGCTGCTCGTAGATTGGCGACCTTCCCGTAATATCCAACCGAATCACGCCTCTTCCTCCTCTCTTCACTTCTCAAAACGCCAACGCCGATTTGTTGGCCGCAGCCCCGGAACAGCGCCGGATCTCCGACACTGTTCCGTTCTCCCCCATCAAGCTGCAAGTACTCTTTCTCTCGGCCGAAGCCGTCGTCTATAAAAAAATCCCCACACTCGCGGCGTTCACCGTGCCGCGTCACGTGTACTATGTGTGATAGTACACTTGAATAATATCACCGGCAGGCCGTCCTGTCAAGAGGATTATTCAAAGTTTTTGCAAACGAAAAATGATACGGCTCGGAAGGTTTGCTTCCGAGCCGTACCATTCTGCGTCAGTATTGATGTGTCAGAATCGTCAAAATAAAGCTGTGCGGGACGAGGAATCGTCCTTCTTTCTGCGCGCTAAGAGAATCGTTGCACCGAGGCCCATCGAGCCGAACAGAACAAGCTCGAACACCAGTGATGCCATATGCCCGCCGGCGGCGGTCGTCTGCCCCGAAAGGCTGCTCGTCGTTGCTTCCACGAGCGCTGCGTCATCTCCCGAGACGGTCATATTGATTGATTTTGCCGATGCGCCGCGGCACGACAATACCAGTGCCGACATTGCCACGAGCATCACTCCGATGCACAATCGTTTCATCTCGATTTCCTCCGTTTTCCTCAAGCCGGACCGATTCCGGCAAATATTACTCTCTCATTTGACGCTGTTAGTTTACCACAGCATTTTGCAAAAGCGCACATTCTTGCAAAATTGTAAGAACGTGTTCAGATTCTCTCCAGGGTGTACCCCTCCGAGCCGTTGAATGCAACCGCCAGCGACGTCCCTGCCTCCTCCAGTTTACGGTTTAAGCGGGACACGGTTGTGTACAGCGCATTCCGGCCGACCTCCGCCGGTCCGTTCCACACGTTCGCGTACAGCTCCTCGCGGGGCACCGGGCGGGTTCCGTGGGTCGCCAGCATCAGCAATACGGAAAATTCCTTCTTCGTCAGCAAAAGGTCTCTCCCGTGGTACGTTGCGACCACCGAGACGGTGTCGAGCTTGAGCTCCTCGTAGGTGACACAGCGGCTCTTGCTGTGGGAATCGCGAAGCCTCGCCTCCACGTGGGCCAGCAATACCCCGAGATCGTAAGGCTTCGTCATGTAATCGTCGCCGCCCTCGCGAAGAGCGCGGATGATCTGTTCATTTTCCCCGAGCGCGGACAAAAAGAGGATCGGAACATCATAGTCCTCTTTGATCTTCCGGCACAGCGTATAGCCGTCGCTGTCCGGAAGCATGATATCCAGGACGATCAGATCCACGTGGTGCCCGGCGAGCTGCTCCATGCACTGCTGGCCGTCGTAGGCCTGCAGCACCTCGTAGTCCTCCATCATCAGCGCCTCATGGTTGATCTCCATGATATGCGGATTGTCCTCTACCAAAAGGACGGTGTAACTCATACTTCTTTCTCCTTCGGAATTGTGAAGCGGAATGTCGTTCCCCCGGGTCCGGTGGCCGCAAGTGTCATGTCACCGCCGTGCATGTGCACGGTGTCCATGCAGATGGCGAGTCCGAGACCGTTTCCGCCGTCGGTTGTGTATCCCCGTTCAAAAATGTGCTCCGCAACATTCGGAGCAATGCCGGTGCCGGTGTCGGCCACGGTAAATACCGCCATGTCCCCCTCCTCCGCAACCGTGACGCGGATCTCTCCGTCGTCCGTATGGCGGCTGGCGTTGACGATCATGTTGATCAAAACCTGCAGCAGCAGCTCAAAGTTGCCGTGCAGCATGCAGCCGGTCTCGCAGGCGGTAACAAGACGGTTGTTCTTCTTCTCGCACACCGGTTCCGCGATCAGCGCGGCGTTGTGCAAAAGCTCCTTCGGATCCACCATGTGCAGCTCCGCATCCCTGGCGTTCCCGTAGGTGTACGCCATCAGGTTCGCCACCATGGCGCCGAGGCGGTCGGCCTCCGAGCGGATGGTCTGCAGGCGCTCAGGCGTCTGCGGCGACAGCTTGCCCTTCTGAATCTGCATCTCCGTCAACTGCGCGTATCCCGAGATGACCGACAGCGGCGTGCGCAACTCGTGCGCCACCGTCTGCAGGAAGCTCCGGTTCATGGCGTTGGTCTGACCCAGCACCTCATTTTTCTGCATCTCCTCCGCCAGCTGCTCCGCCTGAATGCGGATCTTCCGGCTCGTGCTGATGGAAAGTCCGAGGATGCACAGAAGGAATCCGTAAGGCGTCAGTCCGAAGTGCGCCACAAGCGAGTTGCTGCTGGTGTTGATTCCCTCCCACAACATCAGGAAGAACAATGCGAACACCACCACAAGGGTGAACAGATCCGACCCGCGTATCTTCTTTCGCTTGAGCGAGTACCATATGAACTGCGCGACCACAGCAAGCGCACTCGCGACACAGATGTAGTAGCTGATATGGCAAAGCCCCACGAGTTTCTTGGTGTGAAGCGTAAAATGCAATACTCCGAGCACCGCGTACAGTGCGGTAAATGCCCTTGCCTGCTTCTTTCCGATAACCTGCGGGAAAAATGCCGACGGCAGGAACACGATCACGGACGGCAGCAGCGAAACCGTAAGAATGAACAGCCGGTACCGGAGTTCAAACGGAAAATCCGCCTTCAGAAGATAATCGTATGCAAAGAACGAATTGCGGAATGCGATCAGGAAGCAGCAAGCCGCCAGCATGAAGTATTCGCGGCTTCTCTGGTACACCGCGTACACAAAGAAGTAAAATGCGATGAACAGCAGGCCGCACCCCAAAAACAGCGAATACATGGTCATGCCGCGCACATACTCGTCGATATTTTCCGGCGTCGAGATCGTCGTCGCCGGGATAAAGCCGCCGTCGTTGTGCATGAAGTTGGCGTACTGGTAGATGATCTCGACCTCGCCGTCCTCGCCCGTGAACAGCGGAAGCACCATGTAGCGGGCTCCGTGACGGACCTCGTCCGGGTCGGCGGAAACATTGCCGTAGTTGCGCACTTCAACCCCGTCGACATACACGCGCATGCTGTAGTCGATGGAGAAACTTGCGATCGCAAGGTACGTGTTCGGTTTTGCCAGGATTTTCACCCGGTACGAACCGAGGGTCATATCCTTCACACCGTTGGGGCTCGGGACCGGCATGTTGTCCGGATCCGCAAAATCCTCCGGTCCGTACAGCTTGCCCGCAAAATAATCCCACGAGTTCACCAGATGCCAGACGCCGTTCTCCAGCGGGACATCGCGGAAGTCCGCGACGCCGTCCACCGGCTTCACCTCCGGCATGCTGACGATCATCCGGTTACTTACGTAGGCATAAAAAAGCCAGATTCCGATGATCACCACAAACGGCAACAGGATTCCCCAAAGAATTCTGTTTTTCTGCCTGACTCCTGCCATTCCTTTCTTCTCCTCTGCCGCATTTTCCGCTGCGGCTCTCCTGAGGGCTCACCCGGCCGTTGCCGACCGGGCCGCTCCCGTCTCTTCAACTGTTCCTCATCCATACGACGCGAAAGGGCGCACGACTCCCTTAGTCTACCCGCTATTATACGCTGTACGGATGAAATAATGGAAAAACTTGCATAATTGTAAGTTTTCGCCTCTTTTTTCCTGTCTTTTCGCCCTTTGATGACCTTTGATAAAGACAAGGAAAGCCCTGCAATCCTCGATTACAGGGCTTACAAGTGGAAACAATGGGGCTCGAACCCATGACCTCCCGCGCGTCAGGCGGACGCTCTCCCGGCTGAGCTATATTTCCATATGGGGGCGACGGGGCTCGAACCCGTGACCTCTCGCGTGTGAGGCGAACGCTCTCCCGGCTGAGCTACACTCCCATTTATGAAATCCTCCCGGTCGCGGTCTGCGCCGCAACCGTTCGGTGATTTCCTTTTTGATTGATTCCTTCGGATCACTCCTCCGGACGATCCTCCATCGCACTGTACGGACGGTGCGCTCCGACGTACTTGTACGCAGGGCGGATGATCTTTCCGTTGTTGATGATCTCCTCCATCCGGTGCGCTGCCCAGCCGCTGATTCGCGAGATCGCGAAGATCGGCGTGTAGAGCTCCTCGGGGATTCCTAACATATCATACACGAAACCGCTGTAAAAATCAACATTCGCGCACAAAGGTTTGAACAAATGTCTGTTTTCCGCGATGACTTCCTTCGCGATGCGCTCCACGGTGAAGTACAGCTCCAGCTCGTCCATGCGGTCCTTCGCCTCGGCGAGTTTGATCGCATAGTCGCGCAGGATCACCTGGCGCGGGTCGGAGATCGTGTAAACCGCGTGTCCGATGCCGTATACCAGACCGGTCTTGTCAAAGGCCTCCTTGCGGACAACCTTCGTCAAATACTCGCGGATTGCGCCCTCATCCTTCCAGTCAAACACATTTTCCTTGAGGTCGGCGAACATCTGGCGAACCTTTAAGTTCGCGCCGCCGTGGCGGTAGCCCTTCAGCGAAGCGATCGCCGCTGCCGTCGCGGAGTACGTGTCCGTGCCCGACGAGGTAACCACGTGGGTGGTGAAGGTGGAGTTGTTGCCGCCGCCGTGCTCCGCGTGGATCACGAGGCAGATGTCCAGAACCTTCGCCTCCAGCTCGGTGAAGCGTCCGTCCGGGCGAAGCATCGAGAGGATGTTTTCCGCGGTGGAATACTCCGGCTTGGGATTACGGATGATCAGACTCTCGTCCATCCGGAAATGCAAGTACGACCAATATGCGTAAATCGAGATGACCGGCAGCTTCGCGATCAGGTTGATGGACTGACGAAGCACATTTTCCGCCGAGATGTCCTCGGCGTTGTCATCGTACGAATACAATGTCAGAATACTCTTCTGAAGGCTGTTCATGATGTTTCCGCTGACGGCCTTCATGATAACGTCGCGGATGAATTTGTTCGACAGCGTCTGGAACGTGGTGATCAGCTCCACAAAATCCTTGAGCTCGGTCTCGTTGGGCAGCTCACCGAACAGAAGCAGGTACGTGGTCTCCTCAAAGGCGTAGCGGCGCTCCGCAAAGCCCTTCACCATCTCCTGCACATCGTAACCCTGATAATACAGCTTGCCCTCCGCCGGCACCTTCTTGCCGCCTTCGAGCTTGTATGCGGTCACGTCCGAAATCTCCGTGAGACCGGTCAAAACGCCGGCGCCGTTGCTGTCGCGGAGTCCGCGCTTCACGTCGTATTCCACATACAGATTCTGGTCGATCACGCCCGCCTTGCGACATTCGTTTACAAGGAACTGAAAATCCCGTTCCCCTTTCTCGTCCAGTTTCATCATCGAAGAATCACTCATGGCGCACTCCTGTCAACTCCGGCATTCCGGTCCCCGGCCTTTGAAAAATCCAGCCGGTTTCCAAGCCCCTAATCCTACATCGCACTATTATATTCGCGGGACCGCCGCACGTCAACAGGTATTTTCCGCGGGATTCACCTGTTCTTTATCCCCGGTTCTCATACTCGTTACGAAAATCCGCGGGCGTCTACTCCCGCCCGACGCGGCTCTTCTGTCCCATGCCGACGATCCGCGCAGCCATGCGGCGCGAAACCAGTCTTGTTGCGAACAGGCCGGTCTTGACGCCGGCACCGGGCACGATCAGCATCTTGCCCTTCTCCATCTTCTTCACGGCGTAGGCAACGATCTCCTCCGGCGTCTTCGCGGAGGCCCACTCCTTGCCCTTCGCCCGCTGCGTGAACTCGGTGTACACCGGTCCGGGGCACAGCGCGCCGACATAGATTTTGCTGCCCATGTCCTTAAGCTCGCCCGCAAGGCCCTGGGTGAAGCTTGCGACATACGCCTTCGTCGCATAGTACGTATTCAGATACGGTCCTGCGGGAAGCAGTCCCGCGCAGGACGCGACATTTAAGATCGCGCCCGTGTCCGACTCCTTGCGGAGATCTAAAAAACGTCTCGTTAAGATGTGCACGGCGCGAATGTTTAAGTCAATCATGTTGAGCTCCTCGGCGAGCGACTGCTCCACCGTGGCGCCCAGAAGGCCGAAGCCCGCGCAGTTGATGAGCACCGAAGCCCCCTGTCCCGCAATGATCTCCAGGACACGGTTGCACTCCTCCTCCCGCGACAGGTCCGCCGCCAGAACTTCACAGGGAACGCCCAGCTCCGTCGCCAGTTCGCGCATGCGCTCCTCGCGGCGCGCCACCAGGATCAGCCGGCAACCCTTCGCCGCCAGCGCCTTGGCAAATTCCCTTCCGATGCCGGAACTCGCCCCCGTGATGACCACGGTTGCTCCGGCCAATTCTACTCTCATGAATTCCCCTCAGTCTCTTTCTTCGCTTTCTTCTTTTTCACGCGGTCGATCTTATCGAACTCGATCTTCTCGGGCGGCGACAGCAGCGTCTCCGGATGCGTAATGTAGTAACGGATCTTTCGGAATCCGACGGCATACGCAAGGCCGTCCGCCGCGCGCTCGTCAACAACGAACTGCATCTTCAGCTTGACCAGACGCTTCGTCGTTCCGTCCGGCTGAAGCTCATAGCATACACGCTTGCGGCCGATGGCGCCGAAAATGGTCAGCGTTCCGAACTCGTAGATGTGATGATACACCGCGTCCAGTCCAATGGAGCCCATGTTGGTCAAAAAGAAGCTCGAATGGAACGGAAGCATGTCCGTCATCTTCTTCGGCATCCAGCCGTAGCGGTCCAGGAATTTGAAAAATCCCACAGCAAACGAAAGCAGGAAACCCGGGAGCTTGCAAAACACCGTCTCCAGGCCGTCCAGCGCATTCTTGTTCTCATCCTCCTCCACCTTCACGTTGGTGTCGATGGCATCCGTCTCCTCCTTGATCCGGCGCACCACATCGTAGAGCGTATCCTCGCACTCGAAAACCGGCATGATGATCGTGCGGTCGCTCTCTCTGGTCATGCCCTTCATCACGGTCATGGAACCCTTGATGACGTTGCGGGAGTACACCTTGGAATGCTTCACGAAACGGTTCAGTTCCGGCACGTCAACCAAAGCACGGACCATCGTCGCGTAAACCACCTCGTACATCGAGAGGTTCGGCAGCTCGCCCATGCGCATCTTGCGGATAAACTCCTCCGTCTCCGTGATGTCCAGCTCGTCCTCGAAGAGAACCCAGCCGTCCATCTTCTTCGGCATGATATACGGCTCAAGACGGCTCATCGGATCCTGATTGCGAACCAGAAAGCCATCCTTCCGGTCACCCCATCTTCTCTTTCGTCCCTCATGCGGTTTCATTTCATTTTCCCCAGTCTATCGCACCCCGAGAGCATGCGATTTTATAGAAATTTAATACTTTACCATTGTATAACACTGACGCTCCCGCTGTCAATAAAAACGAAGGCGCTTTTGCGCTTATGTTTTCTTTGTGTATAAGCCATGATTTGTTTGACATCCGCACACGAATTTACTAAAATGAAAGAAATTCGGCGGGGAGGACAAATCCTTATGAAACTTAAACGGGGGCTGCTTTTTCTGACGCTTCTTGCAGCGCTTTTGCTTGCGGGCTGCGGGAAGACGACCGAGAAGAAGATCACATTTTCCGACACGGACATCAAGTCTGACGTCATCGGCGTCGCCATCGACGGCACGACGCTTACCATCCGTGCGGCCGGGACGTACGTTCTCACCGGTTCCTGCAAGGAAGGCAACATCATCATCGACGCGCCCGCCGGCAAATCGGTCACGCTGGTCCTCGACAACCTCGAGCTCACGAGCACCAAGACCGCGCCCATCTACGTCAAGGATTGTCCGCTTCTCGCGATCTCCATCGCGGCGCGCTCCCAGAACATCATCACCGACCGCCATACGTACACCGAGATGCTCTCCCAGGACGGAAAGCAGACCGACGCCTCGGACTTCGAGGAGGTTCCGAATGCAGCGATCTACTCCAAGAGCCCGCTTCTGATCCGCGGCGAGGGCGAGGGGCAGCTGGTCATCAACGCCGACTGCTACAACGGCATCACCACCAACGACACCCTGACCATCGACGGCGGCGTCATCAATATCACCGCCAAGAACAACGCCCTTCGCGGCAAGGATTTTGTATCCATCAGCGGCGGCGTGCTGACCATCAAGGCCGACAACGACGGTATCAAGGCAACGAACACGGAAAATGCAGGTCTCGGCTACATCTCCATCAAGGGCGGCGTCATCAACGTCCAGGCGGATGACGAGGGCCTCTACGCACCCCGCTCCGTCAACTTCACCGGCGGCACCGTCACCATCAAGTCGAAAAATACAGGCGTCAAGACGGAAGGCACCGTCAACTTCGACGCGGGCATCATCACCATCACCTCGAAGAAGGACGAGCCGATCCTTGCGAATTCCCAGGTCCACAAGGACGACGCGCTGGTAACCGCCAACGGCAAGGTGCTGGAGTAAGCTTGCGGAGTTCGGTGCGAGGTTTTTCAGAATACAAAAAATACGCGGAGGCACGATCGGTGCCTCCGCTTTTTGATTCTCTTCGGTTGTCAATCGGGCGTCACTCGAGTTCCTTTACAATCGCGTAGAGGATGTCGACGCAGCCGTCCAGTCCGCAGGTGCTCGAATTCAGCGTGAGATCGTAGTTCTGCGTCTTTCCCCACTCCGCATCGGTGTAGTAGCGGTAGTGGTTGGCTCTCGCCTTATCCTTCTTGCGAAGGCTCTTCTCCACGCCGTCCGGGTCAAACCCGTAATCGTCCACCGCACGCTTTATCTTGTCCTCAAGCTTCGCATGGATAAATACATGGAGCGCATCGTCGCGATCCTTCAGGATGTAGTCCGCACAGCGTCCGACGATGACACAGTTCTCCTTCTCGGCAATGTCCTTGATGATGTCGCTCTGTACAACATAGAGCTGATCCTGCAGCGGAAGCATATGACCGCCGAACACCTGTCCCGCATAGGTCATGTTGCTTGCAATGTTGAACAACAGGCTGCCCGTAATGTGCTCGCCCTGCTCCTCAATGAACTCCTTCGCCAGACCGCTCTCTTTTGCCACACGGTCGATCAATTCCTTGTCGTAGAAGGCATATCCCAGCTTCTCCGCAAGCTTGCGGCCGATGGTCCGACCGCCGCTGCCGCACTCACGACTGATGGTAATGATTCTCTTCATACACAATTCGCTGTCGGTTTGAAACCCCTTGCAAACCGGCAACCTCCTCCTTCCCCATCGGTGTCTTTATTTTACCGCAGAAACGAGGTTTTTGTCAATGAAGAATCCGTCATTGCATCGCCCACGCAAGGGCCATAAGCATCCCGAGGATCACCGTTAGACCGCCCAGAAACGACCGCATCCCGTGGCGGAACCGGGAACGTCTGCTCTGTACGTTCTCCGTTTCACCGGTTCCCGGAGTTGCGATGACCTCCGCACCGCCGGTGAGAACCGTTCCGGTTCCGTCGGACATTCCGGCGCGATCCGGAAGCCCGGGCACCGGTCCTCCCGTGACCGCCGTCAACATGCGATGCATGGAACTGCCGTTCTCATGGCTCAGCACGTGAAACGCATACCCGCTGTACACTGCCTGCGCATCCTGCGCGTCGAGATATCCCAGGAGCCAGTCCGACAACGCCCGCATCTGATCCGGCAACGGTCTCTCATACTCCGGGCAATAGACAAGCTCCGGTTCCCCCGTATCATTGCGGATGAACAAACAATCCGGCTGCAGCACAAAACTCTCTTCCCTAAGAAGGTACCTTCGACCCTCGGAAATCCGTTGAAACAGCCTGGTCATCAACCTCCGGAAACTCTCCCCGGACAGTTTTTGTCCCGCAAGGCTCTCCTGCAGGGAAGAACACCCGTCGACAAAATATCGCCGCAGCTTCTCGCCCTTCAGGTACAGAGTCTTCATCCGGAGAATGCCCGGAATCTCATTGTGTGCAAGCATCTCCTCCTCAAAAGAGTCACCCTCCGGAAGGTGGTGCAGCACAAAAAGACACTCCTCCAGCCCGTTGATCCGTTCCGCTGTTATCTCGTACATCTCGGTCTCCCCTCTTGTTTTAGCGTGCGCCCGGCTCCTAGCGCAGCCGGTTCACGATCTCGCTCAGTTTTTCAAAAACCGTCCGGATTCCGGCAATCTGACTTCCCGTGTCTATGATCGCCGCATACATTCTCGTCTGCCTTCTCGGGTCGCGGCAGCTGCACTGCCGGACGATCCCGTCGGAAAACCATTGCCTCGTTGCAAGACTTCCGAGCATCGACACGGCGGAATCTCCCTGAAGTCGAATCCGCACCGTCGCAACGCCGCCGGACACCGTCACCGTCGCCTCCGACGCAGTCGCAATCCAGAATCGTCCCTTGATGAGTGTCCGCAGCCGTTCCGTCATCTCTGCCGCGTCCGCATCGTCCGTGCCCTGAAACCACCGGGCGAAGATCGACCTCTCGAATTTACGCTCATAGCGGATCTTCCCAAGCTCCGGGTCCTCATCGTTTACGACCAGCGCCCTCGTCTCCTCTGCAACTCTCGTCGCCAGCCCGTTCGCCACCGACACGTCCCGCAGATACAACACCATGTCGATCATCAGCACCGTGAGGATCGTGACAAACGGAATCACAAACACCGCCTCCACAGTGTAGGAGGCCGTCACCACAGCCCCGCGGCATCTTCGTTCTCGCATCCCGTTTCCTCCCTGCTCTCACAAAACCAGGCAGACGGCAACTCCCGCGCTGCCGAGCACCGCAAAAGGATAGAACGGAAGTGTATAGGTTCTCGACTTGCGCAGGATTGCAATACAGAAAATCCCCACCGGCAGCAGACAAAGGTAACTCACCAGAAGGAAAAAGAACAGCAGCCGCAGTCCGAGCCCCAGCCCATACATTGCGATCAACACGGCGTCTCCGATTCCCATCGTCTTCCACCTCGCGGAGATCACAACCAGAACAAGCCCCGGCACGAGACCGAATGCTCTCTGGACAAAAGGGATCCCGGCTGCGAGAACAGTTCCCGTAGCCGCAAAGCTTATGTGACAAAGCGCTACTGCGATCGCCAATAACAATCCGCCCGTAGCCAGCAGCCACCGCGGCACCGTCTTCGTCCGCAGATCGTATACGGCTCCGGTTACGGCAATAACCGCCAGCAGCCCGAAAATGATCCAGTCCCCTGATTTCATCTCTTCACCTCATTTCACTAGTCGTCCTTCGCGCCGCATTTGCTGCACGCGCGAAGCCCCTTCTCCTCCGCTTCCGCGAGCGTCATGCTCTGATACGACCGGCGAAGCTCACTGCACGAGATTGTTGTGTGATAGCGGTTTCCGTAGTCCGTCAAAAAAACTGTCGCTCCCGCGGGATGATGGTCGCAATACGTGCAGGGGCGGTATTTTTCGCCGTCCTTGTTGCGTCTTGCGCCGACCTCGGAAAACGCAACCTGCTCAATCACCAGCTTAAGATACGTGCACGTCGCCGAGCGGTGATACACGGCTCCGTTCGCGGCGACATACACCGTCTCTTCATTCTCTTCCCTATCCTCGTCGTCCGATTTCTCCACGGCCCGCTCACGCCCGTGGTAACTTCCCGCCTCGATTCGCTGCACCACCGGAACGGAGCCGACGGAAAACATGCCTCCGACCGCGGAAAAGCGGTAGGACACCAGCAGCGATACCCTGCCTTCCTCCTCGAACATGGAGCTCCCGGACGTGCTCACGCCGGACACTCCGCCCCGGATCCATCCGATCCAGGAAGCATTCCGGATCTTCTCCCGGAGAAGATATCCCATATAAGCCTGAGACGCGACTCTGCCGACGGCCTTGTCGATCCCAAGTTTTGCAATCAGGTCATCGGAGTCGTCCTCGCTCAGGGAGGACAGTTTGGAATACACGGTTCCGTACTCCGAAACCTCCCGGACAACCTCGCTCATGGCCGACTGCATTTCCGCCTGAATGCGCAAAAACAGAAACAATTGCAAAAACACGTAGACCGCAAGAAACACCACCGGCACGCAGAAGGATGCCTCCACCGTCAGCGAAGCACCCACAGACGCGGTCCTCCGTGCTTCGTTCGCCGATACCGCGCGCTCCTGTTTCATTCGCTTCTCCGCCATGGTTCCTCCTTTTCCCCTCTGACAGCCATTCCCGGGAAGCCCCCCGGAGAAAGTGTTTTTGTGGTAATTGAAACTACCGGGGAATAGCTGTCAGAGAGGAGCGCCTCATCAATATGATACGGCGCAGTTCTCCGTGATTTCATACGAGGTGATCCGCTCCGGCAAAACATTTCCGAAGGAGATTCCGGCAAACAAGGCCGGACAGTTCGCCGTCACCGTCGCCTCAAAGCCGTACACACAGTCCTTCACTAAAAAATCCCGGTCATACTCCGCCCGGAGATTGAACTGGATGATGTCCAACCCGCGCAAAGTCAGCGTGTCCGAGCTCGTGAACAACATCAAAAGCATCAGATAATGGGAATACGAAAGGCAGAAGCCTCCGGGTGATGTATACGCCTGTGCCGCTGCGATCCGTTTGGCCTTTGTCTGTGAAAATGCCTCGGTCAGTGACAGTTGAAAACTCGATGCCGTGACCAGCACCGGAACCGCCTTTCCGCGCAGAATCTCCGCCGTCTCCAGATACGCGTTCTGAATTGCCCAGACCGCCAGGATCAGATACTGCGTGAGTTTGATCAAAAGCGGAAACGGCAGCAGTGCCAAAAGCTCTGCGGCAACCGCTAGGGCCTCTCCCCGCTTTGTCGAATCCGCGAACACGTGGATCACGTTCATGATCGCCCGCAACCCCAGAATGCTCTTCGTCGCCGACTTCTGATTCTGCGAATCGGACGTGTTTCCGTACAAAAGATACTCCTGCTCATAGTGAAGTACTCCCCTGCGCTCTCCGTCGGCAAAGCTGGTCATATGTGTCGTCAGATACGTGATCAGCAACAGCTTCTCCGACAGCGCAACAACCCCGTCCGCCAGACGGTCCAGCAACTCCTCGAACAGATTCCCCTCCAAAACGGAAGACAAAAAGTTCACGGACAACGTTCCCTCCGAGGACATGGAAGGGAGCAAATACAACGATTCGATCATCCCCATGGAATAGGATGACGGCTTGGCCGGCTCCCACCGGACAGATGCGCCGGACAGATCAATGTCGTCGCCGTAAACTCCGCCGACGATTCCGTTCGTTATCGCGTCTTTTACTGCTTTCCAGAAGGTGGATCCCTGCGTGGACACCTTAACCGAGGAGTAATCGATCTCCAGCCAGTCAAGAGAATACCCTTCCGCAATTCCCGGAAGCACCAGATAGATAGCTTTCCACTCCATCATCCGCACCGGGGTGCCCTGCATCTTCTCCTTGAGTTGCACCAGAATCTCCCGGTTTCGTTCCAGCGTCTGCCGCATCTCTCGAAAATGGTACTCACTGCCGTCTTTTCCCTCCCCGATGTACTTCTTCATGACCTTGACGCCGTCTTCGAGGCTCTTGTAGAAATCCTCCTCCACAAGCGGCTTCACCGTCTCCAGATACTTCTCGAACTCCTCGACCATCGGCCGGTATGTCTCCTGCAGCCGGATCAGATCGTCCAGCACCTTGATCGCATCCTCCGTCGGTTTCAGCGCATCAACGACTGCGTAAAATACCCTTCCGTGTCCGATGGAAACAGACTCCGGCACCTCGGCGGACGGAGAATTGAAGATTTCTGCGGCAACATCGCTGATCTGTGTTTTGATGTCAACATAGGATTTTTCCATCTGCCGGAAGAACGACTCGTTGTTCATGTGTACGGACTGTGCCGTCACCGGCGCGGCAACCGCACGCTTGGCAAATGCAGCCGCAGGTTTGAAGGTTCCGTTCTCCTTCAGCTGAACCCCGTTTTTGTCCGTCGGTATTCCGTCGAGAAGCGTCATCAGTTCCAGGATCTTCGCGTCCGTTTTGGACAGTTCCCTCTCGATCCGCTGCTGGTATGCAAGAGCCTCCACCGACGTCTCGGAATCCTTCAGCAGCCGCACCGCCCGCAGCAACAATTCCGCCAGCTCCTGCACGCCGCTCACGGCTCCCGCCTCAATCATCTGATTCCGGCAGATATCCGGTCCTCCCTGCAGAAGCCCCACCGTCCGGTTCAGTGCAACATCGGCGATCTCAAACGCATAACTGTAATTCGACCCGCGCTCACCGAAATAACCGTTCGGCACATCCGCGGTCGGATCGGCCGTCGCCGATACATAGCGGGTCAGTTCCTCCTTAATATCCACATCGTAGAGGCCGTACAGCCCATACTCATCAAACAGCGGCGCATAGTACTCCCCGAGCACCGACTCCGCGGAAGTCTGCACCGCGAGGTTCACCATCCCGACAGCCCCCTGCTGACGCGCGGATTCCAGCCCGACCAGCACCAGCGACATCACCAGCAGGAACACAACGGTCATCAGGACGGTGACCGCCCCGTCAACGCGACGAGGTTTCATTTTACAATCGCCTCGGAATTCAGTTTGATGGAGTTAAATGCCGAGCTGACAATCGAAGAAATCTCGTTTTTGAAGATCAGCACCAGGCCGATCAGGATCACGAGGATCAGTATGATCTCCACCACGCCGATTCCCGACTGGTCCTCCCGGAAGCTGTCCAGCACTTCCTTCCATTTTCTCAACCAACGTCTCATTTTCTTCTCCTTTCCGCCGTCCGTCCGCGAACGGCCTGTCTTATTTACAGCGACATGAACGCCGGGATCAGGATCATCGCCAGAATGACGATCAGGATTCCCGCCATCGGCAGCAAAAGCTTCGTGCCCGCTTCCTCGCCCCGCTGTTTTGCCTGCTCCCTGCGGTCGCAAAACGCCTCCGCCGCCTCCTTTCGAAGCAGCGGCAGCACGCCCGCCGAGCCTTTTTTCAGATTCTGCACCAGCACTGAGGACAGCCGAAGATACCGAATGTTTCCGCAGCGCCGCCCGAACTCTTCGTAGGCGGCCTCCTCCGACACGCCGAGTGACAGACGGTTTTTCGTATGAAGCATCTCCTCGTACACATATTCCCGCTCCGACCGCCGTCCACGATGCCGCACGTAGTCGTCGACGATCCGCTCCCACGCCAGCCGGATGGTGGATCCGGCCTCCATCAGAAGCGTCATCTTGCTGACCACCTCCGGGTACTCCCGCAAAAGACGGTTCTCCCGCTCCTTGCGAAGCTTCTTCCGTCTGCTGACGTCGACCAGAATTCCGACGATCCCGAGCAGTGCGGCGTATGCGGCGAACATCCAGGGCGAGTATTTTCGCTCCTCGTAAAATTCAACCCGCTCCCCTTCCCATTGCTCCGGCAGCCGGATCTGCTCCTCGTAAGCCTGGTCCTTCGACACCTGCGCAAGCATCTCCTCGAGTGCTCTGCGGTTGACATCCGACTCTTCGCCTATACTGCACACGAGAACCGGAATCTGCATGATCTCCTCCCAGTCGCCGTAGGTAAGCGTCGCAGTCAGAACGACTGCCTCTCCGTCCTCCCCGCACAATTCCGGGTGAACGTTTCCGGAATAATCGACGATCCGGTAATCGGATGTGCTCCAGGATACGGCAATCGGTGTGCCGGGAATCCGCTCGGGAAATGTCAAAGGCTTCGTCACATGATCGACGCCCGGGTTCTCCCCGAGAATCCAGGAAACCATCTGCTCCTCCGCCTCCGCGGCGCTTGCCAGAAGCTCCTCCGACGTCATCTGCTTCTCTGTAACCGCCATTGAAAGCGCAAACTCGCCTCCCCGGTATCTTGCAATCACCCTGGCCACTCCGGTTCCCTCCTCGGGCCGGTCAATCCGGTGAAGCGCCGTCGCAGTAAATCCGCCGGAATATGCCGACCGCAAAACCGCGACGGACAGCCCGAGCATCAAAGCCGCAACGAGGATTCCGAAGCGGCAGTCTGCCTCCGTCCGTTTCGCTCCCGGACGGTCGTTGACATACATCGCGCGGTAGTAACTCTCCTCCGCGCCGTCCAGGCGAAGCCGCCGCATCAGCCATCGCTTCCCCAGGGCGCCGAGATATCCCGCATACAGGAGTCTCTTTTGCCCGGCGAACCGCTCCTCAGGAGGGATTTTCATCGCGAGAACAAACCCGGCGATCACAGCCGTCACGGCCGCCGATCCGAGGATTGTCGCTGCCCAGATGCTTCTCATGGTCCCTCCCTCCGAGCGGAAACGCTCAAATCTCAATTAATGCCATTCGCTCCGCCGCAATACAGCATCCGCGGTAGCAAAGATACAAAACAAACATCACAAGATGCCCGGCGAACCCCGCATACAGCGGAGCTAAAAAGCCCGGCGAGAAAAACAGAAAATACCCGAGCATCAGGTACGGCATCGCCTTCATAATGCCGACCTCAAACTGCTTTGCCAAAAGCACGGTCTGAATCTCCCGGTATACCTCCTGCTTTTCGTACAGCGTGTCGGTCACCGCACGGACCACCTTCACTACGTCTCCGCCGGTCCGCTTTGCCATGGTAAAGATACCCGCAAAATTCCGGATATCCGCAACACCGCTTCGCTCACCGAAGACCTCGAACGCTTCCTCCGCAGTGCTTCCGCTCTGCATTTTCCGGGTCATCCGGAGAAATTCCTCCGTGATCGGTTCCCGTGTTCCGAGCATTCTCGTCAGATCCTCCGCCGCGTGTGCAATGCTGTTCTCAACACTGTACCCGGCCTCCAGCGACGCCAGAAGGCACTGCAGTCCGTCCCGGAATTGCTCCTCCAGCCGGCGGCTTCGCCGGTTCCGCAGAACATTTCTCTCGCGGTACAGCCGGATCATCATGACCGGCGCCAGAAAGACAAGGCTCCGCCATGTCTGAAAAAACAGAAAAGCTGTCAACAGACACATCCCGATCTGACCGAGCAAAAACCGCAATTCTTTCATACGACCTCCAAGGTCTCCGGCAACCGAAGCCCCGCGGCCTGCAGCTTGCCCTGCCGCTTCAGCCGGTTCCCGGTGGGGCGAAGCTCGCCCAGAATACGTCCGTCCGCGGTTTCGCCGACCTCACGGAACACAAACAACGGATTCAGCTCGATCTCACCGTCCACGCATGCCGTGATCTCCGTGATCTCAAGCACCTTTCGCGTCTTGTCCCGCAGTCTGCCGAGCTGAATAATGATCTCGATCGCCGACGCAATCTGTTTTCGCACCGCCAGCAGAGGAATCTCCTCCCCGAGCAGCGTCATCGTTTCAATTCTCGAGAGCATATCCGCCGGAGAATTTGCATGCCCGGTGCTCATCCCGTTGTGGCCGGTGTTGAGACTCTGCAGCATGTCGATGCTTGCTGCATCGCGCACCTCGCCCACAATGATCCGCGACGGCCTCATGCGTAGCGATGTTTTGATCAGGTCACGAATCGTGATGGCGCGATTTCCCTCCGCGTTGGCGTTTCGCATCTCCAGCCGGACCAGGTTCGGTATCCCGGAGAGCTGAAGCTCCGCCGAGTCCTCAATTGTCACGACACGCTCGTCCGCCGGAATGGAATCCGACAATGCATTTAACATCGTTGTTTTCCCCGAACCGGTCCCGCCGCTGACGAAGATGTTGTACCCCGCCTTCACCAGCGTCTTGAGCTGCGCCGCAGCCTCCGGTGAGATGGACTCCAGCTCGATGAGCCGCTCCATCGTGATGCGTTCCTTCGGAAACTTCCGGATCGTCACAGCGGGCCCGACCAGCGATACCGGCGGCAGAACCACGTTGACGCGGCTGCCGTCCGGCAGTCTCGCATCCACGATCGGATTTGCCTCGTTGACCGCACGGTTGACTCCGGCTGCGATCTTCTGGATCACGTCCGCAAGCTTCTGTTCCCCGGAAAATCTGGCCTCGCTTCGGAACAATTCGCCGTCCTTCTCGTAGAAAATGTCATCCGGTCCGTTGACCATGATCTCCGTGATCTCCGAATCGTCCATCATGTCCTGCAAAACGTCCAACCCGCGGAGCGCGTGAAAGACGTCCCTCTTTCCGGTCAGCCGTTCCTGCACGCTCAACGCCAGTTCCTTCGTGTGCGCACGAATGCTCTGTTCGATCAGGTCCCGCAGTTCGTCATCGCTGAGTTCGCGCGAGCCGTCAATCGCAGCCATCACGAATTCCGTGAGACGAACCCGAAGCTCTTCCCGCCGTCGTCTCATACTGCTTCCTCCGCGGAGACTACCCTCCGCAGCCGCTCCGCCAGTCCTTCCTCGCGAAGCATCCGCTCCAGCGAGCGGAATCGCTCCCCGATCACGGTCCCGAGAACATGGATCTCCCTGCAACGCTCCGCCCAGAGCGGCAGCGGCATTCCCGCCAGGTCAACCACCAGGCACCCGTATCCGCCCGCTTTCAGTCCTTCGAAAAATGCATCCGCATCCTTCTCCGTGATCTGCAAAAAATCCGACAGGCGCGTGTATCCGCCGATGACCTTCACCCCTCCGGCGTCCCGCATGCAGCAGACCGCCTTTCGGTACCATTCGGCACCGTGTTCCTTCAGGAGATAAGTAAGCTCCGAGACATCGTTCTCGCCGGACTTCCACTCCTTCGTCGCTTCCGGCCACGGGGTCAGGCACAGAACAACCGTGCCGGTTCGGGCTCCCTGCGACTTTGCGAGCGCCAACGCATACGCGGTACTGTTTTCGCCCGACAGCGCGATCACGCCGTAGCAGCGGCATTCCGGCAGAGGTTCCCCGGGCACAGCGGTCCCGCGCTGCACCTCCGAAGCCTGTGGCTTTAATATCACCGGAACCATCCGGTCCGCCGGCTGATAGCGAAACAGCATTCCCTCCGCCTCCGCGGGCACCGGTTCCTCCGAAAGCCTCCACACGGGAACGCGGCGGCCCGCCATGCGCTCCAAAAGTGCGGATACCTCCTCTGCGGTTCCGATACCGGACGTATACAGAACGGCCTTGATCGGACGACTTCCTTCTCTCTTTCCGAACTCTTCCGCGGAAACGTAACCTTCCACGGTATACTCCGGCGGCAACACCTGCTGTATCGCCGGCGCCAGCCGTTCCAGATATGTCTTGTCTTCGCAGAGAATCACAATCGCCTTCATAGCCCCTCCTTCGCGTCGGACCGCGTTTCGTTGTGCCGCCATCATACGCCGCCCGACGGGCACCGTCAACGAGCATATCGCGTTATCGAATCTTTTCGTCACATTTTCAAAACCGTGGAAAATTCTTCGTCATTTTTCTATATGCACATTGCACAACGTCTTATCGAACTCACAAAAAAGTGCACAAACCGAGCGTCTCCGATTTGTGCACAAATAAAAAATAACACCCCCTTTGCCTACGGGGCCGTCCGCGGCAGAGAGGGTGCTATCCTGCTGTTCTTTCCATACAGCGTTGAAGGAGTCATGAATATGAATTCAGTACGGGACTTACCGCACCGGGGTAATTCTTTTTAAGTGACATCCGGGCCCGCGATCGTTTCTTTTTGCGGGCTCGTTTTATCTTTTTTCTGTTTCTTTTTGGAGCGTCTTCCCAACACCACGCTCTGGAGCAGAATGAAGAAACAAAGCATTCCGCCGGTGGTGATGCTCTGCCACCAGGGGGCGTTCAGGCCGCTGGAGACCACAATCTTTTTGATGGTGGTAAGGCTCAGGGTGCCGAAGAAGGTGCCGATGACATTGCCGACACCGCCCGTCAGCAGGGTGCCGCCGATGATGGAGGCCGCGATGGCGTTCATCTCCATGCCGGCTGCATTTGTCGCATTGCCGGCGCCGGTGTGCATCATGAACACGTAGCCCGCAATGCCGCTCAAAAGGCCGCTTATGATGTAGCTTAAGAATCGGGTTTTCTTCACGTTGATGCCGAGCATCAATGCACTCTGCTGGTTTCCGCCGATGGCGTAGATGTTGCGGCCGAGGCGAATGTATTTAAGAAGCACAAAGATCAGGATCACGCAGGCGACGGCGGCCACGACACCCAGCTCGATGGTGGCAGCCACGCGGTTTCCGTTGTTGGCCGTATAGCCCAGCCACGAGATTCGGATCTTATTTGCCCGCAGGTCGTTAAATCCCTGATGGCTGACCTTCTGCGGATTTACCGACAGAATGGTGGTCATGCCCCTGGCAAAGAACATGCCGGCCAGGGTGACGATGAAGGGCTGGATCTCTAAGTAGCTGATCAAAAATCCCTGCACAAGGCCGAATGCTAAACCGATGCCCAGTGCGAGCAGAAGCGACATGAAGATGTTGCCGCCTTTGTTTAAGTACAAAACGCAGCTCATTACCACTAAGGAGGTGACCGCACCGACGCTGATGTCGATGCCGCCGCCGATCATGACCACGGTGAGACCGCAGGACACGATGATCAGGCTCGCGTTGTCGTTCAGCATGTCGAAGATCTGCTGGGCGTGCAGGAATCCGCCGCCCAGAAGGAATATCGCCAGGATGTACATGACGAAAAAAATGGCGATGGTGATGGTCATCAGAAGCTGGGTGTCGTTGAGCGGTTCTCTTCTTTTCAAAATCGATGCTTTCATCCTTCCTCCGCTCCTTTCGCCGATACTTTTCTGCGCTTTTCGGCAAGCCGTGCGATCCATTTTCCGAAGCGTTCCTTGATGACCGGCGAGCCGATCACAACCAGAAGAATGATCACGATGGCCTTGTAGGCCTTCACGTCCGTGGAGGATACTTTCATGGCGTACAGCGTGATGGTAAGCGTCTGGATGACGTAGGCGCCGATGATACTTCCGCTCAGCTTGAACCGTCCGCCGCCCAGGCTGTTGCCGCCGATGGCAACCGCGAGGATCGTGTCCATCTCAATGTCGATGAGAAGCGTCTCATGGTTGATCAGCCCCAGGCGCGACACGCCGATGCAGCCCGAAACCGCGACACAGACGCCCAGGATAATGAAGCTCAGAAGCTTAATAAATCTCGCGTCGATACCGTTTAAGCGCGCAGCGCTTCCGTTGATGCCCACGGCCTGCGTAAACAGTCCGAGGGACGTAAAATGAAACAGCAGTTTAAACAACAGTGCCATCACCACGACGATAATCACCGGCGTGGGAATGGGGATTCCCGGAATGAAACTTCCGATTCCGTTAACGATGGAACTGGTCACCGTAGGGGTCGCGCCGCCGTTGATCCAGTAGGCGATGGACCGGCCGCAGGTGTACAGAATAAGCGTCGCTATCATCGGCTGGATCTTGAATACCGCCACAAGCGTTCCGTTGAAGCATCCGAAGATCATCGCAACGATGCAGGAGCAGAGAAATGCAAGGATAACCGTGCCGCCGGAGATGCCGGAACCGGACTTTAAAACCTTCACAAACACGCTGCCCGCGATGGCTGCCGCGGCACCGACGCTGATGTCCTGTCCGCCGCAGGCTGCGGTGACGAGGGTCATGCCCATGGCCAGGATGGCAAGCTCGCTTGCGCCGTTGATGATACTGATGATATTGCCGGACAAAACAGCATTTCCGTTGCTGTTATGGCTGATGCCGATGGTGAAAAATCCCGGATCCCGGATCATGTTGAAGATCACCAGCAAAGCGATGGCGATCAACGGGATGGTGAGTTGCCCGAAGCCGCTTCTGGAGAATTTTCCGTCTTTTTTCTTCATTTTACGCCTCACCTCCCGCGATGGTCTTCATAACCTGGGTCTGATTCAGATCCTTGCCCGTGAGCTCGCCCACGACGCGGCGGTCGCGCATGACGATCAGGCGGCTGCAGGTGCGCAGCATCTCTTCGACCTCGGAGGAGATGAACGTGACGCTCACCCCCTCTTCCGCCAGTTTGAGCACAAGCTTCTGAATCTCCAGCTTGGTACCGACATCGATACCTCTCGTCGGCTCGTCGAGGATCAGGTAATCCGGGTGCGTCAAAAGCCACCGCGCCAGGATAACCTTCTGCTGGTTTCCGCCGCTTAAGGATCCCACCGGGGTCTCGCGGCTGGCCGTCTTGATATTTAAAACCTTGATATATTCATCGGCAAATGCTTCCGACTCATTCCGGCTGATCGGCTTAAACATGCCGTTCATGACCTGGAGCGCGAGGATGATATTCTCCCGCACGCTGAGTTCGGCGATGATGCCGTCCCGTTTTCTGTCTTCCGCAAGATATCCGATGCCGTGCTTCATGGCGTCCACCGGGCGAAGGATCTTAACGGGCTTGCCGCCGATCTTCACCGCCCCGCCGGTCACCTTGTCGGCGCCGAAGATGGCGCGCACGCTCTCACTTCTTCCGGAACCGAGAAGTCCTGTAAATCCGTTCACTTCCCCCTTGCGGATGGAGAAGTCAAACGGCAGCGCCTCACTGCTTGCGAGGCCCTCCGCCTCGTAGAAGACGTCCTTCTTCCCGGTCTCTTTTTCCTCTGTCTCGCCCAGATTGCTGAGCTCCTCGAGCTCCTTGCCGATCATTTTCGAGACCAGCTGAATCTGCGGAAGCTCCTCCGTCAGATACTCTCCCACGAGCTCGCCGTTGCGAAGCACCGTGATGCGGTCGCTGACCTCGTACACCTGATCCAGGAAATGCGTAACGAAAATGATTCCCACGTCCTTGCTCTTTAAGTCCCGCATGAGATCAAAGAGGCGCTTCACCTCCTTGTCATCCAGAGAAGAGGTGGGCTCGTCCAGGATCAGGACTTTACATTTCATATCCACGGCGCGGGCGATGGCAACCATCTGCTGTACCGCTAAGGAACAGCTCCCCAAAAGCTGCGTGCTTCTCGCCGGAATGCCGAGCCTGGCGAGGATCTCGTCCGCCCGCTTCTCCATCTCCCTGCGGCGAACCAGCGGGCTTGTGCCTCTGCCGATGAAGATATTCTCGGCCACCGTAAGATTCGGGCACAGGGTGATCTCCTGATAAACCGTGCTGATACCTTTGTTCTGCGCGTCCTGCGGGGAGCGGATCATCATCGGCTTCCCCTCCAGGCGGATCTCGCCGCCGTCCATCTGATACACGCCGGTCAGAACCTTGATGAGGGTGGATTTTCCGGCGCCGTTCTCCCCCATAAGCGCGTGGATTTCGCCGCTTCGAAGCGTAAAATCCACCCCGTTTAAGGCGAGAACCCCGGGAAACCGTTTTTCGATCCGGCGCATCGTAAGCAAGTATTTTTCCTGCATACCAATCCTCCGTCTGCCATCGTTTTGAAAAAGCGCAGCCAAGCTTTTGCTTTTGCTCGGCTGCGCTTTGTTCGTCGGATTACTGTCGATCATTCACCTAAACCGTAGGTGTCGATATCGGCCTGAGTGAGAGCCTTTGCATCAAAGCCCTTCTCCTCGTTGATAATCACCTTGGACGCAGGAGCCTTTCCGGATTTGATCAGATCGCTGATGATCTGAGCCTGGAAGGGGCTGCACTGTCCGTCATAGTTCCACTTGCCTGCAAGAAGTTCGCGAAGCGCCCACTTGTTGCAGTCGAACCCGATGATGACTACCTTACCGTCTACTCCGTGCGTGATGCCGGCTTCGTCAAGTGCTGCTACTGCACCCTTCGCCATACCGTCATTTTCCGCATAGATTACGTTGAAATCTTCGCCGCTGTTGATTACCGATTCCACGATCTTCTTAGCTTCCGCCTCGTCCCAGGTAGCCGTCTGCTGCACAACCTTCGTCATCTTTCCGGATGCGAACTGTGCGTCAAGAGCGCCGGTACGTCCGATCTGTGCGTCGGAACCCATAGCTCCCTGGATGTGGATAACCTTGTACTCCGGCAGATTCAGGGAAAGGAGCCACTTCACAGCGGTATCGCCCTCTGCTGCCATGTCGGAAACAACGGCTGCCTCGTACAGGCTCTCATCGACATTGATCTTGCGGTCGAAGAGATAAACCTTAACGCCGGCTTCCTTCGCCTTCTTCAGAACTTCGTCCCAGCCGGTAGTCTCGGCTGCGGAGATCAAAAGGTAATCAACACCGTCCGTGATGAAACCGTTTGCCGCCTGAAGCTGCTCGTCGTTCTTCTGGCTGTAGAACGTCTTCAGATCGTAGCCGTTCGCCTCGGAGAAGACCTTCTCCATGTCCTTAACGTTCGCCTCGCGGTAACCGGACTCCGAAGGCGGGTTGTTTACTACACCCACTTTAATCTTGCCGTCTTTTTTCTCATCCTTGCCGCATCCTGCAAGCAGGCAGCACAGAACGAGGGTTGCAACCAAGAATAAAGCTTTGAACTTTCTCATTTTACCATCCTCCTTTTGTTAGGTCGTCATCGTAGGTCGTCACCAACCTTCCGACTAAAGGATAGCGCAATGAGCGGACAAGGTAAATCAAGGCAGCCCTCGACATGGTTGAATATCATACCGTGTTTTCGGGCTGCCTAAGGAAAGCGGTTAATTATTTTTCACTCGGGTTGATTTTGATACTGCCCCCGGTATTCCGAGGGGGTCATTCCCGTATTTTTCTTGAAGATGTAGCTGAAATAGTGAGCGTCGTTATAGCCCACCTCCCGGGCGATCTGGGAGCTGCGCTCGGCGGTGGTCCGCAGAAGCTCCTTCGCCCTCGTGAGGCGCAGATACATCAGATACTCCGTGAAGGTCTGGCCGCTCTGCTGCGAGAACACCGTGGAGAACCGGCTGCTGCTCATGCTGACGGCCTTCGCAACGTCCTGCAGCATGAGGTTCGGGTCCGAAAAATGCAGCGACATGTAGAGTTTCGCCTCGCTGATCACCGCGGGCGCCTTCTCGTCCGCGGGCCCGCCCATCTCGCGGGTGCCCAGAATGATGGCCTTCTCGTCCGTGCGCTCCACCAAAAGATGCCGGATGTGGCGCGCGGTCTTAAAGCTTTGGAAAATCTCCTCCGGCTTGTCCACGATCTCGCCGATTCCCACGCGGATCTCCGTGGCGCCGACGCGCTCAAGCTCCCTCGCTAAGGTAGTGGCGAAGGCGTAGGCTCGCTCCTCCACATCCTCGCCGGATTCGCCGGGCACCAGAAATCTCGTCCCCACGCGGCCGGGGGAGGGAAGTGCAACATCCCCGCTGCTCTCCGAGAGGGCGTCGGCCACCGCCTGCCCTTCCTCCACCGGGGAAAATGCAGCATCGATCACCGTATAGTACGACGCCGGCACGGGGCAGCTCATGGTGGAGAGCTGCATTAACACATTTTTCGCATCCTTCTCCGCCGCCTCGCTGTTGAACAATGACCCCACCAGCTTTTCCTTCACAAGCTTTCCGCCGCTCTCCATGCGGGCCTTTAAGTTCGCCGCATGCAGCGCCGTGTTCCGCTCCGCCGTAAGCTGCGCGCTCACCTTGTCGAGGGCCTCCTTCAGGGCGTCTGCATTGATGGGCTTGAGCATATACTCGCGCACCCCCAACTGGATGCACTGTCTCGCGTACTCGAACTCATCGTAGCCGCTTAGAACGATAATTCCGACCCAGGGCATCTGCTGGTGCATGATTTTGCACAGCTCAATGCCGTCCATAAAGGGCATCTTGATGTCGGTGATCACAATGTCGGGGTTTGTGTCGCGGATCATCGGAAGGGCCATCTCCCCGTCCGGAGCCTCGCCCACAAGCACGTAGGGCGTATCCTCCCAGGGGAAGGACTCCCGGATTCCCTCTCTCACCACAATCTCATCATCAACCAGAAACACTTTCATCTTCAGAAATCTCCTCTCCGGTTCTCGCAGGTACCGCAAAGCTTACGGTGGTTCCCTCCGGTCCGCTCTCAATCGTAAGATCATCCGCCTGGTTGTAGTACAGCCGGATCCGCATGTTGACGTTCACCAGGCCGAAGCCGCCGTTGCCTTCGCTGACGGTGGGCTGACCCTTCTTCATGCGCTCCCGAAGCGCCTGCAGCTGCTCCGGGCTCATGCCGAGTCCTGTGTCTCTCACGGAGAACAGCAGGTATCCGTCCTGCAGTTTTCCCGAGACGTAGATGGACCCGCCGCCGCGTTTTATCTTCACGCCGTGGTACAGAGCATTTTCCACCAGAGGCTGCAGCAACAGTTTCAGAATATAGAAATCCCCGATCTCATCCGGGATGTCGATCTCGTAGTTCATGATATCGCGGTACCGCGTCTGCTGGATCTTGAGGTAACCTTCGATATGCTTCTTCTCCTGGCTGATCGGAATCCAGTCTGCGCCGGAGGAAAGGCTGATGCGGAAGAAGTCGCTGAGAGCGCTTGTGAGCTGAATAACCTCATCCTTCTCCCCCGCCTCCGTCTTCCACACAATGGCGTCCAGGGTGTTATACAGAAAATGAGGATTGATCTGCGCCTGCAGTGTCCGAAGCTCCGCCTTCCGGAGGTTCCTTGCATCCCAGCTGCTCCGCTTCATCATCTCCTTCAGGCGATCCGCCATGGTGTTGACCTGCAGCGTCAGATTCCGAAGCTCCGTGACGTCCGTATCCTCGATTTTTGCATCCAGAGAGCCGTCGGCGATCTGTGCTGCAGCCGCCTCAAGCCGTTCGATGGGAAGCTGTACCGAAGTCGCCGTGACCTTCACCGAATGGTTTCGCACAAGGAGTGCAACCACCACGATCAGCGCCTCCACGATCGCGGTGACCAGAACCCAGATGCGCAGGCTTAAACTCATGCGCGCCGTGGTGTTGATCTCGGCTGCGATATAATCATTCAACATACTGTCCACAAGGGTCGCGACCCCGCGGACCTCCTCGATGACGGCTTCATTTTCCACCACGGGGACGCCGTTTTCGATGTTGTCCCGAATGCGGTCCACATAGTTCTCCAGGGTCTGCATCGTGCGTCTCGCCACGACCAGCGAAAGCCGGTTCTCCTCCGCCGTCTGCTCCGTAAAGGAATCGATGGTCTCGTTGACTTTTCCGATGGACGCATAGATCCGGCTCTCCGCGAAGGACTGCCGGCCGCTCACGATGTTCCACGCTTCCTCCGGAATCTCCTCGGTCACCATGGTTCTCAACGTCGCGACGCGCTCCATGCGGTCGATGGCGCTGTGGTATTTTGCCGCGTAAAATAACATCAACAAAAGACTGATGATAATGGGGATCACAAGCATGAATACCAGCTTGTGGCTCAGATCGTTAATCTGGCCGAGTATGCTTTTTTCTTTCCTGACCTTAGCCATTTTGCCCCTGCCTTCCGAATGGTTTCGTCCGCGCATCCTGCGCGAAAATCAGTATCCTCTCGGCTCGATCTTCGTGACGTCCGTCTCGTCGCTGAACACCTGCTCCACGGGGTGGATCAGCTTCTCCACCGCCTCCCCGTTTTTTAATTTGATCGCCGTCTCCATGAGTGCCTTGCCGAGCTTCGGCGTGCACTCCACCACGCAGTTGATCTTGCCTTCCTTTAAGACATTGATGGCTTCCTGGCCTCCGTCGATGGAGATGATGATCATATCTTTTCCCGGCTTAAACCCTGCCTTCTCGATCTCGGGGATCGCTCCTATGGTCATCTCGTCGTTGTGGGAAAATACAACGTTGATCTGATCCCCGTATTTTTCGAGGAGATACCGCATGCACTCCGCTCCGCGGCTCTTTAGGAAGTCGCCGTCGATGCTCTCTAAGACGCACATGCGCGGGTCGTTTGCGATGGTGTCCATGAAACCGGCCTGGCGCTGGCGCATGGGGGTTGAATTTTCCGTGCCGGCAATCTCCACGATGTTGACCTGCGAAAGGCCGAGGCTGTCCGCCTTGCGGATCAGGTACTCGGCGGCCATCACGCCCTCCTTGTAGAAGTCGGCGCCGATCAGGCACGTGGTGAGCCCCTCCTGCTCGGTGTTGATGTCGCGGTCCACCAAAACGATGGGAATGCCGGCCTCCTTCGCCTCCAAAAGCACGTTGTCCCACCCCTCCTCGACCACCGGGGAAAATGCAATGACATCCACCTTATATGCGATAAACCGCCGGATCGCGGCGATCTGATTCTCCTGCTTCTGATTGGCGTTCTCAAGCATCAGACCGATGCCGAAGGCCTCCGCCTGCTCCTCGATATCCTTCGTGTTTCCGATGCGCCAGGCGCTCTCGCTTCCGATCTGGCTGAACCCCAGAACCAGCCCTGCGTTGCCCGGCTCCTCTCCGCCCTTGCCGCAGCCGGACAAAGAGAGCGCCAGGATCGCCGCGAGGACGAGGCACACTGCTTTTTGCAAACTCCGTTTCACCATAACATTCTCCGTTTCCGGATACATCTTCGAAAAATGCATCCTCACCTGACAGTATACATTGTTTTCACTGCTCCTGTCGATAGCAGGCGAGAAAAAAAGTAAAAGAAAAGGGCGACCCGAAGGTCGCCCCGAAACTTCTGTGATATTTGTCAAATTGACGGTCGATTTAGTACTCAGGCATCGCCGGAGCTGCCGCAGCAACGGGCTCCTTCTTGATGGCAACAACCGCTTCCGTCGTGAGGAGAGTCGCTGCAACGCTTGTCGCATTTTCCAATGCGCAGCGGGTTACCTTCACAGGATCGATGATTCCGCTGGCAACCATGTCGACATACTCGCCGGTGTAGGCGTCGAAGCCCATGCCGTCCGCCATGTTCATAACCTTGTCAACGATGACGGTTCCCTCGTAACCTGCATTTTTCGCGATCGTGAGAAGCGGAGCCTGCAGTGCCTTCAGGATGATGTTGGCGCCGGTCTTCTCGTCGCCCTCAAGGGAATCGGCCAGAGCCTTCACCTTGCTCATGGTGTGCAGGTAAGCGGAGCCGCCGCCTGCGATGATGCCTTCCTCAACCGCTGCCTTGGTTGCTGCTAAAGCATCCTCGACGCGAAGCTTGGCTTCCTTCATCTCGGTCTCGGTTGCAGCGCCCACGCGGATCACGGCAACGCCGCCCGCGAGCTTTGCGATACGCTCCTGAATCTTCTCCTTGTCGTAGGAGGAAGAGGTGTTCTCATACTGTGCGCGAAGCATTGCGATGCGGTCCGAAACCGCCTTCTTGTCGCCTGCGCCGTCCACGATGGTGGTGGTCTCCTTCAAAACCTTTACGCTCTTCGCGCTGCCGAGCATCTCAAGGGTGGCGTCCTTGAGGGTCAGGCCGACCTCCTCGGAAACCACTGTGCCGCCCGTGAGGGTAGCGATGTCCGCGAGCATTTCCTTTCTTCTGTCGCCGTAGCCCGGTGCCTTAACCGCAACAACGGTGAAGGTGCCGCGGAGCTTGTTGAGGATCAGGGTCGAGAGAGCCTCGCCCTCCACATCCTCGGCGATGATCAGAAGCTGCTTGCCGGTCTTAACGATCTGCTCGAGGATCGGCAGGATGTCCTGAATGTTGCCGATCTTCTTGTCCGTCAGGAGAATGAACGGATCGGTGAGCGTAGCCTCCATCTTGTCCATATCGGTAGCCATGTATGCGGAGATGTATCCGCGGTCAAACTGCATACCCTGAACCACATCGAGCTCGGTCTTCATGGTCTTCGACTCTTCGATCGAGATGACGCCGTCCTTGGAAACCTTCTCCATGGCGTCGGCAACCAGCTCGCCGACTTCCTCACTGCCCGAGGAGATCGTTGCAACCTTGGCGATGTGCGACTTGCCGGACACTGCGGAGCTCATGCCCTTCAGCGCGTCAACGGCAACCTCCGCCGCCTTCTTCATACCCTTGCGGAGCACGATGGGGTTGGCGCCTGCAGCGAGGTTCTTCATGCCCTCGTTGATCATTGCCTGTGCAAGAACCGTTGCGGTGGTGGTACCGTCGCCGGCCACGTCGTTGGTCTTCGTCGCAACTTCCTTCACGAGCTGCGCGCCCATATTTTCGAATTTGTCCTCGAGCTCGATCTCCTTCGCGATGGTCACACCGTCGTTGGTGATCAACGGAGCGCCGTAGCCCTTCTCAAGAACAACGTTTCTTCCCTTCGGTCCCAGCGTAACCTTTACGGTGTCCGCCAGCTGGTTGACGCCGCTCTCCAGAGCCTTTCTCGCGTCAACATCGTATTTCAACATCTTTGCCATAACAAATACTTCCTTTCCTGCCGCGATCTTCCGCGGTTAATATGCCGTCCCTCGGGCGGCTTGCATCCGGCTTTCGCCGTCAAATTCTCAGTCGACAACCAAAGCGATGATATCGCTCTGCTTCACAACGATGTACTCCTCCTCGCCAAGCTTGACGTTCGTTCCGGAATACTTCGAATAAATAACCTGATCGCCTTCCTTGACCTGCATGGTAACTTCCTTGCCGTCAACCATTCCGCCGGGACCCACAGCCACAACGATGGCTTCCTGAGGCTTCTCCTGCGAAGCGGTAGTAAGGATGATACCGGATTTCGTAGTCTCCTCCGCAGCCTTCTGCTTCAAAACAACGCGATCGCTCAAAGGTACTAATTTCATGGTAAAGCCCTCTTTCCATTCTGAATTTGTCATTTCTGACGCCGCTAACTGTTATATCACACTCTGTTAGCACTGTCAAGCGTTGAGTGCTAATTCTTTGTGAAAGTTTTTCGCCCGCTGCCCCGGAAAATGCTCCCCTCACGCCCGATTCGCCCGGAAAATGATCTCCTCCCCGCTGCCGAAATACACCAGCTGCTCGCCGAGGATCGGCTTCATGATCTCATAAGCGGGAAGACTCGTGCAGTGGCCGGTGAAGTACAAAACCGGCAGCGCCCGCAACTCCTCCGCGGTCTCCCGGATGGTCGCGATCTCCGCCTCCGTGTAAGGCCCGTTCTTCATCATATGAAAACCGCTCACCACGGCGTTCGGATAATCGCCGAAAAGTTCGTGATAGCGGTCCAGAATGTTCAGCATTCCGTTGTGCGCGCACCCGCCGATCAGCACGCTGCGGCCGGCGTCGCGAACCACGACGTACTGCTCGTGGTCGAAGGTGTCCTGCACAAAGCCCTCCTCCGTGCGCCGCGTCAGGATCCGGTTGCCCTCGGGCCAGAGCCGTCTTCCGGTCACTCCGCCGAAAATGCAGATCTCCGGATCGATCTCCGTCACCGCATCCCCGGGCAGCAGCCGCGTCTGCGGAAGCACAAGGATCGCCTTGTCGATGCCGATGTAGTGCGCCGGCTCCCGCATGTTCCAGTACTCGCGGCCGGCAAGTTCGTTCATATAAATCGCGGCCCGCGGATTTTTCTTCGCAAAGCTCATCACGCCGCCGGAGTGGTCGTAGTGCCCGTGGCTTACGATCAGCGTGTCAACCGCAGCCGGGTCGATGCCCAGGGCGGCTGCATTTTCCCATGTCCGGGCATCCTGCCCGGCGTCCACCAAAAGGCGGTGATTCGCCGTCTCCGCATACACGGAAAGCCCGTGTACGCACTGCATGCCGGGCTCATCGCCGATATCGTTCATCAGGATCACGCATCGCATCGTCTCATCTCCTCCGGCCCGCAAAGGCCGCTGTTTCTGCAATAAACTTACAGGTCATTCGCCGAATCGTGCCATGCACCCTGGCCGACGGGCAAGCACCAGCGGTTTCCGCTCTCGCAGTCCGTCACGGTGATCCAGGCAACCCGGCGCGTCTTCGCCGGCGTCACGATCGTGCCGTCCAGCGTGGTCTCCGCCTTGCGCGCCTGGAAGCAGATGTATACGCTGCACGAAAAATGCTCCGTCTCCACCGTCCGCCACGCCACGCCGGGCGCAAACTCATCGATCGCGGACTCGACCCGGCCGGGATCGGGGTTCGCCACCGTAATCTCATCGATGCCCATGCCGTCCAGCAACAACTCGCCGCCGGAGAGCTTCACGGAAAGGGCGGAAACGCCCGCTTCATCCATTATCGTAAATTCCTCGGAGGCAAAGCCCTTCGAGGTATACTTCGTCTTTATCGAAACCTCCGGCTTCCCGTCGGCCTTCGCTGCGGCGTCGCCGTAGGCGGTCAGCGAATACTCCTTCTCCCCGCCGGAAAGCTCCATGTCTCCGCTCTTTGTGACAACGATCGCTCCGGAGGAAAGCACGGTCTCCGAACTGACGCCGGAGTGACTTGCGGTGCGCGATTTCTCCGCCGTCGCCGTGGTCACATCGACGGCGATGCCGTCCGCAGTCAGGCGGAAGCGGTAGCCGCACTCATAAATCGCCGAATCCTCGTTCCATTTGCCGTCCTTCGCCAGGCGGACCAGAAGTTCGCCGTCGTTGGTGACCATAAACATCGCGAAAACGCTGCCGTCCTGCGCCGACGTGGAGAAGAACAGCTTGCGCACGATCTCCGCGCTGGAGTAGTCCGGAAGCTCCACGTAGCGGGAGCCCGAGAGCGCCGTGTCCGCCGCGGTGTCATTTTCCGAAGAGTCATCCTCTCCGGTATCGCCTTCCTTGGAATCCTCTTTCTTAGAATCTTCCTTCGCGGAATCCTCCTTCGCATCGCCCGCCGCATCGCCCGCCGCGTCGCCGGACTCACCCTCCGGCTCCGATACGACGTCGAACTCGGCCACCGTCAGGGTGCTGCCCTCGTACTCCGCGGTCACGGTGCATTTGCCGCCCGAGACCTTGTGGCGCAGCGCAAAATGCTTCCCGTCCGCAAGCGCGACGGACACGTCGCCCGTGTAGCGGTGAATGCCGGCGTCATCCACGGTCATGCCGAGGGTGATCTCCCCCAGCTTCGTGCCTTTTTTGTAATCGTCAACCGTCACCTCGCCCTCGACGTACGAAGGATTCGAGGGATCCGCGGAAAATGCATACAGCTCCCAGCCTTCGCTTCCCGTCGGGCGCAGCACAAGACGCACTGCGGAAGCTGCAACCGCGGCTCCGTTTGACTCCGCCGGGAGCCAGTCGCCGGCAACCACGGGGATATCCACCTCCGTACCGCTTCCGAGATCGGAAAAGCGCACGATGGCATACTTGCGGTATGCGGGATCGCGAAGCAGAAGCGCACCGTCGGCGCTTCCGTGGTACACCTCGTCAATACTGACCAGCTCCGTCAGAAAACTCCCTGCCGATGAAACAAAAATCGTTCTGTCGCTCTCGGGCTTCTCCCGCGTCCCGTCATAGCGGAACACAACCGGAGAGTTCATTCCTGAAAGGAGATTCTTGCCGTCATTCGCCTTCACGGTACCGTCCGCAAGAAGCGTAAACGGCGCACCGTCCGCAAACTCCGACGCATCCACACTGATCCTGCCGTAGGTATCCTCCGTCACCTGCAGATACGCCTTCCGCACGCCGTCGGACTCACAGGTCACGCGGTAGCGCACGCCCTCGTCCTCCAGGCCGACGCGGGAGTACAGCATCTGCTCCCGAGCCTCGCCGTCATTTCGCGAAACGCCCACGGAGTAGGTTCCGTAGCGCGGGTTGTTCACCTCCGCATTGGGCGCAACCCGGCGGCTGACCACCTCCGCGCAGTGGTCCGTATCCCAGTTTTTATCCTGCAGAGTATATGTGTAATTCTGGATCGTCCGGTTGATCTCTCCCTCGGAGAGCGTGTCGGAGTAGATGTTCAGCGACAGCGTACCCTCGCTGTTCACGCTGAACAAAACATTGCTCACGGTGCTGTCCGACTGCGGCTGGTCAAGCCAGACGCTGAAGCCGTTCTTCAGGTGCCCTTCCTCGTCGCACTCCGTGAGTCCCGTGACCGTCAGGCGCGAGCGCTTCGTGCCGTCCGCCGGCCACGAATTCACCATGCTCGTGCCCTGAGGCGTCGTCAGATACACGCGGGTCGTACCCTTGTCGTCCTCCTGCCAGAACCGAAGCCACGTGGTTCCGCCCACCGTCAGGCGCACCTCGCCGCTCAGTTCCCCCGAAACGACGGGCTCGACGTCCCCGATCACCAGCTCTGCGAACACGTCGTCGCCTCTTCGAAAATCAACGCCCGAAGACGTTCTTGTCATGTAAAATACACCCGGCTTATCGTTCGGGTTCTTTTTGCATCCCGCCGCAAACACCGCGGCGAACAGCAGAAGAAGCAGGCAAATGAGACAGCGCCCGCATTTTCCGCCGAATCGGTTTTTCCCACATACACTCATGATTTCCCATGTTCCTTTGCTAAAAATATCTACCGAAGGAAGCGACGGTTTCTGCCGCCGCTTTCTAAAGTATACCGCGTCCGGAGGCTTTTTTCAACGATTTCCCCTTCCCCGTGATTTTGTCTTGAAAATATAACCCGTCGATGGTACAATGAACCTGTGAATATTCATACGAAGGAGGCGACGGTCTCTTTCGAAATCAAAGGAGGTATCACCCATGGGAAAGTTTGTTATCAAGAAGACAAAAACGGGCGTTAAGTTTGACCTGAAGGCAACGAACGGTGAGGTTATCGCCACAAGTGAGGTTTACACGACGCTGACCAACTGCAAGAAGGGTATTGCAAGCGTGGTCAAGAACGCTCCCGTTGCCGGGATCGAGGATCAGACGGTTGAAGGGTATGCCGTTGTTAAGAATCCGAAGTTCGAGATCTACACCGACAAGAGCGGCGAGTTCCGTTTCCGCCTGAAGGCTACGAACGGCCAGATCGTTGCTGTCAGCGAGGGCTACAAGAAGAAGTCCAGCTGCGAGAACGGCGCTGCAAGCGTTGCCAAGAACGCTGTCGGCGCACCGATCGAAGTTGAGTAAGAACAGTACCTAACTTTCATAAAACTTTTCCTTTCAAGAAACAGCCGCACGGAGGACCGTGCGGCTGTTTCGTTGTTATCTCTTTTTTGTTGTATCCGCCTCACTCCGCGGAAATCTCCCTCCGGCTCCGGATCCCCGGTACAAGGATGATCCCGGCCAGCGCCAGCAGTCCGAGGATGCTTACGATGTTGCCGAAGCGATGTCCCGTTGCCCGGAAAGTCACGCAGAAGCTGTGCTCTCCCGCGGGAATATCGCAGCCGATCAGCCCGTCGTCCGCAGGATACGGCGTAATCCTCTGTCCGTCCACCGTAACCGTAAAGCCGTCCGCCCACGGGTACGTTATGATCATGGTTCCGGCCTCCGTCGCGGCGATCCGCCCCGAGAGGGTTCCGTCTGCGTCCACGCGGATGTCCGTCGCCATCGTCACATGCTTTCGGAGCGCCCGCAGCGACTCCATCGGCACACGGGAGATGGCGAACGGCTCGTACCAAACCTCCCCCTGTTCCGGCAGCTCGACCCGAAGGAAGGCATCATTTGCCGAAGTAACCGCAAAGAGGAATTCGTAGTTGCCGTTCGGGCGCGCATTTTCCGTACCGGAGAGCGCGTTTCCGATGTCCTGCACGATGGCTGTCGTGCGGGTCTTCCGCATCACGGGAACCTTCGTCTCGACAAACCACAGATAATCCTTCATGTCCTCGCCGAGGTAGACCAGCCAGGTTCTGCCGCTTCGAAGCGGATTTAACAGCGGATCCGATGTGATCTGCGACACATCGAAGCGAAGGTCCGACTTCATCAACTCGGGCTCGACACCGTCGTCGGCCAGAGAAACCTCCGGCAGTTCCTCCGAGACAACCGCATACCGCAGCAGCGCGATCCGCCTCTGCGCCGGCGTCAGGGAAAGATACTGCGAAAAGCTCATCTTCGCGTCGGGCAGAAACGCCATGGCATACGCATCCTCGCTCCGGGCCACCGTGAAGCCGTCCTTTGCAGCCACCGGCACATAGCCCGAGGGCAGTTCGACCTTCAGGTCATTCCAGATGTCAATTTCCTCCCGGTCCGTCAGAATGTATCGAACACCCATGAGGGTCTGGAACGTCCAGTCGCTCTGGGGTGAGAAGGAGATATCGTTCACCGCCGGGTTGGCCAGCTTCAGCTGGTCATACACCATCGAGAGGTAATCCCGGTTGTACACTGAGGAGTAAAAACCGGTTGTGCGGAAGCGGCTGTCGTAGACCGCATTTGCCGCAAGCTTCGACGCGCTCAGGTCGTTGCTCCGGTAGGTCCGCGCGATCTCACCGTCCGCGTCGTAGGCCTGTGCGAACAGCTCTGCCTTGGTCTCCGAGTGAAGCTTCGATGCCTCCTCCCTCGTGAGGAGCGCATCCCCGGCGGAATAGTACACCGTGGCCGTCAGCGCGATCACCGCGGTGGTGATCGTCAGAACCCGCGGATTTTTCCGGTGCGCCAAAACGATCAGCATCGGAAGCAGGATCCAGTCCGCCGCAAACAAAAACGTCTCCTCGTAATATCCCGAGAAAAATGCCCACGCAACAGCGGTAACGAAGGTGAACCCTAAGATATATCCGGTCTCCTTTGCCGGGAAGCTGCGCCCGAGCCAGTTAAGCTTCTCATCCTTCTTCCCGCGAAACTCCTTGGTATACCACACGGCGATCAGCAGCGCCGCCAGCGGCACAAAGGGAATCAGCGCCTTCTCCCGGGAGTATAAAAAGCCGTTCAAAAGATATCTCGCAAAAGGCCATACGCACACGAGCAGAAGGCTTCCCGCCAGGAAGCGCTCCGGCGCCGTGACCGCGGGCGGCAATTTCTCCGCAGGCGTCTCCTCCGCAGTTTCCGACTCCTCCGCAGCCTCCTCCTCGGACTCCTCCGCGATCTCCCCGGCAGTCACTTCCACGACCTTATCCCCGTCATACACAACCGTCGTCTCTTCCTTCACGCTTCGGAACAACAAAGACAGCGCCGCAAACAAAACGATCGCCGTCATGCCGAGGCCGTAGCCGGCGTAGAGCGCCTCGTGCATGGGAAACTCCGGAAGAAGCAGCGAGATCAGGCTCTCCTCTTCCCCGAGTGCCTGCGAGCGCCCCTGGGATACCGCCACAAATGTCGGCACCAGAAGAGCACCGGCCGCAGCGATTCCCGCGCAGATATGAAGCGCAAAACGGATCGCAGCCGGGACAAACCGGCGGACGGGAACCGTCGACTCATTCTTCCGGATCCGCAACGTCCACCAGCGGTAAACCCCGTAGATCGTGATCACCACCGTCGAAGGCACCGCATGAAGATAGCTTGTGAGGAACAAAAGCGCGACCATGCACGCCAGCAGACCGCCTCGGCGCTTTAAGAAATACCGGTCAACCCCGAGAAGCGCCAGCAGAAGAAAAGGAATGTACGCCACGTACACCACCTGCTTGTGGGAGTGGTACAAAAGAGGCGTCGCGAAGGCGAACAATACGGTGGCAAACCGGATCGCCGCGTCCGAAAGGCCCGTCCCCAGCTCGCTCTCGTGCCTCTTAAGGAAGCGAAGCCAGACGTAGAACAGCCACACCGACGCCAGCAGCAGAAGAACGGAGACCACCTCCACGTAGGTCACCATGGACACCCACGGCAGAAGGTAGCTCGGCAGAATGACCGGATTCATCATCCCGTAATACGCGAAATTGAAGGCATTCTGTCCCGCGCCGATCTCCGGCAGAAAATCGGGCATCAGCTCGCCCGTCTGATAAAAATGCTGCCGGAACACATCCGGCAATACGCTGTGCTGACTCGCCCAGTCCACCGCGGAGCCGTAGCGATACTTCGTCCCCATAAGGCATGCGATCGCAATCAGCAAAACCGCTGTGACCGCCGCGGGAAACCAAAGGCTCCCCCGGCTTTGATCTCGGATATCCTCCTCCATGATCTCTCCCCCGTAAAGTGTAGATTTTTCGAAAAATGTCCGTTTCTGCAGACAAACCGTCCCGTCCGTGATATACTGAAAGGCGGGAAAATACGAGACCCGCCGCGTCAGCGAACGGTCTTATGTGCAATGCCGCGGGAGTGTGGCCCGGCGGCGGGAAGGAATTATGTTACGTAAAATACTTGCAAAACTGCCTCGTGCGGTTCGCATCGCGATCCTCGTGATCCTCGCGGCGATCGCTGCATTTTTCGCACTGGTCTGTGTGTGCAACAAGCACTACCTCCGGCTTCCGAAGGTTACAAAGGAACAGCTCGACGAGATCGGTCTCGAGCACTGCAGCAATCTGATGATCGTGGCGCATCCCGACGATGACTACCTCTGGGGCGGCGCCCATCTTCTCTCCGGCGACTGGTTCGTCGTCGTGCTCACCAACAAGGACAACAAGGTCCGCTCGGCGGAATTTGCCGAGATGACGGCCGCCCTCGGAAACCGGGGACTGATCCTCGGTTACCCCGACAAGATCGCCCGCCGCAGGAGCGACTGGAGCTACTGGGAGGACGACATCCGGGAGGACATCAAGACCATTCTCTCCTATAAAGACTGGAATCAGGTGGTCACCCACAACGCCGACGGCGAGTACGGTCATCAGCACCACAGGGCGACCCACCGCCTGACTGTCCAGGCGTACGACGCGCTCGGCTGCAAAAGCGAGCTGTATTTCTTCGGCCGGTACTATGTAAACGGCGAGATCCCCGCGGATCTGGCGCCGATGGATGCCGAAGCCCTCACAAAGAAGCAGTCGCTCATCGACATTTATCACAGCCAGGCCAAGACCATCTGCAAGCTCGGCCACATGATCCCCTACGAGTACTGGGAGAAGCGATGACTCTCCCCGAGCCTCATTCCCCGGACAGGCAGCGCCGGATGCGCGCCGTGATGTCCGTGATGATCCCCGCATCATCCGCAATCCAGAGATGCCATGCGTTTACCGCCGTGGCATCTTCTTTTTTTGCCGCGGTGCCGGCCACCGACTCCGCAAGTGAGACCACGCCGTCACCCTCGTTTCCGAAGGAAAATGCAAGCTTTCCGCCGGAGATCTTCGCCGTCTCCGCGGTCTCCTTGCCGCTGCCGCCGTACCATACCACGGGCACGGTGTCCAGAACGCACACACCGTCTTTGTAAATCTTCTTCATTGCATTTCCCGCGGAACGGGCAAGAGAGAGGTCAAAGGAGCCGCAGGCGTCCTTGCAGGCCGAGAGGAACGACTCGTAGGAGGTGCATCCCTCCACCGTGTGCAGCGTCTCGACGCCGTACGCGGAGGGCAGCAGCTCGTAGAGGGAAGGCAGGGTGCCGACGATGCGCCGGATGACTGCATTTTCCGTCGAGCTGAAGGACCCGAGCCCCAGCACGTTGCCGAAGCGGTCGTTGGCCCAGGCCTCGGCGATGGACGCCGAACCGTTCACGGGCACGCTGACCATGCATGCTAAAACGACCCGCTCCGCGAGAGTCTCATCCGCGGCCAGCGCCTGTGCGCACACAAGGCCGCCGAAGCTGTGTCCGACGAGGATGACCTGGTCGTACCCCTGATTGCGGATGTAGCGCGCCAGGGCCTTGCCGCTGTCCTCGGAAGAGCGGCGCCAGTCGTAGGCGTAAAATTCCACAGCCGCGTCCTTGCCGAAGGTCCGCAGAAGCGTCCGGTACAGATCCCTGTACATGTCGAGAGCGCCGAAGAAATTGTTCACCGCGCTGATCCCGTCGCCCGAGGAGGGCGACGACAGCGAGTTAAACCGGGACAGCGCGGATAAAGACAGACTGTCCGTCAGTTCCGCGAGAAGCGACTCGCTCCAGATCTTCTCTCCCTTTTTATTCACAAGCTCCGAGCCCATGTAGCCCGGAACGAGAATGATGCCCGTGTTGCACACCGTGATGTGCGCCGTCAGAATCTGGCCGGTGATGCGGTGCCGTGCGGTCACCGTCCCGTCCCCCGTCGCCCGCACGGAAACCGTGCCGCTGTTGTCGACGGCAAGCACCTCCGGCTTATCGACAGTAATCGCAAAATCCTCCGCCCGCGTAAGCGGTCCCCAGGAAAAGCCGAACATCTCGCACAAAGGCGTCTTCGCCGACTTCGTCATCTGCCGCTCCACGGAGCGCTCCGCCACACTGAGTTCCCGGACCGCCGCACCCTCGCCGGTCCCGTAGACAACCGTCTTCACGGCGATCCACAGCGCCGACTCCTGCGTGTCCGACTCGGAGATGTCCGATGCCGTCTTCGCCTTCACGGAGAGACCGAATGCCGCGAGATACTCGCCCGTCAGGGCGTTTACGAACCGTATTCCGCCCTCCTCCGGGATGATGCGCCATTTGGCATCCGCGGGAATCGCCCCGAAGGGTTTGATCAGCCGCAGGCTGTTGCCGTAGTCGTAGACGCTTACATACCGCTCCGCACCGATGTCCGGCAGGATCACATAAAGGCCCGCCCCGCAGGAGCGGACAAAGAAACGCGTGCACGCTGTTTTGTCGCTCAGGCGCCCCGACACCGCCGTGACCGTGTCGGAACCGCTGCTGCAGGCAAGACTGATGCCGCTCTGCTCGTTTATGAAATAATACGTGCCTTCCCCGTCAAAATAATATGCGGAATCGGCCTCCGCCCGGGCCGTGTGAGCGCACAAAAGAACAAGCACCGCCGCCGTCAGTAAAACCAACGCCGTCCGTGCGAAGAAACGCCTCCGGCATGCACGTGCATCCGCCATCGTCCGCTCCTTTCTCCCGCCGCGGTCCCCCGGACCGCGCCGCGTCTGCCTGCCGCGCCCTTTTGCGGGCGCGCTCTCCTTTTCGATTATATCGAAAAATGCCCTCCAATGCAATTGCAATCATTGACGAAACCGCGCCGTTGGTATACAATGATGGACAAGTGTTTGTGCGCGCAAATACACACCTGCGCACAGGAAACCGGACAAACGAAAAGAACGATCGAAAAGGAGTATCGATATGGAAAGAACATACATCCGCGACGTGGCTTCGAAGGCCGAGCAGGAAGTGCTCGTAAGAGGCTTTACGGAGAACTTCCGCGACGGCAAATCCATGGCCTTCCTCGTCATGAAGGACATCACCGGCAAGGTTCAGGTAACGATTGAGAAGGAGCTTCACCCCGAGTGGGCGGACACTCTTGCGCAGATCACGCAGGACACCGTCGTCTCCGTGACCGGCATTGTCAAGCTGAGTGAATTTGTCAAATTGAACGGCATCGAGATCATCCCCACGTCCATCACCGTGGATTCCGTGGCGGCACCGCTGCCCATCGCAAGAGAGTACATCCCCGCGACAAAGAAGAAGGCTGCGGTTGAGAAATCCTCCATCGACCAGCGCATCGACTACCGCTGGATCGACCTCCGCACGGACGCCAACCAGCTGATGTTCAAAGCACAGACCGCTTTGGTGCGCGCTCTTCGCGACTTCGCTCTGGACCGCGACTTCATCGAGGTTCACACCCCGAAGCTCATCGGCGCCGCATCCGAGTCGGGCGCCGACGTATTCCGTCTGGATTATTTTCCGAGTTACAACCTGCCGAACGCCTACCTCGCACAGAGCCCGCAGTTCTACAAACAGATGGCGATGGCGAGCGGCTTCGAGCGCTACTTTGAAGTAGGCCCCGTGTTCCGTGCCGAGAAGTCCTTTACGAGCAAGCACGCCACCGAGTTCACCTGCTTCGATATCGAGTTCAGCTACATCGACTCCTTCGAGGATGTCATGAAGTTTGAGGAGGAGCTCCTCACGAACGCCCTTCGCAAGGTGAAGGAGCAGTACGGCGACAAGATCAAGGAGACCTTCTCCACGGAAGACTTCGATGCGGAGATCATCGTTCCGACCACGCCTTTCCCGAGAGTGAAGCTCGCCGACCTCTACGACGCCCTTGAGAAGGAGTACGGCTACACCGTTCCCGAGGAGGAGAAGGGCGACCTCACCACCGAGGCCGAGCACCTCAGCTACGACTGGGTCAAGAAGCATTATAACCACGAATTTTTGTTCATCACCGACTACAGCGCCGAGAAGCGTGCCTTCTACCACATGCGCGATGACAAGGGCGTTCCGCAGGGTTACGACCTCATCTGGCGCGGCGTGGAGATCACCACCGGCGCACAGCGCGAGCACCGCTACGAAGTGCTGAAGAAGCAGGCAGAGGAGAAGGGCCTGGGCAAGGACGTCGCGTTCTACCTTGAGTTCTTCAAGTACGGCTGCCCGCCCCACGGCGGTTTCGGCATCGGCGTTGACCGCCTCACGATGCTTCTTCTCGGTCTTCCGATCAAGGAAGCGATGTTCCTCTTCCGCGGACCGTCGAGACTGACGCCGTAACAACCGACTAACGTAACCATAAGGGCTGTCCCATCTGCGTTTTACGAATTCGCTGTGGCGACAGCCTTTTTTGAAAATCCTGCTTCGCAATCCCCATGGAAAGGAGCACACCATGACGATACAAAAGACCCTTGCGGGCACCTCTCTGACCGTCGCGCCGGAGGGACGTCTCGATACCATCACCTCCCCGCAGTTCGAGAGCGAGCTGCGCGCGGATATGAACGCCGTCACCGACCTGGTCTTTGACCTGGCAAACCTTACCTACATCTCCTCCGCAGGCCTTCGCGTCCTTCTCTCCGCCCAGAAGGCGATGAACAAAAAGGGCACGATGGTCCTTCGCAACGTCCGCCCCGAGATCATGGAAATCTTTGAGATCACGGGCTTTTCGAGCATTCTGACCATCGAGTAACCGCCTCGCCGTATTTCGGGCGAAGCATCACATTCCGCAAGGAGCTGACCATGCAGACGAAGAAGACCATATCCGGCACATTCTTAAAATGGCTGTTGCTGATCGTGGGGGTGGCATTTGCCGTGTCCATGGTCTTTTCGTGGACCCTTCAGACGCGCCTGTCCGAAAAGAGCGCGCACAATCTGCTGCGCTTAAACATCGCGGACGTGCGGCAGGACGTCATCGACGCCTCGGACGCCAACCTTTTAGCGCTGACCCGTGACATCGCCGCAGAGATTGACGCCGGCGCCCCGACCGATGAGGCGGGGCTTCTCACGCTGATGGCGCACCACGACGTGGCGGAGATCAACATCATCGATCCGAGCGGTATCATCACCTCCACCACCCACCCGGACTTCTTAAACTATGACATGCGCTCCGGAAAGCAGTCCGCCGAATTCCTCGGTCTTCTGGACGGCACCGAGCGGGAGCACGTGCAGAACTACCAGCCCACGTCCTACGACCCGTCGCTTCTTCGCAAATACGCAGGTGTGTGCCTTGCGGGGGGCGGATTTGTCGAGGTCGCGTACGATGCGGAGCGCTTCCAGCGCGACATCGACCATCAGATCGTGGGCGTCACAAGGAACCGCCACGTGGGTGAGAACGGCTGCATCATCATCGCGGATGAGAACTGGAACATCGTCAGCGACCGCCATGAAAACGAGGGCGCCAATCTGGTGGTGACCGGCATCTGGATCGACCGCGACACCATGCCCGAGAGCGATGTGTTCACCGCGACGGTCTACGGCGAGGAAAGCTCCTGCATGTATGTATTTTCCGAGGGTTACTACATCGTCGCCGTTCTCCCGGAAAATGAGATCCTCCTCCAGCGCGACACTTCCGTGGGCCTCACCGCCATTCTGGAGGTTCTGGTCTTCCTGACCCTGTTCGGCGTAATCTTCCTTCTGGTGCGCAAGCTGGTTGTCAACAACTTAAACCGCGTCAACACGTCGCTTTCGAAGATCACCGACGGCGACCTCGAGGAGAAGGTGGACGTGCGCTCCAACACGGAGTTCGCCGAGCTCTCCGACGACATCAACGCAACCGTCGGCACCTTGAAGCAATACATTTCGGCGGCCGCGGCGCGCATCGACCGCGAGCTGGCTCTTGCGAAGAGCATCCAGCAGTCCGCGCTGCCCTCCGTCTTCCCGCCCTACCCCGACCGCACCGATGTGAGCCTCTACGCGACCATGGACGCCGCGAAGGAGGTGGGCGGCGACTTCTATGACTTCTACCTTCTGGACGAGAACCGTCTGGCTTTCCTGGTTGCGGACGTTTCCGGCAAGGGAATCCCCGCCGCAATGTTCATGATGACCGGCAAGACCGTGCTTCGCGACTACGCGGAACGCGGCGACTCCCCCGCGGAGATCGCGGAAAATGCAAACGCAAAGCTGTGCGAAGGCAACGACGCCGAGATGTTCGTCACCGCATGGATGGGCTTTCTGGAGACTGACACGGGACTGGTGCGCTTCGTCAACGCCGGCCACAATCCGCCGGTATTGATTCGCGACGGCGCCGCGTCCTTCGTGCCGCAGAAGGCAAATCTGACCCTCGCCGCAATGGAGGGCGTTCCGTACCGCGAACAGACCCTTAAGCTTCGGCCCGGCGACCTGCTCTTCCTCTACACCGACGGTGTGACGGAGGCAGCAAATGCAGCGGAGGAGCTGTTCGGAAACGACCGCCTGCGCGAGGCTCTCTCGAAGCGCTTCGGCTCCGGCGAGGCCGCTGTCCGCGCCGTCTGCGGCACCGTGAAGGAGGCGCTGGACGCCTTTACCGGTGACGCTCCGCAATTTGATGACATCACGATGCTCTGCCTGTACTACGCAGGAAACAATACGCTCACCGTGACGGCGAAAACGGATGAACTTTCCGCCGTGACCGGCTTTATAAACCGGGCTCTCGAAGGCCTCGGATGCCCGAAAGAAGCGGCGGCGCAGATTGACGTCGCATCGGAGGAAATCTTTGCAAACATTGCAAACTACGCCTACGAAGGCGAGCCCGGCGAAGTCACCATCCGCGTCCGCGGGGAAGGCGACTCTGCGGTGATCGAGTTCCGCGACCGCGGCATCCCCTTCAACCCGCTGGAAAAGCCCGACCCGGACGTGACGCTCCCCGCAGAGGAGCGCGAAATCGGAGGCCTCGGGATCTTCATGGTCAAAAAGAGCATGGACGGTGTTGCCTATCAAAGAGAGAACGACGAGAACGTTTTGACGATACGAAAGAATTTTTCGAAGTGAGATGTGCATGAGACGACGAAGACGCACAATCAAATGCCTTTTTGCAGCGCTTGTCTTTCTGCTGCCGGCCGTCTTCGGCGGCTGCAGCGCTGCCCGGCGGACCGACCCCATTGCGGACATCACGGATCTCGACGGCCGCCGCGTAGGCGTGGGCATCGCCTGTGACACGGACTATGCCCTGACGGGCCGGAAGGACCTCTCCCTGGTCCGGTACGATGAACTCGCCAACATTTTGCTTGCGCTTCAATACGACAAGGTGGATGCCATGGCTCTCGACGAGCTTCTCTGGAAATTCACCGCTGCCTCCCACAAGGGGCTTCGGGTGGTGACGCCCGCCTTTGCGACGTCGGGGTACACCGTGTATTTTCGAAGCGAAGTGTCGGAGCTGCGGGATGAATTTAACGACTTTCTGTCAAGGTACCGGCAGTCCGAGGCGTTCCGCGACTTTGAATACCGCCTTAACGCCTTCGACGGCGAGCACTATAACGGGCCGGACATCGAGCTCACGGGGACCGGCAGGATTTTGCGCGTCGCCGTGGATGCCGCAGGCTTTCCCCGCTCCTTCGCCGAGGCCGACGGGCACACGCCCTCAGGGTACGACCTGGAGGCGCTCAAGCTCTTTGCAAATGAGAAAAACTACCGGCTGGAGTTCATCATCTCCGGCTACGACGATATGATCTACGGGCTCCAGGGCGGCAACTACGATATCGCCGCAGGTTTTTTGAGCGATCTTCGCGACGCTGATTCCCTGAGCTCCTACCTGTGCAAGAGCGACTCCCTCTACGAGGTTCCGCTCTACTTCATCGAGAAGACGCAGGCCGACATCGAACTGATTGAAGACTGACACGGAGGACCGCCCATGAAGGCACTTCTTCACAAACTCTACCTGACCTTCGTAAAGGATGATCACTACCGCTTCTTCTTAAGCGGTCTCGGGACCACCCTTTTGCTGACGTTCGCAAGCTTCCTTCTGGGCACGGCCCTGGGCATCGCGCTGTGTGCCGCGCTCCGCGCAAAGCGCCCCGCGGTCCGCAGGGTTGCGGGCGTGGTCAGAACCTTTTTCATGGAGCTTCCGACGATGGTTTTGTTGATGATCCTGGTGTACGTCGTCTTCGGAAGAAGCTCGCTGCCGGTGCTTTGCATCGTCATCCTGGGCCTCACCTTGAAGGCCGCAACATACCTTGCGGAAATCTTTGATTCCGCGCTGGACACCATCGCTGCGGGCGAGGCGGAGGCCGCGAGAACGCTCGGCATGACGCGCTGGCAGGCGTTTCGCTACGTCGTCCTGCCCCAGACCGTGCAGGCCGCGCTTCCGCTCTACCAAAGCCAGTTCGTGGACACGCTCGAGGAGACCTCCATCGTCGGCTACCTGGCGGTAGTCGACTTAACCCGCGCCTCGGAGATCGTCTCCAGCCGCACCATGGATGCATTTATCGGCCTCTTCACGATCGCGATCGTGTACTTCGTGATCGGCTTTGTCGTCAAACGCCTCATCCGGCGCATTGCCGCGCCGAGCCGCAAGGGAGGTGAAGTCGCATGATCAGCATCCGCAATCTCACGAAACGATTTGACAAAAACACCGTCTGGGAAAATGTCAACCTCGAGATTCAAAAGGGCGAGACCGTCGTCATCATCGGCGGCAGCGGCGGCGGCAAGAGCACGCTTCTTCGCTGCATCAACCGCCTCGTCGAGCCCGACTCCGGCGAGGTCGTGATCGACGGTGTCAACATCCTCTCGCCCGGCACCGACATCAACGCGGTCCGTCGGAAAATGGGCATGGTCTATCAGCATTTTAATCTCTTCTCGCACCTGAGTGTGCTTGAGAACATCATTCTCGCTCCCATGAAGGTGGCGGGCGTAAGCCGCGAGGACGCGGTGGCGGAGGCAAAGCAGTTGCTTGCCCGGGTCGGCATGGCCGGCCGCGAGAACGCTGACCCCGCAGACCTCTCCGGCGGACAGAAGCAGCGTGTGGCCATCGCCCGGACTCTGGCGATGCACCCCGAGATCATCCTCTTCGACGAACCGACCAGCGCTCTCGACCCAACCATGGTGGACGAGGTGGAGTCCGTCATCCGCTCCCTGTCGGAGGACGGCATCACCGGCGTGATCGTGACGCACGACCTGCAATTTGCCAGACGGATCGCCTCCCGCGTAGTTTTTCTCGCGGACAAGGGCATCTGCGAGGAGGGGACGCCGGAGCAGCTCTTCGACCATCCGGCGAAGCTGCAGACCCAGCGCTTTTTATACCGCTCCCGCATGTTCGAGCAGGAGCTCTCACCCGAGACGCTGGACCTCTATGCGCTTGCCAGCGAGCTTCGCGCCTTCCTTCGCCGCTATGAGTACGAAAAAAAGCAGGAGAAACTCCTGCCCGTGCTGTGCGATGAGTTGCTGTATCCGGTGTTGAAACACCCCGACGTGCCCGCTGCGAGCGCTTCGCTTCGCCTTCTCTGCAGCGAGGCCAGCAGCCGCCACACCCTGATGATCGGCTTCCGCGGGATCGATTCCGACCCGCTCGAGGAGCCGTATCTGGACGAGCTGAATCTGGCGCTTCTAAACAACTACGCAGAATTTGTCCTAAGCCGCAGGAAGGATGACGGCTGGGAAGTCTGCATTCAGATGGGATAACCTTTCGCAAACAAAAAGCCCGAGGCACCCGCCCCGGGCTTTGTTTTTTTTTCTTATGTCATTCCTGCAGCCACTTCGGCTTGCTGTACTCCCTCCACGCATAGACCAGCATGATCAGGATACCCGCAACGAAACCGCCGAGATGCGCCGCCGTGTCGACAAATGCACTCTTGGTAAAGATTCCGCGGAGCGCACAGAACAGAAGGTACGCACCGAAGAGTCCGATGGACCCGCGCTTGCTTGTTGCCGCCTCGCTGTAGCCGTCCATCGGACCGGACAGAAACAGCATGTACAAAAGCAGTGCGCTCAAAAGCGCCGCGATGGCACCGGACGCGCCGATGGACTGTACGTCGTACAGCTCGATGGTATACGTTCCGTATCCCCAGGACCAGAACGTGATCCGCATGGGCAGGATATGGTTGAACACCACCGACGACACGGACGCGATCAATCCGCCGATAAAATACACTCCGAGAAGTCGAAGCCGCGAGATCCGCTGCTCCAGCCACACCGCACAGATTCCCAGGATCAGCATGTTCCCTAACAGGTGCGAGAGATTCTCGTGCAGGAACAGGCACGTGAGCAACCGGTGCAGCTGCAGCCCGCCAACAACCTTCGGCCACGAGGACGAGCCTGCCTCGATCACTTTCTCGCTCCCGATCACGCCTTGGAAAATATACGCGATCACATTTGCAATGATCAGCGCAAACGCCACGTACGCGGTCTTGTTGCAGTCCGCCTTATCGTTCAGGAACGACAGGACCTTTCCCTTCGTGGAATCGGCCTCGCGGATCTCCGCCAGTTTTGCCTCCGAAACCTTGACCTCCACGACCTCCAGGTCGCTCAGATCGTCATACACTTCCACGCTGCGGTCCTCTCCCGGTGTCCACATAGCATTTTCCCCCTTTGGTGGTATGGGAACATTGTACCCTGTCCGCCGGAAAATGTCAATATATTTTACCTTTGTTTTCTGAAACCTCGTCCGGATCACTTTCCGAACTTGCAACCCTCGTACATCCGAAGATGCTTCCAGAGCACGAGCGGGTCCGTCATTTCCAGATTGCCGGTAACAACATACGTCTCAAAGATCAGGTTGTTCCGAAGCGCCTCCGGAAGGTTCTCCCGCACGGTCGTCGGAACCGACTCGGCAAATGCCCTTCCGTCATAGCGGTATTCATACTCCTCGAAGCGGATCATCTCCCAGTGAAGCTGATCCGGCTGCACCGCGCCGAAGAAATCTTCGGTATAATCAAACCGGAAATACGGCACCAAAATCTTCGCCGCGGCAGCTGCCTCCTCCGCCGTGACCCGTGCCGGGTCGTGGCTGTAGTGAAGCCCTGTGAACATTTCCGTGAGGATCTGCTCGTAGGAAGTGTCGAACAACTCCTCCGTTGTGATGCATTTTCCGTCCTTCACCCAGACCTCGATCGCTCTCCACACATACTCGTCGTCGACGTCTCCCAGGTAGAACCGGAAGTTGCTGTATCCGTTCGGGAACAACGCGGCGCTCTCGAAGGTCAGGTTAAATTCCCTGCCGTCCCGGAAGTACTCGGACGGACATGTCCGAACCACCTGCTTGGCCATTTCCGTCAGCTTCGATTCGGTGAGCCACTTGTCAATGCGGTTGCTCTGATCTGCGCCGAGAGTCGGCAGCCACAGAGCATTTTTCTTCGGCCAGCGAACCGCCACCGAAACCGTTTCGCCGCCTTCCGGCTGGAACGTGAGCCTGCCGACGATCGGATGCTTCGCCGTCTCGTGGGTCCAGTCGGTGGTCACCAGCGCTCCGAGCGGGCGGAACACATAGCTGCTGACGTCCTGGAACAGCCGCCAGGGCGCCTCGATGCCGATGGCATCGGTGAGCGCGACCTTTGCGTCGCCCCCGTGAAGCTTGCCCGTGATGGCAACATCAACGGTTTCCCCGTTGTCGACGAGGTAAAAATTCTCCGCTCCGTTCACATCCGAGATCGTCACCAAACCGTTTTTAAGAAGCGGTCCGTACAGATAATCGTCCCGGTAGATCTTGCCGAGCTCGCCGTTGATGTAGGAGAGATAGTTCGTCCCCTCCGCAAACAGATCGGCCATCTGCATCTCCTCGCCGGTACACAGATCGAACGTGAGTCCCACCGTCTCCGTGGCCTGGAAAAACATCCGCACCAGCGCCTTTCCGTCCGCGTCAGCCTCAAGGTATTCGTAGTGCGTGGTAAACCGGTCGTCATCCTCCGGCCACCGCTCCCGCATATAGTCGCCGGCCTGGGAGAGGAAATCAAATGTCGCCTCCTCCTTCCAGCGCCAGGTCCGGTAAAGGCAGACGGAAAATACTCCCTCGCGGTTGAGGGTAACCTTGTAATCCATCTCCACGCCGGGTTTGCCGAACTCCTGCAAAACCTCTGCGAGCCCCCGGAAATCCGGATAATACGAGTCCTCGAGCATCGCGTCGGCGACCTCGCTGATCCGCGCGTTCACCTTGATCATCCCGTCATCGATCTTCATTCCCTCGAGGCGGGGGTACCGTGCATTTCCCGGCTTAAAGGCGTCTCTGACGGTCAGCGGGTTGCTCCAGCTCACGCCGTAGGCAATCCGCTCCTTCTCTGCGTTGCTCACGAGAGCACCCGACGCAACCTTTGCGGCCTCCCGATCCGGAAACACGATCCCGCGCAGCTCACCGCTTTTCGCTAACATGTCCTCTATACTGACCGTCGGCGTAGGACTCGGCTCGGTTGTCGGCGTGGGACTCGGCTCGGTCGTCGGAACCTTTGCAGCATGAGTAACCGTCGGTGTGGGCTCCCCGGGGAGAGCTTCCTCCCCCTTTCTGCCGCACGCCGCCAGTAACGTAAGAATACACAATGCTGCAAATACCGGAAAAATCTTTCGAAACACGCTTCTTCCTCCGAAAAACCTACTTCACATCGTAGGGAACATACCCGTTCTCACGCGCGATCCTCGCGCCGTTTTCGCCCTGCACCCACGAGATGATGTCGCGGACGATGCTGTCCTGCGGCAGGTCTTTTCTCGTCACGATCTGCGAAAAATTCAGGAAAGGATACTGTCCCTTCGAGATCGTCTCATCACTCGGGATCACGCCGTCGATGCCCAGAAGCTTAATCTGGTCGCTCGTGTGCATGTTGACCACGTAGTAGTAGTACGAGAAGGACATTGCACCCTTGCCGTTGTCGTAATTCACAACCCGGTCGATGGCGCCCGCCATGTCGTCAACTCTGTGCTCTAAGATCGGCTCCATCACCTGGTCCTTCGGGAGCACGTAACGGTACAGACCGGTCTGGCTTCCCGAACCCTCGTTTCTCTGGAACAGAACGATGGGCTCGTCGTCGCCGCCCACTTCCTTCCAGTTCTTGATCTTGCCGCTCACGATGTCCTTGAGCTGCTGCTGCGTGATGCTGTTCACGGGGTTGTCCTTGTTGACGAAGAAGACAAATCCTCCGCTTAAGATCGTGTGATACTCAAACTCCACGCCGGCCTTCTTCGCCGTCTCCACCTGCTCGTCGGAAGGAAGCGCGCAGAAGATCATGTCCGACTTGCCCTCCGTGAGGTTTTTATACGCGCCGGGCGTGTTGTTGCACGGCAGGAACAACTTCGCATCCTCGACGCTCATGCCGAGAAGCTCGGCAAATACAGCGTCGTAGAACGGCTCCAGTGCAAGCGCACCGTCGACAACCGGCAGCGTATCCACCGTGAGCGTCTTACCGCTCGGAAGCACCGCAGCCTTCGCCGCTTCCGTCGGCGTCGCAATCGGTTCCTTCGTCGGCTCGGTCGTCACAGTCGGCTGTGTCGTCGGTGTCACACTGCCGTTGGACGGCTTATTTTTCCCGCATGCGCATAGTGCGCACACCATCGCAATCATAAGGATTACTCCGATTACCTTGTTTCGTTTCATGTTGATTTACCTCGTTTCTCCACACATTTTTATCATTTTCGGAAAATGCTTCCGCAGCCGCTCCCTACGGGAACGGGTAGCCCTTATACATTTTCAGATGTTTCAGCAAAATATACGGGTCCGAATGCTTCAGCCAATCCCCCGCATTACTCAAAGAGCTCCGCAGTATCTGCGGCAGCAGGTCTTCGAATTCCTCCGGGACACCCTCGAGGACCGGATCTTTTGCAACAGTGTAATGGTTCGGCGGTCCGCTGTGCACATAACTGCCTTCCTTCCAGAGGAACAAATAATCATCCCAGCTCCAGTAGTCCTGCCGCTCCACAATACTATTATCCTCGATCTCCACAAAATACGGCATCAGTGCTTTTGCAGCCGTCCTCGCGTCATCCTCACTGATTGTCGTACCACTGTATTCCGTCGAAAGATCGGCAATCAGCTCAGCAAGAAGCTCCTCATAAGAGACATCCAGCAGTTCCTCCTTGGTAATGATGATCCCATCCTTCATCCAGGAATTCTCCGTCTGATAAGGATAATAACTCCACCAATCATCCTCCGAAGGCGGGAATTCCGTGTAAGACACGAGCCATTCGATATTATAATACCCGTTGGGATAGACCTCGACGTCCGTAATGTACAGTTTACAATCCGCATCCGAAAATCCCGGATCCACCCACATGGGTATGCACTGCTTCGCATACTCCAGAATCTTCGCATCCGTAAAACTCTCTTTGACCTCCTGTCCGAAGTCTCTGTTGTATTCCGATCCCAAATCCAGGCGATCGATCCCTCGGTACACGATTACTTGGGTATCCTTGTCGGTACCGTTCGGACGAACGCGGAACTGTCCGATTTCTTCGGTATCCAGCGGACCGTCCATATCTAAGCTGCAGAAACGAACATACCCAAGCGCACCTTCGACATAAACTCCCTGTTGCTCCTGATAGATGTCCCCATTACGGTCACGATCGGCGACCACAGTCGGAAGGTCGATCACCTCCCATTCGCCGCGGCTGTTCCTCAGTTCCACGCAATACGATCCCAAGCAGAACATTTCATCGCCGGTAATCATTACCGGCAGGTGCCCTCCGTCATATTCCTGCGTTTCATCATAGGCACCGCCGCTATGGGTTCCCTGCATCCCGTTCCCTTTTTGGTACTCGTAGTCACTGAACCAGAATACATATTTCGACTTTTTCTCCATCTCCTCGTTCAGGTACGTAAGATAGTCAAAGCCTGCCGGAAAGAGATCCGACAACGAAATTTCCTCGCCGGTACTCAAGTCGAAATTGTACTCGATCGTTTCCGTGAGTCCGTAATCAAAGCGTACTTTCATTCGGTTTCCGGTTTCGCTCAGGACGGTATAATCCATACACAAGAGGATTCTCCTGTCTTTCTCATCGGCATTGACATACGAAAGCAGCTCATCATAGTCCGCGAATTCCATATCTTCATGCCAGATCCATCGTCCTTCCGCTCCAACATGGAGTATTCCGTTACAGCTGCCCGCATAGCACTGCACTCCCGCTTCGGGAAGGCCTCTCTCCTTCACAACAAGCATAATACCGGGCACATCCGGAAGATAATCCGGATCGATCATCGTACGCGCTGCTGTTTCGATGCGCTCGTTGATCTTCGCGAGGATACTCTGATCCTTCAGCCCGTACACGCGCACCGTCCTGCAGGGGTCACTATAGTCCGCAACCTCTCCGGTCATTAAGTTGATGTCTTCGGTGCTCACACCGCTCAGTTTTCGGAATCCGTACTCCTGATTCTTCTTGTCCGCCTCGGACAGTTCCGGCCCCGTTCCCAGCGGATTGGCCGTTAACCTCGGCGCGATCGCATTGTGAAGCTCGCGACTTCTCGCAGCCAACGCCGCAAGATCCGATACCGGCACCCGTGTCGGCGCTGCGGTTACCGTCGGCGTCACGGTGACATTTTTCGTCGGCACCGGCGTTGATGTCCCCGGCTGCCCTTCCGTCGGTGTCACAGCCTGTGTCGACGTCGGGGTAGGAACGTCATGCTCGCTGTGCGATCCTCTGTCGCACGCGCTGAGCGCACACATCACCGCGAGCACAATCGCCGTCTGAAGCCATCTCTTTCTTCTCACGTCTTTGTCACCTCATCTTCCCCGCACATTGTTCACTCAAACGAATAGCCTTCATATATTCGAAGATGTCTTCGAATCAGATTCGGATCCGAATAGTACAGATCCGTTTCATCGTATCCTCTCAGGCTGTCCCACAACTCCTGCGGCAGAGCCGCCTTCAGATCCGGGAAGGTCTCTTCGGACACGTCATCGGGAGTTTTGAGCAATGCATATCCGCCGGGCTCCCAGACATACCACTGAGCCCATGACCACGTGTCTTTTCCCCCAAACGGGTCTAAAAACTTCGAAAAATACGGTCTTAGTGCTTTCGCTGCTGCCGCAGCCTCCTCCCGGGTCGCAACGGGCTTGCCGTGCTCGCGATCTCCGACGCGCAGTCCCGCAATGATTTCCGTGAAGAGCTCCTCATAGGAGACGTCGAACAATTCCTCCTCCGGAATGAATCGTCCGTCATGAACCCAGCCTCTCAGAGTGAAATGTTCATAGCCGTCCCACTGACGCCACGTTCCTTTTACATTCACGCACCATTCCAGGTAGTAATATCCGTTCGGGTATACTTCTGCACGATACAACAACATCTCCGCATCCGTGGTCGGTCTGCTGTACCAATAATTGATCCAGACGCTCTCCGCCTCCAGAAATTCTTTCGCGTATTTCACGATTTTCTCGTCCGAAAGATCCTCCCGGGCTCTCGCCGTCCATTCCTCTCCGGCGTAAGATTCCCAATCCGGCAGGTCCTTCTGCCGTTTCACTTCCACCTCAATCTCGAGGGCTCCGCTCGGCACGGCACGGAATTTTCCGAGTCTCTGACTCTTGTTCATATGCACTTTTTCGTCGTCGTTTTCACTCCATTCCCAATCATAAAAAACGACTGTTGTGAACGGACTGAGCGTATACTCCGGCATTACCGAATAAAGAAGCTCCCCCGCGCTCCGGTATACAGTATACGGCAGGTTTATGAAAACCTCCCTCCCCTGTTTCGTGACAATCCCCATCCAATTGCCGCTCAGATAAAACTCCTCGTCGCCGGTAATCTTCAGCGCGGCGCCGGCGTCATGCTCCCTCATTTCGTCATAGCTTTCCCAGGCGCCGCTGCCGTCGTAATGATCAAACCAGTACTCATATTTCACCGCCTCATAGCCCTGCTCATCAAGATACGCAAGATAGTCGTAGCCCTCGGGGAACAGATCCGAGAGAGACATCTCCTCCCCGGTTGACAGGTCGAAATTCAGATAATACTTGCCGTACAACTGGTATGACATACGCACCGGCGAGTTCCACACGAAGTAATATCCGTCCAGGATTTCATACCGGGGGTCTGCCCAGTCCACCTGTTCGCAGTACTTCTCAAGCTCCTCGTCGTTGGCAAATACACGCTCCTCCTCCCAGTACCAGGTGACATCCACCTCTACCGACAGCATTCCGGCGGCGCTGTACAGCCTGTACTCGTGAACCTTCGATTTCGGAAGTCCGTGCTCCTTAAAAACCGACATAACTCCGGCGATGTCCGGCAGAAAATTCGGGTGCGACACAATACGAACCATCGACTCCAGCCGGTCGTTGACCTTCTTCTGAACCGCCTCATCACGCAACCCGGAGATGCGCATATACGTGTACGGCACCGTCCAGGTCTCCTCGACTGTATTCCCGGTCTCCATATCGATATCCTGAGACTCCAGCGAATACCATCTCGAAATCCCGTACGCGCGGTCCAGCTTCTCGCTCTCCGACATCGCCGGCGCGGTTCCGAGCGGGTTGACCGTCCGCTTCGTGATGACCGCCTCGTGAAGCTCGCGGTTTCGGGCCGCCAGCGCTGCGAGGTCCGTTACCGGCACCGGCGTAGCCGTCACGGTCGGTGTCGGTGTCCCGGTCGGTTCACTCGTCACGGTCGGCGTCACCGCCTCCGTCACAACCGATGTCGGCGTCAGGTTCGTATCCCCGCCGTTTTTTGAGCATGCGGCCACCGTCAGACAGGCAACCGCTATAACCACCAAAACAAGTATTTTCCTCATACATCCCCCTAACGCTCCCGCGGCATGCGCTGTTTCGCATCATACTGCGGAAAATGATACCCCTCATACATCCTGAGGTGCCGTAACAACACGTACGGATCCCGGAGGGAAACCTCCTCGGCATACATGTCATTGCACAGAAAATTCCATAGTTTCTCGTTGATGTGTTCCTTCGTTCCGGACGGCATCGTGCCGGGCAGCACATTACCCCAGCAATCCGTCATGCTTCGCCCCGGCCAGAGGAATGTGATCTCTCCGAAGGATTCGCTCGGCGCGTATTTCGTGGAGTACCACGAGGGACGCCCGATCTCGTCGATGTACGGCGCCAGCGCCGTCACCGCCTCTGCGATCTCCGCCTCGCTCAACATAGGCTCCCCTCTCCAAAGGAGTTCGGAGAGCATTTCCCGAAGCAGTTCTTCGTACGAGACATCGAAGATTTCCTCCTCCGGAACAAATTCTCCGTCCCGGATCCAGAAGTCCTTCATCCTGTCCGAATTAAAGGAGTGAAAAGACTCCAGCGAAAGCGCTGTCTGGATCTTTTCCCAGGACCATTTTACGAAACCGTTCGGATACACCTCGGCGGTGCAAAACACAAGCGAGCAGTCTTTGGTCACAGGCTCTGTTTTGCTCCACTCCGAAAGACACCGCTCCGCGCAGCGAACCATCGCTTCGTCGGAGAACCATTGTTGCAGAACCTCCCCGCCGTCGTTTCCGAAAGCGGACGAATACGTTGCGTTTCCCGCCCCGCGGTATACCGTCACGGTAACCGCATCCGACTCCTCGCAGGGAACGGTAAAGGATCCGATCTTCTCCCCGAAACACATCCACGTATTGCCGAAGGAAACTTCTCCGAGCTCTCCGAAATTGCTCTCCGGCTGAAACTTGTAGATACCGTCCGTCTCACCTGCAGGAATCGCATTCGGAAGTTTCACCGTGACATCGTGTCCGTTGAATAGTCCCGGGAAGACTAGGCTCACACCGGCCCCGTACCCCCGGAGAATAAAAGGCTCATCTCCGGTCAATCCCGTGAACGCCCGGCCGCCGTCATACTCCCGCGGCTCCTCGTACTTCAGCCCGTAGTGCCCCTCGAGCCTTCCGGAGAGCAGGTACTTCGAATCATCGAACCAGAAATCCCCGCTGAGCTGCCCGGAAATCGCATCGTCCAGGATCCCGAGGTAATCCTCGCCCGCTTCAAACAGGTCGGACAACCGCAGTTCCTCGCCGGTCACCAGCGAAAAATTCACCCCGATCCGCTCCCGGATCTCATAAGAGACGCACATCATCGTCTTCCCGGTTTCCTTCTCGTCGACCAGCTGGTACGTTACCTCGTACCGCCCGTCCCCCGAGGTCCATCGCTCCTCGGCCTCCCGAAGCACGCTCGGATGATATACGCCCTCCATGGCGTACCAGGTCCAGGTCCGGTAGAACTCCACCGACAGTATGTTGCCGGTGTTGCAGGAGCACATCGTCATCACGCTTCCGTCCGGCTGCCCCCGCTCCTTGAGAATCGACAGGATTCCGGAGACGTCCGGATAGTACCACGGACTTGCAACTGCCTCCGTGATCTCATCAATCCGCCGGTTGATCCGCTCCGTCACCGCCGGGTCCGCCAGCCCGTCGACCAGTACGACCTGCGTAAAGTTGCTTGCGCTCCCCATCAAAGCCTTTCTCCGCGGGCTTGCAGTCCACTCGATCCACCTTCCGTAGCCCGTCGTCAGCGGGTTCTCCGTGACGACACCGTACCGGTAGGCCTCATTTTCCGCTTCCGTGCGGGCAGGCCCCGTTCCGGCCTTGGCCGCCTCGCGCCGGGGCTGCACAAGTGCGTGCAGTTCTCTGTTCTTTGCGATGAGCTCCGACCAGTCCTCCGTCGGCAGCGGATTGTTGGTTTCCCAGACTCCCTCTTCCGTTCCCGAAGGGTCCTTCCCGCCCCCGCGCGCGCACGCAACAAAAAGAAACGCTCCGAGAAGCGCCGACACAAAAATACCCGTTCTTCGAATTTTACCCACGATTTCGTCCTTCCCCGGAACAGCCGAACACCCCCCGTAAACGATCCCGATCCGGACCTCCCCCTCCCGCGGGCGGGGTCGGTCCGCTCGGTTCTCCCACACAAGCTGCAGATTCCGGCGGCGCATATCGCCGCGCAAGCAATCTATCAACTGTGACTATTGTATCATAAAAAAACAAGCCATTGGTTACAAAGCTGTTACAATTCCCCGAAAATTCTTACATTTGTGTTTCTTGTTGTTACGGCTTTGTTACACACCGCCGGCAAACAAAAAGACCGGCAGAGCATTTTTCGCCCCGCCGGCCGTGTTACTTTTTTAAACTTACTGCTTTCCGAGATGCGCAAGCTGTTCCTCAACCTGCTTCATCATCGCGGTGTATTTTTCGAGCTTCGCGCGCTCCTCGGCGATCTTCGCCTCGGGTGCCTTGGAAACGAAGCGCTCGTTACTGAGCATGCCGTTGACGCGGGCAAGCTCACCGGTGAGGCGCTCCTTCTCCTTCTGCAGACGCTCGATCTCCTTCGCGATGTCCACAAGATCCGACAGCGGCATGTATATGGTCGCGCCTGCAACCACTACGGACACCGCATCGGAGTCGATGCCGGTCTTGTCGCTCTGAACCGCAACTTCGCTTGCGCTGCCCAGAGCTGCGAAGAAGTCTTTGCTGCCCTCGAAGATATCGCGAACATGCTCCGAATCGGAAACGACGAATACCTTCGCCTTGCGCGACGGCGGAACGTTCATGTCGTTTCTGAGTACACGCATTGCGGTCACGGCGTTCTTGATGAGCTCAACAGCCTCTTCCTCGCGGTCGAAGACAAATGCCTTGCAGAACTCCGGCCACTCGGAGATCATGATGGAGGTGTTGTCGTCAAGACGTCCCTGCGCATCCGCGAGAGTGCGGTAAATCTCCTCGGTGATGAACGGCATGAACGGATGCAGCAGCTTCATGGATGTGGTGAGAACCGTGCACAGCGTGAACAAAGCAGCCTTCTTCGTGGTCGGCTCCGTGCCGTAGAGGCGGGGCTTCACCATCTCGATGTACCAGTCGCAGAACTCGGACCAGATAAAGTCGTAAATCTTGCCTGCAGCGATACCGAGCTCGTAGTTCTCAAGGTTCTCCGTAACGTCGGCTGCCAGCTGATTGCACTTCGAAATGATCCAGCGGTCCGCGTCCGTGAGAGCTCTCATGTCGAGATCACCGCTCATGTCAGCCTGCTCGAGGTTCATCATGATGAAACGGCTCGCGTTCCAAACCTTGTTCGCAAAATTCCGGCTCGCCTCAACACGCTCCCAGTAGAAACGCATGTCGTTGCCGGGTGCATTTCCCGTAACGAGAGTAAAGCGAAGGGCGTCCGCGCCGTATTTGTCAATCACTTCGAGGGGATCGATACCGTTTCCTAAGGACTTGCTCATTTTCCGACCCTGAGAGTCGCGAACGAGACCATGGATGAGCACCGTCTTGAACGGAACCTCGCCCATCTGCTCGATGCCGGAGAACATCATTCGCATTACCCAGAACGGGATGATGTCGTAGCCGGTAACCAGCGTGCTCGTCGGGTAGAAGTAGTCAAGTTCCGGCGTCTTCTCCGGCCAGCCGAGTGTCGAGAACGGCCAGAGTGCCGAACTGAACCACGTGTCCAGCGTGTCGGGATCCTGGCGCATGGGCTTGCCGCACTTCGGGCAGATTGCGCTGTCTTCCTTCGTAACTACCGTCTCGCCGCATGCGTCGCAGTAGAACGCCGGAATCCGGTGGCCCCACCACAGCTGGCGGCTGATGCACCAGTCGCGGATATTCTCAAGCCAGTGGAAATAGGTCTTCTCAAAATGCTCCGGAACGAACTGCGTCTTATCCTGCTTTACGGCGTCGATGGCCGGGCCTGCCAGCGGCTTCATCTTGACGAACCACTGCATCGAAACGCGGGGCTCGATGGTGGTGCCGCAGCGGTAGCAGGTGCCTACGTTGTGAGCGTGATCCTCAATCTCCGTGAGGGCGCCGCACTCCTGCAGATCCTTTACGATGGCCTTGCGGGCCTCGTAGCGGTCCATACCTGCGTACTTCGGATAATCCTCCGTAATCTTCGCATCGGGGGTCAGCACATTGATCACCGGCAGATTATGACGGAGACCTACCTCAAAGTCGTTAGGGTCGTGAGCCGGGGTAATCTTAACAACGCCGGTACCGAATTCCATGTCAACGTACTCATCGCCGATCACCGGAATCTCGCGTCCTACGAGCGGCAGGGTAACGGTCTTGCCGATCAGATGCTTGTAGCGGTCGTCGTTGGGGTTAACTGCAACGGCGGTATCGCCGAGCATCGTCTCGGGACGGGTGGTCGCCATCTCGATGTAGCCGCTGCCGTCCGTGTAGGGATAGCGCAGATGCCAGAAATGGCCCGCCTGATCCTCGTAGTTTACCTCCGCATCGGAGATTGTCGTCAGGCAGTGAGGGCACCAGTTGATGATGCGGTTTCCGCGGTAAATGAGCCCCTTGTTGTAGAGGTTTACGAACACTTCCTTAACGGCCTTGTTGCAGCCCTCGTCCATGGTGAAACGCTCGCGGTCCCAGTCGCAGGACGAGCCCATTTTCTTAAGCTGACTAATGATGCGGCCGCCGTACTGGCGCTTCCACTCCCACGCTCTCTCGAGGAAGCCCTCTCGTCCGAGGTCCTCCTTCGTGATGCCTTCCTTTGCCATGGCCTCAACGATCTTCGCCTCGGTGGCGATGGACGCATGGTCGGTTCCGGGAAGCCACAGAGCCTCATAGCCCTGCATGCGCTTAAAGCGGATCAAAATATCCTGCAGCGTGTTGTCAAGTGCATGACCCATGTGCAGCTGTCCGGTGATGTTCGGCGGCGGGATCACGATGGTGTACGGCTTCTTCTCGGGCCGTACTTCCGCATGAAAATACTTCTTGTCCTGCCACATCTGATACAGGCGGTCTTCAATCTCTTTCGGATTGTAGGTCTTAGCCAGTTCCTTCATGTGTTGCTCCTTTCTTTTGGGTGATACCCAGATAACAGAGAAGCCCCTCGCCGTATAAGGACGAGGGGCTGATCGTGGTACCACCTTATTTCGCAGCTTGCGCTGCCTCTTTACGCCGCTCTAACAAGCGACTCATCGGTAACGGGATTACCCGGAGATTTCTATTCCCTGTGATTCGCAGACCGCCGGTTTCAAAACCTCAGCTCCGAAGCTACTTCCGCATCTCCGTCTCCGAACCGGTTTTGCAGCCTTGAACCGGTCTCTCTGTCGGTCGGTAGAAGCGTACTCCTCTTCTTCCATGCCTTTGTATTATGAATATGTGCTTACTTTACCGCAGGCCGCGGGCTTTGTCAAGCAGAACTTTCCGCATCATTTTCCCGCCCTGTCATCTGCTTTTGACTCGTCGTCCGGAATGTGCTATACTATGGGAGGTGCAAACAATATTGGGAGGTGTTACCATGACCGATCTCGATGCGAATCTCAACGGCGAGTATACCCGCTGGAGAGGTAAGCCCAAGGCGTCCTGCTTCGTGCTGGAGTGTATCTTCAACCCGCTGTTGTTCATCGCTCTCATCTGGGCAGCATTTGACTTATTCTTCTACACGATGGTTCGCAAGATGCCCTCGGGCGAGATGGGGGGCCTTTTTAAGGGCTTCCTGGGCGTCTTTTTGCTGATCCACATGATGCCTGTCTGGATCTATCTGGGCGGTGTGATCTTCTCGTTTTTGCGGCAGCGCAACATCGAGTATGCCATCACGGACCGCGGTATTTATTTCTGCAGCGGCGTCCTCTCGAAGGAGGTTGTCTTCAAGCCCTTCGCGGAGATCTCCAACGTCAGCATGACGCGCGGCATGATCGACCGCATGACCGGCTGCGGGGATGTAAACATCATCTGCGGCGGCCGCTACAGCACCGCCGACAGTACCGGTTCCAACAACTTCTCCATCCGGGATATTCCGGACTACCAGGAAGTCTTCCAGCTCGTGCGCCGCATGCAGACGGACATCTACGCCGACACCATGTATCCGAACGCGCTGCGCCCCGACAACAACCCGGGTTACAACACGCAGTACCAGCCGACGGATCGCCGACATTAAACAAAAAACAGTGATACAAAAAGCACACCGCCATGGTGTGCTTTCGTTTTTGCGGTGCACTCTCCCCCACCGGAGTGCACCGCACATCTTTATCGCCTGATTACTTCAATTCAATCGTCTTACCGTTGATGCAGATTGCAACGATCTCGTCCATCGGAATCAGCCGCTCGCCGAGTGCTGTCGTGTCGAAGGACTGGTTCGGCATGAGTGAGTACGTCTTGGTGGAAGTTTTCTTGCCATCGATCTCCTCATCGTCACATACGATCCAGCCGTCCCAAATCTCCTGCTCCGCCTTTCCGGTTTTCTCCGGGGCAACATTTAACGACCGATTCACCGGATACAGGATGGTTCCGTCGGCAAGGGTGATGTACTCCAGCCGGAAGTCATCGAAGCTTCCTTCGGCAAATACATCCAGACAAGCCTGCGTAACCTCAACCTTGGTAATCCGTACATCTTCCGACGTGTTGTACAAACGAGGAACCTGCCCGTTCTTTTTGCTGATCCGGCTGGTCTCCTTCTCCGCCGGGTAATTACAGCACCAGTTGAACGCAAAGCGTGCGTCCTGCGTATTTTTCGTATTGAAACCACATTCAAAGTGGATGAACGACCGGTTCAGCTCATGGCCTGCATCCGCCCTAACCTCCAGCAGAAGCCACAGATGACCGTCGCGCACAAACGGTGTCAAAGAGGCGCTGTTTCCGTCAGGCATAACGGCCTTTAGTTCACTCTCGTACCGCTGTGTGCAGTCAATTTCGGAAAATGCAGCCGTCAACCAGTTGGTCTCATACAGTTCGATGTAGAAATGCGTCGGTCCCGGTTCTTCCGGACACTTGCCGGCCTCAAACTCCTCCGCCGGAATATCGGTCTCAATCTCAACCCACTGTCTCTTTGCATCTCCGATGGCGTCCACCACCGTGACGGTCACATCGTCGATCGTCTTCGAAAGGCCGATCTGATAATAGCCGTTATCCAGCTCCTTCATGGTGCTCTCAAGGCCGATCAGCTGCAGGAAGCGGACATCATATACGATGTGCGCCGTGGCGACGAAAGTTCCGAGAAGAAGCACCGCAAGGGCTGCCGCCACCAGGGCGATACGCCAGACGCGCCTGCGGCCGGTGCGCTTCCGCGCAGGAGCCGCTGCGGCAGCTTCCTCCACATATTTCTTATCAATATTTCCGATAGCTTCAAACAGATCATATTCGTTCATAATGTGATCCCCTCCTTTTCCAGGTATTGTCTGAGCGCCTTGCGCAGGCGGAACAGTATGGTTTTCACACTGCCCTCCGACACCCCCAGGCGGGTGCCGATGTCCCGGACGGAATCGCAGAACCAGTAGCGTCTCACAAAAATGATCCGCTGCTCTTTCGTGAGTGTGTCAAGGAATTGCTCGATCGTCTTTGCGAGCTCCTCCGACATGACATTCGCTTCCGTGGTTTCCTTCGCGGGAAGGCACTCCAAAAGTTCATTCGTAAGCTCGCATTGCACCGCATGCCGCTTCGATCGCAGGCCGGCTTTGTAGCGATTGACGGCGATTCCCCGCACGATCTTTCCGAGGAACGGGAAGAAGTAGTCGTGCGGCTCGTGGGGCGGAATCCGGTTCCAGGCTTCCAGGTACGTGTCGTTCTCGCACTCTTCCGCGCTCTGCATATCCCCGAGGATTCCGTTTGCAATGTTTCGTATACGGGCGCCGTACTTTTCCGACGTTCGCTTTATGGCTTCTTCGTCTCTGGCCAGATAGAGATCCACAATCTGCCGGTCTTCCATGCGCGGCACCTCCTTTCCCGAAAGGCTTTACCCTTTCACCCACAATATCAGCATTTTCCGCATCCGGGTTGACACCCCTTCGAAAAATGCTGCGAAAAATTTCAAAAAAGGCCCGCGTCCTGCGGGCCTTTTCCTGATTTCAGACAATTATTGTTGTTCTTCGTTTTTCTCCGCGGAATCCTCCTTGCCGTTCTCACGGAAGCCGGGCATTACGCTGCGGATGGATTTGATGATGCCGGGGTAGGAGACGGAGCGCATCGCCGGGAAGGCGGTAAGCATGCGCTTCTGCTGCTTCGTAAGAAGCGCGAGGGCCTTGCGGAAGAATGTCTCCACGACAACGGTATCGTACATCGCCGCCATGCGCTCCTTGACGGCCACGAACATTTCGGCGATCTTTCGGATCTTCTGCTCGAAGTCCACCGCCTGCTTCACGCTCATGACAAAGTCCGCGACGAAGAGCGCGAACAGGGTCCATGATACGATGTGAAGCGCCAGCGGCGAGAGCATCGCGATCAGACTGCCGGTCAGGGGGTTGACCCACTGCACCAGGACAACGGACAATCCGCCGAAGGCGAGAAAGCCCTCGATGCAGATGCGGCCGTTTAAGTGCCAGAGCATGTCATAATAATCCCACCAGCGGGCATTGAACAGCTTCTCCATGGTGTACGACGTCACGTACTCCACCATCGTGCACAGCGTTGCGCTGATGAAGAAGAGCTGCACCATATCAGTGATATTTCCCAAGATTAAAAGGTCGATCAAAGCGCCGGTGCCGTAGATCGGAATGTACGGGCCGTACATGAATCCGCGGTTGACGATGCGGTGCTTATCGACCAGGGAGTAAAACACGCTCTCCCAGATCCAGCCCAGAAAGCTGAACACCCAAAACATCAAAAAACTGGTTTCAACGAGTTCCACGACCGAGCACTCTCCTTCTCGCTGCGACCGCAAACCCCCGTACCGTCTCGTAGGTCGCACAAACCTTGTCGACGAAGCAAAGGATCCGTCCCTCGCGCGTTCTCGGAACGCGCAGATTCAACGGGAACATGTGGCAACCGATCATGTCCTCCTCCACCGCGGAAAGCTCAAAATCCCGCTTTGCATTGCGAAGCGCCCGTCCCGCGTGGGTGAAGCCGTGAAGCCGATGGCTGTCGTCATCCTCGTGCCAGTCGTACAGAAAATAATCATGCAGCAGCGCGCCGCGAACCAGTCTCCGCATGTTCACGCTGCGCGGCCAGCGTCTGGCAAATGCAACGCACCGCTCCGCCACAAAGACAGAGTGGTCGTACACACTGACATCGCCGTGCTGCACCAGCTGCTTTTCATACTGCATTCCCGGAGAATCCAGGATGTCTCCCCCGTATTTCCGAAGTTCCTTGTGATACGCCAACGCAACATTCCTCCCGAATCGTCTGCAGCCACCATATGCCGCAGGTTCATTTTCCAAATACGCGCCTTCTAACGGTCGCGATAACTGTTCTTAAGCCGGCTCACGGTCTCGTCGAAGAACCACCAGAATTCCTCCTCGCCTTCGCTGCCGCGGTCCTTGAGCTCCATCAGATGAAGATAGTTTATGTAATCCGCCGAATACTCGCGGTTCTCCTCAACGAAATAGAACTGATTCTCGATGCGCCGGATGACGTCCGTGTCGGCCGAGTACACCGTCAGCTCCCGGTTGAACTCCTCCTCCATGCCGCCCAGCTTCAAGGCGTAGAGATACTGGCACAGACTCTCGCGGTCCCCGCTCTTCTGATACGCCGTCTGAAAATTCTTCGCCGCGCTCCGGAACTGCCCGTTCTGCGCCATCAGCACAGCGATGTTGTGGTACGCGGCGCCCTGCTCCTCGTCCGTCAGAAGCGAAAAATCCCGGTCGTCCAGGATGGTCTGGTATTCGAGAAGGGCTTCATGGCATTTGCCGTAGCGAAGGATCGTCGCGGCGTGGCGCTTCTTCCGCTCGATGGGCAGAAGCTCGAAATACTCGTCGATCTTGCCGATCAGGTGGTTGATCTCCTCCTGGCTGTAGTAGTCCGTGCTGCAGAAGATCGAGACCACGATATCCTTGATCCCGGATTTGCGCTCCATAAGCGTAGCCAGAAAGTCCGCCCGCTCCGGCATGTTCAGCTCCATCCGGATCCAGGGCACCAACTGGCTCTCCGAGAGATCCTCCTCCATCGTCGCGACGTTGTGGTAGAGGTAGTAGCACAGCTCCTCCATCGTGTATACACACACGCCGGTCGATTGAAAGTAAAACGGGATCTTCGCTTTGTCGCCGATGCAATAGATCAATCGTCCCATAGTCTTTGCTCCCAACCCTTACAGGGTAATGATCTTCTCCCACACGCGGTAACTGCTCGGGAAGAATTGTCCGAACCCGAGGTCTGTCACCGTGCAAACCGCCGTGTCGCGATCTAAGAAGGTCACTTTCACGGCGACTCGCGTCGTCTTGTTCTCGCGGCGGTGCAGGTTCTTTAAGTTCATGATGGAGTACTTCGTCTCCTTGCGCACCGCGTTAAAGATCGTAAAATACACTTCGTCCGTATCGTCCAGAATTCCTACGGTGGTGGCCTTCGCGGTCTTCCACCGCTCCCCCGCGCGGATCAGCGGGTAGTCCGCCACGCGGTTGTCCTTGAACATGCGGATGGAGATCGTCGAGCGAACCATGTCGTCCGAGAGGAACAAAAAGTCCGCAAACCGCTCATCCTCGCGGTACATTCCGCAGTAGGCCGCGCCCTTGGCGTAGAGGTTCGACCCCTTGAAGACGTGGCGGCCGGCCGTCATGGACTTTAGTATCTCGTCCGGCCAGGTGCCGTCGAAGCCCTTGCCGGTAACGTAAATCGTGGAGATGATCTGCCGCTGGATGACCTTGTCGCGCACGAGCCGGAAGCTGTACTGCATGCGGCTCTCCTGCATATTCTCAAGCATCGTTGCGTCCATGAGGTCGCTCAGGTCCGCCGTGTACGTGGTCACCGTGGTGGGCGAGCCCTTGCGGCTGGTGGACATCTGGTAGTAGAACAGGCCGTTCTCGTTGTAGTCGAACAGGCTCACGTCGTTGACCCAGTACTCCTTGCGCTGGCACACCGCGTAGTACATGAAGCTCATGACATACGGCTGGAACTCGATGCGGTCGCGGCGGATGCCCGTCTCCTCGATGGCCTGAAGCACCGCCTCGGTCACCTGCGGATAGAGCGTCCGCATCGTGACCACAACCTTCTCGATGGACTCATTGACATATTTCTGGCGCACCGCGGAAAATGTCTTCCGCACAAACCGCGCCAAAAGCTCCTGCGCCGAGTACTCGATCTCGTAGATGATCTCGCTCTCGCCGCGAATTCCCTTGTTGAACAAATCCCCGACAAAGTGTCCCGTGCCGCGGTTGTTAAAGCGCACCGCCTCCTCACCGAACAGCCAGTCCTTGGAATCGCTGCGCACGCAAAGAACCGTGGGAATCACGGTGTTCCCACTGCTCGTAATGCTGATGCTGTCGGGCTCTTCCGAGAGCCTCCCGACCGCGATCTGCGTCATCTCGACGCCCAGATCGTAGCCGATGATAATTCCTCTGGGATCCATAGATTATCGTTATCCTCTCAGTGTCAGTCGCGGTTCTTGCCAAGGATGCGAAGAAGGCGAATGAGCAGGTTGATCATGTCCACATAGAGCATGCAGGCGCTTCGGACGGCATTTGTCGACGTCTTCGGCACGCGCTGCGCAACCGCCCAGTCATAGCCGATGAACAGACTGAAAAGGCCCACAAAGATATAGTCGAACGGTCCCAAGTCGACGTTGAGTGCGAGCAAAACAAGCATTGCGATAAACGCAACCAGGAAGCATGCCATGATGGTTCTTCCGATGGAGAGGAAGAAGTTCTGGTACGCAACCGCAAGACCGATCATCACCATGGTGATGACGCACAGCACCGTGAAGGAGTACCGCACGGTTCCGATCTGGTAGGAGTGGATCAACGGCGTGATCATGACGCCCATCGGAAGCACGATCAGGTTGTAGCCGAAGAAACAGGCGCCCGCGCTCTTTGCCTTCGAGCAGATGAACGTTCCGATGAAAACCAGCACAAAATACCCGATGATGACGAGGAGCGTTCCCGCATCCCCGATCAGTTTGTACACGCCGTCCGTAAAGACGAAGCACAGCACGGCGTTGATCAAAAAGCCGTAGAGAAGCATCACGCCGATGGTGAGGTTGTAGCGCTGGTCGCCGATGGCATTTTCCGACGTTGCTTCCTCAAAGTTTTCCGCAAGCTGGCTGCTGAAGACGCCGACGCCCGAATGCTGCATCGCCGAGGTTGCCGCCATTGCATTTGCCGCGGTCTGCTCGTACTCCTGCGGCGTCTGGTCGTTCTCGTTGCCGAAATGTGCACCGTTTCCGTTGTTCCGATAGTCCATTTTTTCTCTCCTTTCTTCTCCGGGCCGTCATCGGCCCGATCCCCCGTTTGCCGGTTTCGCGTAAGGCGTCAGCCCTCGCTCTCCGGATGCGCCTCCTCCGCCGTATGGAACAGCTGCGAGATGGCAAATTCATTCTTGATATAGCGGTTTAACAGTTCCATCGCCCTGTCGGCGTTGCGGTCCTGCTGTGCCTTGATTATGTCGTTGATCTGGGCGAAACGGCTGCCCGGATTGCCGATGCGCTTGTCGCCGCCGTGCAGCTCCGCGCGCTCGCTGATCACCGTGTCGTCGCCCTCGCGGTCCGACTCGTCGCTGATCACGTAGTCCACAACCTCGCCGTCAAAGAGCACCAGCTCCCGAACGAAAATTCCGTAGCAGATGTCGCGCATCGGGAATTCCTTCCGCACGCGCTTGCCGCTGCCGCGGTACGAGTAGTCGAGGGTCACGTGGTGCTTCGGGTTCGTCCGGTATTCGATCAGGAATTTGTCCTCCAGACTCTCCGGAAGCGTAAAATACTTTGCAAAATTCAGGAACGCCGGCAGCACCTTGCCCTTCGCCTCCATGCGAAGCAGCCAGTACTCCGCAAAATCCTGCTCGTCCTTCGAGAGCTCCTCCTGGGTCGCATACTGCTTCAAAAGGGCCAGCACGGTGACATCATTTTCCTCACGGTAGGCGTTGCGGCGGATGATGGCCACGGTGGTCTCGCCCATCTCGATGTCGGCCGTCAGATACTTGTACGCCATGTAGGTGATGTACGCCCGCAGAAGCGTGCGGTCGTTCGTGGGCTTGTCGTACGCGCGCACCAGGGCGTCGCCGTACGGAAGGTAGGACTCCGTGAAGAGGATCTGCGCCAGCAGTCGCTCCGTCAGGCTGTCCGACTTGCGTCCCGCGGCGTCCACCTCCTGCCACACGTGGTAGAGGATCTGCGTGCGCGCCTGCAGGTTCGCCACAAGGTAGTCCAGCACGCGGTCGTTTCTGCGCCCGCGGCGGAACAATTCGAGCATGATGTCGTTGAGGATCGGCGTCGCCTCCTCGGTCTGCTCCTTCGGAAGCTCCTGCACGAAGCGCTCTAAAAGCCGAAGGTCGATGTCCTCAAAGCCGTAGCGCTCGATCAGCTGCATCACCTGTGCCGTCTGTCCGCGGAGGATCAGAAGGCCGATCATACGCCCGCGCTGCGGCGACGGGATGGCCGCAAAATTCAGCCGTCCGAGCAACTCCTCCAGCTGCTCGTCGCGGAAGTTGTCATAGTAGTACAATACGAGGGTCCGGAGCATCTCCTCGCGGAATTCCTCGCGAAGCTCCAGCGCCCGGCAAGCCTTCTTGCGAAGCTCCACGGACGTGGCGTCGAAGCGCTGCTCCTCCTGGGCTTTCGCTGCTAAGTGCAGCAGGATCCGGCTGTTGTCCGGGAAGCGGTCGAAGGCCTCCTGGTAGAGCCGGTCGCAGTGCATCAGCCGGCGCTTCTTGTACGGAATGCCGCGCAGGAAACGGTTGCGGTTCGCATCCATGAACGCGATGACCGCACCCTCGGAATAAATGTCCGCCTGGGCATGGCCGTTCGTGAGCGCGATGACCGTCTCCTCCGGAAGCTCCGGATGGGCGATGCAGACGTAGTGGATATTCGGCGCCGTGCACTCGATCTCCACGCGGAACGCGATCTTCTCAAGGCGCTTTAACACCTCGTCGCGGTAGTCCGGCGAGGCCAGACAGTCCTCGTACAGGATCGCAAGGAAATCGTCGTTCCGGTTTTCCTTGAGGCGGTCCATGGTGTACTCGCGGATCTTGGTTAAGAAGCTCTCATAGATCGCCGGCTTGCTCTCCTTGTGCCGCACGATGTTGGCGTAGAGGAACGAGAGCCTGCGGTCATTTAACTTGCTGTTGTACGTAAAATACGTGAACACGTTGTCATCGAGCGTCGCCTCCACATCGGATGTTCCGGTGTAGATGTAATACTCGTACAGCTCGGCCACGCGCACCTCGGCCTCGACGCCGCGCTCAAACCAGATCGCGTACTTCGGGTCGCGGCAGTGGCCGCGGATCAGGAGCGCGCAGATGGCCGCCAGCGTCTCGCGAAGCTGGAAGCGCTCGTAGAGTCCGCTCAGAACCGTGAAGTAGATCGGGCGGTACTCCTTGACGCCCTCTGCGAGAGCGGAGAACTGCTGCGCGACCTCCTTGCGGATGAATTGATGCCGCACGGCAAATGCCACCGTCTGCAGCTCGAACTCCCCGATCTCATGCAAAAGCTGCGGCTCCTCGTTTAAGGTGCGCGCCGCCTCCAGGAAGAGAAGCGGGGAAGGATTGTCATTGTCATAAATGCCGCGAAGCTCGTCCAGGCGAAGCTTTCCGTTGCGGCCGTACCGGTCGTCCAGCTGCATCAGAAGAAGAGCCGGAAGCACCTTCTTCGACGTGTCGTTGCAGATGCCGTAGAGCTTCTCCAAAGCCGGCACGCGGTCCGTGCGAGAGCGCTCCGCGCGGAGGTAGACGTACGCCGCCTTCGCATCCGAGGACGCCGCCTCGATCTCCGCCTCGGTGATCTCGCGAAGCTTTGCATTTGCCGGGCTCTCCCTGCCGCTTAAGCGGTCCAGGTGAATCCGGTACAGCTTCGCCTCGATGGTCAGCTCGCCGGTGGTCTCCTGCAGTCTTGCGAGAAGATTTTCCGCCTCGGAGACATAGCGCCCCACCGGGATCTGGTTCATGCGGTAGGCCAGCACATTGTTCATCAGATCCACCGCCAGATGTGCGGCCGCCGAGCGGCGCAGCTGGTCCGCCGTTCTCTCCCGCACCTTGCGGCAGAATACGGGGATGGTGATGGTCTGGTTCTGGGCCTCCACCGTCAGCGTCGCGTAGTTATTGCCGCGGGACATCTTCTCGGGGATCACCACGTAGCGGATGTCGTAGGTCCCGCCGACGAACTGCTCCGCCGTCACGACCCCGTGCTCCACCAAAAGGAATTCCGCGGACGAGGACACCTGCAGGTTCACATAGCCCGGGTTGTCCATCCGCAGCGTCAATCGATCGGAAAATGCGCTGTCGCGCACCTCGTTATACTCAATCCGCGCGGCCGCTGCCGTCACGGAGACGGGCATTTTCCGACCGGTGGCGACGAGGAACTCCTCCATCGCGCGCTCTTCGGAAACGCCGGCCTTCAGAAAATCATACAGGAACAGGCTCTCGGGCTCGTGGAACGAAAGGAACGGACGAAACGCCGCGTCGGTGTAAAGCTTGAGCGCTCCCTTGCGCTCCTCCTTGGCGTAGGCCGCAAACTGCTCCAGAGAAGCGATGGCCGTTGTGCCTGCCGCAAGCGTCGGAGGGGTCACCTCGACGCGGTACGGAAGCTCCACCTCGCCGCAGTCCGTGATGAACGTAAGCGTTCCCTCGATGGTTTTGCAGGACTCCGTAAACTCCGCATGCACGATGTATTCCACGGTGTTCGAGACGCCGACAAACTGTGTCGTCACCGGCTCGAGGACGCGGTTGTCCGAGCACACAAGACCCTTCATGGACTTGTCTGCATCGTTTGAGATGATCACGCGGCCCGTCGTTCTCTTCCCGACCTCCACCGAGGCTTCGATGCGGTCCTTGCTGAGACGGATTCGCGGCAGTTCGTATTCAATTACGCCCCGGGCAATCCCGGCAATCTTCTCCTTCACGTCTCCTCCTAACCCCGCATCATCGGCGCACCGCTTCGCTACGGCGCAATCTTTTCAAACACATTGTCCTCCGCCTCGCGGAAGATCACGCTTCCGTCCACGGCGACATAGTATACTCCCTCGCGGAGTCCCTCCGCGTTTAGGACATTCACGCAAATGCACTCTCTGCCCTCGATCACCGAGGTCCAGTCGTCCGTCTCGTACGTGTACGACGACAGGCTTCCCGACAGCTTCAGCTTCGCGGCCGACAGCGTCTTTAACTTCTCCACCGCCTGGGAGTTCGAAAGCTCCTTCGGCTCCTCCGTAGGCGTCGGCGTTTCGATTGGCGTCTCCGTAGGCTCCGGCGTGGGCGTCTTCTTCCCCTCCGCCGGCGTCGGGGTCTTCTCCCCCTTCTTTCCGGGCTCGCCCGTCGGATCATGATCCGGCGTCTTCGTAGCCCCCGGAGTCGTCGCTCCGGCCGACGGCGTCACCGTCGCATTCTTTCTGGACGCGTCCCACTTGTCAAGCCCCTTCGTCACGACCCAGAACACGGCCGCAACCGCTGCCGCGAACACGATCGCCTTCAGCAGAAACAGGGCAAATCCGCCGCTTTGTTTTTTGGATTTTCGTTTCTTTTTTTTCTGCGCCACGGCTAATATCCTCCGTAACTAGACTTCCCCACGATACACAGAATCATTGTACCACAACCCTTGCGGTTTGTCACGGTTTTTCCGCCGAAAGAACAGCGGCCGCCGCGCCCTTCATTTTCCGCCGTGCTCCCGGCAGACAACCGCACAAAAACGGGCAAAATGCACACAAAAAAGCGCCCGCCGTGACGGCGAGCGCCTGTTATGCGTTTTGTTCGTTTCCGATACCGCTGCGTTACTTACGCAAGCTTTGCCTTTGCGGTGTCGCACAGGCTTGCGAAGCCTGTTGCATCGTTGATAGCCATCTCGGAAAGCATCTTGCGGTTGATGGTGATGTCCGCAAGCTTCAAACCGTACATAAACTTGCTGTAGGAAAGGCCGTTGATCTTGCATGCAGCGCTGATACGTGCGATCCAGAGCTGACGCATCTGTCTCTTTCTCTCCTTGCGGCCGGCAAATGCGGACGTAAGAGCACGCATTACGGACTGCTTTGCGATGCGGTACTGCTTGGATCTTGCTCCTCTGTAACCCTTCGCAAGTTTCAAAATTCTGTTATGTTTCTTCTTGGCGTTCAAGCCGCCCTTAATTCTAGCCATTTTATTCGTCCTCCTTCGACAGGTTTACAGATAGGGTAAGATCTTCTTCATGTTGCCTTCGCTTGCGTGATTCGTGATCGTCGCCTTACGAAGGTTTCTCTTCAGCTTCGTCGTCTTCTTGGTCAGGATGTGCTGCTTCCCGGCTTTCATTCTCTTAAGCTTGCCCGTACCCGTCTTGGTAAAACGTTTTGCAGCGGAGCTGCTGGTTTTCATCTTCGGCATGGTTTCATATCCTCCTGAATTTTATTTTGCTTTTTTCTCCGACAAGATTACGATAAGATTGCGGCCCTCCATCTTGGCAGGCTTGTCGATCACCGCGACGTCTGCGAGCTTCTCGCAGAAAGACATCACGATGTCCATACCGGTCTGCTGATGCGCCATCTCGCGACCGCGGAACCGCAGTGCAACCTTGACTTTGTTACCCTTAGCGAGAAATTTGCGGGCATTTTCCGCCTTGGTGTTCATGTCGTTCTCGGCAATCGTCGCAGAGAGCTGAACTTCCTTAAGCTCGGTCGTCTTCTGCTTCTTGCGATTCTCCTTCGCTTTCCGCATTGCTTCATAGCGGAACTTGCTGTAATCCACCGTCTTGCAAACCGGCGGTTTGGCGGTAGGAGCTATCAGAACCAGGTCGAGATTCGCATCGTGTGCGATCTTCAGGGCCTCCGCAAGCGGCATGATTCCGAGTGTCTCTCCGTTTTCACCAAGTGCGCGTACTTCCTTCGCGCGGATCTGCTCATTGATCAAATATTCGCTAATAGCTCACACCTCCTTGTGTGTCTCCCTCGAAAAATAAGGGAGTGGATAACATGTACCCACTCCCGGAAAAACCGTGCAAATCAAATGTACGGTGCGATTCCTATGTTGACCTCTTTGCTCGATTGCTGGAGGCGAGAGCGGATACTCTTCTTCGGTCGTCAGGCTTGTGCCGCAAACGGTCACTTCCCGACAGCAAACCGATGATATCACAGTCACCTGCCGTTGTCAAGCATTTTTTACAGATTTGCGTCGAACCCTTCCGGCGCAGCGGCAGCAGCCTCCGCGCGCTCCGCTTCGCAGCATTTTTCGATCACGCCGGCGCGGGTCTTTTTGAGGCACTTCATCTCAAACGCCATCACGATCACTTCCGCGATCGTGGCAATGTTCGCAAGCAGCAGCGCGATCACGGTCAGCCGACGCACAAGCGTCACATAATCAAGACCCGATCCGTCATAATCGTACCACATGAACGAAGCCTCGTTGACCTTCTTGATCACATCCTGCGCGACGTAATTCAACACCACAAGCATCAGGATCGCTACGATGTTGACGACCAGGCTCAGCTTCCAAAGACCCTTCCAGTCTTCGCCGATTCCCGGGTCCATCTCTTTGGTCGCCTTCTGCATGGCGTCACAGTACAGCTTTCGGAAGGCAATTCCCAGGACAAGCACGAGGAGTCCGCCTCCGACCGCCGTGGAGAGAGTGCTGTCAGCCTCTGTCGTCGAGATCGTCGGGATCGTTCTCTGATAAACCGCGAGGAAAAATGCGACGATTCCCGCGACCATCAGGTCCTTTTCGAAGATGTGCAGCCGAAGCATGGCGATGCAGTACATAACCGTTGCAAGGCTCGGGATCATCGTAATCAAAGACAACAGTAGCGTTCGCTTCGAAAGGAACTCGAGAACCGAATTGAAGAATGTCATTTCCGAGTCCGTGTTCAGGTTGATGATGATTGCCGTAAGCGTCAGCAGCGCAAACACTACGATGTCTGCGATAAAAAGAACGATCAGATACTTCCTCATCCGGTCCAGAATGGCTCCGGTTTCGCGGTAATCTGCCACCGTTAGCTGCTTTGTTTCCATTGTTGTAAATCCCCCTTTTGTTACTTGGTTTTTATCTTACACGCCGGTGTTACCCCCTACGCGGCGTAATAAGCGGTTTCTCCCAGTCGATGGTGCCGCCGAGCTGTTCCGCCAGCCTGTCGCAGACTGCCGTAAGGCCGTCCAGCCATCCCACCTCTTTTTTCTTCGAGCGGCGCCCCTTGCCCTCGAAGGCAACCTCGCTCACGTACGCGTCGTAGCTGATCGCAAAATCCTCCGCATCATCATGCGGGAAGAAATTGACCGAGTACGTGTACGTGATCATGCCGGCGTCCGACGTCGCCGTCAATTTGACGCAGGCAGCATGACGCGCCCTGCCGTTCGCCGTGCAGGACGCCTCATAATAACATTCGAATACATCGATTTCTTTCATGGAAATCTCCTATCCGTTCTTCTTTTTGTCCATAATCGCGTCTATACACTCGATGCATGCGGAACGGAAGCCTGCCTTCTCCAGCGCCGCAACGCCGCAGATGGTGGTGCCGTTCGGTGAGCACACCGCGTCCTTCAACTCGCCCGGATGCTTTCCGGTGGAAATCTGCAACTTCGCGCTGCCGAGCACCGTCTGTGCGATGATCTTGTAGGCTGTCGGACGGGGAACACCGTATTTGACGGCAGCGTCCGCATAAGCTTCCATGAACAGATCGACAAATGCCGGTCCGCATCCGCTGACAGCTCCCGCGATCCCCATAAGCTCCGTGGGCATGGTCTCAACGATGCCGAGGCCCTCAAACAAACGCTTCGCCTCCGCAAGCTCCTCCGCCGGAAGCGTGCACTTCTTCTCGAAGAGGAACACGCCCTCGCCGACCATCGCCGGTGTGTTCGGCATGATGGAGAGAACACCGCGAACGCTTCTGCCGCGCTTCGGATCGGTGTTGACGCCGAGCTCATTCCACGTGGCATTGAACCCTGCGACCGTCCAGCCGGCGGCGATGGACCATACGGCCTTGTCGAGGATCTCCTCCCCGAGGTCGGTCAAAACCTCCCTGATCTGATAGGGCTTGCAGCCGATGATCACGGTGTCGACCGCCTGCACGCAAGCCTTCGCGCTGGCCATCGGGACAAATCCGATGCGGGCTGCATTTGCCGCAAGTTTTTCCTGATTCGGAGCGTATGCAAACATGTCCTCGGGCGCCACAAGACCCTTCTGAACCCAGCCTTCGGCGATCGCCTGCGCCATGTTGCCCATTCCCAAAAATCCGATCTTCATTCCTTTGTTCCTTTCCTTGCGACCGCTGCGGCCGCTTTATTTTCCGGCGCTCAAGATCTCGCGGTACATGGCAAATGTCCGCTCGTCAGCGCTCACAAAATACACCTTGATCCCGTACTCCGGATGTCTGCGCATCCAGCCCTGTACGGTCCGTCCTGCGATCATCGCCGCCTCCCGGAGCGGATACCCGAAGTATCCGGTGGAGATCGGCGGGAACGCGATAGTGTGCAGGTCATATTTCATCGCCAGGTTCAGGCAGTTCTCATAGCACATCGTGAGGTATACCGGGTCCGAATCATCGCCGGAATACTTCGGTCCGACGGTGTGGATGACATACCCTGCCTTCAGGCGGTATCCGCGGGAAATCTTCGCTCTTCCCACGTCGCATCCCTTCAGCGCCGCGCACTCACGCAACAGCTCCGGTCCGCCGGCCCGCAGGATCGTATTGTCCGTTCCCGGTCCGCCCAGAAGCGTGTTGGTGGTCGCATTGACGATAGCGTCGCATGCCAGCGCCACAATATTGCCGTGCTTGATGACGATCTCGCTTCTCACCTCGTCGCGATACGTCTTCTTCGGCGCCTCGGTTTTCTGCGCCGCGGCCGGCTTTGCCGCTGCCGCTGCTTCCGCCGGCTTTGCCTCCGGCTTTACTTCCGGTTTCGGCTCTTCCTTCTTCGGCTCCGCCTCTGTTTCGGCCTTCGGCTCTTCCTTCTTCGGCTCTTCCTTTGTTTCGGCCTTCGGCTCTTCCTTCTTCGGCTCCGCCTTCGGCGCTTCGGGCTTCGGTGCCGCGGCCGGCTTCTTCGCCGCTGCCGCAGGCTCCTCCGGCTCCTCCACATCGTTCGAGGCCTTTGCCGTCGCCGCCGTGCGCTTTAAGATCGATGCCTCCGCCGCCGACTTTGCGGGCTTCGCGGGTGCCTCTGCCTTCTTCGTTTCTGTCTTTGCCTCCGGCGCCTTCTCCGGCTTTGCCTCTTCCTTCTTCACTTCCGATGCCTTCGGAGCCTCGGCCGGTTTCTTCGGCGTTTCCGCCGGCTTTACCGTTGCCGCTGCCGCCGGCTGCTCCTGCTTCTTCTGCACAGGCTCTGCCGCTACAGTCTTCGCAGGTGCTTCCGCTGCAGGCTCTGCAGGCTTCGCAGGCGCCTTCACCGCCGCCGGTTTCTCCGGTGCCGCAGGTTTCGCAACCTTCGCGGGCTCCGTTGCTGCCGCTGCTGCCTTCACGGGCTTCTCAACCTTCACAGGCTCCGCGGGCTTTTCAACCTTCACAGGCTGCGCGGGCGCCTCGGCTGCTTTCGCGGGTGCCTCAACTGCAGGCTTCGCAACGTCTTCCTTCACTGCATTTTCCTTCGCAAAATCCACCGTCGACTTGCCGACGATCGGTGCATCCGCCTCCTCGGGCTCGTCTTCGTCCTCGCCCGCTAACTTGCGCAGATCGTTCCACAACTCCGACGCGGGACGGCTGTCCACCGGCGTCGAGCCGATGCTGGTCTTCGCCTCCTCGCCGGTCTCGGGAGTGTAGGATGCGGGCTCGCCTGCCACGCTCGGAAGGTTCGTGACGTACGTCTCCGGCGCGGAGGTGGTGCCGGGATCGAGCATCGTGACCATCGTTCCGTCCTCGCGGGGGCGGAAGGCCACGGTGATGTGCTCATCCGGCTCATGTACGGCAAGGTCCTCGGTCTCGGTGTCGAGAAGCTCGGGCTCCTCCGGCTCCGGACGGTCGACCTGTGCCAGAAGCGCTGCCGGATTGCGGAGTCCGCCCTGGTAGCGCATCAGATCAAAGATATCCTGCTTCATCTCGAAGAAACCGGCCGTCGGCAGACCCGCACTCTGACCGTTGCGGATCATCCACTCCAGCTCCTCAAAGGTGTAGTTGGAAACGCCGAGATCCTCGTAGGACCGGCTGCGGCGGAGGTTGAACATAACCTCCTCAAGCCATGTGGACACGATCTCCGAGAGATACGGCAGCATGACAGCCTCGTAGATGTGCATGTTCCACACCGAGGACTCCTCGGAGCGGTTCTGCGATTCGTCGGCGGGCTTCCCGGCGTCTGCGGGTGAATTTTCCGACGAGGCGCGGATCACATCCGCAACCGCCGTATCGACGGCAGCATCCTCGCCGAAGGACTTCCGAAGCTCCTGGCGGATCCGCTCCGCCGCGGCACTGTCACTGCGGCGCGACGGCTTGACCGGGCGCGGCACGCGAAGGTCCACGGCGTCCTCGTAGGCCGACACCGACGTCCCCGCCACCGAGCACCATGCCCGAAGGTCCTCACGGACGCGCATCAACGTGCGCCCCAGAAGGTTGCGTCCTTTCCACTCCTTCGGGTCGCCGCTTCGCGAGTCCTCCATATCGATTCCGATTCCCCATACGAGATCGCGCGGCGCGCACTCCGCCAAAAGCGCGTTGCCCGTTGCGAGCAGGTCGCACAGAAGTCTCGGGTTTTGCTGGAATTTGGCGCGGATGCCGCGGCGCAGGATCTGCACACGGATCGCCTTCCAGAGCGAGTCGTTGTAGCGCGCCACCATGCGGCCGAGTCGCTTGATCTCCTGAAGATCCTCCTCAGCCTCAATCTGCTCCGCAATCTCGGTATCGCCGAAGGTCAGCGCCTTCTGCAGCATCATGTACTGCTCCACCGAGCTGTAGTGCCGCCCCGCGTACGTAAAGTCCGCGCGGTACCAATTGCTGAGATATCCGTTCTCAGCATCCGGGTCGTAAAATCGAATTACACCCTTAGCCATATAATATCCTCCTCGGAATCTCCGCCGGCAACCCCAATGAAACCGCGCGAACATCCCTTTCTGCTATTGTACCGCAGGAAGAGCCACTTCGCAAGCAAAAAAACGCCCCGCAGGCCGTTCCCGACCCGCGGGGAGAGGATTCTCGAAAAATGCAGCATTTCCGCCGAGTGTTACCGGACCGTTCGGATCTCCACGATGCATGCGGGCTCGTCCGTCGCCAGTACGATGACCGTGCGGTCGCCCTCTGCGCTGCCGGCCGGACCGGCTTCCGCGGCAGTCTCCGCCGCCACGAGGGGCGTAATCATCTCCCCGAGGCGGGCCTGCTTTTTGTATTCCACGCGAAGCTCCGCGACTCTCGCGTCCTTCGGCGCATAGCTCATGGCCAGATGCACGAACTGCCCGTTGTTCACGTGTCCGTTGTTGTCGAGCATGTACTCCTGCACGGGCACCGCCGCGTAGGTCGTGCCGCCCTCGGGCACGATGATCCTGCGGCCGTGGCGCTCAAACAGAGGCCCCTCGCCCAGCGTGTAATGCGCGACAATGTCCTCCGGAACGCGGGTCATCCGCATATTTGCCGTGTCCATCATCGCCCACTGTGCGTCGGCGGTGGCCAGTATCTCGCCGGCCGTCGTGCGCATGTATACGGCACGGTTTCCGAGCATCCCGCGAAAATGGTACGGATAGGTGCCGACGACGATGCGCTCCCCGAGCTTCGGAAGCCGGTTGATGCGGATGTCCCAGCACACCAAAAACCACGCAAGCGACCGCGGCGACAGCACCCCGGTTCCGACCCCGAGCTCCTCGCTCTGCTCAATCGCAGCGTCCTGAAAATAATCCACCAGCGCCGGCACGGTGAGGGTGAGATTCCCGTCAACCTTGCTGTAGCGGATGGTGTCAGCGTATTCGTAAGCGACTCCCATACATTTTCCCCCTGATAACAGTATTTTTCGAAAAATGCTCCCGGTGACATTGTCGGGAGCATTCCTTTTTCGTTCATTGCTTTGCGCCGGCGCGTTACTGCTGCGCGCCCGCGCTCTTCATCTCGTCCTCGTGGCGGATCTGCGCGCGCTTGATCTTGCCGCCCAGCGTCTTCGGAAGCTCGTCGACGAACTCCACGATGCGCGGGTACTTGTAAGGCGCGGTCATCTTCTTCACGTGGTTCTGCAGCTCCTTCACAAGCTCATCGGAAGGCGTGTATCCCTTTGCCAGCACGACGGTGGCCTTGACCACCTGGCCGCGGATCGGGTCGGGCGCTGCGGTGATGGCACACTCCACAACCGCCGGATGGGCCACGAGAGCACTCTCGACCTCGAAGGGTCCGATGCGGTAGCCGGAGCATTTGATGACGTCGTCGTGGCGTCCGACGAAACGGCAGTAACCGTCGTTGTCGCGCCAAGCAACGTCCTTTAAGTTATAGTTTCCGCCGGCAAATGCCTCGTCAGTCTGTTCCTTGTTCTTGTAATAGCCGATGAACAGTCCGATGGGATGATGGTCGATGACGTCGCAGATGGTGATCTCACCCTCGGCACCGGCCTCCACTTCCTTGCCGTCCATCATCAACTTGATATCGTAGATCGGCGACGGCTTGCCCATGGCGCCGGGGATCGGCTCAAACCACGGGAAATCAGCGAACAAAACCGTTCCCTCGGTCTGCCCGAAGCCGGTGTGGATCTTGCCGCCCGTGAGAGCAAGCCAGCGGTCGAAGACGTCAGCATTTAACGGCTCGCCGGCCGTCGCAAAATTCTGTATGCTCGAAAGGTCGTAGCTCGCCACATCCTCCTGCAGCATAAAGCGATACATCGTCGGCGGCGCGCAGAACGTCGTCAGCTTGTATTTTGCCATCATCTCCAGAAGCTTCGCGGGCTTGAACTTGATCATGTCGTATGCAAAGATCGTGGCGCCGCAGATCCACTGTCCGTAGATCTTGCCCCAGCCGAACTTCGCCCAGCCGGAGTCGGACACACTCATGTGAAGCTTGCCCTCCTGCACCTGCTGCCAATACTTCGCGGTCACGATATGCCCCAGAGGATGGTGATAGTTGTGCGTTACCATCTTGGGCATGCCCGTGGTGCCCGACGTAAAATAAATCTGCATGATGTCGGTGCCCTTCGTGCGGTCATCGCCCTCGGGCTTAGCCAGCACGTCGGAGCATTTCTCCATCTCGGCGTTAAAGTCAATCCAGCCCTCGCGCTTTACGTTGTCAACCACCGCAAGGTACTTCACGCCCGGCATCTCCGGCTTCGCCATCTCCATCTGGGACATGACATACTCGTCGTCGACGCACACGAACATCTTCACATCCGCCGCGTTCGCGCGGTAGACGATATCCTTCTTCGTAAGCTGGAGCGTGCCCGGGATGATGATGATACCGAGCTTGATGAGAGCCGTCGCGCAAACCCAGTACTCCCAGCGTCTGCGCAGAATCAGCATCACGACGTCGCCGCGCTTTAATCCCAGAGACTTGAAATAGTTGGCCGCCTTGTTGGAGAGAAGGCTCATGTCCTTAAAGGTGAAGGTCTTCTCGTTGCCGAAATCATCGCACCACAGAAGGGCCCGCAGGTCGGGCTTCTCCGCTGCCCAGCCGTCCACAATGTCCCAGCCGAAGTTGAAATACTCGGGTGCATTTACCGTATAATTCTTCTTGAAATCCTCGTACGAGTCAAACTCGATGCGAGGGAGATACCGCTCTAACATGCTGTTTTATCCTTGCCTTCGTTAAAAGTTTACTCCGCAATCATCGTGAGGAACGTCGCCGGAACATCGCCGTTGCAGCGCTGTCCGTGAGGGTAGGTCGGGTTAAAGTAGATGCTGTCGCCCTCGTTTAAGACGATCTCCTGATCGCCGAACACCACAATTAGGCTTCCCTTCAGAACGAGGTTGAACTCCTCGCCGTCATGCTGCACCAGTGCCGCCGGCTTGTCCGACGGATCGATGGTCACGAGGAACGGCTGCATGATCTTCTTCGTAAAATGATACGCGAGGTTCTGGAACGTGTACCCCGGATACCGGTCCGCAAGCTGGCCCTGTCCCGCGCGCACGACCTGATACGTCCGCAGCTTCCCGCTGACGCCCGTCATGATCTCCGAAAAATCGACGTTGAATTTCTTGGAGATGGAGTAGATCACGCTGATCGGAATGTCCGCCGCGCTCTCCTCATATCCCCGATAGGTGTCGACGTCGATGTGCAACTCTTTCGCAAGCTCCTCCTGCGTATATCCGCAGACTTCCCGGAGTTCCCGGATTCTTGCAGCAAGTTCTTTCAATTCGTCCATGCCATCCTCCTTACCGCGGATTCCGCTGTGAATCCGCACAGTCCATAGTATTATAAGCCATCTCCGCGGAAAATGTCAATCTCCTGCGAAAAATCGCGAAAAACATTACGGAAACAACAAAAATCGCAGCGCAAAGCCTTGCTTTTTAGGGTGCAAAACGATACAATTCTAGCGTAAAATGCACCCCGAGGGGGTGCTTCGCAAGGAGATCTGACATGCCTTTTTTTCGTGAATTACCTGCAAAAATGATTCTTTTACTGCACCTGACCTGGGGCGTCGTAACCGGCTGGTTTTTAGTGCAGGGCGTCCGGCTGGCCCTCGGGCTCTGCTACGCCGGCACCATCCCCATGACCGGCCTGTTCTTCCGTGTCTGCGGCGTGCAGCTGGCATTTCTGCAGTTCATCATCGTCTGGGTCGCGGACAAATACATCTGGCAGAAGAAACGCGTCAAAACCCCGCCTCGCACGCCCGTCAGCGCCCGGGAAGTCGGCCTTCTGTTCGGCGCTCTTTTGTGCTACGCAGTCGGCGCAGCGGCCATCAACCTGATCCGGCTGATCTGACCGCAGTCGGACCGTGACGGGCAACCCTCGACTCGGGCCCGCAGACGGACAATCGAATAACACAGCAAAAAAAGCGACGAACCCGCGAATGGAACGGGCCCGCCGCTTTTTTCTCTCTTCTCTTTTCCTCTTCATCGGCATTTTCCGCACGACACTGTCTTACTTAATGTTCTCTCTCCAGGTTGCCGGCTTGAACTCGTGCAGGATCGGCAGGAGTCTCTGATCAACATCGATCTTCAGCACGGAGTTGAAGTTGTTGGTTGCGATCATCTGGCCTGCGAAGCCGACGATGACAACGATCTCCCTGTCCGAAAAATACTTCCGAAGTCCGTCGAAGATCTCGTCCGAAACGTCCGTAGGATTCTTTACAATGGACTGCGCCAAAGCCACAAGAATCTGCTCGCGATCATCGTACACAAGGTTGTGCGGATCGAGGCCGAGGCCCTTCACGTCGCTGATGAAGAACAGCGAGCACAGCTGGCAGGAATTCGTGGTGGAGATTGCGTGTGCGTAGAGGATTGCGTCCTTCTCGCCGATGACCTCCACAAGGCGGTTCCAGGATGTGTACCAGCCCATGTATGCGTCGTAGGTTGCTGCATCGTTCAAAAGGCCCTTCTTCATGTTCGTGACGGCGTTTCTGCCCGCCAGCTCGTCGTAGCGCTCCTTCTCGGCGCCGGTTACCTCATTTTGCTCAGTCAGATGAATTCTGGCCATCTCTTTATTCTCCTTTTCGTCAAAGTATGTATTCTTCTCCGGCGCGGCCGGAGCATATTCCGCGATGGGCGCTGTCACAGCGCCAGCTTCAATATTTCCTCGATGGCTTCCGCGGTAAGCGGAAGATAGTGTCCCACCGGGCCGTTTCTTGTGGCCCGCTTCGCCATCACGGCGAAATCCTTATCGTCGATACCGAGTTCCGTAAGCGTCGTCCGAAGCGACAGCTTCCGGAAGAACTTCGTCAGCTCCTCCGCCAGGATATAGGCGCGCTCCTTCTCATCGTGGAGGAAGGTGTCCGCACCGTACACGCGGGTTGCGAGCAGCGCCGGTCTCCAGGGCTTCCGCTCCGCCATGTACTTCGTCCATGCGGGAAATACCACCGCCATGCCCTCACCGTGGGTGATGTTGTACTGCGCGGAGAGCTCATGCTCGATGCGGTGCGACCCCCAGTCGGCGCTTCTGCCGGCATCCAGGAAATTGTTGTGTGCAACGCTGGCAAGCCACTGCAGCTCGCCGCGGGCATTGATGTCCGTGGGGTCGGCGATCAGCCTCTCCCCGTTGACCAAAAGTGCGCGGATCGCGCCCTCGATCAAAAAGTCGGTGGTGTCGGAGTGCAGTTCGTCCGAAAAATACCGCTCCAGCAGATGTGCGTACACATCGGCGATTCCCACCGCCGTCTGGTACGCCGGAAGCCCTGCGGTGTAGCGGGGATTCATGACGGCAAATTTCGGAATGATACGGTCGTCCTCAAAGCCGAGCTTCCACTCGCCGTTGGAGAGGATGGCTGCATTGGACGTCTCCGAGCCGGATGAAGCCGTTGTTGCGATGACACCGATGGGCAGCACCCGCTCGGGGGACACGCCCTTTTCGAAGAAGTCCCAGACATCGCCCTCGTAGGGAATGCCGATTGCCACGGCCTTCGCGGTGTCGATGGAGCTTCCGCCGCCCACCGCAAGCACGAAATCCACGTGGTCCCGTCTTCCCTGTGCGACCAGCTTCCGAACCAGCTCAATGCTCGGATTGGGAACAACCTCTCCGCTCTCGGAGAAGTCGATTCCGAGCTCCGTCACGGCGTCCAGCACGGCCCCGTAGATCCCCAGGTCCTTGATGAATTCGCCGCTGTACACCAGTAACAGTGACGTCACTTTGTGCTCCCGGAGAAGGTCTGCAAGCTTCCGCTCGCTTCCCTCCCCGAAAACGATCTTGGCAGGATTGTAATATGTAAAACCTATCATATGATGTCTTTCCTTTCCCTGACAGGAGTCCGACGGACAATCCCACCGGTTGTATTTTCCAAAGGTCTTCCTTGCTTGATTTATAGCTTGATTTGTCGCCTGATCTATTACTTGAGAGGTACAACTGCGCCGTCGTATTTGTCCTCGATGAACTTCTTAACGTCTTCGCTCTGCAGAACCTCCACGAGCACCTTGAGTGCTTCGCTGTCCTTCTTACCGGGCACGGTTGCGATGATGTTGCCGTAGGTCTGAGCCGCAAGGCCGTCATTTGCCTCTACCGCCAGCGCCTGGCTCACATGAAGGCCGCCCTCGATGGCGTAGTTGCCGTTGATGACTGCTACGTCAACATCGGGAAGCGCTGCCACAAGCTGCTCCGGAGCAAGCTCCTTGAACTGGATGTTCTTCGGGTTGGACTCGATGTCCGCGATCGTTGCGGTGATGCCCGCACCCTCCTTCAGGGTGATAATGCCCTCCTGTGCGAGGAGAAGAAGTGCTCTCGCCTCGTTGGTTACGTTGTTGGGAACGGCGATGATCGCACCGTCGGGAAGATCTGCAAGGCTCTTGGTGCGGCCTGCGTAGATGCCGAAAGGCTCATAGTGGATCGCTCCGATGGAAACCAGGTCGCTGCCGTTTTCCTTGTTGAACTGCTCAAGATACGGTACATGCTGGAAATAGTTTGCATCCAGGCTTCCCTCGATCACGCCGGTGTTCGGGGTGATGGAGTCTTCCAGCTGTACGATCTCAAGGGTGTATCCCTTCTCTTTGAGGATCGGCTTTACATACTCGAGAATCTCTGCATGAGGCACGATGTTTGCGCCGACCTTGATTGTTTTATTGTCGGATGCGGTAGAATTTTTGTCCTTGCCGCATCCGACAAGTGCCAGGGTAAAAATGAGTGTGATAGCTGCGATTAAGAATTTCTTTTTCATGATAGTAATCTCCTTTTGTTGTGTTTCACTTATTTTTTTATTTATGATTTGCGGCGGAATTTTGCGAGAAGTCCGCCCGTCTGCTGGATCACCATGACCATGATCACCAGTAGGATCACGGTCGTCCAGAGAACGTCTTTCTGATAGCGGTAGTAGCCGTACTGCAGGGCGATGGCCCCGAGTCCGCCTCCGCCGATGACACCGGCCATGGCTGAGTAGCCGAGCACGGTCGCCACGTTGATGGCTGCTCCCTGCAGAAGCGACGGGGCCGCCTCCGGCAGGATGAATCGGAAAATGATATGCAAGGGCGAGGCGCCCATGGAGGTCGCCGCCTCAATGATTCCCGGCTGCACCTCACAGAGCGATGCCTCCACCATTCGCGCGACGATCGGAATCGCTCCGACCGTGAGCGGCACGATCGCGGCTGTCGTCCCGATGGACGAGCCGGTCACGAATCGTGTGAAGGGGATCAGCAGCACGAGCAAAATGAGGAACGGCAGGGACCGCATGATGTCCGTGATCACGCCGATGACGATGTTGACAGGACGGTTCTGCAACAGCCTCCCTTTCGCGGTCGCGTAGAGGATCACGCCGACAGGAAGTCCTACAAGGTACGCGTACAGGGAGGCGTAGGCGGTCATCCGAAGCGTCTCCCAGACGCCGTTTTTGATTGCCTGGATGATGTAATCGCTCATTCGTCATTCACCTCCGATATCGCAAGACCCTTGCTCCGGAAATACTCCGTGACAATGTCCTGATCGCTCTTCGCCGGCGGCAGTTCAAGGACCATCTGGCCGTATCCGACGCCGCCCACGCTCTTGGTGTTCGCACTCAGGATGTTGACCTTCTGGCCGGTCGTCGCCACGAGATCCGCAATGAACGGTTCCTTCGCGGAAAGCCCGTCAAATGCAATCCGGATCAGCCGGCTGTTCTCGTCCGACGGGTCGTACGGGTTGCTCGGAAACACCAGTTTCTTCGCCGCCCTCGACTTCGGTGCACGGAAGACTTCCTTCACGTCGCCGACCTCCGCCAGGTTGCCGTCCTCGATGATCGCGACTCTGTCGCAGATCCGCTCCACCACGGACATCTCGTGCGTGATGATCACGATGGTCAGCTTCCTCTCGCGGTTGATCTTCTGCAGAAGCTCCAAAATCTCGCCCGTGATCTTCGGGTCGAGCGCGCTGGTCGCCTCGTCGCAGAGCAGAACCTTCGGGTCCGCCGCAAGCGCTCTTGCAATGGCCACACGCTGTTGCTGTCCGCCGGACAGCCGCGCGGGGTATTCTTTTTCTTTCTCGGAAAGCCCGACGACCTCGAGCATTTTCCGCGCAATCTCCTTTCGCTCGCGGCGCCCGATCCCGGCGATGCGAAGCGGCTGCTCCACATTCTTGATCACGGTGCGCTGCCTAAGGAGATTGAAGTTTTGGAAGATCATCGCGATCGAGCGACGCACCGTTCGAAGTTCCCGCGGTTTCAGTTCCGCAAGGTCCCTTTCGTAGTACGAGACACTGCCCGAGGAGACCTCCGTCAGGCGGTTTAAGGTTCGCACCAGAGTGGATTTGCCTGCGCCGCTCATTCCGATGATTCCAAAGATCTCTCCCTCGCGGATGGAGAAACTCACATCGCGAAGCGCCGTAAAATCCTTCCCTTCGTTCCGATAGGTTTTGGATACGTTCGTAAGTTCATATACGGTTGTCGCGTCGCTCATGCCACTCTCCGTCCTCTCAATCGAATAATCCTTTGCTGATATAACGGTCGCCGCGGTCCGGGAAGACGGTGACGATGCTGCCGCGGTCGATACTCTCCGCGAGCCGGAGTGCCGCCGCAAGCGCTGCTCCCGACGACGAACCGGCCAGAATGCCTTCCTTCCGTGCCAGCTTCTTCACGGTGGCAAATGCCTCCGCGTCCGTCACCTTGATGACCTCGTCGACCATGGACATGTCCATTGTTTTTGCAATGAAGTCGTTGCCGATGCCCTCGATGTTGTAGTCCGCATGCTCTCCGCCGCCGATGATCGAACCGACCGGGTCTGCGAGCACGCCCTTTACGGAGGGCTTCTGTTCCTTCAGGTATCTCGTGATGCCGCTGAAGGTTCCGCCGCTGCCGGCGCCGGCCACAAAGTAGTCAACGTCCCCGTCGAGCTGGCGGTAGATCTCCGGCCCCGTGGTCTCGTAGTGCGCCTGCGGATTGGCCGGGTTGTCGAACTGCTTTAGGGAGATGGCGCCGGGGATCGTCGCGATGATGCGCTCCGCCTCCCGTTCCGCGCCGAGCATTCCCTCCTCCCGGGGCGTATTTACGATCTCTGCGCCGAGTGCCCGCAGGACTTTCTGCTTCTCCTGGGAAAACTTCTCGGGGACCGTGAAGATGACGCGGTACCCCTGGTTCAGCGCCGCTACGGCGATGCCGATGCCGGTGTTGCCCGCCGTGGCGTCCACGATGGTGCTTCCCTCCTTAAGAAGGCCCCGTTTCTTCGCATCGTCGATCATATACATTCCGACGCGGTCCTTCACGCTGCCGGCCGGGTTCATCAGCTCAAGCTTGGCATACAACCGTACGCCTTCTTTTGTCTCCAGATTCCGAAGCCGTAAAATCGGGGTGTGCCCGATCATGCTTCGGATGTCCATATAAACATCCATTCCGATCACCCCCTGACCTTCGGTACGCGTGCAGCCTCAACCGCCTGCTGCAGGTCCGCTATCAAATCGTCCGCATCCTCAATGCCGACGGAGAAGCGAATGAGCTCGTCCACGATGCCGGTCTTATGCCGGATGTCGGCGGGGATGGATGCATGCGTCATGCTTGCCGGGTGGCACACGAGCGACTCGACGCCGCCCAGGCTCTCCGCAAGCGTAATGAGCTTCAGGTTCCGGAAGAACGCGCGGTAGTCAAATTCTTCCTTCAAAACGAAGGAGATCATCGCGCCGGGCCCGTCCGCCTGCTTCTTCTGCACCGCGTAGCCGGGATCGCCGGGAAGCCCCGGAAAATAAACTTTCGACACATAGCCGCTTGCCTGCAGCCACTCTGCGATGCGGGTTGCATTTTCCACATGGCGGTCCATCCGGACCCCGAGCGTTTTGATCCCGCGGATCACCAGAAAGCTGTCGAAGGGGGAGAGCACGCCACCGATGGCGTTTTGTAAGAAATACAACCGTTCCGCGATCGCCTTATCCTTAAGCGCCACAAGGCCCGAGATGGTGTCGCTGTGTCCGCCCAGGTATTTGGTGCCGCTGTGGATGACGATGTCGGCTCCGAGCAAAAGCGGCCGCTGCAGGTAGGGCGTTAGGAACGTGTTGTCAACAATCAGGAGGACGCCGGCCTTCTTCGCCAACTCCGCGGTCGCTGCGATGTCCGTGACGCTGAGCAGCGGATTGGCCGGTGTTTCGATGTATACGGCTTTCGTGTCCGAATCGATCGCGACCTCGATCTTCGCCGTGTCGGTCGTGTCGACGATCTCGTACCGAAGACCGAGCGGCTTGAATACCTTGTCGAGGATTCGGAAGGTTCCGCCGTAGATGTTGTCAGAGATAATGATCTTGTCTCCCGCGGAGAAAAGCGAGAGGACGGTGTGGATTGCCGCAAGCCCCGAGGCAAATGCGAGTCCGTACTCGCCGCCCTCCAGGTCTGCGATCAGCTTCTCGAGGGCTGCTCTTGTGGGGTTGCCGGTTCTGGAATACTCCCAGCCTGTATTTTCCCCGAGCCCGCTCTGCTTGTAAGTGGATGTCTGATAGATCGGAACGTTTACCGCTCCGGTGGTTTTGTCTCCGTCGATGCCTCCGTGGATCAGGAGGGAATTCAGTGCCAAACTCATTTGTGATACCTCGTCTTCTTTGTTTAATCGGATCATTTTTACCCGTTTTGCCGCTTCATTTTCACCCGTTTTGTCGCCCCGTTTTAGCGTCGTCCGGCGAAATTTGGCAACAAAAAAGGGAGCCTTCAAAGGAAGCTCCCGGGCATACGGCTTGTACAGTTTGTCATGTCATCGACATCGACAGGAATCACTGTGGGGACGCATCGAAGCGCAGTCGAACGCCCCAGCCATATACAATGCCCGGGTAACTATCTGCATTCGACAACAACACATCGCATTGAAATCGTACGTTGCAAACCGCTTCATCGCTGACGTCTCCTTTCGAGTTCGTTTAGGTGATGGCGCAATAATAACACCATCAACCTACTATGTCAATAGGTAATTTGAAAATTTTTCCAAAAACTTTTTCCGCGAAAAATCCTGCCCGAAGGTTTCCTCCGGGCAGGACCGATCTTTATATTCTCTTATACGGAATTACAATCCTTACTTTCCAATGCCCCGGGCGCCTCTACGCTCTTCCGCTCCTTCTGCGGAAGATCACGCCTGCACTGATGCCTGCGGCCGCGATCGCCGCGAGGAGAAGGAACATTGCGAACGGCATACCGTCGCCGGTCTTCGGGGACTCCGCCTTGCCGCTGTTTCCGCCGTTATTACCATTGTCCGTGCCGTTGTTGTCGCCCTCGGTGCCGCCGTTATTTCCATCGTTCGTTCCGCCGTTGTTATCTCCGTCGGTGCTGCCATTGTTATTTCCGTCGGTACTGCCATTGTTGGCATCGTCGCCGCCGTCAGAAGCCTGCTGCGAAACCGTAAGGGACGTTTTAACCTCTGTGTCCGTAAATGCGATCACGATATCGTGCTTGCCCTCGGACATCGCCTTAAGGGTCTCTTCCTTGATCACGATCTTCGTGCTGCCCTGGCTTCCGTCGTACTCTTTGCCGTTGGTCCAGGCCGTTCCGTCGCAGGAAACGCCGAGGAAGTTCTCGAAGCAAACGGCGTCATCCGGCTCCGCCTTTACGATGATCTCCATGTCGCCGCCGGTCCAGGTGCTGTCCGCGCCCTGAGAAATCTTATACGTAAGCTTCTCCCAAACCGGTTTGATGACCACACTGCCGTTCACAACAATCTTGTCGCCGGGCTTTACGATATCTTCGGAAGAACCGACCCTCCAGCCGGCAAAGCCCTTCCCCAGCGGAGGCTTGATGCTGCAGGTTGGAAGCTCATAATCGCTTCCGGAATCCGCCGTGGAACCTTCCATAGAACCGGTGCCGCCGTCCGGCTCAAAGGAAATCTCGCACTCCTTCACGAGCACAACCTTCTTCGCCACAGCGCCGTTTGCATCCAGGAAGTCGTGCTTGTCATCGGAAACCTTGCCTTTTTCCGGCTCACGGATAACAATCTCGGTGTCCAGAACAATCTTTTTATCCGCATCGTCGTGTTCCAAAAGGATAGCCTGCTTGGTTCCCTCGATGACAACCTTTGTGACTGCATTTTCCACTTTCAAACCTTCACTGCTGGGATCAAACGAGGCGATGATAACGCCATAGGTACCGCCCTTAATCGAAACCGTACCGGAAGCAATATTCAGAGACCATGTGCTGACTGCACAATTCGCACCTTCCGCAACCTCGATGGTAACCTTCGGCTCCGCCTGGGTGCCGGTACCCGCCAGGATGCCGATACCCTTCAGAGATTCGATTCCTCCCTTGCAAACCAACTCGCCGCCTCTCTGAAAATACGTACCCATACTTACAAAGATTCCGTACAGCGCACCGTTTACCGTAAGAGTCCCCTCCGTAAGTTCAAGGTTTTCATACCCGACATAGATACCGCATCCCTTATCTGCATACTCACTTCCGGGAGTATCTTTTCCGTCAACCGTGACAGAGCCGCCTTTGATGATAACCTCGCCCCATTCCGTGTAGATTCCTTCCGTACCCTCTGCGGTCACGTCGGAATTCTTCATGGAAACCGTGCCTTCCTTGTTGAAGATTCCTTTTCCGGGGCGCTTCGTTTCATCGGCCTTCGGAATCGACTTTGCAACTACCGTACTGTTTTCGATGGTAATTTTCGCACTGCCGTAGTCGGGATCTTCACAGTGGATCGCCGTGGTCATATCTGACGTCGCCGTCACCGTGCTGTCGGTAATCGTGATGCCCTTGGCTGCGCAGAGTCCGTACAGCGGGTCGTAAATACCGGTCACTTTATTGTTATATCTTGCATTTGTCTCGACAACGCTTCCGTTGGAAATCGTCAGCGTGCCTTCTTTAACAAGAATTCCACCTACGGAAACCTTGCCTCCCTTAATTTCCACAACTCCGTTTTTCGTACGCGCCGTGATACCGTAGCCGGGAACATTTTTCGTGGAAAATGATCCTGTGATCAAGGCTTTTTGGTCGCAATCAACGCCAAAGGTTGCTAAATGATCGCCGCCGGTGACCGTTGCCGTTCCTGCGCATATAAAACCGCCATTCAAAAGGAACCCGGTTCCCTGGGAAAGACAAACATTGACCGTGCACCCCTCTTCGATGGTGAGGTTATTTCCGCCCGGCACCGAAAAACCGCTTCCCGGTCCGATACAATTCACTGTCAACGTGCCTGTTCCTTTGAAAACAACGCCCTTGTCAGTGAAGAAGAAACCGCAGTTCTGGCAGTCAAAATAATTCGTGCCGACCAGTTCGATGTTCAGATCCTCGCGGTCTCCCTGGTACGAAAAATACCAGTCGTTGTCTTCCACCGTGGAATCTTTCTCGCCGTTTGCATCTTCGTTTTTCTTCGAGATGTTGTTGAAGATCAGCGTGTTCGTCTCCGGAACATATTGCGCGTAGCCTTCTTCAAACTCAATCTTGTCCTTGTTTTCCTCGCTCACCTGTGTGTAGCCGATCCAGATCGGGTATTTTCCGTTACCATCCGGATCTAACGCCGACGCCGTTGTTGCACATACCCCCAGCCCGACCAGCAACGCTAAAAGCATCGTTATCAGGCGGGAAATCTCTCTCCTCATCTTTTTTTCCTCCGTTTCTTTGCTATTACACTCCGCGCGATGAACCCCCATCGACGCATATCGTATTATTTATGATACCACACTCCGAGTGCAAAAGAAACATCGAATCTGCGATAACATGCTTTTTTTGCACTTTTGTTTGCATCTGCCTCCGCTTATTCGGCCTCCTCTGCAGAGGCGCAGCAGCGGCCGGTGGCGCGGACCTGCGTCACCTCGATTCCGTCCCCGACGGGGACGCGTCCGTTTTGCTGTTCCATAAAAGGCTCCTTTCCTCAAAAGAAAAGCCCCGCCCGAAACGGGCAGGGCCTTGTCGCGCTTGTTTCCGCGCACGGAACCCGTGCGCCTCATTGTTTACAGAAGCTCCAACAGATGCTTCTTGGCTTCGTTGTACTCTTCCTCGGTGATGAGGTCGTTCTCGTAAGCAACCTTCAGCTGCTTCAGCTTCTTGGTGAAGTCGTCGATGGAAGTGTCCGCCTGCTTTGCGGGCTTCGGCGCGCTCTTGGCTGCCGCTGCCTTCGCTGCTGCACGTCTTGCGCGCTCCTCGGCGCTGATCGCCTGCTGCTGCAGATACTCGGGAACAATCGGGCCTTCCGGCTCGCTCTCGGTCTCGTCAGCCTCATCGGCCTCGTCGACAAATTCCTCCGCAGCCTCGGGCTCTTCCGCCTCGGCACCGATCTCCTCGTACGCTGCATCCTCATCGGACTCATCGTAGCCGGGATCCGCGTTCTCGTTCATGTCGGCCCATTTTTCACGGGCCGCCGCGAGCTTGCTCGCAAAATCCTCCTCGGTTTCTTCGGTCTCTTCGATTGCATCAGCTGCTGCCTCGATCTCTTCCTCTGCCGTCTCGTAGAACGACTCGGTCAGATCCGCAGCCGTAACCTCGGGCTCGTATGCCGCAACCTCCTCGGCAGCTGTCTCGGTCGCCGCTGCTGCAGCCGCTGCCGCCTCTTCGGCCTCGCGTGCTACCGCCTCCTTGGCCTCCTCGATGGTGCTGCCGTGCGTGAGCGCCCACAGGATTGCCTGATTTGCCGTCGGAGCGGGATCCGGAGTGATCTCCTCCGCAACCGGCTCATCCTGCTCGGGCTCCTCTGCGGGCTCCGGCGTAAAGATCTTCACATCTGCGAACGGGCTGTAGGAAACAGCCTCCTCCGCCTTCTCTTCTACGGTCTCAACCGCCTCAGCAGCCTCCTCCGCCACAGCCTTCTGCGCCGTCTCGAAGGAACCGCCGTGCTGGAGCGCCCACAGGATTGCCTGGTTTGCGCTCGGAACTACCGGCTCGGGAATCTCCTCTTCCTCGGGCTCAGCCGCAGACTCTTCCGCAACAGGCTCCTCGTACATGTTCTGCTGTGCTCTGGAAGCCGCCAGCGCATCCGCGAAACTGCTGATCGTGGAGGATACCGGCTCCTCTTCCTCAGGCTGCGCCTGATAGAAGCTTCCGGACTGTGCCTTCCGCTCGACCGGCGTGAACAGATCGTCCGCCGTCAGGTCTGCGGTAGGCTTTTCCTCCTCTTCCTGCAGGTACCACGGCCGCTTCACCGGCTCGTACACCGTCTCCGTAAAATCAACCGGCTTGAAGCCTTCCTCGGGCTCCTCGGCCGCCTCTTCGCTCTCCTCGTAAGCCGCCGGAGCTTCCTCCGTCGCGCGGAATACCGGGCTTGCGGCAAATGTATCCTCCGCTGCCTCCGCGGTTTCTTCCGCGAAGGACTGTGCCTCAGCCATCGCCTCCGCAAAGCTGTCCGCTACGGTCTCCTGCGTCTGTCCGAACACATCGCCGAAGGTATCCTCCGCCTGCTCGAAGGTATCGCTGACGGTCTCCTCGGCTTGCTCGACCGCATCTCCGAAGGTTTCCTCAACCTGCTCGAAGGTATCGCCGACGGTCTCCTCAGCCTGCTCGAAGGTATCCTGCGCCGTCTCTTCGGTTTCGGCCCATGCATCCTCCGCCGCGGTCTCGACTTCCTCCGCGGTCTCGGTCAGGGCGTCCTCCGCCTCGCCGAACGCGTCCTCCGTATTCTGTGCAAACGCCTGCGCCGCAGCCATCGCCTCCGCGAAGCTGTCCGCAATGTCGTCCTTCGTCTCTTCGACAAATTCTTCCGCAGTCTCTGCGGTTTCCTCTACGGCTTCTTCTGCATTTTCCGCGAACTCCGAGGCTGCCTCCGCTGCCTCTTCGTAAGCTTCCGTCGCTTCCGTGGCCGCTTCCGCTGTGTTCTCAGTGAATTCTTCGACCTCCTCCGAAGCCTCCGCCGCGGTCTCCTCAGCTGCTTCCGCAACCTCTTCTACCGCTTCCGCAGCCTCTTCCGCCGTCTCTTCAACGGCTTCCTCTACGGCTTCCTCTGCGGTCTCGGTGAACTCCTCCGCTGCCTCGGCAACTTCTTCCGTTGCTTCCTCGGTCGCTTCCTCTGCGCTCTCTGCGAGCTCCTCAGCAGCCTCTTCAGCGGTCTCCGCAAGCTCCTCAGCCGTCTCAGCCGCGGTCTCGTCCGCCGCGTCGATGGCCGCGATCGCTGCCTCCTCGGCCGCGCGGGTTGCATCCTCGGCGTTATCACTCAAGTATTCATCGAGATCGTTGGTGGTCTCGTTGTATTTTTCTCTGACTTTGCGGTCGATCTCCGCGCGAAGTCTCGCGAGAGCCTCCTCCTGGTTTCTGCGGATCTGCTCGGGATCAAGCTCCTTGACAACTTCTTCCGCAGCCTCCTCGGCCTCGGCAACCTCCTCCGCTGCCTCCGCGGTCTCTTCTGCAGCTTCCGAAGCAGCCTCAGCGACTTCCGATACAGTCTCCGCAGCCTCTTCCGCAGCCTCAGCAGTCTCTTCCGCGAAGGTCACAACCGTTGCAACTTCCTCCGTAACCTCTCCGGTCTCGGCAACTGCCTCGGACACAGCCTCATTTGCCTCAGTCTCGGCAGCCTTCGCCTCGGCGGCCTTGCGCTCGAGAAGCTCGCTGATGCTGATCTCCTCGCCGCTTTCCTCCGGCTCGTCGTTGGTATTCAGACCGACGCTGATGGTCGGGATGTATTTCTTTTCCTTCGGCTTGTTCGGGTTCGTGAACAGCGCGGTGTTCACGCCTGCGGAATAGCCCTTGTCCTTATTTTTCTTCTTGTCCTTCTTCTTGTTCTTCTTGGAACTCTTCTCGGAAAATACAGTGCTTGCAGCCTCGCTCTTCTCCGGCTCGGCCTCGCGCTCCTTCTCCTTCTCGCGGGCAGCCTCCCAGACGGCGTCACGCACCTTGCGCTCGTCCTCCTCCTCGGCCTCGCGCAGGAACGCATCCAGGTCGGTGGGGTTCGTGCTCTTCACCGGCTTGTGCTTCGTCGTGGCGATGACATCGCCGGACTCGTGCTCGTCCTTGTCGGCGTCGGACTTCTTGTCATCCTTCTTGTTGTCCTTGTTCTTCAGGAATCCGAGACCCTTGCCCTTATCCTTATCGCGGTCCTTGTCACGATCCTTGTCGTGATCCTTGCCGTCCTTATTTTTCTCTTTGTCCTTGTCTTTGCCCTTATTCTTGTCGTCGCCCTTGTTTTTGTCCTTGGCGAACTTATCCTTGCCGTCCTTCTTGTCCTTATCGGATTTCTTGTCCTTACCGGCATCCTTCTTATCGGACTTCTTACCCTTGCCTGCGTCCTTGCCGTCCTCCTTCTCGCCGGAAACGTAGAGGCCCTCCTCGATCTCGCGATCGGTCACAGGGTCGGTCAGGCGGCTGCAGCCGTACAGGAACACCACCGGGATGGCGTAGATGATCACCGTCATGAAGAAGAATCCGACGGCCTCCCAGATCTTCATCGGGGTGCCGGTCTTGTCAGCCAGCGCACAAATGATGGCGAAGAGACCGCTCAGCACGTTGAGGATGCCGATGGCTGCGCACATCAGACGGTCATCGCTTAACTTGTAGAACTGCGATTTCGCATCATCGCCGACAAATGCAATGAAGATTGCCGCCGACAGCGACGTCGCGATGATCAACAGCTGGGTGATCTTCATCAGAATGTGGCCGCTCTGGTCCGCCATACTGAAGCTGATGGCGGCGTCCACACCGAGCAGGGCGGAACCGGCACAGGTCGCGATGCTCGCGTAGAAGAAGAGCTGACCGAACTTCGGGCGCATGCCGATATACGCCGCATACGCGTGAAATCCTGCCCCGATGATGAAGCAGGCGTACGCGATCAGGCGCAGCGTCGGATGCAGCTGCCCGAGATTCTTCGTCACGATTGTCGTGACCAAGATTGCGAACATGATGACCGCTTCCGCAATTCCTCCGATTATGATTCCTTTACAGCTACGTTCAGTCCAAGTGTCCGGATAAACTTTCATCCTCATTACCCCCTTCGGTAAATGTGTCCGTACGTCCGACATTCGATGTTTCCGATCCAACCTTCTCCTCCTCGTCTCCGTCTCCGGATTCGGGAGTTGTATTCAAATCTTTCGCAGTATCCGCAATCGTTCCGGCTTCCGCCTCATTTCCGGTTGCTTTCCTCTCTATCGACGCCTCGGTTATTTCGCTCTCGCCACTCGCTTCCGCAATCTCTTCTCCGGGCTCTTCGGCATCGGTCTCCGTTGCCTCAGTCGCAGTCTCCGCAGCCGAAACCTCCGAAGCTGCCTCAGACGCAGCCTCTGCTGCCGCCTCCGCTTCCTCCCCGGCCTTTTTGCGGCGCTTGCTCTCGCGCGCCGGACCCTCCAGCTTCGCAGCGAGCATCTGAAGTCCCTCGATCAGAAAATCCTTCGTCACAATGCCGCCGTTCCATCCGCCGAAGTCCATCTCGGGGATGTAGAAGCGGTCGCCCATGTCGACGGAATTGGCCAGGATCTGCAGGGATGCATTCGTAAAATGCTCCACCAGCTCGTCCTCCGTGATCGGAAGGGCAATCCACGACATCGCGCGAGACAGGCGGTTCCAGAACAGTCTCGAGGACCGGCTTCCGCCGCTTCGCGGGAGGTTGTTGAAGAGCTCCCACAGATAGTGGGTCCCGCGCTCGAGGGGGAACAGAAACGGCACCTCGCGGTCGAGCATGTCCAGAGACGGACCGGCAATGTGGAAAATGTACGATGCGTCGTAGCGGTTTCCGTCCGCCGGATCCGGGTCGGCTGCGTTGCACTGGATCGCCTCGAAATGCTCGAAGTTCCAGTCCGGATGAAACATCCGTGCGCACGCGGTGATGACCTGACAAGACCGTTCCTCCAGAATCAAGAGGCTCATGTCCAATTTTTTCCGAGGAAATGACATTCTGACTGTTCCTATCTGTCCGAAAAATTCCGCCCCGTTCTACTTTCGTAGTACAAAATTTGCAGAACACAAAGCGAGGCTATTCGAGAATAACCTACTGTTGAATATAACACGCATTTTTCCCGTAGTCAATGCGTTTTCCGTAGGAAACCGCGCATTTCGTGCAAAAAAACTCACTTTTTAACCCAAAACGAGGCGTTTTGTTCTACGCGCGTAGTATGACCGTCGGTTTTCGGCTCGATTTTTCGTTTTTTTCTCCCGCAATTTGATAAAATTCACCATTCGCAACAGCCCCCGAATGTGGTATCATGACTTTCGAATGTGTTACTTATGTCAAGCGTGCGCGCGAGGCCCGCGCACGCGGCCGTCCGGACGAGGATTCCGGGGCGGCATCGGAGGAAGAAAGAGATGAAATGGATTTTCCACTACATGGGGAGGTACCGGCTCCGCGTCGCACTGACGCTGACGGTCAAATTCTTCGGAACCATCGGTGAGCTCGTACTGCCGTTTCTGCTCGAGTACATCCTCGATGTTGTCGTTCCGGGCGGAAAAGCTTCCTCCGTCGTGTTCTTCGGCATGTTGATGATCCTCACGGCCGTTCTGGTCCGCACTCTGAATATCGCGGCAAACCGCCGCGCCACCGGCGTCGCCCGGGACTGCATCCGCGACGTGCGGCACGACCTCTTCTCTGCAACTGCAAATCTCACGGGCTCCCAGTTTGACAGCGTGACTCTTCCGTCGCTCATCTCGCGAATGACGTCCGACACCTACAACGTGCAGAACTTCATCGGCATGATCCAGCGCATGGGCGTCCGCGCCTGCATTTTACTCATCGGCGGCATCATGGTGTCCGCCTTCATGGACCCGTTCCTCTCTCTTGTTTTAGCGGGCATGGTGCCGATCATGGCAGGCATCATTCTCTTCATCTCCTTCAAAGGCATCCCGATGTACCGCGCCGTCCAGGACAAGGTGGACGACATCACCCGTGTGCTTCGGGAAAATATCACCGGCATCCGCGTCGTCAAGGCCCTCTCCCGCGAGGAGTACGAGACGAAGCGCTACGGCCGCTCCAACGACGACCTGACCGCCACCGACCTTCGCACCGGCATTACGATGGCTCTTCCGAACCCCATCATGAATCTTTGCCTGAACATCGGCCTCACGCTGGTCATCATTTTCGGCGCGCGCCGCGTCGACCGCGGCGTCATGGCTCCCGGCGTCATTCTTGCATTTCTCACGTATTTCAACATGATCCTGCAGGCCATCATGGGCATGAACCGCATTTTCATCCAGTCGACGAAGGCCGCCGCATCGGCGAACCGTATCGGCGAGGTCTTAGCTCTTGCGCCCCTGCAGCCGCCGGTTCTTCCTGCGGTCGAGGCCACCACGCTCCCCGAGTCGGCCCGAGGTGCGGACGGCCGCATGCCTTTGGTTGTCTTTGACAACGTCTCCTTCTCCTACCCGGTTCTTCAGAACGAGAAGGTCGATGAGACGCGGGAAAATGCGATCAACAACATTTCCTTTACGCTTTACCGCGGCGAGCGCCTGGGCATCATCGGCGCCACCGGCTGCGGCAAGACCACGATCCTCAACCTGCTCATGCGCTTCTACGACGTGGAAAGCGGGCAGGTCTTCTACGACGGCCGCGATGTTCGCACCTACGCTCCCTCGGAGCTCCGCCGCCCCATGAGTGTGGTCTTCCAGAACGACACCATCTTCGCAGACACGCTCTCGGAAAATATCAAATTCGGCCGCCCCGTCTCCGGTGAGGACATGGAGCAGGCCGCTGCGGACGCCAACATCGCTTCGATGATCGAGGCGCTTCCGGAGCGCTACAACTACGCGGCAACCAAGGCCGGCGCGAACTTAAGCGGCGGCGAGAAGCAGCGCGTTCTCATCGCCCGGGCACTGGCCGGGCACCCTGACCTGCTGATCCTCGACGACGCCTCCAGCGCCCTTGATTACAAGACCGACGCAGCCCTTCGCCGCGCCATCCGCGAGCATTATCCGGACACGACAACCATCACCATCGCGCAGCGCATCAGCTCCGTGATGAGCATGGACCGCATCCTCGTGATGGAGAACGGCCAGACCCTGGGGTACGGCACCCACGAGGAGCTCCTCGCAACCTGCGAGGTCTACCGCGACATTTACATTTCGCAAACGGGAGGTGACGCTCATGGCATTGCTTAGCAACAAGACGTCCCGCCCGAAGGACACCAAGGGAACGCTTCGGCGCCTCCTCTCCTACCTCTCGGCCTTCCGGGTTCCGATGGCGATCGCCCTCGTGCTCTCCCTCGGAACAAACCTTTTAGCACTGGCCGGACCCAAGCTTGCCGGACGCGCCATCGAGGCCGTGGACAAGGGCAAGGGGAAGGTGGATTTTGCGACGGTTGCGTACTATACGCGCTGGATGCTCATCATCTACGTCTCCTCCGCCGTCTGCTCCTTCATCCTCTCCGTTTTGATGATGAAGGTCGGACGCGCCGTCGGCAAGAAGCTCCGCAAGGAAGTCTTCGACAAATTGATGCGCACGCCTGTCGGGTATTTCGACACCCACCAGACCGGCGACATCATCAGCCGCGTCTCCTACGACATCGACGTGATCAGCAACTCGCTCTCCACCGACGTGGTGCAGATCTTAGCGAGTATCATCACGGTTGTGGGTGCATTTATCATGATGCTCACGGTCTGTCCGCCTCTGGTGCTGGCGGTGCTGATCACAATCCCGCTCTCGATCTTCTACACGCGCTACATCACCCGCAAGGCGCGCCCGCTTCTTTCGAAGCGCTCCGCAATGTACGGTGAGATGAACGGCTTCTCCGAGGAGATGTTCTCCGGCCAGAAGACCATTCAGGCGTACGCCCACGAGGATCTCACCCTGGCGGACTTCGACGAGATCAACGACCGGACCTGCGAAGCATTTTACAACGCCGACTATATCTCCTCACAGATCGGTCCGTCCATCAGCTTCATCAACAACCTTTCGCTGGCGCTGACGGCCATGTTCGGCTCGCTGTTCTACATGAACGGCGTCATCAACCTCGGCCAGATCTCGTCCTTCGTTTTGTACACGCGCAAATTCTCCGGCCCCATCAACGAGGTCGCCAACATCGCCAACGAGCTTCTGTCGGCCCTCGCCGCTGCCGAGCGCGTCTTCAACCTCTTAAACGAGGCCGATGAGGTCGCCGACCTCAAGGACGCCGAGGAGCTCACCGAGGTTCGCGGCGACGTCGAGCTGGAGGACATCAACTTCTCGTACCGTCCGGAAAAGCCCATCCTGAGCGATGTCAACCTCCGCGCGGAAGCAGGGAAAATGATCGCCATCGTCGGTCCCACAGGCTCCGGCAAGACGACCATCATCAATCTTCTGATGCGATTTTACGAGCCCGTCTCCGGGCAGATTTATGTGGATGACGTGTTCCACGAGCACTACACCATGGAGTCGCTGCGGCGCGCCTACGCGCTGGTTTTGCAGGACACCTGGGTCTTCCACGGCACCATCTACGACAACATCGCCTACGGCCGCATCGGCGCCACCCGCGAGGAGGTCGTGGAGGCCGCCAAAGCCGCCCACATCCACCATTACATCATGTGCCTGCCCCAGGGCTATGACACCGTGATCACCGAGGACGGCGGCAACATCTCGAAGGGCCAGAAGCAGCTCCTCACCATCGCCCGCGCAATGCTCTACGACGCCAAGATGCTCATCCTCGACGAGGCCACCAGCAACGTCGACACCCGCACCGAGCGCCGCATCCAAAAGGCGATGCGCACCCTCATGAAGGACAAGACCTGCTTCGTCATCGCCCACCGCCTCTCAACCATCCAAAACGCCGACACCATCTTAGTCATCGGCAACGGCACCATCATCGAATCCGGCACGCATGAAGAGTTGATGGAGAAGAGGGGCCGATACTACAGCCTATATCAGGCACAATTCGAATGATAGCGAGCGAAGAAATGTACGAATGAAGAAGAAAGGCCCCGGCACAGCCGAAGCCTTTCTTCTTCTATTTCGGACATTACGAGCGAGCAACAAACGCGAGCACGAAGGAGCGCGTAAGCGCGACGAGAGTGCGAGTGTTTGCAGGATTGCGGGAGTGCGAAGCACGAAGCAATCCGTCTATCATTCGAATGATAACCGAGAGAAGCATGAAAAAAGCTGCCGTCACTCGAGAGTGACAGGCAGTTTTTTCATGCGAACGAGGAACAAACACGAACACGTAGCAGCGTGAAACGCTGCGAGAGTGTTCGTGTTTGTAGGATTGCGAGAGCGCGTCAGCGCGAAGCAATCCGTTTATCATTCGAATGATAGCGAGCGAAGAAATGTACGAATGAAGAAGAAAGGCCCCGGCACAGCCGGAGCCTTTCTTCTTCTATTTCGGACATTACGAGCGAGCAACAAACGCGAGCACGAAGGAGCGCGTAAGCACGACGAGAGTGCGAGTGTTTGCAGGATTGCGGGAGTGCGAAGCACGAAGCAATCCGTAATCATTCGAATATTCATAAGATTGAGCGAGCACGAAGGAGCGCGTAAGCGCGACGGGAGTGTGAGTGTTCTCAGTCGGTGAAGTCGCAAGTCGGTGTAGGATTGCGAGAGCGCGTCAGCGCGAAGCAATCCGTAATCATTCATATGTATTTTTTATGAACGAGCACGAACCTCTCCTCTCACTCCCCCTCAAAAAATTCCAGCAACTTTTCGTCAATCTCAGAGATCGGCTCAACGCCTTTAATCTCACTGTACAAGGCAAGCTGCGTTATCTCATCTTTGTCGTTTATAGCTTCGAACAACGAATCGATGCTCACTTCGGGCAGAGCCACACCGTATAAGCCGCCCAATTCAACGCGATCCTCCCCGGAAAAATAGTCCGGCTTAAGTAAAAGTCTGATCGCTCCGAGATACGTTATATCAGCAGAATCGAAGCCGAATTCTTCGTTGCATTCTCTGAGAATACACGCTCTGGCGCTCTCCCCTTTCTCGGCACAGCCCCCGAAAATCTCGAACCGGTTTCTCCATTTGTTTCGCCCCAAGAGATATTCGTTTCCCACCTTAACAACCGCGAGACAATGCGTAAACAGAGGATTTTTCGAAAGCTCCTCCTCGGCTGTATTATCCAGTGAAACAAGCCGATTGCCGTCCCGGTCCTTACAGATATAGTTTTCATCGTTCATAGCGCATTTCTCCCCGCTGTCAGAATCAGTTTTCCCCCGCATCGGCCGGCAGCATATAATACCGCCCGATCGTATACATCTTATAAAACACAATCTCCTCCCCCGCCTCGGCCGAAGCAACATAACATGTGTCCTTCACCTTGATCGCATCATACTCGTCCTCGGAGACGCGGAACTCCTGCTCCTTCCCGTTCTTGTCGGTGAAGTAGATGTAGTACGACGTGGAGGTCGATGTCGTATTGTCGTCATCGTTTGAGTACGTCTTGGTCTTTGCATTTTTCCGCTCCACCTCGACGGAGTTCAGCGCGCATTTGACATCCGCCGGTTTAGGCGGCAGTTTTGACGTCAGATAGCGCTGCAAAACAAATACGCCGACGGCGATCAGAATGGCCGGGATCAGGCAGGAGATCGACTTCTTTATCTTAAACCTGCCGAGGATCAGGGTGATCAAAAACGCTGCTATACTCGCCACGAAAAGTGTCCCGAGCACCCAGATAACGATCGCCACGAGAAAATTGTTGCTGTCCTGTTTCGAGCGATAATAGTTCCGATACTCAACCTTGAGGAGGTCCTCAGTGATCACGATCCGCTTCTGGTCCTCCGGATCGAGTTTGCGGGCTTCGTCTTTGACGCGGTTGATCTCTTCCCGCAGCTCCGACTCGTTCTCCATGCTGCCGATCATCTGCTTGCACAGAAACGTCACTCCGTAGGCATAAAAAACATACACAAGCAGCATTACGGCAAAGACCACAACCAGTTTCAAAAGCTTTCGAACGATAACCATGTCCCCTCCTTCTCCGCCAAAACGGAAATATCATTTACCTTATCATAGCATACATTTTCCGGATTTACAACAACGAATCTCCCGTAGCATCTCCGCCCGACATGTAGTATAATAGATTCGCATTCACCAACAAAAAGAGGAAACGGCGCGCCGTTTCCCCGGAGGATTTATGGTACAAAGAAAAGACCTTCTGTCGCTGGGCTTCTACCGCCTCAGCGCATTTCACGGCAGTGACGGACCGCTGTCCTACCGCATCGAAAAGATCGAGGAGGAGGACGGCGTCGACGCCAAAGGCAAGCCCAAAAAGGAAATCGTCGGCCTGCGCGTCATCACCTATCCCGGCCCTTACAACTACGAAAACACGGACGATTCGCTCAAGGAGGCGAAGGATTTTCCGTTCGCGGCCCAGAGCCTCGACGATATCGTCGAGTACTTAAACAGCCTTCCGAAGCCGGAACTCGTTCCGTAGAACCGCTGCCGCGCCCTATTCGAAAAATACATCCGCCAGCCGCACCGCTGCCTCCATGTCCGCAGAAGCCATGAGCTCGCACGCGGAGTGCATCGCGAGGATCGGAACGCCGGCATCCAGCGTCGCCATCGGCAGCTGGGAGGACAGAAGCGGTCCCATGGTGCTGCCGCCGGGCTGGTCGGAATGGTTCGTGTGCACGGCAAACGGAACCTTCGCTGCCGCAAGACGCTCCCGCATCTCGGCGACAAGCTCGGGCGAATAGGTGTACCGCTGGTTCGCGGAAACCTTCAGCACAACGCCGTCCCCGAAGCGGGCCGAGTTGGCCTCGTCGTATTTTTCGGGATGATTCGGATGGAGCGCATGGGCGACATCCAGGGACAGGCAGCGACCCGCAAATACCGCCTCCGAGAGGCGCGCCGCCGGGAAACCGAGCCCGTCGTAAATCTTCGAAAGAAGCATCGGAGCCAGCGCGGAATCCGCACCCTGCCGCGTCTGCGACCCGACCTCCTCATTGTCAAACCACATCGCAACACACAGTCCGCGGCCGCGTTTTGCGGCCTTTTTGATTGCCGAGAGAAGGGCAAAGCACGACGTCTGATTGTCAAGCCGCGGGGCCGAAACCATGTCCTTGCGGATGCCCACAAGCTCCGCCGGCTGCGTCGCATACACAAACAGGTCGAACTCCACGATGTCCGCTGCCTTCACGCCGACCAGCTTCGCCACGTATTTTCCGAGCCAGTTCTTCTCCATTCCGAAGCCCGCCAGCGGACGGAGATCCACCTGCTTTTTGAGCTCCACGCCCTTGTTGACCTCGCGGTTGTAGTGGATCGCAAGGTTCGGGATCGTGAGGACCGGACCGTCGCTTGCCACAAGGCATTCGATGGTGTGCCCGGTCTCGCCGATGACAGTCGCGCCCTTGGGAAGCGCCGTCGGAAGTCCCGCTTTGCGCACAAATACGCGCCCCGCCACGCCTAAGGGTCGGTCGAGCCACGTGTTCAGGATCGCCCCGCCGTAGACGTCCGTGTCGACCAGCGCATAGTACGATCCGGTCTCGCCGTTTGGCTTGATGTGAAGGCACGGATAGTCCGTGTGCGCCAGCTCCAGAACCGCCGCGTCACCCGCCCGGCAATCCTTTCCGATCACCCAGGCAAAGGTCGCACCGGCCGGTCCCTTCGCCATGTACGCGCCGGGCGCAAGCTCCCACGCCTTCGCCAAGGGCAGCTCGGCGAAACCGCATTTTCCGAGTTCGCTGCGGATCAAAGCCGCGCTGTGGTACGGCGTCACCGCCTTGTTGAAAAATGAAATCCACTCCTGCTTAGCACTCATAAATCACCTCGAAACTCATCCCCGATCAAAGATCGATCATGTGGATGTCCTTGAGCAAAATCGTAATCTTGCCGTCTTCATCCTGCACGTACTCGACGTAGTCCGGATTTTTCAAATACGCAACCGGCACCAGCAGCTCGATGCCGTTGTCGGTCACGATCTTCGCCTTCTTCATAAGAGCCTTCTCCGTCTTCGGGCTCACCGGAATGGGCTCGCGCTGCACCTGCTCCATCGCCATGCGCTCGCGATACGCGCTCTCCGCCTCCTTGTTGTCGGCAAATACTTCCTTCTCAATGGCCGGCACGCTCACGCTTCCGGTCTGCTCCGCATGTTCCGCGACCTCGCGCTTGTAGTCCATGATCTTCTCGGCAACCTGCTCTTTCGGGTAGCACTCGCGGATGACCTCGACCGCTGCCTCGCGCATCACCTCGACCGTCTTCTTCTCCGACTTCTTCGCGCGCAGCCGAAGCACCTCGTCCGCAAGGTAGTTGACCCTGACATCGCCGATGTAGTGCTCCGTGTCCGACAGCCGCACCGTCCGGTTCGTCCCGTCGATCACAAAATACTCGCAATTCTTAAGCCCCGACTTGGGCATCATCTTCGAGTTGAGCGCCCACGACACGTTGCCCTCCGCATCGAGCCGGCACTGGTACATCTCCAGAAACGGCAACTTGAAAAATGCCGTATACGCCTGCTCGTCCGCCATGAAGAACGAGAAGATTCCGCACCCCGGCTTCATCTCCGCATTGTCCCGGATCAGCTCGTAGATTCTTCCGGAGACCTCCTCGGCAAATGCCTCCATTCCCTCCGGCTCCGTCGGCACCAAAAGCGCCGCGTAATCATCCGCCCCGTACGTCGCGGTCCTCGCTCCCGTGTCCGAGAGCGCTGCCGCACACAGCTTCGCGATGTAGCCGTACAGCGCATCCTCCGTGTCCAGCTTGATCTCCGTCACGTTCGTCATCGGCAGCGCCGCATCCAGCGTGCAGAGGATGTTCTTGTAAATTTCGATTTCTCCTGCTTTCATGTTTCATCCGGCCTTTTCCGAAGGCCTTACTCCTGTCACTGATATCATTCGTCGTCCGCAGAGGTCAGTGCCGCCTGTGCGCCGGCCGCCTCATCAAACATCGCCTTCACCGAAGGCGCGCCCTTTGTGAGCTTCTTGATGGAGAGGTCGTCCGCCTTGTCGTTGGCAAGACGCAGCTGATTCGCCGACCCGAGCAGCGCGTCCTTGGTCTTCTGCAGGTGGTCGATCGTCTTGTCGATCTCCTCGATGGCCTTCTCAAACTTCTCGCTCGCGATGCGGTAGTTGCGGGAGAACTGCTCCTTGAAGGCGTTCATGTTCCGCTCAAAATTCGTCACATCGACCTGCTGGTTCCGCACGACCGCAAGCTCCCTGCGGTACTCCACAGACCGCATCGCCGCGTTCCGCAAAAGCGTGATTATCGGAATGAAGAACTGCGGGCGGATGACGTACATCTTCTCGTAGCGGTACGAGACATCGACGATACCGTTGTTGTAATACTCGTTGTCCGCCTCCAGCAGAGACACCAAAACCGCGTACTCGCACTTCTTCTCGCGGCGGTCCTTGTCGAGCTTCGCGAAAAAGTCCTCGTTCTTATGCTTCGTGGCCGTCTCGTCCAGCTCATTTTTCATCTCGAACATGATGGACAAAAGCTCGTCCTTCTCCTCGCCGTCAACGAACTCGCGGAAAATGAAGTCGCCCTTGCTGCCGCCGCTGGCGTCGTTGTCCTTCTCAAAATACGCCTTCGGAAAAGCCGTCATGCGCAGCTTGTTGAACTCGATCATGCAATGCTGCTCGAGACTCTCGCCGACCATCTTCGTCGACTGCCGCGCCTTGAAATCCTTGTAAAATGCAATCTCCTGGTCCTTCGCCTGCAGCTGGCTTGCGTACTGCTCCTCCTTCGCGCGCAGCTCCGCCTCGCGCTGCGTTTTCGCCGCCGCGAGGTCATTTTCCCGCTGCAGATCCTTCGCCTGCAGCTGACTCTCGTACTGCTGCTTTAAGGATGCCTCGCCGGCCTCCAGAAGCGCGATGCGCTGGGCGCTCTTCGCCAGCTCTTCCTCCCGCTTCGCCAGCGCCTCACCGGCCTGCTGCTTCTCGGCGCTCACCGCCTCTGAGACGGCCAGCCGCCGCTCCGTGTCGGCGCGCTCCAGCGCGGCCCGAAGGTTCGCGATCTCTGTATCCTTCTGCGCAAGATCCGCCGCTGCCTTCTGCTCCTTTGCCAGGAGGGCGTCGTCCTTTGCCCGCAGCTTCGCGTCATTCTCCTGCTCCTGCTTCATCCGGGCAAGTTTCGCCTCGTCGTCCTTGCGCGCCGCCAGTTCGGCCACGCGGCGCTCCAGCTCCTTCGCGAATTCCTCGTCCCGCACCTGCTGCACGATCTGTGCATAGCCGGACTCATCCACCTGAAACACGGTCCCGCAATTCGGGCACTTGATTTCCTTCATAGTTCACTCCTCCCGAACCATGTAAAAGCCCTCGGTCTGAACGCCGAGACTGTCCTCAATAATAACCTTGTAGCCGTAGTAGGCTCTTCCCTTGCCTTCATTCACTCCTTACACTACGCGCATTTCTCGCGGCAAATGCCACCTTTTATTATACCTTCTTCGCCCCCAGGCGGCAATACAAAGTTTGCGCAGCGGAGGTGGGTATGCGGATGGCCCCTTGACCTTTGCCTCGTACCATACATCTCTGCCGTTGGTAAAAAGAAAACCGGCCGGCAATTGTGCCGGCCGGTGATTTCCCTTGGTTATTTCTCTGTAACGTCAGTCACCCGTGACGTTATTTTACTTTTTTGTTCAACTCGGCGACCATGCGTTCTGCGTAGCCCATGGCATCAACCTCAGCAATTTGTTTAGAGTCATTCGAAATATAATTATCAATTCCGTATACAATCAAATACTGCGTACGTCCGGACCCGTAATGATTACACACTCTCTGCCATTTATGGCGAACCTCATGGAACACCGTCTCTGCAACAAGCTTCGGCGTGTTCGCGGTCGTCAGGTTTATGGTAAGGCTATCCTCATCCGCATCATACCTGCCATATATGCGGGACGCATTAATCCCTTGTTTCGCAAGCTCCGACTCAGTGCCGAAGTACAACTTCTTCGGACAGCTGACACCCAGTACTTTGCTTGTCTCCCACATGAGAGAGAAAGCCATGGCTTTTGTCACCGAAGAGACATTTTCCGCATTGGCAAACAATTTGTACGAATTAATCAAGCCGGTAGAAGTTTTCGGCGCACCGAACAAATAGCCATACCCGTGCATGTTCGGACGAAAAACATCTTGGACCACCTCAATCATCACCGAGTCAGCGCCGGCTGCAACCATAATAAAGCCCGATCTCTTCGCACCGTTATAGTTATTGGATACACGGATCGTCACTGTATTTCCGGAACTGCTTGCATAGATCCAATCCGCGAAGGGGATCACCTGCACTGTCCCATTCCCTGACACATATAGTTTTTGTGCCGGAATCTGACCGGAATCCCTTCCTCCGACAAACGCACATTTACTGATCCTGTTCCCTTTTCCATCCGTAACCGCAAAGCTCGAGCTCTTCGCAGCACTTTTTACAGATGCTGTCGTTTGCGTTCTGCCTCCAGCCGCCTGCGCTGACACACCCTCCGGAACTGTTGTCCCCGCCAGAACAAGCATCAGCACAATCGCCAAAACACGCATCGGCAAATGCCGCTGTCGTTCTCCCTTGTTACTCCGCCTCATTGTTATAAACCCCCTTTATATAATTTCCGCTTTTTTACGGATAAAATGAAGTATAACACGTCGGGGTGCAGATGTCAATATCATTTACGCTCAGCTGAGGTCTTATCAAACGAAGAAGAGTCGACCGACAAACGGCCGACTCCCCTTTTATTGTTTTTGGTTTTCAGTTTCTTGCGAAACAGTTTGAACATTTCCTACTGCCAATTGCGGATGATCTCAATGATGTCCGTGATGACAATCGTACTCTGCACAAGGCCAGTGTGACTTGTTTTCGAATACGATCTAACCCTATCCGGATACTTGTTGTTAATTGTAGAACTCCAGCCGGGCACGGTTCCGTCTCCGTTATACTTGCCCCCGCCGTCGATACTGTTGATTGTCATCTTGTCTTTGCACACCATATAATAGGAATCGACATAAGAGGAATAATGATTATACTGAGAATCCCACAGACTTCTCTTAAAAGCTCTGGCGCGCTGCAGTCTAATAGGCGCGTTCACCGTTGTAAGAGAGGAAATCTCTCCGAAATTGTCCTCAATCTGATCGCAAGTTACTCCGATTGCTTCCTGGGTGTTCTGCAGACCGGCCATCATTAACTCATCTCTAGCTAACGAGGGCAACAGTTCATATGCGCTATCCATGAACAGGCATTCAATTCCTTGAATTCCCGAGCCTACAAGCCATTCGCCCACCTTGGATTCGCCCAGCATCTCATCGCACGTGATATCAACATAGTAATCCGGCGCAGCTTCCCCGTGTAGCTGATCCATAAATTCATTAAACAGGACGGCTACCTGGAACAAAGTATACTCCTCCGGGAAACATTGCTCTACCGCAAACTGCACCAATTGGCTTGCAATCTCCATCTTCTTGGCAAGTGCAGCAGGATTTCCGCCGGTCATCAGATATGCGTTTTTAGGTGCTCCGAGGAACGGAGTCCCGATATAAAATGCCTTTTGAACCTTATTCTGACTGTAATTATCTGCAATATACCTGGATGCGACCAAACCACCCATACTGTGGCAAACAAGAATAACGCGATCATAATTATTGATATAACCTGCCAACGTGTTTGCTGACGAAGCATTTGACTTAGCCCAATTATACTCAGCAAGTATTACATCACATTGATCACCAAACTCGTTCCGCAACCGGTTCAAAATGATCTCGTATGTGCTCTCCGTGCCATATTCATTTCCAAATATGGAGGTTCCCATCATACCCGGAACTACGAGTATGCCCGTATTCGGAACATCGATAGTTACACGAACCTGAACACCTGTCAATTTGTGTGTTAACCGAACGAGTACTCGCCCTCCGGTGTATCCAACCAGTTTGCCGTATTCGACTACGACTCCGTTCGGCGTTCCACTCAGGATTTCATAAGTAAAATCAGCCGCACCGGTTCTAAAGCAACTTTCCGGGAAAAGAACGGTCGTATCCAGTGTTGCAAACACATCCAGCGTAGTCTCGGTGGTGAGCAGATCGGTTGCCTTCAACTCGCGAAGCGTCGCCGAGTTGGTGCTTGTATAGTTCTGCGGTTCAACAAAGCACCACGTTGCAGTTCCGTCCGTATAGAACGCATCATAGACAAATCCCGAGGAGCCGGTCTGCCCGGACAAGAATCTGGGTTCATACTTAGCTTCATTATTCTGGCAAAGATAATTGCCGGTCGAGTAATTTTTCAGTTTGTAATTCTTTACATACGGCGCATCGTCACTCGCGACTTCCTCTACAATCCAAACCGCTTTCGTCGGGATGTTCGTGTCATCATACGTAGCTAATTCGATCTTGCTTCCGTTTTCGCAGAGATACTTGCCGCCGCGCGTAAACGTATAGTAGCCGCAAGACAGCTTGTTAACTTTCCAGAGAACGGACTCTCCGAGGTCTGCCAGTTTACCGGTAACCGCGCTCGGAAGGAACGCCGGAGCGGACATGAACTGTACATACTTATCGTTGATCAGATAGCCTTCTCTCGTGTTTACATAATCATACTTCGTGGCATGAACAAAACTCCATACAGCATACAGGGTCATTGCTGCATTGTCCGCGTACACGTCACCGGGCTGATAAGCTACCGTCGCGTCGTTGTAGCTGAGGCTCCAGCCTAAGAACTCATAACCGCCTCTCTGCGGCACGAATGTCGTCAGAGTCAGGTCCTCATCATGGAACTTGACCTGTTCCGGAATGCTTCCGACTGCTCCGTTCAGATTATACTTGACAGCATATCCGTTGGGCGACCAGATTGCGAAGAACTCGATGCTGCAGTTGCCCGTATACAGATCTCCTGCTCTGTACGCAACCGAGGAAGACATGTAGCTGTTGGACCAGCCGTCAAAGGTATATCCGTCCTTCTGTGCGGTCGGACCGGGCATCGTCAACGCAACGCCGTATTCCTTGATCACTCCGCTCGGAGCGCCGAAGCCGTTAAAGCCGATGCGGTACGTCTTCTTGGCAAATATTGCGTACAACTTAACCGATGCATTTGCCTTGTACATTGCGCCGCAAGAATACTCTGCGGTTGTTGCCGACTTGTTGGTCGACCATCCGAGGAAATCATAGCCTTCCCTCTCAATGATCATGGTGGAAAGCTTCAGATCCACACCGTATGTCTTCGTCTGGTTGGCCGGTGCGGTTCCGGATACACCGTTAAGATCATACTCAATCGTATAGGTTGTCGTTTTCCAGATTTCGAACAGCGTTACGTTTGCATTTTCCGTAAACATCGAGCCGGGAGCATAGGTTGCTGTCGTTGCATATCTGTCCTTGGAATATCCAAGGAACGTTTTTGCCTCCGTAGAGGTGCGGTTGCCCAGCTGAATCGGTTCCCCGTAGTTTTTTGTCATCGTGAAAGTACTGCCGGGATTGCTTCCCGTACCGGTTCCGTCGCAAATGGTAATCGTATACGTGATAAGTTGCCACTGCGCATACAGTGTAACATTCGCGTTGGCCGTGTACTGAGCGCCTGCCGCCCACTTCACTGCTCCGTTCTGCGAATCGCTCCAGCCCTTAAAGATGTATCCCGTCTTCGTGGGGATGGAGGAGGACAGCGTTAACGCATCGCCGTACGTCTTCGTCTGCGGCGCCGGCGGGTTCGTTCCGCCGTTTGCGTTGTACGTTACGTTATAAGTGTTTTTGTAAAAGATCGGATAGAGCGTAAGATTGGCATTGTCCGAATACGTATCGTTGGCTCTGTACTTAATGGTTGTGGTAGCTCCGGGAATGCCGTATCCTGCCAGATAATGTCCGGTCGGCGCACTTGTCGGCGGAATCGTAACATTGACCCCGTGCTCCTTTGTCACCGTGAAGTAGCTTCCGTTCTGTCCGCCCGGATTCGTGTAGATGGTGATTGTGTACGTCTTCTTGGCCCAGACTGCATACAACGTCACTGCGCTGTTGTTCGTGTATGTAGCTCCCGCAGCGTATGCAACCGCACCGGACGGCGAGGTTGCCCAGCCCTTGAAATCATAGCCGGTTCTCGTAGGCTTTGCAGTGGAAAGAGTCAGGTTTTCACCGTAGGTCTTCGTCTGCGACGGCGGCGGATTCGATCCGCCGTTTGCGTTGTAGGTTACCGCATACGTAATCTTGTAAAAGATCGGGTAAAGCGTCAGATTGGCATTTGTCGAATACGTATCGTTGGCTCTGTACTTAATGCTGGTCGCCGCTGTAGACGTGTCGTATCCTGCCAGATAATATCCGGTCGGCGCGGTTGTCGAGGGAATCGTTACGCTGGCGCCGTACTCCTTCGTCATCGTGTACGTGCTGCCGTTCTGTCCGCCCGGATTTGTGTAGATGGTAATTGTATACTTCTTCTTGGCCCAGACAGCGTACAACGTGATGCTGCTGTTGTTCTTGTAGGTGCCGCCTGCATAATAGGCAACTCCGCCGGTTTTGGAAGTCGCCCAGCCCTTGAAATCGTAGCCGGTTCTCGTAGGCTTGCTGGAACTGAGCGTCAGGTTCACCCCGTGCGTTTTCGTCTGTGCGGAGGGCGGAGTGCTGCCGCCGTTTGCGTTGTAGGTTACCGTATAGGTTTTCTTATCCCACTGCGCATACACCTTGCTGGGGTATCCACGGTAGCTCGATGTGATCTTCGTGCCACCCGATGCCGCGGTGTACCAGCCGCGGAACGTGTACCCATCCTTGTAAGCCGTGTGCTTCTGGCACTCCCCTGCACAAGCGAGATTCGACTGCGACAACGAAATCGTCTTCGTCGACGGTCCCGAGGCCGAGTCAAAATGTCCCCCCTGCGTGTCGAAGGTCAGAGGATAGTCATACTGTCCTGCCTTCGCTTCCTTCTTCATTGCCGGTATAAAACAAGCTATTAAAGCGATTACCAGCAAAGCGGAAAATAATCTTCTTTTCTTTTCCATTGATATCTCCTTTCGTATATGAGGGGATTCGTTCCACCCATATTACCCGAAAAGAGAGCGCAATTAAAAAGACCCTGTAAACCTCCCATACCTTATTACCCCCATCGAGTTCCCCAGTTGAAATAAACCCCCGTTATTGTCCGCTGACGCAGTTTGCGGACAATGAGGTGATTATATCACGACACATTGCGCGGGTCAATATAGTTTACTTCCGATTTAACATATTGTTAATAACTCACGCCTGTGCGATACAATATCACCTTGTTACGCTCCAAAAAACAGGTCGGTATTCGGCTCTATGTTCCGCCCTTCCCGGCCGCCCGCGCGGGGCAGCCGGTACAAAGCAGATTTAGGGTATCAAAAACAATGAGAGATGGCTTATTGGTTGATCGACGCCGCGGTTGTCGACGCCCCGGGCAAATCCCCCCCTGCCCGTTTTCCTGTCCTCTGTTCTTTGGTTCATCTATAAGATACCACACAACGCGTACGATAAAACGGACACAAAAAGCGCCCCGGGCAGGTTTTTTCGACCCTGCTCCCGAGGCGCAAACAACGGTTCTTTGCTTGTAAAAATCATTTTCCGAGACAGTCGGCGTAAGCCTTCTCCCAGTAGGTCTGCTCCGGCCAGTCGGAGTTGGCGTAGGCGTCGCGAAGGCACTCGATCCAGTAGCCGAGCTTCGCGAGCTGCTCCGGCGTGAACTCGTCGTAGTCGCCCTCGGTCGCATATTTCATCAGAAAGCCGAAGAGCGTGGCGCGATCCTCAAAGCGATTCATGCAACCGTAGCTGTACGCAAAATAGCGGTAGTTATCGCCCACCGTATACACATCGCTCTGCAGTTCAAAATCCCCCGTTTCCGCATACTCGAAGCCCGGCGGATTGAGCTCGTTCCAGCGGTCCTCGCTGAATTTGACGTCCACGCCGCGCGATCGCATCGACATGATGGAATAATCCGCAGCGTGCGTCAACTCATGCGGCAGCGTATCGTCCAGATTATCAATCAGATCCGCTCCCCTTGTATCCAGCGCAACATAATTCGCCACGCCGCCGTCTTCCCTCGCCCGGGTGTCGTACAAGCCCGTGTACAAATCCATATTCTTCACCAGGTAAAGCTCCATCCGCGCGTTCGGCACAGTGACCAGGCGGCGGACCATGCCCCGCGGGTACCGGGACAAAATCTCGTCGATGCGCGTAAGCGCCGCGCGGACAAGCTCCGGGTCCATCTGCTGTTCGCACGGAAGCGCGATTGCCTCTACGGACACGCGGTCGGCGATATAAATCTCGATTCCGTGCTTTCGTCCGATCTCATATGCCATATCGTAAAGGTCGTTCAGGTCCTCGACGCTGCCGCGGTACGTGGCCGGATCCGGCGTCGGTGTCGGCGTGTTGGTCGCTGTGGGCGTCGGCGTGCTCGTCGCCGTGGGCGTTGCCTCCGCCGTGGGCGCGGCTTCCGCGGTCGGCGATGCCTGCGTCACGGTGGGTACGGTTTCATTTTTCGCATTGTCCCTGCCGCAGGCTGCAAGCGCCGCGAGCAGGAAAATGCACACCAGCAAAATTCTGTTTCGTTTCATAGTAAAATCCCCCCTGTCCCACCAGCATACCCCGCGAATGAGGTTTTGTCAATTCACTTGCGGTTGCATCCGCCCCTGTTTTCGCGGTATACTGTCAAAAAGGCCACGCGCCGCAATTCCCGGGTACGGCCACGCGCCACAACCTTTCGAAAGGAGCTTCGAAAAATGCAGATCCGCCTCATCTCCGATGTCCTCAAAGATCAATACGGCGAGAAGATTTACCGACTCGCCCTCGAGAGCGGCTGCACGTGCCCGAACCGCGACGGCACGCTCGGCTTTGGCGGCTGCACCTTCTGCTCGGAGGGCGGCAGCGGTGAATTTGCCGCAGGACCGGCAACTGCACAGTCAATCGCCGAGGACCTGGACGCGCAGATTGCGAAGGCGAAGGCACTCGTACGCGCGAAGACACACGGCGAGCGGTTCATCGCTTATTTTCAATCGTACACGAACACGTACGGCGATCTCGGCAGGCTGCGTGAGCTGTATCTTCGCACGATCATGCGTGACGACATCGCCATTCTCTCTCTTGGGACAAGGCCCGACTGCGTCGGCGATGACGTGATCGCCATGCTTTCGGAGCTTAACCGCAAGAAACCGGTCTGGGTCGAGCTCGGCCTCCAGACCGCGCACGACGATACGGCGGAACGGATCAACCGGTGTTACCCGCGAAGCACGTTTGAGGATGCATACCGGCGCTTAAAGGCCGCCGGCCTCACGGTGATCGTGCATCTGATCTTCGGCCTTCCCGGCGAGGACGAGGCCGCGATGCTCGACTCCGTCCGCTACCTCGCCTCCCTGAATCCGCCGCCGGACGGCGTGAAGCTTCAGCTTCTGCAGATCCTGCGCGGAACGCGCATGGCAGCGGAATTTGCCGAGGATCCCTGGCCGGTCATGTCCCTCCCCGAGTACGCGGACCTTTTAGTCAAGGCTCTCCGCCTTCTTCCGCCCGAAACGGTAGTCCACCGCATTACGGGCGACGGCCCGAAGAAACTCCTGATTGAACCGGCATGGTGCGCCGACAAAAAGCGCGTGCTGAACACGCTGCGCAAAGCCATCGCCGAGGCGCCCGAAGATTAAACGGGGCCGTATGCGCCGCCGCATCGTCGCTTGCCGATCCCGCACGTATCCGCAAAAACTCCCTCTTGCTTCCGATTTTGCCAAGCAGTATAATGAGACTGTAGTCTCATCGGCAGGCCGCCTGTGCGTTTTCCGCGGACTGCCAAACGGAACAAGGCAACTATTTTTCGCTTTTTTGTTACTTACGGAGGAGGACATATGGACGCGAAAGCTGCTGCGAAGAAAACCGCCGAGACGCGGGCGCGCCTTAAGAAGGCGCTTTTGAAGCTGTTGGAAACGAAGAAGTATCACGACATCAGCGTTCCGGAGATCGTGCTGGCCGGGTCCACCGCGCGATGCACGTTTTACCGGCATTTTCCGACGAAGGACGACCTGCTGCTTGCGTGCTGCGAGGAGCATTTTGAGGGGCTGTACCGCCATATGCAGGAGGAGCCCTCGTACACCTTCCACGACATGAGCTTCGGCTATTACTCGTACTGGACGGAGCATCTGGATTTTCTGCGGCTTCTGCAGAAACAGGACCTTCTGCACTTCTTCTCAAGCAACCTCGACCGCTTCCTCTACGGGGTGGCCGGCAATGCGCACGAGGCCGATGACGGCAGCGCGCCGCCGCCGAAAATGATCTACCACTTCTTCTGCAGCATGTCCGCCATGAGCGGGATTCTTCTGTACTGGCTGAATACGGGCTGCCGCGAATCCGCCGAGCAGCTGGCGCAGTACTACGTCTCCTTCCTCGCCGAAGGCAGCGCGGACGATCCTGACTGCCGCTACTATCGCGAGCACCGCACGTACCCCTTCACGCCGTGCCTCGTCTGACCGGCGCGCATAAAACGACCGGTGCAAAAACAGCCGGGCACTCATAACCCGCACGTAAAAAACAACCGGCCGCATACAACCGGCCGGAAAATAAACACAAACCAAAAGGGCCTCGCCCAGTAGCGAGACCCTTTCATTTTCCCTCTTCTATATCGCCGCTCCGATTCTTGGTGCGATCTTCCTCGCTGACCACCAATCCGAGCGACTTGGCGTTCATTGCGAGGTCCAGACGGCTTTCAAATCCCGTCTTCTCCATAATGTTCTGAAGATGCCGCTTCACCGTGTTCGCGGAGATGTGAAGCTTCTCGGCGATCTCCTCGTTCGTGAGGCTGCCTGTCAGCTCCCGCAGCACTTCAATCTCGCGGTCTGTAAGATCCGCTCTCGTGGCTTTTCCGAAGGGCACCCTGGGCGAATCACCCGGATAGACCGATTCGCCCTCCATCGTGCGATCCATGATTTCGAGCAGGCTGTGCTCGTCATACTCCTTATACCAGAAGCTTTCGATGCCGATGTCCCTCGCTTTTTCCTCCCAACTGGTCTCCGACGCAGAGGTTGTAAGGATGATCTTGATCTCGGGATGCTTGCGTTTGATTTCCTCGGCGGCGCTCAGCCCGTCGATTCCGTCCTGCATCATTACATCCAGGATCAGCAGTTCCACTGCATGGTCATCCACATATTTCAGGGCCTCACGCGCTGTTCGAAGCCCTGCAATCAATTCGTAACGGGTAGCTGCGCGCACATACATTTCAAAGAAGCCGCGGGAGATGTTCTGATCATCTACCACAACAACCTTCGTAGGGTTGTCCACTCGCACCACCGTTCCTTTCCCGGATTCACGGACGTGACCATCGTCTGTGCCGTTACTCCGATATTATAACTGGCGAAGACATCGCTGTATATCACCTTATTGTACCATTTTTTGAGGATTTTTGCGGAAAATTCACCGGCAAAATATGACAAAGCCCTCAGTTTTTCTGAGGGCTTCGCAAAATAACACTTTCCGTGAAGGCGACAACCGGATTTGAACCGGTGAATAACGGTGTTGCAGACCGGTGCCTTACCACTTGGCTATGTCGCCGAATATGGCTGTAATCGCTCTACAGCCGTGACCGAAGGTTTCCCGACGACCACTTACTCCCCGAGTAGGACTCGAACCTACGACACTCCGGTTAACAGCCGGATGCTCTACCGACTGAGCTATCGAGGATTATATACGAAAAAGAGACCTTACGTCTCCTTTCCCTTCGAAAGGCTGCGCCTTTCACAAATTCATACCGTTTCTCTCGTAACAATTAAGGTCAAGCCCTCGATCGATTAGTATCGGTCCGCTCCACACGTTTCCGTGCTTCCACTCCCGACCTATCTACCTGATCGTCTCTCAGGGATCTTACTAGCTTGTGCTATGGGATATCTCTTCTTGAGGGGGGCTTCACGCTTAGATGCCTTCAGCGTTTATCCCGTCCAAACTTGGCTACTCGGCTATGCCCTTGGCAGAACAACCGATGCACCAGAGGTTCGTCCATCCCGGTCCTCTCGTACTAAGGACAGCTCCTCTCAAATATCCTGCGCCCACGCCGGATAGGGACCGAACTGTCTCACGACGTTCTGAACCCAGCTCGCGTACCGCTTTAATGGGCGAACAGCCCAACCCTTGGGACCAACTTCAGCCCCAGGATGCGATGAGCCGACATCGAGGTGCCAAACCACTCCGTCGATGTGAACTCTTGGGAGTGATCAGCCTGTTATCCCCAGGGTAGCTTTTATCCGTTGAGCGATGGCAATCCCACGTTATACCACCGGATCACTAAGTCCTACTTTCGTACCTGCTCCACCCGTCGGTGTCACAGTCAAGCTCCCTTCTGCCTTTGCGCTCTGCGAATGGTTTCCAACCATTCTGAGGGAACCTTTGAGCGCCTCCGATACCCTTTCGGAGGCGACCGCCCCAGTCAAACTCCCCGCCTGACATTGTCCAGCCGCCAGTTCCATGGCGGTCTGTTAGAAATCCAGTACCATAAGGGTGGTATCCCAACGTCGGCTCTGCAGCAGCTGGCGCCACTGCTTCGCAGCCTCCCACCTATCCTGTACATATGACACCGGATCCCAGTATCAGACTGGAGTAAAGCTCCATGGGGTCTTTCCGTCCTGGCGCAGGTAGCCAGCATCTTCACTGGCACTTCAATTTCACCGGATGCATTGTTGAGACAGTACCCAAATCATTACGCCTTTCGTGCGGGTCAGAACTTACCTGACAAGGAATTTCGCTACCTTAGGACCGTTATAGTTACGGCCGCCGTTTACTGGGGCTTAAGTTCACCGCTTCGATTG